>OLSM01000183.1_pt1 | contig 64872 bp, 62 predicted proteins | sample 1672721 | NCBI WGS metagenome assembly OLSM01 (sample SAMEA3136717, study PRJEB25190) | human gut metagenome
TAAAAAGAAACCAAAATGTAAAGTTTCTTCGGAGCGTACTAATCCGCGCGCTAATTTTAGAGGAGCTTGCCAATTCAGAAGGGAGATAGTAATATGCGCTGCTACGAAACATGTACTCTCTGCAGGGCGGACCTGGACCCGGGTGAGGTATGCGAGTGCACAAAAAAGGCCGCTTTGGGCGCTACCAACACCCAAAGCGGCAAAGAAATCAACCTGAAAAATGACTCTTTTTCTCATTATAGTTGCCTGGAACCGGCTTTGTCAAGGGATAAACCCAATTTAATGCGTGTGGCGAAGGAGATTGCTGGCTACGGCGACAAGGCTTTACCCATTGCGGATGTATTGCTTGGTCTGGCGTCTCGTCGGGCCACAATAGATCGTCTGATGATGAAGTTTAATTCCATGACTGCGGGAGAGCGCGCCTATACACTCCAACTAACGGCGGCGTTTGGACAGGCGGTGCAGCCATGACGGATCAGGAGATGCGGGAGAAGCGTCCTAACGTTGTCAAAATACTGGATTTTATCAACAAACAAGACCGCCCCATGCAGTTTGCCGCGCTATTACTCACGATCGCCGCCGGGCTGATGGGAGAGGAGACAGAGTCGTGAAACGAGAACAATTTTTTAAAGAGCTGGAAAAACTTCGGGTTCCATACCGATTCGCACTGCGGGCAAGCCACCTGTTCTTATTTACTTCCTGGCAGAGAGAACCTTTCAAGCTGGCCCGACTGGCCTTTCAATTCGGTTTCTTACAGGGACAGCGGGCGTCGGAGGCAGAAAAGCTTAAGAAAAAACAGAAAGAGCTAACGCTGCATGCGCCCGGTTATGGTTACTTAACGGCAATTATTGGGAAGCACATGGGAGATGAAGCGTTTATCCGGCGGATGCTGGTCCGCGCTCATAGTTTGGACAAGGCGTCGCAGGAATTGCGGGAGGCGCGGACAAGCGCCGCCTACAAGGAAGGAGCAGTGGGACATGCCGAAAAGACTTGATTTTGACCTGTATCCCTCCGTATTGGAGGTGGAGGCGGCCCGAGCGGTGTTTGTGCGGGGGCTGTTAGAAAACGAAGAAGATGTGCGTTTACCCAACGACCATCCTTGCCACATGTCCCCTTACATTGCGCTGAGCTGTGCCCTATCCGAGGTTTGGCGGCAGGGACGTATCTTTCAGCGGGATCAGGATGCCAAGGCTCTGTATGCGCTGGCAAGCCAGGAAACGCCTAGTATGGAGTCTCTGTTTGCAGGAAAGGAGGCGCGGAGATGACGGTACAACAAGAGCTAGTTTCCGAACTGGAAACGCTTTCACCGGAAGGTAAAGCGCTTGTCCTCCGTTTCTGCAAACTGCTCCAAAACCCTGTGTTCATGAAAGAGTACGAGCGGGGAAAGACAATGTATGGCGGCGCCTATCCGCCCGACCTATTGGAAGCCCTAATGGATCATTTTGAGGGTGGGCAATGATGAAGACTATAACCATTTGCCTTCCCGAAGAGGCGCGGGGATCGTGTTTGATCTTCCGGACATTCAATACTACCCCATTTGCGGGGCGCGGTATCGCGGATAAGGCGGTTGAGTCGTATGGAACGAAAGATGGTGGAGTTTGCTTTGGAGTATGCGGGGATGGGCCTTCCGGTCCATCCTTTGCACAACCTTGGAGGTTACGGGAGGAGGTGTTTGCTTGAGCGGCAATGCAATGTTGGACTGGGCGTTATTCTATGCGTCAAAGTCTCTCCCTGTGTTCCCTGTTAAGCCGAAGGGGAAAAACCCGCTGACAGAGCACGGCTGCAATGACGCCTCCACTGATGTAGAGCAAATCAAGGCATGGTGGAGCCAGTGGCCGAATGCCAATATTGGGATCGCCACCGGTGCGCCCTTAGTGGTCCTGGACGTAGATATCGACCACGATAGGGGGAAGTATGGGGACGAGTCTTTGGAGGCCTTGGTGCAGGAATTTGGTCCTCTGCCGGAGACCTGGCTGTGCCTGACCGGTGGTGGCGGTTTGCACTACTATTTCTATTGTGACGACCCCACAGTCACCATTGGGTCTGATCTTGCGCCCGGACTGGACTTTCGAGGGCGTGGCGGGTATGTGGTGGCGCCGCCAAGCCTGCACCCATCCGGCAATCGGTATGAATGGGAGGCCTCAAGCGACCCTGCCGATGGCGCGGCTCCCGCCGCTATCCCTGACTGGCTTCTTGAACTCATTAAAGGGAAGGCGATGACAGCAAAGCCTACATATGAAGTGCCTGAGGCGGTGATCGAGGGCGGGCGTAATCAGGAAATGTTTCGCATGGCTTGCTCTTTCCGTGGAAAGGGCTTAACTGTGGAGGAGATTACCGCCGCCGTCATGAAGATTAACGAGACCCGCTGCAAGCCTCCTTTGACTGAGAAGGAGATCCAGACGATCTGTATGAGCGCGGGGCGGTATGTGCGTGGGGCATCTCAACAGGAGGCTAAGGGGCCGAAAGAATCCGTCAGGCCGCCGGACTTCTCCGATGCTGGCAATGCCGCCGTGTTCAGCCGAATCTACCAAAAAGACCTGATATTTGCGGATGCGTTGGGCTGGCTCTGGTGGACGGGGAAGAAGTGGGAACGCGACGACCATAAGGCGACGGAGTGGGCGATTTCCTTATCAGAACGGATGCTGAAAGAGGCCGGCAAGGCCCACCGGGAAGCCCTCCTCGCGCAGGCGGAGGCAAAGGCCAAATATGCGGAGAACGGTGAACTGGCGGACGGTGAGGCTTTGAAGGAGGCGGAAGAGGCAGCTGCAAAGACAAAGGCGTTTCTCACCCACGCTAAAAATACCCGCAACGCGATCCGGATTAAAAACATGTTGGAATTATCCAAGCCGGCTCTGGTGATAAAAGCGGATAAGCTTGATGCAAACCCTTTTGATTTGAATACCCCCGCTGGGATCGTGAATCTCGAGACGGGCCGCATTCGTCCTCATGAACGGGCAGCCTATTGCAGTAAGATAACGCTGGCGTCGCCAGGCAAGAAGGGCATAGACATGTGGAGCGACTTTTTGAGTACCATCACCTGCCGCGATGACAGCGTCCGGGGTTTCCTCCAACTCGTGGCGGGTATGTCTCTGATTGGGGCAGTCTATCAGGAGGGGATTATCATTGCTTATGGCGGTGGGCGCAACGGTAAAAGCACCGCGTTCAATGCCATTGGCGAGGCCCTGGGAGATTACACCGGCAGTATTGATATCAAGACAATTACAACGGATCGGGCGAATAAGGGCGCGTCACTCGCTACCCTGCGGGGCAGACGGCTGGTCATCACGGGGGAGCTGGAGGAGCATCAGCGTCTTTCAGTAGCTACGCTCAAGCAACTTGCCAGTACGGACAAACTGGTCATTGAGGAGAAATTCCGGCAACCAGAAACCGTGACGCAGACACACACGTTGGTCCTCTTCACCAACCATTTGCCACGCGTTGGCTCTACGGATAGCGGCACTTGGCGGCGGCTGATCGTGGTGCCTTTTAATGCCACCATCCCTGCGGGGTCTGGCGTACAGAATTTTGCTGATCTGCTGGTGAAGGAAGCGGGCGGGGCGATCCTCTCCTGGGCGGTTGAGGGGGCGGTGAACTTTGTTCGCAACGGGTTCAAGTTGGATGTGCCTGACGTGGTGGCGGAGGCGACGGAGGAGTACCGGCAGCGAGAGGATTGGCTAAATAATTTCATTGGGGAACGGTGCGTCAAGGAACCCAATTCACGCGTGGGGGCGGCTGAACTTTACCGGGAATATCGGGACTGGGCGGAGGCTACCGGGGACTATGTTCGACGGCTGAATGACTTCACCGTTGCGATGGAGGCTGCGGGGTTTCAGAAGATCGCGCCGAAGAACAAAAGGACATGGATAGGGTTAAGAATTGATCTCGAGGCAAAATTCGCAAACCCTTACGCCGCAACGGTTTGAGGGCGTTGGGTTAAGGTTGGTTAAGGTTGAATACATAAATACCCCTATAAGAAGGCCATTTTTCTTTTTTATAAAAGTATGTTTTTATCCTTAACAGGGGTTAACCCTTAGGTTTATTTGACGTGTAAGGATGAGGCTAAATGTTTTGGGAAAGTAGATAAAGCGGCCAGGTGTTAAGGAGGACGGCGAATGCTAGAAAAGTACATAAATTGGGACCGAGTAGCGATAGAGATGATTCGACATAGAGAGGAGAATGTAGTGGCGCTCATGAACTTACGGGAGGAATACGCCTCCATAACAGATGGCCTGGGAGCGATAGACTATGGCGCAGACCGCGTGAGCGCTTCCCCAGAGAATGATGGCATGGTCAACCGTTGTATACAGAAAGCATCCATTGAGGAACGGATCCGGGAGTTGGTCAGGGAAGAGCGTCAGTATCTACGGGCATGGGAGGCGCTGACCGAGGATGAACGTCGAATTCTCACAGAGTTTTTCCAGCGGGGGAGGAGGCCGGCACAGAAAGCTACGGATACCTTGTGTGATGTGTATGGGTATGAGCGTACAAAGATTTATGGCCTGCGACGTGATGCGCTGAAAAAGTTTAAACGGCTGTTGGTTGGATAGTCGCGGACAAAATGCGGACGACTTTAGGCAAAACCCGTGTTATGCTATTAGTGTGGTTTTCAGGCGAGAACCACAGGCAATAGAGGAGCTGCCCAGAGATGGGCGGCTCTTTTGTTTATAGAACCAGGAGGGAGAGCTTTGGGTAATCAAGATTTCTATCATACAAGGCGGTGGAAAAAGAAGCAGACGAAGACCCTGAGACGAGACGGCTACCTGTGTCAGGAGTCCAAGCGATACGGCGTCAAGGCGGAAGCCACGACCGTACACCATGTTTGGCCGTTGGAGGATTACCCGGAGTACGCCTATGAGGATTGGAACCTGGTCTCTTTGTGCGGAGAGAAGCACAACCAGATGCACGACAGGAACACGCGGCAGCTCACCGCGTTGGGAGAGCAGTGGCGAAGACGAAGATCCCCCCCACCCTGAGCGGATTTTTTTTGGGTTTTGGGCATCGGCGTAGGGAGGTGTTTCCAATAGAGCGCCTGTTAAAAACTTTTTTTACGGAGGTGATACGATATGGCCCCACCGGCTACCACAAAGAAAACCATCAAGGCGCAGACCATTGCGGAGATGCGGGCCATGGGCGCCTACCGCAAGGAATTTGACCGGCTGATTGATTTGTACGCCGATCTGTGGGAGCAATACTACGAGCTTTCCAAGGAGTACCGGACAGAAGACGGGTATCAATACAAATCCCGCACAGCGGACGGCGGCGACAAACGCTCCTCTCTGGCGGTAGCCCTGGAAAACCTGCGTCGGGACATTGGGCAATACTCCGATCGGCTGATGCTCAACCCCAAGTCGCGTTCGGAGCCGGGCAAGGAAAAGAAGAAGTCCAAGTTGGCGGAGTTGATGAGTAGTGGCCCGTAAGAATAAAGGGGAGAAGCTTCCCAACCTGGCCGTCGTCATGGAGTACGCCAACAGCATTGTGGAGGGCCGCAAGATTGCCTGCAAAGAGTTAGGGCAAGTCTGTCGGCGGTTTCTTCGGGATCTGGAAAATACGGACTATGACTTTGACCCGTCCGACGCGGAGTTTGTCATCCGCATTATAGAGCGGACCTTTGTCCACGCACAGGGCGAAAAGCTTGACGGGACCCCGCTGCGGGGCACGCCTTTTCTGCTGGAACCCTTCCACAAATTTCAGGTCTACAACCTGCTGGGCTTTTTCCACAAGGGGACCAAGAACCGGCGATTCAAAGAGGCGTTTATTTACATTCCCAGAAAGAATATCAAAACCTCCTTCGCCGCCGCCCTGGCCTGGGCGCTGGGGCTTCTCAACCGGCGGAGCGGGAGCAAGGTATATATTGTGGCCGCCGCCTTAAAGCAATCCCTGGAAAGCTTCAACTTCATCAACTTTAACTTAGAGCAGATGGGGGAGAAAGAGAGCTTCCGGGTGATCGACAACAACCAGGAACACTCCATCCAGGGCGATCTGGGGGATGGCTCCCTGTTTATTCAGGCGTTGGCGGCGAACCCTGACCGGCAGGACTCCCTCAATTGCAACATTGCCATCGCCGATGAAATCCATGCCTACAAGACCCCCAAGCAGTACAACATCATCAAGGAAGCCATGAAAGCGTACACCAACAAGCTCATGATTGGGATCACCACGGCGGGGGATAACATGAACGGCTTCTGTTACCGACGTCTCCAATACTGCAAAAAGGTGCTGGACGGCACCGTCAAGGACGAACAATACTTCATTTTCATCTGCAAGGCGGATGAGGACGAAAATGGGGAGGTGGACTATACCAATCCCCGCGTCCATGAGATGGCGAACCCCGCCTATGGTATCTCCATACGGCCTGAGGATATCATGAACGACGCCCTCCAAGCGCAGAACGACCCCCAACAGCGGAAAGACTTCCTGGCGAAAAGCCTGAACGTCTATACCGCGTCCATGAAAGCCTATTTCAACCTGGGGGAGTTCCAGAGAAGCGACAGCCAATACCACTGGACGCTGGAGGAGCTGGCAAGATTACCCATCACTTGGTACGGCGGGTCGGATCTCTCCAAACTGTACGACCTAACGGCCGCGGCGCTGTACGGCACCCTGATGGGTTACAAACGGGAGGATGGGAAGATCGTGGACGTGGATATTATCATTCCCCACGCCTGGTTCCCCGTTGTGGCCGCCCACCAGAAAGCCGACGAGGACGGCATTCCGCTATTTGGGTGGATGGATGACGGCTGGTTGGATATGAGCAACAACCCCACGGTCAACCATGCGGAAATCGTCAACTGGTTTCTCAAAATGAAAAAATCGGACTTTAAAATCAAGCAGGTGGGCCATGACCGGAAATTTGCCCGGGAGTATTTCATTGGCATGCGGGCCGCAGGGTTTAAGGTGATCGACCAGCCCCAATATTTCTATAAAAAATCGGAGGGATTCCGCCACATAGAGAACAAAGCCAAGAACGGGGAGCTGTACTATCTCCACTCGGAGGCCTTTGAATATTGCCTCCAAAACGTCCGGGCCATCGAAAAGACGGACGACATGATTCAGTATGAAAAGGTGGAACCGGAACAGCGCATTGATATTTTCGATGCGGCTGTCTTTGCCTGTGTCCGTAAATTGGAGGACATGGAGCGCGCCAAGAAAAACCAGGGGTGGTTTGGGGGTGATAAGGAATGAAAAAGAGGAAACAAAAAGGCCAGTTAGTGAGAGGCCAAGCAAGAAGCCCCACCATGGCCTTTGTTACGGAAATGGACGGGTTCGAGAACTTATGCGTCTCCGGTTATACCAGAGTATCGGACAACCCCGAGGTTCTGATGGCGGTGGGGCGGATCGCGGAGCTGGTGGGTACAATGACCATCCACTTGATGCAGAACACGGAAAATGGGGATGTGAGAGTCCGCAACGCCCTATCCAGGAAGATAGATATCAGCCCAAACCAATACATGACTCGAAAAACCTTTATGACGGCTATCACCCGAATTCTTCTTCTGGAAGGGGCGGGGAATGCGGTGGTATACCCCGAGATAGGGGACGGCTTGATTGAGAACCTGGTCCCCTTAAAACCATCTCTCTTGAGCTTTCAAGAAAACGGCAGCGGGTACGCGGTCCGATATGGGGGGCAGGTATTCCGGCCGGACGAAGTTCTGCATTTTGTATTGAATCCGGACCCGGAACAGCCCTGGCGGGGGCAGGGATACCGGGTGGCCCTCCAAGATGTGGTTCATAATCTCAAGCAGGCGGCAGCCACCAAAAAGGGTTTTATGGAATCCAAATGGAAGCCGTCCCTTGTGGTGCGGGTGGATTCCAGCGCGGACGAGCTCTCCGATAAAGAGGGGAGAAAAACCGTCCTGCAGGATTACATTGATACGGATAAGGCGGGGGAGCCCTGGGTGATTCCGGCGGATGAAATGGAAATCCAGCAGGTGAAGCCGCTGACCCTCACGGATCTGGCGATTAATGATGCCGTGACCCTGGATAAAAAGACGGTAGCCGGGATTTTTAACGTGCCGCCCTTTGTGGTGGGGGCGGGGGCGTACAACAAAGAGGAATGGAACAACTTTATCAATACCACGATCATGCCCATAGCCCTTGCCATTCAGCAGGAGATGACCAGGAAGCTGCTCCTCTCCCCGGATCTGTATTTCCGGTTTAACCCCCGGACGCTGTACGCCTATGACGTGAAAGAGCTGGCCCAGGTAGGAGACGACCAATACATTCGGGGTATCATGACCGGGAACGAGGTGCGCGACTGGATTGGGTTAAGTCCCAAGAAGGGGCTGGATGAACTCATCATCTTGGAAAACTTCATCCCCCAGGGGATGATTGGCGAACAAAAAAAGTTGGTACAGAGCGGAGGTGAAGAATAGATGGGCGAGAGAACAGCGCGGCAGCTGCGCAGCCTGCCCACAAGGTTTGAGGCGAGGGCGGAGGAGAGCGGCGATCTCTATATTGAGGGGTACTTCTCCGTATTTAATTCTAATTACGAGTTGTGGCCGGGGGCCACGGAAAGCGTAGCGCCCGGCGCTTTCACGGACACGCTGTCCGATGACGTGCGGGCTTTGGTAGACCATGAGACGCGGTTGGTGTTGGGCCGGAACAAGGCGGGCACCCTGGAATTGCGGGAGGACGCCCGAGGGCTATGGGGGCAGGCCCGGATCAACCAGAGCGACAGCGACGCCATGAATCTATATGCCAGGGTACAGCGGGGGGACGTGGATCAATGCTCCTTTGGCTTTGACATCCTGGAGGAGGATACCGATTACAGGCAGGACGGAACGATCCACTGGACGATAAAAAAGGTGCGTCTGTATGAAGTCAGCGTGGTCACCTTCCCGGCCTATGAGGACACCGGCGTGGCAGCCAGGAAGCGAGACATGGAAACCATTCTCCAACGAGAAACGGAGGCTTGGAGAGAGAACATGCGAAACAAAATCAAAAAGGAGGAAGCCGACGATGGCGCTTAAAGTATTGATGCTTAGGAAGAAGCTGGGCGAGAAGCAGGAGGCCCTGGCGGAGCTGCGGAAGCTGGCGGAGGGATTCCAGATCAGGGAAGCGGAATTGGTCAAGGATATCGAGAAGGCCAAGACGGAGGAGGAAAAGACCGCTGTCGAAGAGGCGATTGAACAGTTTGACAAGGACAAGACCGAAAACACCGGGGCCGTCTCCAAGCTAGAAGGGGAGATCTCTGGGATCGAACAGGAGATCGCCGAACTGGAGCGAAGCGCGCCGGTTCCTGCTCAAGACAACGGGAACAAACGAAAGGGGACGATGCAGACAATGGAGACACGAAGCTATAAAGATATGACCATGGAACAGCGCAGCGCCTTTGCCAAAAGGGAGGCTGTTACGGCTTTCCTGGGAGAGGTGAGAGGACTGACCGCCCCTGGGGGGAATCGCCGGAGTATTACCGGCACGGAGCTTACCATCCCAACGGAGGTTTTGCCTCTGCTGACCGATGCAACCGAGCGGTACAGCAAGCTGATGAATCATGTCAATACCAAACCGGTCAATGGTATTGAGCGGGTTAACGTACTGGGTGTGGTCCCTGAGGCCATTTGGACCGAACAGAGCGGAGACCTCAACGAGCTTTCCTTCGGCTTTACCGGCAGCGAGATCGACGGGTTTAAAGTGGCGGGCTTTTTTGCTCTGCCCAATTGGGTGATTGAGGACAGCGACGAAAACTTGATGGGCATCCTTGTGGATACCCTGGGGCAGTCCATCGGTCTTGCCGTGGACAAGGCGATCCTATACGGCACCGGCGCGAAAATGCCCCTGGGCATTGTGACCCGCCTGACCCAGACCGCCAAGCCCACCGCCGGGACCAATCACGCGGACGCCGTGGAGTGGAAGGACTTACATACCAGTAACGTGGTCTCCATCGCGGCATCCAACAGCGGCGTGAAGCTGTTCCAGGAGCTGCTGAAAAAGTCCGGCATGGCCAAGAGCAACTATTCAAACGGGGCGAAATTCTGGGCCATGAACGATACCACCCTGAACAATCTGAAAGCCGAGGCCATGAGCGTCAACGCCGCCGGGGCCATTGTCACCGGCATGGGCAATGAGATGCCCATTATTGGCGGCGCTGTGGAGACCTTGAGCTTTATTCCGGATAACGTCATCATAGGCGGCTATGGCTCCCTGTACCTGCTGGGGCAGCGCAGCAACGCGGTGATCGCCACCAGTGAGCATGTCCGCTTCCTAAAGGACCAGACGGTCGCCAAGGGCGTGGCCCGCTACGACGGCCAGCCTGTGGTGCCCGCCGGGTTTGTGGCAATTGGGCTCAACGGCGCCGCCGTTACTGCAGACGCGGTTAGTTTTTCTGCGGACGAGGCGAACGCTCCCGTTTCCCCCACAGAATAAACTTGCATAGGAGGCGCGCTGATGCAGGATGAATTGAGAATGCAGCTCTTAGCGCTGGATCTTCAGCGCATGGAGGAGATGCCGGATCTGCCGCTGCTTGCCAATTATTTGGGAGCGGCGGCGTCCAATCTCCAGCGGCAAGGGGTTTCCGATGATGGCAGCGAGGATTATACCGCGCTTTTAGTGGGCACCGCCGCGTGGATGTACCGCAAGCGGATCACCGGCGAGGCGGAACCCAAATACCTGCGTCGGATGCGGCTGGACATGAAATTCAGCAGGGGGGCGGAGTAAAATGCTGGATGCGGGCGTTTGCACCATCTGCGGGGTGAGCTGGGACGAAAGCGGCGTTACAAAGACCCGGCAGCTTACCACAAAAGTAAAGGGATTTTTTGAAGAACGTACCGTGGGCTTTGCGAGACATTTTGAAGCGGGGCGGAACGGCCAGCGGGTGGATAAGCTCATCCGCATCTGGAGGGCTCCGGTGAATACGCGGGATATCTGCATGATTCACGGTGTGGAATACGCAATCCGACAGGTGCAGCACAAAAAAGACGAAGACGGCCTATTGGTTACGGATCTTTCTCTGGAGGAATATGGCGATGGGGAAAATTAAAGTGGATGACTTGCTCCAAGAAATCGGCGGTGGGTTGGAAGAGTGGGCGGGCAAAGTGACGGAGGGCATCAAGAAGGACGTATCCCAGACGGCCACAGAATGTCTAAAGGAGGTCCAGGCCCATTCCCCCGAAAAATATGGCCGGTACAAAAAGGGATGGCGGATCAAAAAGGCCTATGAGGGAGAAACCACCTTGCGCGTCGTAATCCACAACAAAACAGATTATCAGCTGACCCACTTATTGGAGCATGGGCATCAGATGCCCGGAGCCCAACCGGATACTAGAAGCATCCCCCACATCCGCCCGGCGGAACAAGCGGCGGAAAAGAAGCTCAAGAAACGAGTTATAGTGACAGTGGGGGGGTTAGATGACAATTGAGGAACTGAAAGCCACCCTGGACCGGAGCGGGGTCCCCTTTGCCTACAACCATTGGGAGACAAAAAAAGAACCGCCTTATGGCGTGTATCTGTATGTCTATGACAATCGATTTTTCGCGGATGGCGTCCTCTATTATTGGACGGGCCATTACCAAATTGAACTCTATACCAAGCAGAAGGACCAAGAGAGCGAGGCGAAGGTGGAAAACACCCTCAGAGGCGCGGGGATTGTCTATGAAAAATCAGAAACCTATCTGCCCGACACAGAACGGTACCAAATCATTTATGAAATTGAGGTGTAAGTATGGCTGAGAATAAAGTCAGATATAACTTGAAGAATGTCCATTATGCGCCCATCACGGAAACATCGGGCGCGGTGACTTACGCAACGCCGATCCACATCCCTGGCGCGGTGAGTTTATCCCTCACGCCGGAGGGGGAGCCAAACTCCTTCTATGCCGACGGCATTGCCTACTACGTGACTACGGCAAACAACGGGTATTCCGGGGATCTGGAAATGGCTCTCATCCCGGATCAATTCCGAAAAGATGTGCTGGGGGAAACAGAGGACGAAACGGATAAGGTACTCGTGGAGTATTCTAATGTGGAACCCAAGCCCTTTGCCCTGTTGTTTGAGTTTGACGGCGATCAGAAGTCCATCCGCCACATTCTGTATAACTGCACGGCGGCCCGACCCAGTGTGGAAGGGAGCACGAATACGGAGACCAAAGAGCCCGCCACGGAGACTCTGTCCCTCACGGCAACGATGCTCACAGACGGTTGCGTTAAGGGCAAGACGACAGGCACCACCCCGGAATCCATCGACTTGGCCGAGAACCGTGAGCTGTTCGGCGAAGTGCTCAAGAAGGCGGAGATGAACGCCCCGCGTTACGGCACCGCCCTGAGCCTCGAAGAGGCCAAGGAAGCCGCCCACCGCATCGGTTACCCGGTGCTCGTGCGCCCGAGCTACGTGCTCGGCGGCCGTGGCATGGAAATCGTCTACGACGACAAGCAGCTCAACAAGTACGTGGACCGCGCACTTACCGAGGCCAAGGCCGATACCGTGGTCTCCGGTCGCCTGCCCTCCCCGCTGCTCATCGACAAGTTCCTGCAAGACGCCATCGAAATCGATGTCGACGCACTGTTCGACGGCGAGGAACTATACATCGGCGGCATTATGGAGCACGTCGAGGAGGCCGGTGTCCACTCCGGTGACGCCGCCTGCACCCTGCCTCCGTCCACCCTGTCCGACGACCAGATTCGTCGCCTGCGTGAAGGCACCTACGCCATCGCCAAGGGCTGCCATGTGCAGGGCCTGATCAACGTGCAGTACGCCTTCATGGCCAACACGCTGTACGTGATCGAAGCCAACCCGCGCGCCTCCCGTACCGTGCCGTTCGCCTCCAAGGCCACCGGCGTGGCGCTGGCCAAGGCCGCCGCCCGCATCATGGCCGGCGAAACCATCGCCGATCAGCGTGCCAACGGTCTGCTGCTGCCCAAGGGCGACGGCGGCGACATCCACCCCGGCCAGCAGGTCGCGGTCAAGGAATCCGTGCTGCCGTTCAAGCGCTTCCGCACCCCGGTGGGCAAGACCGTCGACATCCTGCTCGGACCTGAGATGCGTTCCACCGGTGAGGTCATGGGCTTCGACCGTGACTTCCCGCACGCCTTCGCCAAGAGCCAGCTCGCCGCCTACGACGGTGGCCTGCCGACCCACGGCAACGTGTTCATCTCCGTGAACGACACCGACAAGCGTCAGCTGCCGTTGATCGCCGTTCGTCTCGAGGAGCTTGGATTCAAGCTCTGGGCCACCGAGGGCACCGCCTCCGTGCTTCGCCGTTACGGCATCGAGTCGAACATCGTGGACAAGATCAGCACCCGCGTGGACACCGATCCGGAAGCCCCGGTCGAGGTGCATCACGCTGCCGGATCCGTGGGCAAGAACGTGGTTCAGCTCATCGAGGAAGGCAAGATCGACATGATCCTCAACACGCCGAACTCGCGCGGCTCCCGTTCCGACGGCTACTCCATCCGTGCCGCCGCCATTGCCGCCGATCTGCCGCAGTTCACCACCATCACCGAGTTCCAGGCCGCACTGCTCGCTATCGAGGCCGTGAAGCATAATGATTATCAGATCATGAGCATTCAGGAGCATTCGAAGCAGCTGTTCGAATTGGAGCGACGGGAGTTCTGATGACTACACTCAGCAGTGAGGAATTGCAGGCACAACGTTCGGATTTCGGTCTGCGATTAAGCAATTCAATGGCCAAATACGGGCCGCTGTGTGTGGGCATTGACCCGCATCGCAAGCTCCTCACCGACTGGGGATACAACGTCGACGCCGAAGGCGCCGAACTCTTCTCCATGCGTATGCTGCAGGCCGCCAACGGGCGCGCCGCAGCAGTCAAATTCCAGACGCCGATGTTCGAGCGCTACGGAGCCAAAGGTTTCGAAGCGCTCGAGCGCGTGCTCTACGCGGCACGACAAATGGGCGTCATCACCATCGTCGATTGCCTGCGCGGCGGCCTGTCCACCACGATTTCCGCCATCGCAGACGCCTATTTCAAGCCCGGTGCACCGTTGCTGGCCGACGCCATCACGCTGCTGCCGTACTATGGCGCGCGTTCGTTGAACGGCCTGATTACCGAAGCGCTGGAAAACGGACGCGGCGTGTTCATCGCCTCCCTGACCTCCAACCCGGAAGGCATGAGTCTGCAGACCGCGTTGCGCCAGAGCGGCGATTACAAGGGACGTACCGTGGCCTACGGCATCGCCTCCACCGCGCAGAAGCATAACGTGGATATCGAAGGCATGGGCTCGGTGGGTCTGATCATCGGTGCCACCATCGGCCAATGGATGCAGGATTCCGGCGTGGACCCCTCCAAGTTCACCGGTCCGATTCTTTCCCCCGGTTACGGTTGGCAGGGTGCCGAGGCCAAGGATCTGAAAACCGTGTTCCGCGGTACGCGCGGCAACGTGCTGGTCACCGTGTCCCGCTTTATCGCCTCGCATGGGCCGGATATCGCCGCACTGAGCCAAGCCACCGAGTCGATTGCGCTTGACGTACGTCAGGCGCTGATGGAAGCCACTGTCGAAGGCTCGGAAAACCAGTAATCAGAACGGAATCAGATGTCGCGGCATGCGTACGTGTCTATCTCATCGCGTACGTCGCATCACGATTCATATTCTTCCCTGTTCGTCGGGGCTGTAGCAGTTACCGGTCATCTCGCCGGTGAGCCGTTACCACGTTGGATTCATAATCGCTGCACACCACATCATCTCCGGAGGAACCCATGACTGAAAACACCCATGCTGGCCGTCTAATCGTCCTGACTGGCCCCACCGCAGTAGGTAAGGGCACCGTGGAAGCCAAGCTGCGCGCCGACCACCCCGAAGTGTGGGTGTCCGTCTCCGCCACCACACGCGCTCCGCGCCCGGGCGAGGTTGATGGCGTCAACTATTGGTTCCTTACTGAAGACGAGTTCCTGGCCCGCGAAGCGGCCGGTGAGTTCCTGGAAACCGCCGTGGTGCACGGCATGGCCCACTACGGTACATTGCTCAAGCCTGTGGAGGAACATCTGGCCGCCGGTGTGCCCACGATTCTGGAAATCGACCTGCAGGGTGCCCGCCGCGTCAAGCAGCGCGCCGCCGAGCTCGACCTCGAAGTGGTGTACGTGTTCATCGCGCCGCCAAGCTTCGAAGAGCTCGAGCGCCGCCTGATCGGCCGCGGCACCGAAACCGCCGAACAGCAGGCCCGTCGCTTGGAGACCGCCAAGGTGGAGCTCGCCGCCGAAAGCGAATTCGACGTCACCATCGTCAACGAAACCGTTGATCAGGCCGCTGCCGACCTCTGGTCCGTCATCGCCAAGGAATACGGGCTGTAAACTACCGCTTTACCACCAACTGCTGGTGGAGGATTTCGGCGCTGTTTTTGGCCGGCGCCTGCTTCCAGCGGATCGCTTCGGATTCGTGATGCTCGGTGACATAATGCCGCATCCATTCGAAGCACTGCTGGGTTTGGATGGCATCGCTTAATGCGCGGTGCTCCTCATTGTCCGCGATGCCGAAGCGTACGATCAGGTCGGCCAGACGGTGATGCCGCTGCGCGGGGAACAGGGCGCGGCTGATCTGCATCGTGTCATAATCCGCGCAGGCAAAGCCGCAGCCGGCGATATGCCGGGTGTTGTAATCCAGGAATCGCAGATCGAAGCTGACGTTATGGCCGACAATCGGCTCGACGGCGGGACCGGCAGCCGGGGTAGCGAGCCATGCGATGAATCGGGGAAGCACCTCGTCAATCGGATCGAGGTCGGCCACCATCGCATCGGTGATGCCGGTCAGCGTGGTGATCTGACGCGGAATCGGCCGCAAGGGATTCACCAGCTGCTGGAATTGATCGACGATATGCCCCTCCCGCACGCGCACGGCACCGATTTCCGTGATGGCGCAACTGTTCGGGTAAAAGCCGGTGGTCTCCAAATCCAGCGCCACATAATCGGTGGGGAAGACGGCATCGTCCATGGCGATTCGCCCGCCGGCACCATGATTGGGCTGGGATGGTTGGCCGAAAACGGTAATGCCGGAAGTGGTCACGGAGGCTCCTCATATCAGTCGGTGTTCGGTGACTTATTGTACCGGCAGCCCGGTCTGTCGGTACAATTTTTCCCTCCCGGATTTTCTCGGATATATTGGTTAGGCGGCCGGCAATTGCGCGGCGCATCGGGAAGGGAGCACAGCTGATGAAACAGATAGTGGCAGGCATCGTGGCGCATGTGGACGCGGGCAAGACCACGCTGTCCGAGGCTCTGCTCTACCGTACCGGTGAGATCCGCAAATTGGGGCGAGTAGATCACGGCGATGCGTTTCTGGACACCAATTCCTTGGAGAAGGCGCGAGGCATCACGATCTTCGCGCACCAAGCGTTGGTTGAACACGGCGACCTGCGACTGACCCTGCTGGATACGCCGGGGCACGTGGACTTCGCAGCCGAAACCGAACGTGTGCTGCGTGTGCTTGATTACGCGATTCTTGTGGTCTCCGGCACGGATGGCGTGCAAGGCCATACCGAGACACTGTGGCGTCTGCTGGCCAGATACGGTGTGCCGACGTTCATCTTCGTCAACAAGTGCGACGCCGCCGGATTCGACCGCGAGGCCATTCTGGCACAGTTGCGCAAACGCCTGAGCGATGCGATATATCCGCTGCCGGCAATGGAGCAGTCCACTGAGGGCAGCGCGGTACCGTTGGACGCGCTTGCCGAGGATATCGCCACCCTGGACGAGGAGGCGATGAACGACTATCTGGAACATGGCGCGCTGTCCGTGGGCAGATTGCGATCGATGATCGCCGTGCGCGAGCTGTTCCCCGTATATTTCGGCTCGGCATTGAAACTCGAAGGAGTCGAGGAATTCCTGGACGGGCTGGAGACGTTCACCCGCGAACGTGAATGGCCGGCCGCCTTCGCCGCACGCGTGTTCAAAATCGCCCACGACGGCCAGCACAACCGTATGACGTGGCTGCGCGTCACCGGCGGTGCGCTCAAAGCCAAGGAGATCGTCTCTTCATCCTCGTGCGCCGCGGCGTCGACAGCACCGTCGCCGGTACAGGGGGATGATGGCACGGTATGGTCCGAGAAAGTCGATCAGGTGCGCGTCTACAATGGCGCCAAATTCGAGACGGTCACCGAGATACCTGCCGGATCGGTGTGTGCGGTGACCGGACTGACGCGGACCTTCCCCGGCGAAGGGCTGGGAGCGGAACCGGACGCCGAATCACCGTCGCTGCAACCCGTGTTGACCTACACGGTGTTGCCCGCCGGAGCGGAATCCGATACGGCCGGCACCTCGGGAGCGGCCAAACGCGGTGGCGCCGGCCATAACAGCGTGAATCAGGACGATGCCGAGCATGATGCCGCCAAGTCGGGAACCGGCCGCAATGAGGAGAACGACACCGCTCGCCAGACCGCGGCGGACAATAGCTCGCCGGCCCGTCCCCAGTTCGATGATCTGACCTTGCATAAGGTCATCACCGCATTGCGTGAGCTGGAAGACGAAGACCCGTTGTTGCATGTGGTGTGGGTGGAACGGCTGGCCGAGATTCATGTGCAATTGATGGGCGCAGTCCAGCTGGAGATCATCCAGCAGACCCTGCACGACCGGTTCGGTCTGGATGTGTCGTTTGGCCCCGGCTCCATCCTGTACCGTGAGACCATCACTGCGCCAATCGAAGGCGCAGGTCATTTCGAGCCGCTCCGTCATTATGCCGAAGCACATATCCTGCTGGAACCAGGGGAGCCGGGCAGCGGAGTCACTGTGGCCTCGGCCCTGTCCGAAAACGATTTGGACCGCAATTGGCAACGGCTGATTCTGACCCATCTGACCGAGCGTGAGCATCTCGGTGTGCTCGTTGGCGCGCCGCTCACCGATATCAAGATGACTTTGGTGGCTGGCCGCGCGCATCTGAAGCATACCGAAGGCGGCGACTTCCGCCAAGCCACCTATCGTGCGATTCGTCAGGGGCTTATGGAAGCCAGAGCTGGAGTCAGTGGCCGGCCCGAGACGCCGGTCGAGAGCCGTCCGGACACCGCAGGGGAGGGCAACTGCCGACTGCTGGAACCGTGGTACCGGTTCCGGCTCGAAGTGCCAGCAGACATGATCGGCCGTGCCATGAGCGACATCCAGCGCATGGCCGGCACCTTCGAATCCCCGGTCACCGATGGCGAATACGCCGTGATCGAAGGCGAGGCGCCGGTGTCCGAGATGCGCGACTATGCGATGGACGTGAACCAGTACACGCACGGCCATGGCCGTTTCTCCGCCACTTTCGGCGGCTACAAGCCATGCCATGACGCCGAACAGGTCATCGCAGCCGCCGCTTACGATCCCGAAGCAGATCTGGACAACACCCCCGACTCGGTCTTCTGCGCCCACGGTGCCGGCTACCCCGTCAAATGGTATAAGGTCCCTGAATTCGCCCACGTAGACTACGCCATGTGAGGTGGTGACTACCAAATCTGCGGCCGAATGAATCCGTTGGTCTCCAAGAACCGTTGAATATCGCGCATTTCCGGCATATTAATGGAATGGGCCATGCCCGGATACACTTGTTCGGTCAACGTGCCGTGCTCGTGCCAGAACTCACCCATCGCCGTCACATCGGCTTTCGGGAAGATGTCGTCTGCAGCACCATGCCCGTAGAACACCGGCGGCTTCAACGCAGCCAGCTCGGCGTCTCCAGAGACCGGCCCCGGAGCCAACCAGCCGGAGCAGGAGACCGCTGCCGCATACCGTTGCGGATTGCATCGCAAAAGATGCGCGGCCAAGAGGCCGCCCTGCGAGAATCCCATGGCAACCACCGGCCGAGTGGCGGGAATATGCTCCGCAACCCATGCATCAATGGCTTGGGCGGCTTCAGTCGCCTGCTTGTCTAATGATTCGCCCTCCGGCACACCTTCATGCGCCCACGCACCGAACCATGTATATCCCATGCCATAGGCGATGGGTGCCTGCAAACTGGCATAATCAGCCGAACCGGCACCGCAATAGTTCAGCAGATCGGGCAAATCGTATTCATTGGAACCCCAGCCGTGCAACAGCACGAACACCGGGGTGGTTTCAGGACCGGTCAAACGGGTCAAGGCCTTGGCAATCTTCATGGCTCCCAGTGTAGCCACGTGACCGCCGCGACCGCATTTGAACGGTCCATAAGCAACCCATATAGCAACGCCGTTCCATTCAAGTGTCCGATACGTTATCGTCGTAGACGTGCCGCACGGGGAACGGCCTCGTGCACAGCAGCCATAGAGAACACCATAAAGGGGGTGCGCAATGACCAGGTTCAATACTCAGCTCGTCCACGGACTGCCGGTTGGAGACAACAACACCGGAGCCGTGAACCCGCCGATCTACAACTCAACGACATATGCCTTCGAGAAGGTCGACGCGATGCCCCGTTACGACTATGCGCGCAGCGGCAATCCCACACGTGACTTCCTGGAACAGCAGATCGCCCAGCTTGAGCAGGGAACGCGCGGTTTTGCGTTCGCCTCCGGCTTGGCGGCGATTCATGCCGTGCTCAGCATTTTCAAGCCCGGCGACCGTATTATTGTAGGGGACAACATCTACGGCGGCTCGTATTCGCAGCTCAATGAGTTCTTTACCCGTTGGGGCGTCGTGGTCGAGTCAGTCAATACCCAGGACATTGCAGCGTTGGAGGCCGCCGTCAAGGGCGACCGCGCGAACGGCATCGCGCCTGCGCAAGCCGTCTACTTTGAAACCCTGACCAATCCGCTGCTCAAGGTCAACGACGTACGCGCCATCTCCGCAACAGCCCGCCGTTACGGTGCGCTGTCCATCGTGGACAACACGTTCGTGACCCCGTACCTGCAGCAGCCGTTTTCCCTTGGCGCGGATGTGGTAATCCACTCCGCCACCAAGTACCTGGCCGGTCACTCCGACGTCAACGCCGGTCTCGTGGTCGTCTCCGGTGAGGATTTGGCCAATCGCGTGTACTTCGCCCAGAACCGTCTTGGAGGGGTACTGGCGCCCACTGAATGCGATTCGGTGCGCCGCGGCATCCAGACATTGGCCCTGCGCATGGACCGGCAGCAGGAGAATGCGAATGCCATCGCGCGGTACCTGCTCGCGCATCCGCTGGTCAAGTCCGTTCATTACCCGGGCCTGCCGGGGGCCGGTGACCAGCGACTCGCCGCCAAGGGACTGAAGGGCGCCGGCGGCGTGCTGAGCTTTGAAGTAGTGCCTGGCGTGGACCCTGCGGATGTGCTCAACAACCTGCACATCTTCCGATTGGCGGTCTCCCTTGGCGCTGTCGAATCACTGGCCGAGCTGCCCTGCCGCATGACCCATTTCGAGCTGCCTCGTGAAGAACGCCTCAAGGTGGGCATCACCGACGAGCTTGTGCGCCTTTCCTTGGGTATTGAGGATGCCGCCGACCTGATTGAGGATCTTGGCCAGGCGTTCGACATCGCCTACGAACAATACCTCAAACGTCACGCCGACTGCGATGTGTTCGCGCAATTAACGGAAGAAGCGTTTGCCTGACCGCTCGCAACACGCTCCATCGAAGACTATTACCGACATGAATTGGGGGCTGGAAACACCTATGAGTATCACGTCCGGAACAGGTGAGTTTGCCACGCGGGCAATTCATGCGGGGTATGACCCCGCGGACTATGGCCATGCGGCGGTGCCGCCCATCTACGCCTCCGCCGCATTCGATTTGGAGAATGCGCAGCGTGGTGATGCGCTCGCAGGCGGACTCATCGACGGATTCGAATACTCACGTGTGGCCAACCCCACGGTTGATGTGCTCGAAAAGCGTCTTGCGGCATTGGAGGGCGGTATCGGTGCGGTGGCGGTCGGCTCAGGTATGGCGGCCGTCAGTTATGCGCTGATGTGCGTGGGCGAAGGCGGCGGCAGAATCATCGCTCCCAGCAACTTGTACGGAGCAAGCGTGGATGCACTCGGTGATTTTCTTCCACAATTCGGCATCCATACCGATTTCGTAAAGCACATCAACGACTTGGCTGAAGTGGAATCGAAGATAGGCCCGGATACGCGAGCGATCTTCGCGGAGACCGTTGCCAATCCTTCTACGGAAATCCTTGATATTGAGCCGCTGTCACAGCTGGCGCATGAACACGGCATCGCCCTGATCGTAGACAACACCGTGCCCACGCCGTATCTGTTGCGGCCTATCGAGTTCGGTGCGGATATCGTCGTGCATTCCACCACCAAAGGTATTACCGGCCATGGCAATGCGATTGGCGGCGCGGTTATCGATGGCGGTCATCTTGACTGGGCGAATGGCAGATTCCCCCAATTCACCACACGGCAGCAGGTCATCAGCGATGATCGCAACGGTGAATGGCACAGTTTTGCCGAAAGATACGGCAACGAGGCATTCATCAAGCGCATCCGCATCAAATATCTGCGCACGTTCGGCGCGGTGGCCAGCCCGTTCAATGCGTATCTTTCCTTGATTGGTTTGGAAACATTGCCTCAGCGCGTCAGCCAGCAGGTTGCCTCCGCGCAACGGATCGCAGAGCATTTGAATCATGCAGCGCATGTGATGAAGGTCAACTATTCAGGATTGGGATATACGCCGCAATACGAGCTTGTAGGCAAGTATTTCCCTCGCGGTGTCGGTCAGATCCTGTCGTTCCTGGTGGATGGCAGCGCCGATAATGTGCGCCGAATCATCGACGGTGCCACAGTGTTCTCCTATGTGCCGAACATCGGAGACGCGCGTTCGCTGATTGTCGATCCTGCGCGCATCACGCATCGCGAGGTTCCTTTGGATGCGCGCATCGCCGCCGGAGTCAGTGATAATCTCATCAGACTTTCCATCGGATTGGAAAACGTCGATGATTTGATTGCGGACCTTGACCAAGCCATTGCCAACGCATACTGACGTGTATCGCTTACGTATGCGGATAATTGTTCGTTCTGAGAAAAACCTGCGCTGTTATTCTTGAGGCGTTGTGAATTTGGGTTGTTGTATTACGAAAGAAGGAACAGGACATGGCTATTGACGTCTATGGCGCAACATGGTGCGGTGATTGCAAGCAGGCGAAGAACACGCTTGAGGAGCTTGGCGCCGAATATACGTGGCATAACATCGAAACCGAGGATGGGGCGGCCGATCGTGCGGTGGCCATCAGCGGCCAGCAGCACATTCCCGTGGTGCTCTATCCTGATGGCACATTCCAGGTCGAACCGTCGGCTGTGGATATCAAGAACAAGCTCAACGAGCTGAATATCAAGTAAAGACAAGAGTTGTACGAGTTTGACGATCTGCTGCATCTGTGAGCGAACAATACGTCGGCGTCCGATGTGTTATTCATTGGTGTGAATAGCACTCCATAGGCACTGGATATAACCACTCCGAAACACAGGTGAGCAAGCGCGTCTACGGTAAGGGATTGTGCTTCGCGAACGAGCGTTGACGTGCATAACAGCAGCGAAAAGGGAGTATCGGGATGATTCGGATTAGGGGAGTGAGCAAGAGCTTTGCCGACACCACCGTGCTGGATGGGCTTGATCTTGACATTCCTCGACAAAATGTGGTTACTGTCATCGGCCCCTCAGGCTCCGGTAAATCCACACTGTTGCGCATTCTGGATTTCCTTGAGCACGCGGATTCCGGTACCGTCGATTTCGGTGATGGTCTTGTGGATTTGACCACTACCAAATCTGCCGACATTCACAAGGTGCGTTCGAAAATCGGGTTCGTGTTTCAGAACTACAACCTGTTTTTGAACAAGACGGCATTGCAGAATGTGACCGAACCGTTGGTGTATTCCAAGGGAATCAAGCCTGATGAAGCCCGCAAGATCGCTATTGAGCAACTCGATCGTGTGGGACTTGCCGATTTTCATGATCGGTATCCGAGCACACTGTCCGGCGGGCAACAGCAGCGTGTGAGCATCGCCCGCGCCGTGGCTATGAATCCTGAGCTGTTGGTGCTTGACGAGCCCACTTCGGCATTGGATCCGGAAATGGTCAACGGGGTGCTGGGGTCATCAAGCAACTCGGTAGCGAAGGCATGACCATGCTGATGGTCACCCATGAGATGCGGTTCGCCTATGAGGCATCGAATCATGTGGTGTTCATCGAAGGAGGCCATGTGGTCGAGCAGGGTGATCCGAAGCGGATCTTCGAACATCCGCAGGAGGAGCGTACCGTCGAGTTCCTGTCTTCAACCAACAATGTGCTGATGATTCCGGTGACTCGGTAGAGGCGTTTCACGGCTGTTGTAATTAATTGTGGCAATATCAAGAGAGGGGTTTGTCATGTTCAATAATCAAGTGATTCGCAAGGCTGCGGCTTTGCTGTCCGGTGTCGCCGTGCTGGTTTCGGTTGCCGCATGCGGTTCGGCTTCCGCTTCCAACTCCAGTGCATTGGAGCAGGTCAAGCAGGCCGGCAAAATCGTGTTCGCCACTGAGGGCACCTATGCTCCGTTCAGTTACCATGACTCCAAAACCAATGAGCTGACCGGTTACGATGTCGAGGTGGCCAAGGCCATTGCCAAGGAGGTCGGTATCAAGGCCGAGTTTGCCGAGGGCAGCTTCGACTCCCTGCTTGCCGGTGTGGATGCCAAGAAGTACGATACGGTTGCCGATCAGATTTCCGCCACCGACGAGCGCAAGGCCAAGTATGATTTCTCCGAACCATACACCTACTCCTACGGTGTCGTCATTACCTCCAAGGAGAACCCGAAGAACGTCACTTCGTTCGATGACGTCAAGGGGCTTCGCGCCGCTGAAACCGGTACCTCCAACTGGAACAAGACCGCTCAGGAGAAGGGCGCTACTATCGTTCAGGTTAACGATTTCGGTCAGCAGGTCGATGCCATCACGTCCGGTCGTGCAGATGTGTCATTGAACGATGGCCTTGCTGCGCTCGACTACCTGAAGCAGAAGCCGGATGCGGACATCAAGATTGCCGCCAAGTCCGAGAAGACTCCGGCCGCCTACCTGCCGTTCCGCAAGGGCAGCGATGACTTGGTCAAGGAAGTCAACAAAGCCATTGTCAAGCTGCAGAAGGATGGCACATTGACCAAGATCTCCGAAAAGTACTTTGGCGAGGACTTCTCTCAGGAGTGACATGTTTCCCGGCTCTCCTGTAATTAGGGGAGCCGGGAAATATGAGCTGGCCTCGTGAAGATTACGAGCAGACGCAACATATACCACACAACAAAGGATGACCAATGGACGCACGAGTATGGGGAATAGTCGTAGATTCCTTTGCTAAGCTACTGATTCCCGGTATCACTGTGACCATTCCGCTGACGCTGATTTCCTTCGCTCTCGGTTTGATACTGGCGATTGTGGTGGCGCTGGTGCGTGTGGCTAAAGTACCTGTGGCCTCCCAAATCGCGTGGTTCTACATTTGGGTGTTTCGTGGTACGCCGTTGCTGGTGCAGTTGTTCGTTATCTTCTTTGGATTGCCGTCCGTTGGCATTACGATTCCGGCATTGCCTTCCGCGGTAATCGCGTTCTCGCTGAATGTGGGCGCCTATGCCGCCGAAACATTGCGTGGTGCGATTCTTGCCGTGCCTAAGGGACAGCTTGAAGCTGGCTTGGCGGCGAACATGCCGTATGTGACGATTATGCGCCGCATTATTCTGCCGCAAGCATTCCGCTCCGCCTTCCCTGCATTGTTCAACTCCTTCATCGCATTGGTCAAGGACACGTCTCTCGCGGCGAACATCACCGTGGTGGAAATGTTCATGACGGCCCAGCGCATTGTGGCGATTTACTACGAGCCGCTGGTCCTATACATTGAAGTGGGCTTGATCTACTTGCTCTTCTGCACGTTGCTTGGATGGCTTCAGGATTACTGCGAGAAGAAGCTCAACGAACACTTCTGATGTGTTTATATGGCGGCAGTGCTTGATTCAAGTCGGGTGTTTCCTTGGTTGAAATGCCCGACTTTGTTGTTTCTGACGTGCGACTTGGCTGATTCAAACATTAGTGCACAAGATGTGGCTGCCGGAGTGAACGGAACATGAAATCTGACGTTCGCTTTCTTGGACTTGCCTGTGAGAGCTATCAGTTCCCGGGGCGTGCGATGGTAGCATGGATGGTGTTGGGGCGCGGCACAACGATATGCCGTGCTTGACCCTTGTGAGAGGAGTTTTATATGACCATCGCAAGTATGTTGGGCGGAACCATGCTGTTGGTGCTGATTCTATTAGTCGTTCTTATCGTGCTGCTGGGCGCCGCATTGTTCATCGTTCCGCAGCAGCAGGCGTACATCATCGAACGCTTCGGCAAGTTCCTTAAGGTCCAGTTTGCCGGTATCCATGTCCGTATCCCGTTCGTCGACCGCATCGCCATGAAGACCAACATGCGCGTCAACCAGCTCAACGTGCAGCTGGAAACCAAGACGTTGGACAACGTGTTCGTGACCGTCGTGGCCTCCACCCAGTTCCGCGTGAACCCGAACGACGTGGCCACCGCCTACTACGAGCTGCGCGATCCGGCCGGTCAGCTCAGGAGCTACATGGAGGATGCGTTGCGCTCCGCCATCCCCGCTCTGACCTTGGACGACGCCTTCGCCCGAAAGGACGACGTGGCGTTCGACGTGCAGAAGACCGTCGGCGCCGAGATGAGCCGTTTCGGCTTCACCGTGGTCAAGACGCTGATCACCGCCATCGACCCGAGCCCACAGGTCAAGAACGCGATGGACTCCATCAACGCCGCCCAGCGTGAAAAGGAAGCCACCCGCCAGCGTGCCGAAGCCCAGCGCATCCAGATCGAGACGCAGGCCGCCGCCGACGCGGAGAAAACCCGTCTGCAGGGCGAGGGCCAGGCCAACTACCGCCGTGAAATCGCCAATGGCATCGTCGATCAGATCAAGAGTCTGCAGGCCGTGGGCATGGACATCAACGATGTGAACAACGTGGTGCTGTTCAACCAGTATCTTGACGTGATGCGTTCGTTGTCCGAATCGAAGAACACCAAGACCGTGGTGCTGCCCGCCTCCACGCCCGGCGGTTACCAGGACCTCTACGAACAGGTCACCAAGGCCATGCTCACCGCGACCGAGACGAACGACGCCGCACCTGCCGCCGGCAAGTAGCGGTGCTTGTGGCCGCTAGACCGCATAATGGCGTATGTATCGGTGAAGCCCCTCCCAGTGAGGGGCTTCACCGCGTTTGATGGGCTTATGACACGGAAAAACAACGATTGTGCCATCGCCGGACGGGGTCTGACGTCATTGCGCCATTGTGTAATGGGCTATGGCAGAATCGTTGTTTTTTGGGCTTGTGCTATGCCTGAAGGAATGCCGGAATGGCTTCGGCCGCCGCGTATCCCTTGCGATACATCATTTCCAGACCCTCGAAGTTCTTCTTCAGGGTGTTGAGACCATACAGGTCTTCGGGTGCGAGGATCAGCACTTTGCCTTCCGCCTCGTAATGCTTGGCGAGTTCGAGTTCGTCGTTGTAGGTCTTGTAGCGCATGCGCAGCTTCTCGGCCGCGGCGGGGTGGGAGCGTTCGAGGATGCGGGCCGGAGCCAAATCCTTCTGCTGCTTGCGCACTTCGTCACGCAAGCGAGACAGAATCAGAATCACGCGATCGTAGCCCTCCTCCAGCGCCTTCTGCACCGGCACCGGATCAGCGATACCGCCATCGAAATACGGCACACCATCCACCACATACGGCTCGCAGGCCACCGGCACGGCGGACGAAGCCTTGATGATGTCGAAATCATCAAAACGCACGCGCGATTTGTCGAAGTACTTGGTCGAGCCGTCCTCGGCATTGCAGGCCACCACGGTGAACCCGGTCTCATTGGCCTCGAACGCCGCGAAATCCAACGGATTCTCGCCATCGTGATTGCTCAGCGTGCCGTAGATGTAGTCGAGGTTGGCAAAGTTGTGGTTCTTGAAGAAGCTTTCCGCACTCGCGTACTCCTTGCGGAAGGCGTACTTGGTGTAGAAGGTGTGGTTGCGGCCGTGCTGGCGTGCGATGAATGAGGTCATATTGGCCGCGCCGGCGGAAACGCCGTAGCACATATCCACGTCGATGCCGTCCTCCAGCATGCGGTCCATAACACCACAGCCGAAAATCGCGCGGAACCCGCCGCCGACATCAATCATCGCCGTCTTTGTCATACCAACCCCCCTGTTCACTTGAATCTGGTATGAGCTTACGCGTGCTGCACGGACAACGATATGGGCAGTGTGCTGTGAATTTGTCTGGTTCTTCCTTGGCTTCCCTCAGAGAGGGGAGCCAAGAACGGCTCATACGTTCAGCAATTTGCGTGACAACTCGGCAATCCGTTCGGACGGATCGGAATTGGCGAGCTCCACGCCGCCGGTCGCGTCTTCGGGTGCCAGTTTGCCCAGGGACTCCAACACCACGCCCAGATGGCGCACGGTACCCTCATTGCCGTCGATGACAGCAGCCCGTTCGGGCAGCAGCTCGCGGAAGTAGTCGCGGTAGAACACGAAATGCGTGCAGCCCAGCACCACCGAGTCGATATGCTCCATGTCGTACTGGTCGAAGTAGCCGTGCAGCGTGCGCATCACCAGGTCATGGTCGCCGAGCCGCCCGGATTCCACGATCTCCACCAAGTCGGGGCAAGGCTCCTTGAAAATCGTGTTGTTGGAATCGAATCGATCCATCAGTTTGGCGAACTTCCGCTCACGCAAGGTCAGGGGAGTGGCCGCCACAATCACCCTCTGGGGAATATGATGCGGGTCGGAAGGCACGTCACCACGGTCGCACGCCACTTTCAGGGCCGGCTCCATGCCGATGATCGGAATATCGTAGTGTTCGCGCAAATCGTTCACCGCGGCGGAAGTGGCGGTGTTGCATGCGATGACCACGGCCTTGACGCCTTGACGCACGAACCGTTCGACAATATCGAAACTCAGGGCCCTCACTTGTTCAGGCGTCTTGATGCCGTACGGTGCGTTGGCCGAATCACCAAAATACAGCACATGCTCGGCCGGCATATCCTTGGCGATTTGGCGAGCCACGGAAATACCGCCAAGACCCGAATCGAATACGCCGATTGGAGCCGAAGAGCTCATGCCTGAATCCTCCCTATAGCCATGCCTGCAACCGTATGTTGCCGCGACCGATCACAAAGCCGATTGTTTTGCGGTGTTGTTTCGCTCCCTAGAGTACTCTGAAAGCCATGAGTCTTCCGCAACGAGTAACCAAGACACACGCAACCGGCAATGATTTCGTGGTATACCTCGACAAGTCCGGCAAATTCGAGCCTACCGCCGATGAGGTCCGATTCCTGTGCGACCGTCACTTCGGCATTGGCGGTGACGGCCTGATTCGCCTGACACGGCCTGATTTCGTGTCTGATTTAAGCGATGATCAGCTTTCGGACGTACTGGCCGGGGGCGCGAAATGGTTCATGGACTATCGCAATGCGGATGGATCGTTGGCGGAGATGTGCGGCAACGGTACACGCGCCATCACCTTGTTCGCTCAGCGTGAGGGGGTGGCCGACTCCACCGAGCCGTTCCGCCTCGGCACCCGTGCCGGCGTCAAGATTCTGACGCCACGCGGCAATATGAGGCCGTACGGAGCCAACGTGTTCCAGGTCGAAATGGGGGAGTGGAAGATCGGCGAAACCGACGCCTACGAGGTCACCATCCCCGGCACTGAGGGCTCGGCGCGCGGTACGTTTGTGGATATGGGCAACCCGCATGTGGTCGCGGTGATCGAGGATGCCTTCGCGTCCCTGCCAGTGGTTGAATCACTGGATTTGGTCACCAAACCAGTGGTGGCTCCGGTCATCGAATCCGACCAGAACGTGGAATTCGTGCGGGTCGACGACATCGATCAGAGCACCGGCGTGGGTGAAGCCACGATGCGCGTCAACGAACGTGGCTGCGGCGAAACCCTGTCCTGCGGCACCGGCCTGTGCGCCACAGGCATTGTGCTGCAGGCCAAGACCGGCATCAGCCACTGGGACATCACCGTACGTGGCGGCACCCTGCGCGTGGACGTCACCGACAGCGACGTAAAGCTGACCGGAGCAGCCACGCTGGTCGCCGATATCGATTTGTTGTAAAGGAATCAGGCAGCGAACAGGGCCGCGCCTTCGGTGACGATGATGAGTACCACGATCGCCACGATCCACAGTATGTCGACCATGAGGTCGATGTTGAGGCGGTAATACTTATTGAGTCCGGCCGGCACCGCCGCGACCTCAGCCTCACCGTCGCTATCATCAGCCGCCACAGCCTTACGCGACGGCAATCCCTGCACGGCCACGGTCGCATGGCTCAACGCCATGAACTGGATGGTGGTGGAGAACATCAGGGTCAGGCACCACGGGCACAGCGCGTGAATCACGAACAGCGACTGCGTGCTCAGCCAGTACGAGTAAGCCAAAGCGGCCAGTCCGCCCAGCCACGTGCAGGTCGCGAACCAACGCGGCACCTTCACACGCGCCAAACCGATCACCGCGATGGTAATGAACACCGATTCGGCGGCGATGCCGAAGAACGCGTTCGGATAGCTCAGCCCGCCGAACTTCGCGATTTCCGCTTGCCAGGACTGGGCCACCGCCGAACAGGACACCACCGAGTTCAGATCGCAGCCGAGTGCGGACTCCGGATGCCGAGCCAATTGCAAAGTCTCAGCGGACAGAATGAGCGAGGCCCCCAACGCCACTGCCGAGGCAATCAGCATGATGAGATATGTCCAAGTGGCACTGTGGCGCCATCCAATCAACGGTCGTGCCTCCGCCAAGCCAAGCGGCGTGGTGTTCGTGGTGCTGGATGATGTGTCGGTTGCGGTGTTACGAGTCATCATGTCCCTTTCGATAGCGCTGCGCTCCAGATTAGCCTCTGCGGTTGTCAGCTGGGTGCCGAATGTCTGGTTTCGGCCGTTGGCAGAAGGTGACGACCTGTCTGCGCCTTGCGTGGGAATGCTGAAATGAGGTTACGATGGAAGGTATGACTGGATATGTGATGCCTTTGGAACCGCCCGCCGTCGGGTGGGACATCCACTGCCATACCGCCTTCTCGGATGGCACGGAAACGCCGGCCACGTTGGCCGAACAATCCAAGGCATTGGGACTCAAGGGCGTGGCCATTTCCGATCATGACACCACCGCCGGCTGGCCGGAGGCCGAAGCCGCGGCTCATAGGGTCGGTTTGCCGTTGCTCCGCGGCACCGAGATCACCGCCACGGATGAGAACGTCTCCGTGCACATGCTCGGCTACCAGTATGATCCCACGAATCAGCACATCACGGACTTGTTCGCCAATACTCGAGCCGCACGGTTGCAACGCACGCAGCGCATGGTCGAATTGTTGTCTCGTGATTATCCGATTACCTGGCAATCCGTGCTCGCCCAAGTCAAGGAGGGTGGCAAAACCACCATTGGCCGGCCTCACATCGCTGATGCTTTGGTGAGTGCCGGCGTATATCGGACTCGTTCGGAAGCGTTTGCGGATGCGGTCAGCGCCTCATCCAAATACTATATTCCCACGCCTTCGCCGACCTCTCATGAAGTGGTGGCCGCCGTCAAGGGAGCAGGCGGTGTGATTCTGATCGCCCATGCCGGTGATGTGAGCCGTAACCGCAGACTGTTGTCCGATGACCAGATCGAGGCATTGATCAGCGAAGGACTGGACGGGCTGGAGGTATGGCACCGTGGCAATTCACCGGAGCAACGAGAACGGCTGCTCACCATCTGCCGCCGGCACCAGCTGCTGGTCACCGGTGGGTCTGACTGGCATGGCAAAGGCAAACCGAACAAACTGGGGGAGAACCTCACCGACGAGGCCACTGTCGAAGAGATCGTTCATCGCGGCGTGCTTCCGCTATATCGGTGATTCAGCAATACAAAAGCGGCCTTGAGATAATGCCCAAGGCCGCTTATGCGCGATTCATGGTCACAGCGTGCCGAAGCCGACGGCGTGCTTGGTTTCGGAGCCGATGATCGCGTAACCGAGTGCCTTGGCGGGCACGATGATGCGACGGCCCTTGTCATCGGTCAGATCGATCGTCGTGTTGTCGGCCACGGCCTGCGCGATGGCCTGGCTCACATTGTCGGCTGATTCGTCGGTGCTGAAGTTCACCGGTCGTGCCACGTTCTGAATGCCCAGTTCGATATCCATATAAGGCTCCTTGTTCTGCCGTCTTTGTGACGAACATCATGGTAAGTGGCCGTCGCCGGCCGAGGTTCTGTACTCTATTGTGCCGCGTGTCTGCGTCGTCATGTGCGGTGTTACGCGCTCGGCGTGGCGCGGAACACCGTACACGACATTATTTGGATGATGTGGACGATTCGGCCAGCGGATTGCCCTCGCTGTCATACCCGTCCAACCCGGCACGGGCATCGCGCAGAGCGCGTTCTTCCCGCTCCAACAGCGGAATCACCGTGGTTTGGGCACTCGAGGCTCCGTACTGAACGAGACTGTCCGGAGTATCGTCATTCACCGCATCGTCGGTCGGGGCGGCGGATTGAGACGCAGGGGAAGCGTCGGTTGACGTCGTGCCGCTATGCCCGTTCATACTGAGGAGCTCCTTCAGCGTGATCGTCACCGAAGAATGGGAAGCGCCATGTGAGGGCTGCGGTTTGGTCGATCCCGTACCGGTTGCGATGCCGGAGACATTCGCTTGCGGGTGATTGGCGGTCCGGTCAGCATCGGGTTCGACTTCCGGGGTAAGATCCACGTCGCCAGCGGCCACGATGTCAGCGGAACCGGTGCGATCGGGATCGGGCGTGTCGTCCGAGACCTCGGCCGCCGCGGTACCGGTGTCGGACTGCTGCGGTTGTGCGGGTGCCTGATGACGGTCGTCCTGCAACAATGTGCCGACGGTGATTGTGGAAGGCAAACCGGGCTTCGTTGACGAGGCGGCGGCCGACCCTGCGGCTGGGGCCGGTGCCGGAGTGTGCTTGATCACGCCCAACTGGTGTGCGAGTCGTTCGACCTGTGCCTTGAACTGCATGATGTGATCGTTGTCCGCACGGTTCAACGCCTGAATGAATTCGCCCACCTGTTCCATCTGCAGCCACAGGTTGGCCCTGAGCATGATGAGATCGTCAAGTCGAGAGCCCATCATGCGGCCGTATGCGGAAAGCACGGCGTTGCGATGGGATTCGTCGAGCTTGCCGAAAATCCAGGCAAGGTCTCGTGCCGGATCGTTGACCTGCATATCCTGCCAGTTGGTCACCGTGGTGATGGTGGAACCGGAGAACAGGAAGTCGCCGTCGGAAAATCCGCCGTGAACCGTGCAGGTGGAGAACGACCACAATCCCTCGGTGTCCATGATGCGCGCCCAGCTGTCGGTGATTTCTTGGGGAACATGGCCGGCGGAGCGTAAGCGGCGAATCCAGGCGGTCAGCTGCGAACGAATCTGACCGGTGGTAACTACCGGATATTTGGCATTGGCCAGAAAAGTCGAAGGCAGGCGATGAATGGCTCCGATGGCGGTGCCGACGGCCGCGCAGTCATCCAATGTCAACAGGTCGAGAGGCCGCGCCTGGCCATCACGGTGGACGGCAATCATCACGGTCGTCTCGCCTGTGGGACCGGGCTTGCGCGGGGTCAGCGGTGTGGACTCCGCCTGGGTCTGCTGCCCCACGGCCTGTGCGGTGGCCGTCTGGCCGGGTCGGGAAACGTCTCCCGGGGCGAACGCGACCACACGGTCCATATCGAAGCCGAGGCCACCAGGCTCGCGCGCGGCTGCCAGTGTCTGCGCCGCTTTCACACGGCGAATCAGACGCGTACGCCCTTCCTTGGTATTAGTGGCGTATACGTCGTACAACTTGCCTGAGGCATCTTGGATCACGGTCTGATCGATGCCTTTGGCCTCGTCGGTTGCGCTGGCCTGCACGTTCTCGCGTATGCCGGCCACCCCCAGATTCGGCAGGACGGCTGAGGCGAGTGCCGCCAACATATAATCGCTACGTTTCATCACCCTTCCACACTAATACATCCGTGGCGATTCGCACCGCAGAATGACACGCAAAACGCATGATTCTGGCGATGTTTTGTCGTGAGTCCGATTCAGCCATAGGCATGAGTCGTGCCGTGAGCGCGAATCGTGCCACAATGGACGCATGGAACAGGCGCAGGGGATTCTTGAGGGGCTCGATGAGCGGCAGCGTACCGCCGCGACTACGTTGCAAGGGCCGGTGCGCATTATCGCCGGCGCAGGTGCCGGTAAAACACGCACGGTCACGCGGCGAATCGCCTATGCCTGCGCCACCGGGGCATGGAAGCCGGAGCGGGTGCTTGCCGTCACCTTTTCGGTAAAAGCGGCGGCGGAAATGCGCGCACGATTGGGCCAGCTCGGCGTAGGGGGAGGTACTGGACGTTCCGGTTCGGGTGCGGGAACTGCCGGAGTCACGGCCGCGACCTTCCACTCAGCGGCATTGCATCAGCTCAACAGCGTCTGGGCAGACATATGCGAGGCTCCATTTCCGCATGTGATCGAAGATCAGCGTGACGTCGTCTCCCGCGCGATCATCCGCGCCACCGCACGTACCGATGCCGATCCGCTGACCGTTCGCGATGTGCTCGCCGAAATCAATTGGGCCAAAATCTCGTTGGTGGCGGTGGAAGATTATGCCCGGGCATGTGCCATCGCCCATAGGCAGCCGCCCGCCGGACTCGACACCGCTCGGTTCGCCGACGTCTACAGCGCCTACGAGCAGGAAAAGACCTCGCGTGGCGAAATCGATTTTGACGATATTCTGCTGCTCGTATGCCATATCATGGATGGTTTTCCCGAAGCCGCCGCCCAAATTCGTTCCACCATCGGCTGGCTCACCGTCGACGAGTATCAGGACGTCTCGCCCCTGCAACACAGGCTGCTGACCCTGTGGCTGGGCGGGGGAGGACCTGACGGCAAGAGCGCAATGAACCGCAACGTATGCGTCGTGGGCGATCCGGCCCAGACCATCTACTCGTTTGCCGGTGCCTCCAGCTGGGATCTGCTGCGTTTCGCCGATGAATTCGGGCCGCTCGCCGCCGATGTCAATCTCAACACCGACTATCGTTCGACGCCGGAAGTCGTGAACCTCGCCAACCGGGTGCTTGCGGCCGCGCCGAACCGTGAGGATTACCTGAAACTGGTTTCCGCCCGTGAATCCGGCCCGCGCGTTACCCGAACCGCTTATGAGAGCGATATGGAAGAGGCACAGGGCGTGGCGGCACGCATAGCCCGGTTGGTTGCCAACGGGGCCAAGCCGTCCGATTGCGCGATCCTCACCCGCATCAACGCCCAACAGCCGGTATTCGGTGCCGCCTTGCGCGCTGCGAGACTGAAATATCGCGTCCGCAAGGATTCGGGATGGCAATCATCCGCGCTCGCCGACGATGCCGCGTCCAAACGCGCACTATTGGAGGCGATGGGTTTGGACGCCACCGGACTTGCCGCAAACGACGATCTCGGGGTTACGATTTCCACGATCCACGCATCCAAGGGTCTGGAATTCAAGCACGTGTTTCTGATCGGCTGTTCGGAAGGGCTCTTGCCGTATGGTTCGCCGGAAACGGGGGATGCGCTGGAAGAGGAACGCCGGCTTATGTATGTGGGCATCACCCGAGCTGAGGATTCGCTGCATTTGTCGTATGCACGGACCAAGGATGGTTATGGAGCGCAGCGCAGACGCCCATCACGATTTTTGTGACGGGCGTCTGTAATGCATACTGAATGCTCCTGAACGTCGTTCAGGAGCGGGAATTGGCTGAAGGCCGGTTGACTATGCCTGCGTATCCTCCGAGTTGCCGTTTTCACCGTCTTCGCCATCTTCGCCGAGCAGCTTGGACAGTTCGGCATCCCAATCGATATCGCCGGTCTTGCCATCTGCGGCAGGGTGAGAAGCGGAACCGTTGGCATCGGAAGAAGAACCTGAAGGGGCGTCGGATGACGGAGACGCGCCATCTGCGGGCTTGTCGCCAGGCAGCGAAGGCAGCAGATCGGGATGCGACCACTTGGCGTCACGGCCTTCAGGGCCTTCGGCGGCGGTGATCATCTCCCATAGCCCGGTGGCCTCGCGCATGCGCTTGGGACGCAGCTGCAAACCGAGCAGACTTTCGAACGTACGCTCGGCGGGGCCACCCATCGCGCGCTCGCGGCGCATCATCTCACGCAACTGTTCGATATGAGGCAGATGGGCCATACCGGCGCGCCACACCACGCAATCCACCCAGCCCTCGACCATAGCCAGCAGCGATTCCAGCGAAGCCAGCGCCTCGCGCTGTTCGGGAGTGTCGGGGATGCCGACCTTGGTGAGATTCACCGCGCCGGAAATCGACTCCGGATCCATTGACGTGGCGTCACGCAGCTGTTCCTCCATCGCATCCAGATCAATGGAGATGCCGCGTGCGTACTTGCCGATGAGCGCCTCGAAACGCGGCATCAGCCACGGTACCGAGGCATACAGGCGGGCGTGAGCCATTTCCTGCAGGGCCAGGAAGGAAAGCACTTCAGATTCGGGGATTTTCTCGGTGGTCTCGAATCCGGAGAGCGCAGCCTCGAACGCGGCGGCGTCGGCGGCATCGGCGGAAGCATCAGAGCCGGAGACTTGGGCGGTACCGTCAGTTGCCGGAGTATCGCTGTTGCCGGCCGAAGTGAAGCCAATGGGATTGGCAGAAGCGTCGGTGGATGTGGAGAACGGATTGACCGAGTCGGTTGAAGTGCCGGCCGTGTCGGCCTCGGCCGCAGAAGCCTCACCGTTCAGCATCTTCGCGTATTCGGTGGCGTTCTGGGCAATCAGTCCACCAGCCGGGTTCTTCAGCAACGCGATGCCCTGATCGAAGCTGCCATGCACTTCATGGCTCAGATTGCCGGCCGCATGCCCCAACTGCATGGCAAAGGACGTGTTGCCCAGCAGCTTCATCAGTTGGGCTGGGTCTTTCATACCGTCGGGAATCGGAATCGGCACCGGTCCGGCGAACATGCCGGCAATCTCGCCATCGCCGAACGCGCCGCCAAGACGCTCCGAAATCACCGAAGCCAAAGCGTCGTTCATCGACTCGGCCACAGGAGCTGCGAACTTTGCCCACTGGTCGATGGTGCCCTCCACCCAGCCGGCGCGGGTCAGCACATCCGGATCGCCGGGTGCGGGATTGAACTCGCAGGCGGTATCCAGCCACAGGTTCGCCTCACTCATCGCGCGGCGAGCCGCCTCGCCATCCACGGCGGACACGCTGGATGCAGAACCGGAGGCGTTGGCCTGCTGCAAGGCAATCGACTTGGCGAGCTTGACGTTGATCGGCCCTTCCTCGACAGTGCGCTGCATATCGCCCATCGTGTTGAGTCCGCCGGCGCTGAACGCGGCCATCATCTGCTGGACTTCAGATGGATTGGGCAGTCGGCTGGGGTCCTGACTCATCAGCTGTTCACGGATCTCCTCAGGCAACTGGCTGATCTGCTGCCAGGCCATCTCACCCTGAATGGGGCCGAAGCATTTGATCAGCCACTCGTGAATCGCGTTGTCGTCCATGCGTATCCTTCTTTGCCGCGGTGTGTTACCCCAAGTGTAGGGTCTGCCCGGGCCTGTTCGCTTGTGGCCGAGCAATATTTTCGGTTTATGTTCGTTTTCGGCCGATTTCGGCCCTCCGCTTACACTGTAGGGTATGTTTGCACGCCACAGGAATCAGGAACCAGACCTCGTCCAGGAGCAGGAGAGCCCGACTGCGGATTCGGAAGCGGGAGATGAGCACATGCCATCGTTCGAAGTGAAGCATGATTCGCGCCTATCTCGTGGAATCAGCCGTGCTCGGGCCTATGCGGCCGCTCGTCCGAAACGCCATTTCGTCGGTGCATTCGCCGTGTTGCTTGGTGTGGTGATTCTGCTGCTGCCCAGCCCGTACGTCATCGAGATGCCCGGACCCACCCAGGATGTGCTGGGCAAAGTTGAGGATGGTGCGGTTATCGACATCACTGGTACCGGCGTGACGACGTATAAGGATTCCGGCAAGCTGCTGCTGACCACGGTGAACGCGTCCGGCGTGCCCGGGTACCCGATCATCAACGCGCAGGCCGTCTGGGGTTGGTCCAATCCGCAGGTGGAGGTCATGCCGCGTGAGGCCACGGTACCGGTGGGCCAGAGCGCGGACCAGTATCAGAAGAAAGTCGAACAAGACATGGCCGGTTCCCAGGATTCGGCCAGTGCCGTCGGTCTGGCGTATGCCAAAGCCCATGCGGACGAACTGGGCATTGACGCCAGTGCATTGCAACACGCCAAGGTGACGATGCACGTGGACAGCATCGGCGGGCCGTCCGCAGGCATGATGTACACGCTCGGTCTCATCGACAAACTCACCCCCGCCAACGAGAGCGGCGGCAAGACCATCGCCGGCACCGGCACCATAGACAAGGACGGCAAAGTCGGCAGAATCGGCGGCATAGAGCTGAAGATGCTTGGCTCCAAGCGCGATGGCGCCACATGGTTCCTGGCCCCCGCGTCGAATTGTTCGGATGTGGCCGGCCGCGTGCCGGATGGTCTGCGCGACGTCAAGGTCGCCACGCTGGACGAGGCGTATCAGGCGTTGGTGGCCATCGGCAAGGGGCAGGCCGACGATTTGCCTCATTGCGAGGCCTGACATGCGCGGCCAGTCGTTGTTTCTGATGAGACGACTCGCATGGGTCTGCCCACAATGCGGCGATTTTCGGCCGCGTTAACGCATTTGTTCGCGAAGACTTGCTAATGTGTCCCCTGTGAATCAAACGGCATCACAGAACGCTGAAGAATTTGGTTTCGAGCCCGGCGATATCGTCCAGGAGTGGCTCTGGGACGACGACGTGGACGATTCCATTCGTGCCCAGATTGAAGAGCTCACGGGCGAGGATCTCGTGGACGAGGACTACGACTCCGCTGTGGACGGCGTCATCGTATGGTGGCGTGACGGCGATGATGAGGACGAATTGTCCGATACGATCGTTGACGCCTACGCGGTACTGGGCAATGACGGCCCGCTGTGGATACTGACTCCCAAGCCCGGCCGCCCGGGTGCCACCAGCTCATCCACCGTGCAGTCCGCCGCACAGACCGCCGGTATGAACGCCGCCACCCCGCTGACCGTCAGCTCGGACTGGAACGGCATCCGCCTGCGCGCATTCGGCAAGGGTCGCTGATAAGCCTCAATCAATACGCTTGACTTTAAGCGTGTTGACTGGCGTCGTGTGCTGCGTAGTGCTGCTGGGCGTGACTGAATGTCATCGCGATTGAGCGCTACGGCACGCGTATGCGACACCACGTGTCGCGCAGTGCCGGCCATACGCTATTGTTGTCATTTGCGGGCAATTAGCTCAGTTGGTTAGAGCGCCACCTTTACACGGTGGATGTCGGGGGTTCGAGTCCCTCATTGCCCACTTTCATTTTTCATCACTTCGTGCAATCCCCTCATTCCACAGACATGGGCTGTGACGATATTCCCTGACAGTCTTCGGCAAGGGGTTCTGAAATCTCAGTGAGATGCGTGCAGAAGGAAACCGGCAGTACTGCTACAAAATCGTGAATTTCGGTCTTCTTGGTCAGATGCGTCTCAATAGTCACGTAAAGTTGTGGCAGAGTGTTTATATCCAGCAGGAGGTCGAATAGCCGATGGCGCAGGAACTTCGTGAAGGGGACGGCAAGTCGGGCATCGCACGTGCGGGCAAGCGCAAGTGGGGGTATGACCCCGCTCAGGTGGACGCTTTCCTGGAGCGCGCCCATGCTCTGTATGACAGCGAGGGCATGAATCTCACCCAGCATGACATTCAGAACGTGTCCTTTGATCTGCGCAAGAACGGCTATGTGATCGCACAGGTTGACGCCGCGCTTGGACGTCTGGAACGTGCCGTGGTCGATAAGCAGACCACATGGGAGATAGCACAGCATGGGCGTGTGACGTGGAAGGCGAAGACCGAGAAGCTGTATCACGAAGTCCAGAACCATGCGGAGCGTAACGAGCGCGAACGCTTCAAGTCCGGAGCGCCCAAGCAGCCTTCGTACGATAAGAAGCAGGTGGATCGTCTGGTCGACCAGATTGTGGACAAGGCGGCGGCCGCATTGGGCGTTGACGGCGTTACCGAAGACGATGTACGGTCTTTGGCCGATCTCAATGCGAATACGGTCAACAATGTGATCTTCACCCAGCGCAAGGGCAAGAAAGGCTATGACGAGCGACAGGTCGATTACTTCCTGAACGCCTGCGTACAGTTGCTGAGTCGCTTGGAATCCTATGCCCGTGTGGCCGATTTCGTGTCCGGCGAGCCTGCGGCTCCTGCCCAGACCGCCACGAACGTGACCGTTCAAGCGAACGGCGTCTCACCGTTGTTCGCTTCCGGAACGCAGCGCCCGGCAACTGACGAACGTTTTGCTCCGGCTGCCGTTGCTCATGACGAATCATTCGATGCCCTGCATCAGGCCGAGCAGAGCTTGTTCACTGCTCCGGCTCCGGTTGCTCCCGCAGCGCCGGCCGCGGCGGCACCGATCGCCTATGCGTCGGCTCCTGCATCGTTCGATGCTTCCACAAGTACCAATAGCACCAATGCGGAACAGCCGGTTTCCTTTGCTCCCGCAGCATACCCGGTGCATGCGTCCAACGAGTCTGCGGCGAAGCCCGTCTCCGAGACGCCTTCCGTGGCTCCTACCGCAGTTGCTGCGGCTGAGCCTCCCGTCAGTGCCCCGTCCGCGCCGGTTTCCGGTGTGACCGCTGGCAGCGTCCCCTCGTTTGCTCCGGCACAGGCAGCTCACGAACCCGCAGCTCCGTCATCGACCCCGTCGGTGTTCGCGGAACAGCCCGTGGATATGGTGCAGAACGATTCCTCTTTGGCCGCTCTCGCCCACATGGCTGCGGTTTCTCAGGAACTTCCGGCAGTGGATGCACCGTCCTTCGCTCCTAAGATGCCCAGCCTTGATGCACCGAATGCGCTGAAATTGAATGAGGTACCGGGTTCGGTTTCATCCCCGGCACCCTCCGCCCCGGCAGTACAGCCTGTGAATAGCACTGCTGACGAGGCTGCGTCCGCTGCTATGCCGGTCTCCTTTGCTCCCACCAGCAAGCCGGATCGTAACACGAACTCCATTCCGGTTCGCGTATCCGATAGTCAGCCTGCAGACAGCACGATCTCCCGTCCGGCTGCGGAATCATCTGAATACGTTGCCGCCTCCCATGACACGGAAGCAGCTCAGCCGTCACAGGATAAGCACGATTCCAGCGATTCGTTCCCGCTGCTGTTCCCGCTTGGCGGTAACTTCGATTCGGATATCCCCGACCTGTCGTTCCCCACACTGAACAATGACGATACGAAGAAGGAACAGTGAGCATAGCCTCCAACTCCACTGTCATCATTCTCGGATCCACCGGATCCATCGGCACCCAAGGACTTGACGTCATCTCGCGTCATCCTGAACGATTTACCGTCACCGGTCTGGCGGCGGGCGGAGCACATATCGAGCTGCTGGCGCAACAGGCCGCACAGTTCCATGTGTCCGAAGTCGCGGTGTTTGATGAGACCAAGGTTCCAGCGCTGCAAGCAGCTCTCGCACAGGCCGGCGCACAAGGTGTCCGCGTGACCGGCGGTCCGGATTCGGTCATCGCCATGGCCGGCTCCGGTGCGAATGTCGTATTGAACGGCATCACCGGCTCCATCGGACTCGAACCGTCGATCGCGGCGCTCAAGGCCGGTTCCCAGCTGGCATTGGCCAACAAGGAGTCCGTAGTCGCGGGCGGGCATCTGCTGTTCAGCGCGCAAGTGCGCGAGAACCAAATCAACCCGGTCGATTCCGAGCATTCCGCCATCTGGCAATCCCTGCGCTCCGGAACCCACGCCGAAGTCGCCAAGCTTGTGGTCACCGCCTCCGGCGGACCGTTCCGCGGCTGGAAACGTGCCGACATGGAGAACATCACTCCCGAGCAGGCGCTGCATCATCCGACGTGGAACATGGGGCCGGTTGTCACCATCAACTCCTCCACACTGATGAACAAGGGCCTCGAAGTCATCGAGGCGTCCCGCTTGTTCAACGTGCCGCCTGAACGCATCGACGTGACCGTGCACCCGCAGTCCATCGTCCATTCCATGGTTGAATTTGTGGACGGCGCCACGATTTGCCAAGCTTCGCCGCCAGACATGCGTCTGCCCATCGCGCTGGGTCTGTCCGCGCCGGACCGCATGACCAATGTGGCCGCCGCGTGCGACTGGACGCAAGCCGCAACTTGGACCTTTGAACCGTTGGACGATGAGGCGTTCCCTGCCGTGCAACTGGCCCGCCACTGCCTGGCCGCCTCCGAGAAGCATACGGCGGTGCTCAATGCTGCCAATGAACAGGCCGTGCATGCCTTCCTCGAGCATCGTCTGCCATACCTCGGCATCGTGGACACGGTCAAAGCCGTGCTGGACCAGATGGACGCCGAGCTTCGTGGTAACCCGCTGTTCACGGACGTGGAGGAAATGAACCAGCTTGAGCTTGAAGCCCGCCGACGCGCCGACGACCTGATAAACAAGCAATGATGAATACCTTGAATACGGAAAATCCCATCGAAAAGCCGTTCCGCAAAACCGGTGATCCGGTCGACCTGACCAGCGAATCGCCCTTGCACCCGCGCCGCAAGTCCCGCCGCATCATGGTGGGCCCGGTGCCGGTGGGCGGGGGAGCGCCCATCTCCGTGCAGTCGATGACCAACACGCTCACGGCCAACGTACCTGCCACGTTGCAGCAGATCGCCGAACTGACCGCCGCCGGCTGCGACATCGTGCGCGTGGCCGTTCCGAGTCAGGACGATGCCGACGCACTGCCGGAAATCTGCCGCAAATCGCCGATTCCGGTCATCGCCGATATCCACTTCCAGTCCAAATACGTGTTCCAAGCCATCGACGCCGGCTGCGCGGCCGTGCGTGTGAACCCCGGCAACATCCGTAAGTTCGACGAAGTCGGCCCGGACATCTGCAAGGCCGCCACCGACGCGGGCATCTCGCTGCGTATCGGTGTGAACGCCGGCTCGCTGGACAAGGAACTCTACGCCAAATACGGTGGCCCGACTCCGGAAGCATTGGTGGCCTCTGCCTTGAAGGAAGCGCACATGTTCGAGGACGTCGGCTTCCACGATTTCAAGATCTCCGTCAAACACCATGACGTCATCACCATGGTCGAAACGTACCGACTGCTCGCTTCCAAGGGCGATTGGCCGCTGCACCTCGGCGTCACCGAGGCCGGCCCTGCTTGGCAAGGCACCATCAAATCCTGCCTGGCGTTCGGTGCGCTCTTGGCCGAGGGCATTGGCGACACGATTCGCGTGTCTCTCTCCGCGCCGCCGGCCGAAGAGGTCAAGGTGGGTTGCAAACTCTTGGAATACATGGGATTGCGCCCCCGCAAGTTCGACATCATCTCCTGCCCGAGCTGCGGCCGCGCCCAAGTGGATGTGATCCAGCTCGCCTCCGCCGTCACCGAAGGCCTGAAGGACGTGACCGCGCCGATCCGAGTGGCCGTCATGGGTTGCATCGTCAACGGTCCGGGCGAGGCACGCGAAGCCGACCTCGGCGTGGCCTCCGGCAATGGCAAGGGCCAGATCTTCATCAAGGGCAAGGTCATCAAGACCGTGCCCGAAGACCAGATCGTCGACACGCTGCTCACCATAGCGAACGATATCGCCGCCCAAATGGAGGCCGACGGTCAAGTCCCCGTCAATTCCACCGGCCCGGTCGTGGTCCCAATCCAGCACCCCGGTCACTGATTCGGCCGAATAGGCCCTCGGCATAAATATCGCGGTCAGATTACAATAGCGCACGTGCCGCAAGAAGAAGAGCATCGCCTGACTGTTCGATCCAAGCCGTGGACCAGCACCCACCGGCTGATGGTCAGCCTGCCCATCTTCATTATCCTGATTGGCGTGCTGGTCTCCATTTCCAATCTGACCACGGTGCCTTGGAACATCGAACCCACCGGCCAGTCGATGGCCACGCTCACCGACGATACCGAAGTCACCTTCGATAACCCGTCCGGAGAAACGCTGCCGGCAAAAGGCACGTATGAGGTCACCGAGCGATACATCACGCTGAACATGACCAGCGACGGCAATCTGACCAAGGAGTCCGGTGCTCGGGGCAAGGCCAATGCGGACGGCGTCCAAGCTATCAAGGTATTGATTCGGGAACCTCAGAACGCATCAGGCAAGCGCCCCGGCGTGGTGTTCATGCACGGTGCCGGATACGGCACCTGTGACAACTCCTTTGGCGACGTGGCCTCCGGTATGGCTTCGGCCGGCTTTGTGACCGCAGTGCTCGACAAACCCGTCTGGAACACCACCGACATCAACCGCGATTATCCGGCCTCAGCCAAGGCTTATGATCAGGTCATCGAATACCTGCGAGACCAAAGCGATGTAGACGAGGCCAAGGTCGGCATCTATGCCACCTCCGAATCGACATGGATCTCCTCGTATCTGCTCGAGGACGATCCGGACGTCGCCTTCCAGATTCTTCTGAGCCCGATGGTGTTCAGCCCACGCCAATCACTGGGATTTTTCGTCACCCAGGACTTCACCCTTGTTGGCGCGAACGAAGGCTATCAATCCATCGTCCAACGTGTGTTCAGCGCGGACACCGGCCTGTTCGGACTGAACAATTTCGACCTCGCCACACTCAAACCCGCCGCCTACGCCGTACCCACCTATGTGGCTTACGGTTCGAAAGACGTGATGACGGCGCAGGTCGACGGCGTGCGTGCGATTCTCTACAACGCCCACAAAGCCGATAACTGGAATGTGACCGTGCGCAGCTACCCGGTCGCCAACCATGTGCTGCGTTTGGGAGATGAGTCCGAAGCGGGCACCCCGTTTGCGGACGCCTATGTGGACGATCTCATCGACTGGGCCGTCGGCACTTCCGCCGGACTCACGCAGACCAGCGAAAAGGTGGCCGGCACCAATCTGTACCAATCAATCGGTCTGCCGGGCGCTTTGAAGGCAAGACGCGTCGGCACCATATATGGTGTGATTCTGCACGTCACGGTGGTACTGCTGCTGCTCGCATCCATCGTGCTGGCACTGGTGGCGCTGGGTCGCAAAATCGCGGCGGATGCCCGATGGCGGCGAGAGAAGCGCGAGGCCAAACGTGCGGGCATGCTGATACCGGAACGGCCTGTGGTACTCGGTTTCGCACATGGTTTCGGCAATGCGCTGCTGACTTTGACCCTCACCACTCTTGCCACATTGCTCATCTTCTTCGCCGGACTCGGGCAGGTGATCATGGGCGTGGTCAAACTTGCATGGGGTGGCGCACCTACCGAGACGCCGGGTGTCATGTATTGGAGCTGGCCGGTCATCCAAGTGGTGTCCGTGCTGGTGCTATGGGCTTGGTCCCGCGTCTTTATGCACCTGATAGAAGCCGCTTCCGTCCGCGGCCTGATTCAGATACCCCCTCGTCGCGAATCCGTTCGAGACATCGTCACCGGTGCCGACCCGGTACTCGCCTCCACCCGTCTGGGCCGAATCCTGTTCTGGCTGGTGACCTTCACCATGCTGTACATACTGTTGGTGTTCGCTTTCTGGGGTCTGTTTATTTACTGACTACTTCATTGAGTGGAGTCTGCCGGGCGTCGCGGGGAAAGGAGATGAGATGTCGCTGTACCGAGACGAAGGTGTGGTGTTGCGCACCTCCAAACTGGGCGAGGCTGATCGTATCATCACCATCCTGACGCGTGGGCATGGCAAGATTCGGGCGGTCGCCAAAGGCGTACGTCGCACCAAATCACGCTTCGGTGCCAGGCTCGAGCCGTTCATGCGCGTCGATGTGCTTATCGCTGAAGGCCGCTCGCTTGACGTGGTATCCCAAGCTGAAGCGGTCGCCGCTTATGGTGCTCCGATCGCGGCGGATTATGCGGCGTATGAGGCCGCCAACGTCATCGTTGAGACTATCGATAAACTCGCCAGCACCGAACATGAGCAGTTGCCGAACCAATATCGGCTGCTCATCGGCGCGTTGAACGCGCTCGCCAAACAATCCCACGCCCCGCAAGCCATAGGAGACTCCTACGTGATGCGCGCCTTGGCCTTGGCCGGTTGGACGCCACGATTGGGCACTTGCGTGGTATGCGGCAAGGCGGAGCCGGCGTACCTGTCCATCGCGTCCGGCGGCGTGATGTGCGAAGCCGACCACACTACCGATGCGCGCCGTATCGCACCGTTCGTGTTAAACCAGTTCGATGCACTGATTCGTGGCGATTGGTCGGTGCTTGATGCCGCGCCTGTGGAGCGGGTTGTGCAGGAGTTGGTTGAAGATTGGGGGGAGTATTACCTCGAACGCCCGATTCGTTCGCTGCGCTTGATAGATTCATGAGTATGGCTTTTGAGAACGTTGATTACACGTCGTTGGACATTCCCGCAGCTCCGTTCAGCGACCCCGCTCGTATTCCCGACTTCCCCAAGAACAAGGTACCCCGCCATATCGGTGTGATTATGGACGGTAATGGTCGTTGGGCCAAGCAGCGCGGCATGGTCCGCACCAATGGTCATCAGGCCGCCGAACCGGTGGTGTTCGACACTATCGCCGGTGCCATCGAAGCCGGTGTACGGTATTTGAGCCTGTACACGTTCTCCACTGAAAACTGGAAGCGCTCGCCACAGGAAGTGCGCTTCCTCATGGGTTTCTCGCGTGAAATCATCCACCGTCGTGTGGAACAGATGGACGAGTGGGGTGTGCGCGTGCGCTGGTCCGGCCGTCGCCCCAAGCTGTGGAAGTCGGTGATCGACGAGCTTGAAGCCGCCGAGGAGCGCACCAAGAACAACAAGGTCATCGATGTGGTGTTCTGCATCAACTATGGTGGCCGTGCTGAAATCGCCGACGCCTGCGCCGCCATCGCTCGCGAAGTGCGCGATGGCAAGATTTCCGGCGACCGTGTGACTGAGAAGATGATTGCCGACCATCTGTACAATCCGGACATTCCCGATTGCGACTTGGTGATCCGTACTTCCGGCGAACAGCGCACCTCCAACTTCCTGCCGTGGGAGGCCGCCTACGCCGAGCTCGACTTCGTGCCCGAACTCTTCCCGGACTGCGGCCGTGACGTGCTATGGCGCTCCATCGACCATTACATCCACCGCGATCGCCGATTTGGCGGCGTGAAATAAAGAACAGTCCAGTGGACTGTTCGTTCACGCCGCCTGGCCGAGGCCGATAGGACATGACCAGGTAATGATGAGTCCGGCGAAGCCGGTCCTTGATTGCTGGGGGTGTGAAATAGTCCTTGTTAGGCCCCCTCTGACGGGCTGAGCCGTAAAGCAAACGCCCGGTGGACTGTTTGTAGGCGAAGGCGAGACGAGAGTCGAGCCAGAAGAATGCGAGCGGCAGCTTGTCCGTAATTGCGGTCGAGCTGCCCGTGTAGCGGACTGAGGGGAGTTACCGGCACACCTCAGCCATCCTCTCTACAAACTCATCCAAAAAACGTCCCGAATCCACACCAAGTGCCACATGCACATGCGGCATGGAATGATTCACCAGCCCAACCGGGTCTCCGGTGGTCCGGCCTCGTACTCCATTGAAATCACCGGTATTGGTCTCCGCGCGCAACGCAAGATCAAAACAATCGACCAGTGAAGAATCAAGTGCAACCGCCGCCGCCAACGGATCATGCAACGGCATGCCGCCAGAGAACAGTGCGGGGTCGGCTTCCAAATTTGCCTTGATGGAAAAGTCCGCGAGATCGGCCAAGAACCGCCCGCGCTTGGTCCCCGTCGCACGCCACCGGTCGGCCGCCGATTGCGGTAGCAAACACTGGTGAGTCACATCAAGTCCCACCATTGTGATGTCTGCGCCGGAATGAAATACACGATTCGCGGCCTCAGGGTCTTGGATGATATTCGTCTCAGCTACCGCATCCCAACAATTACCGGGTTGGGTAAGCGTACCGCCCATCATCACCAGCCTGAGTTTCGATGCAATATCCGGTGCTCGAGTAATAGCCGCATCCACATCCGTCAACGGCCCGGTAGCCAGCACGGTAACGTCTCGGCCAAACTCGCGAACCTGCTCAATCAGATACTCAATCCCATCCGCAGCATCAACGGAGCATCTCCTTTTGCCCCCGCTGGCGAGAGCTGTCGGCATAGTCGACTGGGGGTGGCCCACCGACCGAGAGCGGTTCACACGAGAACAAGCACCCAACGCCGGATGAGCATGAACATCCCCCGCCAAATACCCGCCAACAGAAACAACCTCATCGGGCACATCCACAGACATGTCATCCCCAGACATATCATCACCAGACATATCATCACCAGACATATCATCACCAGACATATCATCACCAGGCACACCAGCTCCATCAGCCAGAGCCCCGGACCCTGCCAGCCGAGTATTCCCCAGTCCATCATCCCCATGGAACTGGGCACACCCTGCATCAGGAATAAACGCATCAGCCCAAGAAGGATGCTCAGACCCTAAAAACACTGGAATATCCGCCCGACCAAACAAATCAAGCACCGCGCAAGTATTGGCATAAGCCGTGTTCGCATCCACATTGCCATAACCGGCAATCACGCCGCCCAACTCGCACTCATCCGCTGACCCCAACAAATACGCCAACGCCAACGCATCATCAACACCCGTATCCATGCTGGCAATAATACGGTCAGGACATTGGACCATAGAATCGTCTCCTTGTTAGCGTGATCCGCTATGAATAACCTTATCGGCCGATACGCAAAAATGCGTCCTTTCCTCATGGGAAGGACGCATTTTTGCGTAGATTCAAACTCGGAATATCGGAAATTACTTGCCGATGAATTCGTCGGTGGCAAGGTCCTTGGCCTGCGGGGCCTCATGAATTATCTTGTCATGACTGTCGGTGTATGCGTCTTCTTCAGCCAGGAAGTCGAAGTATTCCTGAGCGCCCTTGAAGTCGTTGGTGCCGAGCACGGAAGAGCCGTCCTTGATCTTGGCCGGATCGCCCCAGTACTGGCCGTCGACGATAACCTGCATGCTCTTCTTGACGAATTCGGGCTTGAGGTTGGCGTCAGGGGCTTCGTCCACGAGAATCTGCGCGGCGTCATCCGGGTTGGCGTACGCGTACTCGTAACCCTTTTGAGTGGCCTGAGTGAACTTCTTGACCAGGTCGGGATTGTTCTTGATGGTCTTGTCATTGGTGATGATGCCGATGGTGTCGGCGTTGCCGGGCACGCCATAGTCAGGCTCGGTGAAGCAGTTGAGCTTCGGGCCGTACATGTCGGCTTGCACGCCTTCCCACGTGGCGTAGAAGCCGCCGAAATCGGCCTTGCCGGATTCCATGGTCTGGAAGGTGGAGGTGCCGACGGTCACCTTGTCGAATTCGCCCTTGCCGCCATCGGTTTGGATCATGCGGCGCACCACGGCATCGGACTCGTTGGAGCCGAAGGTGGCGAAGGTCTTGCCATCCAAATCCTTAGGGGACTTGATGGCGGTGTTGGACGCCAGTGCGCACCAAATGGCGCTCGGCTTCTGCTGCACCTGCAGCACCTGCTTGATGTGAGCGCCCTTCAGCGTGTAGACGCCCACGTTGGTCAGGTTGGACAGGGCGAAGTCGGCCACACCGTTGTTCACGGCCTGTTCGGCACCGGCCTGGGCCACGGCCACGATATCCACGTCAAGGCCGGCGTCCTTGAAGTAGCCCTTGTTCTTGGCCACGTACACGCCGATGTGGTTGGTATCGGGTGCCCAGGAAAGCATGAAAGTGACCTTCTTGAGGTCGGAGGTGTTGGAGTTGGAGGAGTCGGCGGTGTTGGTCTGGCCACATGCGGCGAAACCGAAAGTCATGGCAAGGGCGCCCACGAGGGCAGCGGCCTTGGATACAAGGCTTTTCTTCATAATGATGGTTCCCTAATTCGTTGTCTCTCTATCGTTCTCTGGGATTGCTTCGAACGGAAGTCGGCAGAAAACGATATGGAGGGCCTTGATTTCCGTTCGACCAGCGCCCCCGACATTCCCTATGAAAGCTCGGGAAAGCCGGTTTGCCACACGCTGGTAAAGCTGTTCCATTATAGAGACAGGGTTGGAGACCTCATGAGAAGCCGCTTCGTTCAGTCGGTCCTGGCCGCCGGCTCGTGCCTTTGACGGTAAAAAAAGAACTACTGGTCCGCGTCGGGGTCTTCGTCGTCGCCGGGCGGGCCGAGCAGGATGCGCTCGCTGGCGTTTACCGCCAGCATCAGTACGCATGTCATCAGGATAATGACGATGGTGGCGGAGAAGATCAGCGGCGTGCGGAATGAATTGTAGGCAGCCTGCAGCCAGATGCCAAGGCCCTTGCGTGCGCCAAGGTATTCAGCGGTGGATGCCGTGGCGAAGATGTATGCGGCAGATACTCGGATACCGCCATAGATCTGACGTGCGGCAACGCGCAGCTTCACGTGCCAGAGCGTCCAGACCGGGGTCGCGCCGCAGGTCAATGCGACGTCGGAATAGAACTGGGGCACTGCTTCTAGTCCGCGCACAGTCTGCACGGCGATGGGGAAGAGGCCGAATACCGCCACGATTACGATTTTGCCGGAAATCTCAAAACCGAACCAAATCAGGAACAACGGGGCGATGGAAATCAGCGGCATGGTTTGTGCGGCGGCAAGCAGCGGATAGAACGCCGCGTTGAACGTGTGCGAGCAGTACAGTGCAATGCCGATCATAATGCCGAAGAACACGGCAAACAGGAATCCAACCACGCCCTCATAGCCGGTGATTGCCGCGGCCGGGCCGAGCGTGTTCCATGTTTCGATGGTGGCGGCGAAAATCTCGCTTGGCGCGGAGATCATCGTGGGGGAGACATGTCCTAGATCCACCCACGTTTCCCAGACTGCCAGCAATACGATGACGGCGATGACGGTGGGCATGCGGCGCTTGAGGCGCTTGGCGATGGACATGGGATGTCACCTTGCTTTCCGCGCCAGTCCGGTTTGCTGGTGGCGCTTGCGGCCGGGGCGTGGAACAGTAAGGTGAGGAGCCTGCGCGCCTGCCGGTCGTGTGATGGATTGTGTTATATGCCGTCCATCAGTATAGGCGAAGGCGAACGACAGGGCGCACAAAAAAACCTCCCTCGTCAGAGGGAGGTGAAAGAGCTACTCCAGTCCGATGGACTTCATGTGGTGGAGCTTCAGGGAATCCACCTTGAGACTACCGGACTCGGCGACGAGCTTGATGGCGCGCGGGCCTTCGGAGGCGTAGGAGTAGGAGCTCAGCACTTGGTGGCCACCGTTGACGTAGACCTCCACGGAGCCGCGATCCACGAACACGCGCAGGTCCAGCTTGCCGGAGGCCAGTTCGGCGTCGGTCAGTGGGGCGGCGCGGTAGCCGCGATCGCCGTTGGCCATGGCCTGACGATCCACCACCACGCGGCCGATCTGGCCGTCATAAGCCACGTAGGTGTAGGCACCGTCCTCAGTGGCGTGAATCTTCAGACCCGCACGCTCGGCAGTGGAGGCAGCCAAGTCGATGGTCATTTCGATTTCCACGGCCTCGGCGTCGTCGGCGATGATCTGCTCGCCATCCATGTCGAGTGTGACCGAACCATGGTCGAGGGTATCCTCGCGCAGGCCTTCCATTTCGGCGACCGGCGCGGTGACCACGTCGCCGTCATCGCCAAGGGTGATCTCGCGCGGCAGGGTGAGCTGGCCACACCAGCCGTCATCCTCCATGGGAATCGGCTGCACGAACGGGCTCATCCAGCCATAGACGATCTGACGGCCGTCCACATTGAAGGACTGCGGGGCGTAGTAGTTGTGGCCGCAATCCCACAGGCGGAACTCGGTTTCCGGCTTGAATTCGCCGCCCGGCTCCCACGTGCCGATCATGTAGCCGGCGTTGCTGACGTTGCGGTTCATGAAGCCGCTGGGCTTGGACCCCATGGCGGAGAAGCCAATGACCCACTTCTCGTTGCCGTCCTTGTCTTTGATGGGGAAGAAGTCGGGGCATTCGAGCATGAACACATCCGGATCCGGGTGCTGGAAGAGCACGCGCTCGTATTCCCAGCGGACCATGTCCTTGGAGGAGAACAGCCACATCTGGCCGCGCTTGTCCGCAGAGGAGACACCGAAGGTCATGTACCAGGTGTCGCCGGTCTTCCAGACCTTCGGGTCGCGGTAGTGGTGGTCGACCTTGTCGGTCGGGCAGTCGATGATCATGCCCTGCTTGGTGGCGGAGGTGAGCTCGTCATTGTCCGGCAGCGCGGTCATCTGCACCTGCCAGTCGCCGCCGGTGTTGTCGTGGCCGTTGGCCCAACGGTGGCCGGTGTAGTAGAAGCGAAGGTCTCCGTTGTCGTCGATGACGGCGGAACCGGAGAACACGCCGTCCTTCTCCTGCTCTAAGGACGGCGCGAACATGATGGGCTCGCGCTTCCAGTTGAGCATGTCGGTGGAGGAGACGTGGCCCCAGTGCATCGGACCCCACTGGGTGCCGTAGGGGTGCAGCTGGTAGAACACGTGCCAGCGGCCCTTGTAGAAGCACAGGCCGTTCGGGTCGTTGATCCAGCCACCGTTGGAGGCGATGTGATACTTCGGGTACCAGCGGTTGTTGCGCTTGGCGGCCATCTCAGCCACGCCGGCTTCGGCTTTTGCCAGTTCAGCAGCGTGGTCGCGGATGGGGGTGAGAACAGGGGTTTCGGGAGTGAAGTCAGTCATGGCTGTCCTTTCAGGCCTTGGCCGCTTCCATCTGACGCAGCTGCTTGTCGGTGTAGAACGGGTCGCCGCCGACTTCCTGATCATCGCGCTTGATGACGAAGAAGCCGTAGATCAGCGCGCACAGCACGATGCCGGAGATGACCCAGAAGGTCACGCGGGATCCCATGTCGTTGTTCGGCAGAATCTGAGCCATCTTGTCGTGGAAGGCACCCAGAGGGGTCGAGAAGATGACCTGACCCACTTGGGAAGCGATCTGGAAGCCCACCATGTACAGCGTGGCAGAGAGCTTGGTGTCGAAGTGCAGAGTGAAGTAGCGGAATGCCGGCAGGCAGAACAGCGGCACTTCGATGGAGTGGAACAGCTTGACGATGGAGACGGTGATCGGGTCGTGGAACACGCCGCACAAGCCGATGCGCAGGAACATCACGGTAGCGCCGAGCAGCAGAGCGTTGCGCACGCCGATCTTCTTCATGATGATCGGGACCACGCCCATCATTGCGGACTCAAGGAAGACCTGGAAACCGTTCAGGGTGCCGTAGGTGGCGTTGCCGATTTCTTCAGTGGGGAAGAGGTTGGCGTAGTAGGTCGGGAACATCTGCTGATCGAACACGGTGTAGAAGGTGTTGGTCAGCAGCATGAAGACGATGAGCACCCACAGGGTCGGCATCTTGAGAACGGCGACCATTTCCTTGAGGGACGGGTTGGTGGGGGCTGCGTTCGGGTCGGTTTCCTTCTTGAGCTCTTCCTTCTGCTCGGCCGGGACCCAGAAGGCGTACACGAGGAGCATGCCAAGGCCGAATGCGGAGCCGACCCAGAAGTTGATCAGCGGGTTGATGTTGAACAGGAAGCCGGCGCACAGCGCCACGATGGCGTAACCGAAGGAGCCCCAAGCACGGGACTGGCCATATTCGAAACCGAATTTACGGGAGTAGCGTTCGGTGACGGCCTCGAACAGGGAGCAGCCGGACATGAAGCCGGCAGACAGAACGATGGAGCCGATGAGTGCGCCGATCCAGCGGGTGGTGCCACCGGCGAGGATCATCGGGGCGTAAACGAATTGGACGAATGGGCCAACGCAGGCGGCGATTACCGAGACTACGATGACGAGCTTGCGCTTGATGCCGAGCTGATCCTGAATCACGCCGTACACAAACATGATGACCAGGGTGGCCAGCGAGTTGATGGAGTAGATGGTGCCGACTTCAGCATTGGTCAATCCAACGCCTGAGATGAGCCAGCGCTGGAAGAAGGACCACCAGATGCCCCAGGAGCAGAAGAACATGAAGATGCCGAAAGAGCTCTGCAGATAGGAAGGATTCTTCCATGCAGATTTGGTTGCACTTGCCATAATCATCCTTTGATTACTACTTGGTTGGTTATTGGTTATGTAACGCTTCTGCTCGGGCGGCCGTGCCTTTGTAGAAGTTGTTGCGTAGTAATTATTATGCGACGTCAATCGATTTACGTCAATCGATTGACGTAAATCGGCGTGTCGTATCCGTTCGACACGCAAAAGGCCTCCGTGCTGAACGGAGGCCTTGAGAAATCGTGTGGGACTCGGTTACTTCACCGAGGCCTTTTCGATCAGCGTGCAGTGGATCTTCGCCGGAATCGGCGCGTCGATCGGCGGCAGGGGAGCGGTGGTCGCTGGCCATGAGACGTCGTCCATCGAGCGTCCTTCGATAATCGACACCAGCTTGGCCACGGCCCAGTAGCCCATCTCGAAATGCGGCAGTTCCACAGTGGTGAGCATCGGTTCCAGCGTTTCGGCGAACACGCGATGGTTGTCCACGCCGACCACGGAGATGTCCTTGCCGACCGTGAGTCCTCGGCGTGCGGCGCATTCGTACACATACCAGGCGCGGGCATCGTTGAAGCAGAAGAATCCGTCCGGATGCTCGGCATCGAACAAATCGCTGACTGCGGTCAGTGCCGGCCCGTTGTTGAGCACATTGACGACCAGATGATCGTCATAGTCGAGGCCGGCGTCCCTGAGCGCCGCCTGATAGCCTTCCAAACGATCGTCCTGCGCAATCAGCGGCTCCAAGCAACCCACATAGGCGATACGTGCGCATCCGGCCTTAACCAATCTGGTGGTGGCGTCGTAGCCGATTTGGAACTCGTCCGGTTCCACGCTCGGGATTTTGCCAAGCGAGTCGGTGGCATCCACCAACACCAGTGGCGTCTTGGCCAGCGAGGAAGGCACATGGGTGATGCGGTTCGACATCTTGGCGTACAGAAAGCCGTCGGTGCCGTATCGCTTGAGTGCGGCGATTTCCTCGCTCTCGCTGTTCTCGCCGTCGGTGCTCACGGTGATGAGCATATAGCCGAACTGGCTTGCAGCGGTCTGCGCGCCCAGAATCATACCGCCGGCGTACGGGGTGGTGGCCACCTCCTCACTGATGAAACCGAGGATGTGCGTCCTGCCTGTACGCAGCGAACTGGCCAGCGGATTCGACTGGTAGCCGAGCTTGGTGGCGATGGCGCGCACATTGTCCGCAATTTTGGACTTTACGCGCCCCTCGTCGCGTCCGTTGAGCACCAGCGATACCGTAGAGACGGAAACCCCCGCCTTGTTCGCGATTTCCTTCATCGTAACCATGCGTCAAACGATACACCCTAATTGACGGACTGCCAGGAAAGTATCAGTTTTCTCCACCGACTCCGCCGAGGTTGCGCACCGCACCGATGAATAATGGTATGCCGTCCGGGGTGACGTACGAATACAGAAATGGGCGATCCACCGTGAACTCGACGTTGTCCACCGGCGCGCTAACGGAGTCTGCGCCGACCTTGGTGAAGGACATGGCCTTGGCGCCGGCTTCGTTCACCTCGATGCGCGTGCCTTGCAGAATCGAGCCGATATACAGGTTCTCGCCGTGCGAACCGGTGTCGATCATCTTGGTGAAGTCGGCGTCGCCTGCACTGAACGCATCGGTCACCCCCAGTTTTTCGAATGCCTTGATGGTGGCTTCCGAGTCGAACATGCTGTCGATGGTGAATCGCGGTAGCGTGACGTTCACCATGACCGAGTTGACGGAGACGCCCCATCCGGGCATACTGTCCGCGGCGCAACCCATTGCGCCCTCGCCAAGGGAAGCCGTCGAGCATGTACCGAACGCCCAACTGAGCTTCTCGGCATCGCCGGCCAACTCGTCGAAATGCCCTTCGGCCGGCAGCACGATGGCCAGATTGCCGCCGTTGTCGAACGGAATCTCCACCCGCTGCCAAGTGTTGTACTCATCATGTCCGTAAGCCATTTGGCTGAAGGTCCGGTGCATCATCGGCACCTGAGCATCTCCGGCTTCGCCGTGGAAGGTGCCGTTGCCGGTGGACTGCTCTTCGAACGGATCCTTCCAACGGCCATCCGCATAGACGGTGTTGATGATGGACAGGACTTCACGGTCACGCAGCGTGATCTTCGGCTTGAGCGAACCATTCGTATGCTTGGCGATCCAATCGGACATCTTTGCGGCGGCCTGATCGTCGAACGGTAACGTGGTGACTTCGGCCTCGAACATCTTCTTGACGGTGGATTGGTAATCGCTGGCAAGAGAGTAGTCGTCATCAATCCACAGCGAGTTCGCGGCGCTCATCTCGGATTTCGCCCCCGAATATTGCCCGTTGATCGAACTTAGCAGCGATTGGTAGTCGCTATCGGTCAGCGAACCGGAGCCCAGCAGTTCGTTCAGTTGCGAGCGGGTCGTGCCATTGGCGCCCTGCGCGGCGATGGCCAACGCCATCCACATCGAAGCAGGAGAGTAGTTCACATTGCCGGTGCCTCGGTCGCCGGCTTCCATCGCCAGGAATTCCGGTGCGGTGCGGTAGGCGAAGGTTGCGGTGCTGTTGACTACCGGCTGCGTGGCAGGCGTGGCCTTCGGCTTGAACATATTGCGAACCAATGCGCTGCCATCGCCGGCCGTCCACCATACGCCGCCGGCGACGGCAAGGACAAGCACTACTGTCACGATGGCGGCGATACAAGCGTTACGGCATTTGCGTTGTCCGCGCAACCGGTACTGTTCCATCAGTTGCTCGCTCATGGTTGGCCCCTTTGCTTGGATCGGCTCGTGCATCATTGCATGAAATCGCTGTTTTCATTATATTGCGGCTTTCCCTTGAGCCCAGGAACGGTATGGGAACCCCGGCCGTAAGCGAAGATTGGTCCAGCCGAATGCCAGTGGTCCGATGATTGCGCTCGCCAACGGGAAAGACAGACTGCCGGATCGTGTCGAACCGAGTATCAAGTTGGTGATTCCCAACACCAATGGCCAGTGCAGAACCATACCGGGGAACCATACGAACAGGTTTTTGGCAGCCCTGTCAAGAACCTCGTCGGGCATGAGATACATTGATGAGCTCCACTGCAGTAGCAGCAACACCGCTATCAGTACAACCATGCCAATCCAATGCGCGCGGTTCCATGTGAACAGTCGTTGCATCCCGCGCTCGGCGGCGGCATTGCGCATATCGCTCCTGTTGAGCTTGCTGAGTGCTTGTGCACGGTTCATTGCCGTCCTCCTTTACCGCCTTGTCAAGGATTGATGATGATTCCATCGTAAATCACGCAGGAAATGTGGAATGATAGTTGTCATAGTGACCATGACGTGTCAGGACGGAGTAGTTCGGCGTCGGGCACACTGAAGGGGTGAATGTAATGGAAGAAGCGCGCAACCGCAACATACGCATCGGCATTGTGGACAATGACCCATATGCGCTGAAAGTGTTCGGCGCGCTAATCGAACGTATGTCCAGCGATTTTGCCGTGATATAGACCTGCGATTTGGGTGCTGTGGCCATCAGCCGATGCCTGAGCCCCACCAAGCGGCCTGACGTGCTGGTTACGGATATGTCTATGGGCGCATTGGATCGCACGCATCAAGTCATTGATGTGATTGAAGGCAGGGGAGAAGCGGCGCACAGTGCAGTGACTCCGCATGATTCGACCGTTGATGCCGCTCCTGGCATTGCATGTGACATCACAGACGCTGATTGTCCGCTGGAGACGCAGACCTATCCACCGGCACCGGCCTCAACCGTTACCAACAATTACTAGAACAACAAAACGGCGCCCTGCATATCACCACGCAAGACGCCGAATGGACATTATCAGCAGTTATTCCACTGTGAGGAAACCGATCACCCAACCGACTTCTGCGCAGTCTCCGCGCCAAAGAAGCCGACAATCAGCATCGATGCAATAGCAATCGCGCTGATGGCCACAAAGATGGACGTGGCACCAAGCGAGGTAAGCATCCAGCCCACCACCATCGGCATCAACACATTGAGCAGCTTGGCCACGGCGTTCGCGAAGCCGACGCAACGGAAGCGAACCTTGGTGGCGAACAGTTCCGGAGCGTACACAGCCACCACGGAAGCCATAAGCACGTACAGGCACATCATGAGCAGGAAGCCAACGATAATTGCGCTCACGGTAGAGGTCTGGAAGGCATACATCAAACCGAACACGCCAGTGAACAGGAAGGCCGGCACAATCGTGCGCTTGCGGCCGATACGGTCGATAAGCAGAGAGCCAATCAGGCAGCCGACCGGGGCACCGAGCATCATCACCGTGGAGGTGAGCAGCGAGCTGGACAGGTTAATACCACGCTTGACCAGAATCGTCGGAACCCAAGAAGTGAAGGCGTAGGAGCACACGTTCGTGGCGGCCACAGCAACCACAGCCACAAGCAGGCAGATGCCGAGCGAACGGCCTCCGGCGTTGCGGGTGTCGCTGGTGTCGGCCTTGGCGGCTGCGTCGATCGGTTCGGAACCGTTGGCCTCAAGCTGCTTGACGATGGCGTCGGCCTCATCGTAACGGCCGCGCACGGCGAGCCAACGCGGGGATTCGGGGATGTCGCGGCGCAGCCACCAGATGATGGCGGCCACCAGGCCGATGGCCACGAACAGCGGACGCCAGGACCAGCGGGGGATGATCCATGCACACAGCAGCATAGCGATTGGCACACCGCAGTTGGCCACGAGCGAGACAATCGCGCACCAGTGGCCACGGCGGTTCATCGGTGCGAACTCGTTGACCATGGCGAAGCCGGTGACGATTTCAGCGCCGAGGCCCAGGCCGGCACCCAGACGGCACAGGGACAGCACAGCCATGTTCGGGGCGAATGCGCCGAGGAAGGTGAAGCCGCCAAACAGCAGCAGGTTGATTTGGTAAGCCACGCGGCGGCCCTTCAGGTCACCGACGAAGCCGGCCAGCAGCGAACCGACCAGCAGACCCAGGAAGCCCGCGGACATAAAGGTGGAATTTTGCGCAACGGTGGACCAGCGGGTAGCCAACGTGCTGGAGGCGACGGCGCTGCCAATATATACGTCGATGCTGTCCATCAGCATGCCAGCGGCGACCAGCGTCACGATGCGATGGAACATCGGGGTTTCATGTGCGCGATCCATGCGCGAGATAATATCCTGAACCTTGGCTTGATCCGTCACGGTGGTACGTGCTTGTGCGTTTTCCATAGCCGCGGGATTGCCGGAAATCTGCTGTTCAGCAGCAGTCATATTTGAGCCCTCTTCTTGCAAACCTGCCCGCGTGCAACTGCTCAATGGTGTTGCGGCGAGCGAACTCTTGATTGGACTGTGTGTTCCGTTCGCCCTCCCATTGTGTGGGATGAACGACGTTTGCGATCCAAGTCTTGAATTCTACGTAGCGAGCCAATCGTTGTGAGATAGCTCACTACATGGGGCTTAACTATAGGTTCGATTTTGTGGCACGCCGCGTTGCGGTCACATCGTGAACGATAACAGAGGTTGTGACGCTCCTATATATGCCCCACTTACGCTCTTACCCCGTCGAAAGAAGGCAGAACCGTGATTCCCATGGGGCGGTAAAACACTCATGGGGCGGTATTTGGCCCATGAGGCGGTTAGCGGATTATGCCTTTCCGCAGAATAGAGCCGTTTTCGACTACCGCCCCATGAGGGTTTTACCACCCCATGGGTGAGCTACCGCCCCATGAAACGTGTAATAACAAAGCATGCCCTTGCTGGTGGAAGCGATGCTTTGCTACTTCGCCTGCTTGTCGGCGAGGATCTCATCCACCAGCTTGGGCTTTTCGGTCAGCTGGCCGGTGAAGCCGGGGCGGATATCCATGTGCAGCACCAGAGAAGTGCGGTAGCCCTGCTCGGCGAGCTTCTTGGCGGCCTCACCGGCCACCTTGAGCACGTCGTCCAGATCGCCTTCCACGTTGGTGAACAGGGCGTTGGTTTCCTGCGGCAGGCCGGATTCGCGAATCACCTCGACGGCCTGAGCCACGTATGGCGAAACCTCGGAGCCCACGCCATTGGCCGACACCTGAATGGCGGCCACGGTATTGAGGTACGGTTTGCCGGTTTCCGGGTCGATCGGCACTTCCTGAGTAACGGCATTACGGTCAATAATCATAATTCTCCTTTTATTACTTGGCTCCCCTCAGAGAGGAGAGCCAGTAGGACTCAGCGATACTTCCAGAAATGATCCATCGGGCCGGAGCCGTGGCCAAGATTCAGCTGGGCCTTCAGTGCACCGGTCAGATACTTCTTCGCATGCTTGATGGCCTTGGGCAATGTGTCGCCAAGCGCCAGATACGAGGCGATGGCGGAGCTCAGCGTGCATCCGGTGCCGTGCGTGTTCGGATTATTGATACGCGCGCCATCAAACCAGGTCACGGTTCCATCCGTCTCGGCAAGCACATCGTTGGCATCCTCGGTGCCATGACCACCCTTGACCAGCGCGGCACAGCCATAACGCTCCACGAGGCGGTGGGCGGCGGCCTCCATATCCTCCTGATCGCGAATCAGCGTATCGGTCAGCACTTCGGCCTCGGGAATGTTCGGAGTCACGACCGTGGCCATCGGGAACAGCTTGCCAGTCAAGGCCGCAATGGCATCGTCACTGATGAGATTGGCACCGGAAGTGGCCACCATAACCGGGTCGAGCACGATGTTCGTGGCGTGATGGAAGGTGAGTCGTTCAGCGATGACGTCGATGATGTCAGTGGCAGACACCATGCCGATTTTCACCGCGACCGGCGGAATATCCTCAAACACCATGTTGATCTGGTCGGCGAGAATGTCCGGTTTGGTGTCCTGAATGGAACGCACGCCGGTGGTGTTCTGTGCGGTGAGCGCGGTGATGGCGCTCATGCCGAACACGCCGCAGGCCAGCATGGTCTTCAGATCGGCCTGCATGCCGGCACCGCCGGACGAGTCGGAGCCGGAGATCGCGAGAACAGCGGGAAGTGTAGATGTTGCAATTTGTGCCATAGTGTTCATTCTAAGTGGGGCCCATGATGTTTTTCGGAGCGGTTTTCCTTGATGTTTTGCCGCTCCTGTGGTGAGACGGGGAAGGTTTGCTGATTGCGATTGATTCATGAAATGTTCGGGAGGAGGCATGGCTGATAACGATGTACTGCGCCGTGACGGCGTCTTGGTGCGCATCACCGGAACTCACCGCATATTTTGGCGTAATGCCTAACGGACACACCACACAGCTCACATTTCCGCGTCAGGAAGTGTTCGATGTGGGCGACGTGTTGCTCGTCGGTACGGATTTCTATCGCAAAGTGCCGCATGATGTGTGGCCGTTGAAGCCCCGTGTGGGCATCGTGCGCCGTGCGCTCAACGAAGGCGTGGTCCTGGAGACTTCCGACGGCCTCGGTCCAGATGGCGCACACTTCGGCACCGCCTTCGAGCGAGTCGAGCGTCGTCCCGAATTAAGACACCACCGGGCATAATAATTGGCTCCCCTCAGAGAGGGGAGCCAGAGAGGTTTACTCCTGGGCGGTGGAGTAGAGCTTGCCGCCCTGGGCGGTGTACTTTTCGCTCATCGCATCCATGCCGGCGAGGATTTCTTCGGGGCTGAGCACGTTGGCGGACACCACGCCGTTATCGACATTGGCCTTGGCCGTAGCCAGTGCCTCGGAGTCGATGCCTGCAGCAGCCTCCTTCACGATTTGCTGCTGAGCGGCCTCGCCACCGAATGCCTTGCGGATGTTCTGGGAGATGGCCATCGAGCAGAACTTCGGGCCGCACATCGAGCAGAAGTGCGCCATCTTGGCCGGCTCGGCGGGCAGGGTATCGTCGTGGAAGGCGATGGCGGTGTCCGGATCGTAGGACAGATTGAACTGGTCGAGCCAACGGAACTCGAAGCGAGCCTTGGAAATCGCATTGTCGCGATCCATCGCGTGCGGGTGGTGCTTGGCGATGTCTGCGGCGTGGCAGGCGATCTTGTAGGCAATCACGCCCTGCTTCACATCATCCTTGTTCGGCAGGCCGAGGTGTTCCTTCGGGGTCACGTAGCACAGCATAGCGGTGCCGTAACGACCGATCTCGGTGGCGCCGATAGCGGAGGTGATGTGATCGTAACCCGGAGCGGTATCGGTGGTCAGCGGTCCGAGGGTGTAGAACGGGGCGTTGTGGCACACGGCCTTCTCCAGCTCGATGTTCATGCGTACGGTGTCGAACGGCACGTGGCCCGGGCCCTCGATCATCACCTGCACGTCCTTGGCCCAGGCGCGCTCGGTCAGCTCGCCCAGAGTCATGAGCTCGGAAAGCTGCGCGGCGTCGTTCGCGTCGGCTAGGGAGCCGGGGCGCAGGCCATCGCCCAGAGAGAACGCCACGTCGTACTTGGCGAAGATGTCGCACAGCTCGTCGAAGTGCGTGTACAGGAAGCTCTCCTGGTGGTGGCGCAGGCACCAGTCGGCCATGATGGAGCCACCGCGGGAGACGATGCCGGTCACGCGGTTGGCGGTCAGCGGCACGTAACGCAGCAGCACGCCGGCGTGGATGGTCATGTAATCCACACCTTGCTCGCACTGTTCGATTACGGTGTCGCGGAACAGTTCCCAGCTCAGCTTGGAGGCATCATCCTCGACCTTTTCGAGGGCCTGGTACATCGGCACGGTGCCGATCGGCACGGGGGAGTTGCGAAGAATCCACTCACGGGTGGTATGGATGTCGTTACCGGTGGACAGGTCCATCACGGTATCGGCGCCCCACTTGGTGGCCCACGTCAGCTTCTCCACTTCCTCATCGATGGAGGAGGTGACGGCCGAGTTGCCCATGTTGGCGTTGAGCTTGGTCAGGAAGGCGGATCCGATAATCATCGGCTCGGCCTCGGGGTGGTTGATGTTGCAGGGCATCACCGCGCGGCCGGCGGCCAGCTCGGAGCGCACGAGCTCCACATCGCAGTTCTCGCGGGTGGCCACGTACTGCATCTCCGGGGTGATGATGCCGTGGCGGGCGTACCACATCTGGGTGATCGGGTGGTCCTTGGCACGCATCGGCTCATGCTTGCGTCCACGCCATTCCTTGGTGGCGCGGACGCGCTTGATGGCGCGCTTGCCATCGTCCTCAAGGTTGCGGCGGCGGCCCTCGTAGTCTTCGATGTCGCCGCGGTCGCGGATCCAGTCGAGACGCAGGGGCTTCAAGCCTTCCTTCGGGTCGCACTTGGGGCCTTCGGTGTTGTAGTCGTGGAACGGCGGGTTCGGGCCCACGCCGGGCGTGTCGCTCAGCTTGATTTCGGTGTACGGCACTTCCAGGTCGTAGGAACCATACTGATAGGTGAACGGTACGGACTTGGTCTTGCGGATGTGCGCCTTGTCGCGCTGCTTGGAACCACGGGCGGCGATGTCCACGCGCTGCTGCTTGGCAAGCTTCTGGGCATCCTTGGCGTCCTTGGCGTTGGTGAACTTCTTCTCAGTGGCCTCGGAACCGGGCTTCGCGGCCCCTTCCTGAGCAGCCTGAGTGTCAGTAGCGGGGGTGTGGGTTACGACGCGCGGAGCGTAGCCGTGCTTCTTGTCGCCGCGGACGGCCTTCCAGCCTTCGACCATGGTGCGCGCGGCCTCTTCCGGGTTCTCGGCACCCGCGATGGCGGAGACCGCGAACCAGCCGGCGGCCTTGGTGCCGGCGAGCATGGCCATATCGGCTGCGGTCACGCCGCCGCCCACGACCACCGGGAATTCGCTGGCAGCGCAGATGGTGTTGATCTGGGCGGCGTCCAGCGTCTTGCCGGAGCCGTCGTTGCCGCCCACGGAAGCCTCGGGCTTGGTGGTGGAGACGTGCAGAGGGCCGGCGCCAATGTAGTCGATGCAGCCGTCGGGCAGCTCGTTGATGAGCCGAACGAGGCTTTCGGTCTCAGCCGACAGGCCCACGATGGCCTCGTCGCCGAGCAGGGCGCGGGCTTCGCGCGGCTCCATGTCGGTCTGGCCGATGTGCACACCGTCCACCTTGATGCCCTTGCGGCGGGCCTGCCACACCACGTCGGCACGGTCGTCGATCACAAAGGCCACGGAATCGGACTTCTCATTGTCCTCGATGATCTGCGCGATGTCGCGAGCCATGTCGGTCAGCTCAGAGGCATCGGCCTCCTTGGCGCGCAGTTGGATGAAGGTTGCGCCGCCGTGCAGAGCCTGATCCACCACGTCGGTCAGCGGACGGCCTTTGCAGTCCTCCGGCCCCACCACGAAGTACGCGGACAGGTCGAAGCTGTCGCGCATGGAGGCGTATGGGTATTCATTACTCATTATTATTCCTGCTTTTGTTGTTTCTTGTGGAAGTCTTATTGGAAAAAACTGTTATGAGCTCCCTCATCAGAGGGAACTGAAACTACTGCACCAAAATCTCGGATTCCGCCACCTGTTCGGCGGTCACATTCCACAGCGCGTCAAGGAACGCAACTTGGAACGAGCCCGGTCCGTACGAAGTTGTATCGGCCACCTCTCCCGCGCGGTTGTACAGCAGAGACGCGGACAGGGCGGCGGTCAACGGATCGGAGACCGCCAAATACGTGGCAGCCACGCCGCCCAGCGAGCAGCCGGCACCGGTGATCTTGGTCATCATCGCGCTGCCGCCCGGCAGTCGGTACACGGTTTCGCCATCGGTCACCAGATCGGCGATGCCGGACACGGCCACGGCGCAGCGGGTGGAAGCGTCATGGGAGGAATGCTTGGCGTGCTGTTCGGTCAGATACTGTGCCAGCGCCACCGCCGCGCCGGTTGCGGACTCCACGTCGTCGACGGATTCCACTCCGGCGGGGCGGTGCTCGGAAGCGTCCCCCACGGTTTCGGTATTGAGCCCCCACATGTTCGCCAGCGCGATTACCTCGGATGCATTCGCGCGAATCATGGTCGGGGGAGCGGCCTTGAAGGCCTGAAGAATGGCGGTACGGGTGCGGCCGATGCCGGCGGCCACCGGGTCGAGCACCCACGGCTTGTCCAAGTAGTTGAGTCGCTGGGCGATTTCGGGCAGTGCGTCCTTATAGAACGGCAGCAGCGTGCCCACGTTGATGTAGTTCGCGCCCGCGATTTTCGCGGTTTCGATCACGTCGTCCGGCAGGAAACTCATGGCCGCAGTGCCGCCGGCCGCCAGTTGCGCGTTGGCAACCAAATTGATGGTCACAAAATTGGTGAATGACTGGGCCAACGGAGTCGTCTCGCGTACGCGGCGAACGGCATCGGCGATATTGTCACGGATGGGTGAATCGGCTGGAACCGGAGTCCCGGCGGTATAACCGCTGGACACGCCGGTAAACGATGATGCACTATTGCTCATTTACTGCTCCCTACGATGGTCTTAACCAACAGGTTCTAAGGGTCAGGCTCAGGCCTTTCTCAACTCGCGAACCACATGCGAGTTCCCCTGCATTACAGTGCCGACGCTATGCGCCAACATGGACATTATCGTGACGGATTTGTTCGATACGTGTCGTCAGGTCTGGCGCGTCCCCGTCCATTCGTGATACATAGACGCCTCCGCCGAGCAACATCTCCCGAATTTGTGACGCTGACGCGATGTCAGTGGCACAAATTCGGGAAGGGTAAAACAACAGGAACAATATGGAGGTGTTGCGATATAGGAATCGCTGCGAACGGCCGCTCGTGAGACGCGGAACATATACCGGACAATGCCGCCTGACCTGTCACCATATACGGCTATCCTGAAGCGGTTGTTATTAGACCCCAAACCGTTCAAACCAGAAGGTGCATTGTGGCTCAGTCCAAACTCGATGAAGTCGTATCCCTTGCGAAGCGTCGCGGCTTCGTGTTCCCCGCCGGCGAAATTTACGGCGGCACCCGTTCCGCTTGGGATTACGGCCCTCTCGGCGTCGCTCTCAAGGACAATATCAAGCGTGAATGGTGGCGCTCCATGGTCGTCACCCGTCCTGATGTCGTCGGTGTCGACACTTCCATCATTCTGCCGCCCGAAGTGTGGGTGGCGTCCGGCCACGTGAGCGTGTTCAACGATCCGCTCGTCGAGTGTCTCAACTGCCACAAGCGCAACCGCGCCGACAAGCTCGAGGAATCCTACGCCGAGAAGCACGGCGACAAGATGCCGGAAAACGGCATGAAGGACATCGTCTGCCCGAACTGCGGCACCCGTGGCCAGTGGACCGAACCGCGCGACTTCAACATGATGCTGCGCACCCACCTCGGCCCGGT
>OLSM01000189.1_pt1 | contig 63761 bp, 65 predicted proteins | sample 1672721 | NCBI WGS metagenome assembly OLSM01 (sample SAMEA3136717, study PRJEB25190) | human gut metagenome
AGCAGAAAGCAACTCAGGCTCGTGGCCGTGTTGATAAGTTCAATAAGAAATACGGAATGAACAAATAAGTTCGCAGGTTTTGGGTTGAGGTTTTGTAATCTCAACCCTTTTTTCGTTATAAAAGTTTTAAAGGAGGCTTTATGAAGTCATCAGAAATCGGAGGCCAGGCAGTCATCGAAGGTATTATGATGCGCAACGGAGATGAATATGCCGTGGCAGTGAGAAAGCCGGACGGAGAAATCCATGTGAAGACGGAACATTATGAAGGGATTTCCGGTAAATGTGGGATACTTTCTAAGATTCCATTTATCCGGGGGATTTTTAAATTTGCAGATTCTATGGTTCTTGGAATCCGGACATTAATGTATTCGGCAGAATTTTTTGAGGAAGATGAAGAAGAACAGAAAAAGGAGCTGACAGCAAAAGAACAGGAGAAAAAAGAAAAACAGGATGCATGGGCAATGCGCGGTATGCTTGCGGTTTCTCTTGTATTTGCTGTTGTGATCTTTATGATGGTTCCGTATTTTCTGTCTTCATTGTTCAAAAATGTTATTCCGTCATACGAAATCCGGACACTGCTGGAGGGAGTGGTACGGATTCTGATATTTATTTTATATCTGGCACTGATTTCCAGAATGGAAGATATACAGCGCACGTTCATGTATCATGGTGCAGAGCATAAATGTATCAACTGTATTGAACATGGGATGGAACTGAATGTTGAAAATGTCCGCAAGAGTTCCAGACAGCACAAACGTTGCGGAACCAGCTTCCTGTTCCTGGTTCTTGCAATCAGTATTATTTTACTGCTTCTGATCCATGTGGATTCCATGGGAATGCGTGTTGTTGTAAGACTTCTGCTTCTGCCCGTAATTGCCGGAATTTCTTATGAGATCCTGCATCTGGCGGGAGACAGTGACGGTGCACTTATCAATCTTGTGAGCAAACCGGGACTTGCGATCCAGAAGCTGACAACGAAAGAACCGGATGACAGTATGATCGAAGTCGCGATTCAGGCAGTAGAAGCAGTGTTTGATTGGAGAGATTATGAACGGAAAAATTTTTAATCTGGAAGAGCTTTTTCGAAGTGGCAAAGAGAGACTGCGCGAAGCACAGATTGAAGAAGCAGATCTGGATGCGTGGTATCTGTTGGAATATATTACCGGAGTTACGAAGACGGCATATTATGGTAACCCCAAAGCAGATGTGCCGGAAGAACAGGCAGAAGAATACGAAGTCGCACTTGCAAAGCGCGCAGAGCACATTCCGTTGCAGCATATTACCGGGAGACAATACTTTATGGGATATGAATTCCTTGTAAATGATCAGGTACTTGTTCCTCGACAGGATACCGAGAATTTGGTAGAAGAAGCATATCGTCATATAAAAGAAAAATTAAAAAAAGAGCCGAATAAGAAAGTACAGGTTTTGGATGTGTGTACCGGCTCTGGCTGCATTTTACTAAGTCTTATGAAGCTGTGCGGACAGATCGAAGGAACCGGTGTGGATATATCCGAAGGCGCACTGGAAGTAGCGCGACAGAATGGAGAGAGACTTAAGGCGGATGTTGTATTCAGGAAGAGTGATTTGTTTGAAAATGTGGAAGGAGCATACGATATCATCGTTTCCAATCCACCGTATATCCGGAGTGCCGTAATCGAAGAGCTTGCCGATGAAGTAAAATTACATGATCCGTATATTGCGCTTGATGGGAAAGAAGACGGATTGTATTTTTACCGGAAGATTATTGCTCAGGCAGGAAAATACCTGAAACCGGGCGGATGGATCTTATTCGAGATCGGGCACGATCAGGCAGAAGAGGTATCCGCGCTTCTTGCGCAAGCGGGATACGACAAAATTGATGTGAAAAAGGATCTGGCAGGACTTGACCGTGTTGTCAGTGCAATGTACAATAAAGGGTAGCCTTGAAACAGGTGTGAAGAGAAGAAACAGGAGGAGAAAATATGTTTGACAAATTAGAAGATTTGCTCATTCGATTTGAAGAAATATTAAGCGAGCTTCAGGAGCCAGATGTTGCAAATGATCAGAACCGTTTCCGTAAACTGATGAAAGAGCAGAATGATTTGACCCCAATCGTTGAGGCTTATAAAGAATATAAAGCCTGCAAGCAGGCAATTGCAGATAGTCTTGAGATGTTAGATGAAGAGTCTGATGAAGAACTGAAAGAACTTGCAAAAGAGGAACTAAGTGAGTCCAAGAAGAGAGTGGAAGAATTAGAGCATGAGCTGAAGATCCTTCTTCTGCCTAAGGATCCGAACGATGACAAGAACGTTATGGTCGAAATCCGTGCAGGAGCAGGGGGAGATGAAGCTGCTTTATTTGCTGCTGAGATTTACCGTATGTATCTGCATTATGCAGAAGGACGCCGTTGGAAAGTTGAGATGATTTCATTAAATGAGAATGGAATCGGTGGATTCAAAGAGTGTGTATTTATGATCACAGGACAGGGCGCATATTCCCGTTTGAAATACGAAAGCGGTGTACATCGTGTACAGCGTGTGCCGGAGACAGAAAGCGGCGGGCGTATCCATACATCCACGATCACGGTAGCGATCATGCCGGAGGCAGAAGATGTAGACGTAGTGATTGATGACAAAGATATCCGTATTGACGTTATGCGTGCATCCGGTAACGGTGGACAGTGTGTCAATACAACAGACTCTGCGGTACGTCTGACTCACTACCCGACAGGAATCGTGATTTACAGCCAAACAGAGAAATCCCAGTTACAGAATAAGGAAAAAGCTTTCCGTTTGTTACGTTCCAAATTATACGATCTGGAGATGGAGAAGAAACAGGCATCTGAAGCAGAAGCAAGAAGAAGCCAGATCGGTACAGGAGACCGTTCTGAAAAGATCCGTACTTACAACTTCCCACAGGGACGAGTAACAGATCACCGTATCAAGCTGACACTGCATAAACTGGACTCTATTCTGAATGGAGATCTGGACGAGATCATCGACAGCCTTACAGCAGCAGACCAGGCAGCAAAGCTTGCGAATATGAACGAAGAGTAAAAATTATACGAATTGTTTATAACGAGATAAATGAACAAAATATAGAAGGAAGATTATGGAAGAATATCAGTTTAAAAAGGCAGCACTGGAAGACAAAGAGATCATTGATCACTATTTCAGGCATCATACCAGCCGGAGCTGCGAGAGAACTTTTGTAAATCTGTATCTCTGGTCAAGACAGTATCCGGTAAAATGGGCAGTCATAGAGAATACACTTGTATTCAAAAGTGAAGACGAGAATCACATTGCCTTTGCTTTTCCGGCAGGAAAAGATGAGGATGTGAAGAATGTGATCCCGGTTCTGGAAAGATACTGCGAAGACCGAGGACGTACATTTTCCATGTATAATGTGACACCGGATAATTTTGAACGTTTGCAGGAATGGTTCCCGGACAGATACCAGATCGAGTATGACCGTGACCAGGCGGATTATGTTTATGAGACTGAGAAGCTGGCAACCTTATCCGGTAAAAAATTACATGGCAAGCGAAACCATATTAATAAATTTAAAATTATGTATGAAGACCGCTGGAGCTACGAACCGATGACAAAGGATAATGTGGAAGACTGTTTCCAGATGGCATTAAAATGGAGAAATGAAAACGGTTGTGAGGAAGATCTGGAGAAGAATGCAGAGATCTGTGTGACACTGAATTCACTCAGATTGTTTGAAGAACTGGGTCTGAAAGGCGGTGTACTCCGTATTGATGGAGAAGTAGCAGCCTTTACGGTAGGAGAACCAATCTGTTCAGATACTTTTGGTGTGCATATTGAGAAAGCATATGCAGAAGTACAGGGGGCATATCCTATGATCAACCAGCAGTTTGTATCACATGAGTGCATGGATTACAAATATGTAAACAGAGAAGAAGATACCGGGGCAGAAGGCTTAAGAAAGGCAAAGATGTCCTACCGTCCGGTGTTCATGGTGGAAAAAGGCACTGTGACAAGAAAATAAATAATAAAAAGGAGTGTGTAACATGATTGCAGAGAAGATGAAAGGAATGGTAGCAAACAGTTCTGCCATTCGTGCGATGTTCGAAGAAGGTAACAGACTGGCAGAGATATACGGGGCAGAGAACGTTTTTGATTTCAGCCTTGGCAATCCGAATGTGCCGGCTCCGGAAGCAGTAAAAAAAGCGATTATCGAGCTTGTAAGTGAGAGTGATCCGATCGTACTGCATGGCTACACAAACAGCAACAGCGGTTATGCAGATGTAAGAGAGACAATTGCAAATTCGCTGAATGAGAGATTCGGAACTTCTTTTGAAGGAAAGAATATCATCATGACAGTAGGGGCAGCAGGTGGCTTAAATGTTATTTTGAAGACACTGTTAAATCCGAGAGATGAAGTAATTGCATTTGCACCATATTTCGGAGAATACCGTTCTTATACGAACAACTTTGACGGAGTACTGGTTGAAATTTCACCAGATAAAGAGACGTTCCAGCCGAAGCTTGATGAGTTCGAGCAGAAGATCACAGCAAAAACAAAAGCAGTCATTGTGAACACACCGAACAACCCGACAGGTGTTGTATATTCAGAAGATACAATTAAAAAAATGGCAGCGATCATGGAAGCAAAACAGAAAGAATTCGGAACAGAGATTTATCTGATTTCTGACGAACCATATCGTGAACTTGCATACGATGGAGTGGAAGTGCCATATCTGACGAAGTATTATGACAATACGATCGTAGGATATTCTTACAGTAAGTCGTTATCACTTCCTGGAGAACGCATTGGATATCTTGTGATTCCAGACGAAGTAACAGATAGTGAAACGGTATTGTCAGCAGCTAATGTAGCAAACCGTATTCTCGGATTTGTAAATGCACCGACATTGCAGCAGAAAGTCGTTGCAAAATGCATTAACGAGAAGACAGATCTGTCTTTCTATGACAGAAACAGAGAGACTTTATACAATGGACTTCTGGAGTGCGGATTTGAGTGTATCAAACCACAGGGAGCATTTTATCTGTTTGTAAAATCCCCAATTGCAGATGAGAAGGAATTTTGCAGCATTGCGAAGAAATACAATCTGCTCCTCGTTCCGGGAAGCTCTTTCGCATGCCCTGGATATGTAAGACTTGCATACTGTGTATCTTATGAAACAATTGTAAATTCTCTTCCGAAGTTCAAAGAGCTTGCAAAAGAGATGAAATGTATCTAGGCAGTTGTTAATGATGTACAGATAAAGGAGAGTCTATGTATTCATTTGAAGAGAATATAAGGAAAGTAGAACCGTATGTTCCGGGAGAACAGCCGACCGGAAAAGTAATTAAATTAAATACAAACGAGAATCCGTATCCGCCGGCAAAAGGTGTGACAGAAGCGCTGGAGTCTATGAATACGGATCTTCTCCGCAAATACCCGGATCCGACAGCAGATATTCTTGTGAAAGAACTGGCAAATTTTTATAATGTCGGAGAGGAACAGGTATTTGTAGGAGTGGGATCGGATGATGTGTTATCCATGTGTTTCCTGACATTTTTTAATTCGGATAAGCCAATCTTTTTCCCGGATATTACGTATTCATTTTATGAAGTATGGGCGAACCTGTACCGCATCCCATATACGTGCAAGGAGCTGGATAAGAATTTTGAGATTGTTCCGGAAGATTATTACGGAGAAAATGGAGGTGTGATCTTTCCGAATCCGAATGCGCCGACCGGGCTTTATCAGGAACTTGATAAAGTGGAAGATATTATCCGACACAATCCGGATGTGATTGTAATTGTAGATGAGGCATATGTTGATTTTGCAGGAGAGTCAGCACGTTCATTGATTGACAAGTACGATAATCTGATCGTTGTGCAGACCTTTTCAAAAGCAAGATCCATGGCAGGCATGCGGATCGGATATGCGATCAGTAATCCGCATCTGATCAAATGCCTGAATGATGTAAAGTATTCATTTAACTCTTATACGATGAACCAGACATCACTGGTCTGCGGTGTCGAAGCTGTAAAAGACCGTGCACATTTTGAAGAAACGGTGCATAAAATTATCGAGACAAGAGAATGGGCAAAAGAAGAGCTGACAAAACTTGGATTTGAGTTCCTTGATTCCAAGGCGAACTTTATCTTTGCAAAACATCCCGAATACGATGCAAAAGAACTTTTTGAAGCAATGAAAAAAGAGAATATCTATGTGCGTTTCTGGGGAAGCAGACGGATCGAGCAGTACATGCGGATTACAATAGGAACAAAAGAAGAGATGGAAACAATGTTTTCATTTCTTAAGAGATATATGAATAAATAGGAGAAGAATATGACAGAAACTTTAGTGCAGGGTTTGATACATGCCCTTAGAGGAAGCATGGGAAAAGAAGCAATCGTCTTTATCATTTCCATGATTCCGATCGTAGAACTTCGTGGTGCATTACTTGTTGCAGGACCAATTCTCGGTGTGCCGGTAGCAGAGGCGATTCCGCTTTCAATTATTGGAAATATCGTGCCGGTGCCTTTTATTCTGCTTCTGATCACACCGATCTTTGCATGGATGAAAGGAACGAAGAAGCTGAAACCACTGGTGGAAAAGCTGGAAGCAAGAGCAATGAGCAAAAAAGATCAGATCGAGAAATATGAGTTCTGGGGACTTGTACTGTTTGTTGGTATTCCACTTCCGGGAACCGGAGCGTGGACAGGATCTCTGATCGCAGCGCTTCTGGGAATAAAATTTAAAAAAGCGTTTCCGGCAATCGTGCTTGGAATCTTTATGGCAACTGTCATTATGTGGTTTGTTTCTTATGTCCTGCTTGGCGGCGTGCATTTGCTTGGATAGAGAAAAGAAGAAAAACGGGAGAGACTATTATGGATAAGATTTATGACGTAACAGCGATGGGCGAGATGCTGATCGATTTTACGAAAAACGGAGAGAGTGAACAGGGAAACGGTCTGTTTGAAGCATGTCCGGGCGGAGCGCCATGCAATGTTCTTGCAATGCTGAACAAGCTTGGCAGAAAGACTGCTTTTATTGGAAAAGTTGGAAATGACCAGTTTGGAAGACTTTTAAAAGATACGATCGATGCGATAGGGATTGAGACAAAAGGTCTGATCCTGGATGAAGAGATTAAGACAACACTTGCCTTTGTTCATACATTTCCGGACGGAGACAGGGAATTCTCTTTTTATCGTAAACCAGGTGCAGATATGATGCTGGAAGAAAAAGGAGTTGATGAAGGCTTGATTCGCGGATCAAAAGTATTTCATTTCGGTACATTGTCCATGACAGATGAGCCGGTTCGCACAGCGACAAAGAAAGCGCTTGAGACTGCAAAAGAAGCAGGATGTCTGATCACATTTGATCCGAATTTACGACCACCGTTATGGAAATCTCTGGATGAAGCAAAAGAGATGATGGAATATGGATTTACACAGTGTGATGTGTTAAAAATATCTGATAATGAGATCCAGTTTGTATCCGGAAAAGAAGACTATGATGAGGGAATTCAGTATTTACAGGATAAATATCACATTCCACTCATTTTCCTGACAATGGGAAAAGACGGAAGCCGTGCATATTACAAAGATATGCGTGTAGAAAAAGCGGGTTATCCGGTGAAAGCGATAGAGACAACCGGAGCGGGGGATACATTCTGCGGATGTGTGATCAATGGTGTGTTAAAATATGGAATCGATAATCTCACAGAAGAAAATCTGGAGGAAATCCTTCAGTACGCGAATGCCGGCGCAGCGCTTATTACATTAAAAAAAGGAGCTATCCGTTCCATGCCGGAACCGGAACAGATAGAAGAGATGATAAAAAATGGCAGTCAGAATTAATAAAGAACTTCCGTCACCGGCGGAATTAAAAAAAGAATATCCATTGTCGGATAAATTAAAAAACATTAAAGAAAAAAGAGATGAGATGATCAAGGATGTATTTGCCGGTAAATCCGATAAATTCCTTGTAATTGTCGGACCGTGCTCCGCGGATAATGAAGATGCGGTATGCGAATATGTAAACCGTCTTGCGAGAGTTAATGAAGAGGTCGAAGATCGTTTGATCCTGATCCCGCGTATTTATACAAATAAACCGAGGACAACCGGGGAAGGATACAAAGGAATGCTGCATCAGCCAGATCCGGAGAAAGCACCGGATCTGTACGCCGGAATCCTTTCCATCCGTAAGATGCATTTAAGAGCAATGGAAGAGACAGGGCTTACAGCGGCAGATGAGATGCTCTACCCGGAGAACAGAAGTTATCTGGATGATATTTTATCTTATGAGGCGATCGGTGCAAGATCTGTGGAAAATCAGCAGCATAGATTAACAGCAAGTGGAATGGACATCCCGGTAGGAATGAAGAATCCGACCAGCGGAAATCTCGAGGTTATGCTAAATTCCATTGTTGCAGCACAGAAAGGACATCGTTATATTTATCGCGGAATGGATGTGTCTACAAGCGGTAATCCTTATGCACATGCGATTCTGCGTGGTGGTGTAGATAAATACGGAACCTGTATTCCGAACTATCATTACGAAGACTGCATCCGCTTATATGACTTGTACCAGAAAAAAGATCTGGAGAATCCGGCAATTATTGTAGATGCCAACCATTCAAATTCGAATAAGAAATTCAAAGAGCAGATCCGTATTACAAGCGAAATTCTGCACAGCAGAAGATACAATCCGGCTCTCAAAGATATGATAAAGGGTGTTATGATTGAGAGCTATCTGGAAGAAGGAAGACAGGATATCTGTGATCATATGACTTACGGAAAATCAATTACAGATCCGTGTCTTGGATGGGACGATACAAGAGATCTGATTCTGAAGATAGCAGAAGAATGTTAATAGGAAAATAAAAAATACGTATACTAAAATCTCGGTTTTGGTATACGTATTATTGTATTTTTAAGTGGGAAGTTGTTTCCCAGGACTCTAAGAGTTCCAAGTAATGTAACAACTCCTTTTTCGATTGGAGTGACAGCTTACGGTATCTTGTAAGCAGGAGCGCTTCGGTCTGCGAAGTGTGCGGCTCATCAAAAGTGGTAATTTCAACAGGGGAATCATCAAGCAGATAATCTACGCTGACATGGAACAAATCTGCCATAACATTCAGTTTGTCATGGGAAGGTTTTCGGCTTTTTGTTTCATATCCGGCAACAGTAGAACGTGCAACATTTAAAGCGGCGGCAAGCTGAGCCTGTGTCATGTGATTTTGTCCGCGTAAAGCTTTTAATTTTTCAGCGAATGATGCCATAATACGTTACCGCCTTTCTGGATGATGTTAGGGTGATGCCAGACGAATTGTTCCGTACTTTGTACTCTCACAATTCTATCCAATATTCGCATATCGTGAAGCTTACGCTCCGCTTTTATGCTCATATCGGGGCGGGTCACTAAGCCATAAAACCACTCACGTGCAAGCACGTCGTGGCTTTAGGCTATTGACCCTGGCATTTATATACATTGTAACAATTGTTTCGATAAAGAACATAGAATGTGCCGATACTCAACAATAAGCAGAACAAAAGTTCCGAAACGCGACACAAATGAGACATGAAAGGAAAAAATCAGCTGGCATCATAAATTTATTATATGGAAAGGAAGCGATATTATGCGTCAGGAAAGATTTAAGATGGAAAGAGAAGGACTGGTTGAAGAAGGTCAGGAGGTTGTGATCAGCGAAAGAAGCGCCGTGACCGGTCAGTATACTTATCTGGTAGAGCCGTCAGTTGCAATGTCCGGCATTTACCGTACAAGAGAGCGTATTATGTCCCGAAAAGGGATTATCAAGGAAATCGAGAAGACAGAGAGAGGTTTTTATCTCGTAGTGGAGATGGAGGAATAAAGTTATTTATACAGGGACAGACAAGAAATTTCACCGGATGATAATTCCCCAAAATAAAAAATCTCCATTATGACTAAGAAAATTCAATAGAGGGAACATTATTTTGGAAAAGACACAAGGCGCTTGCCATTGACACCCGATTGGAAAAAACTTATAATTTGTATAAAACATATTAGTATTATACGGAAGGACGAAGATAGATGTTTATAGCAAAAAATGATGAAGAACAAAGAAGCAGAATCTGGAGGGCAGTCGTACTGGTTTCAACTGCGCTGATCATCCTGATTGCAATCTTCCTGCTGACGAAGATGTTCACTTCCAATCCGGTAGAAGGAAACTGGAAGGATGAGAATGGAAGAATGGATCTGAGTATCCATGGCAGCGGTTCGGCAGATGTGACGCTGTTAGATTTCCAGGAGCAGGACAAAGTAGAAGTGCCTTTAGCTTATTCGATTGATAAGGATGCGAAGACGATTACATTTTCCTATGATGACGCGAAGTTAAAAAGCGTAGCTGATAAGTCTAAGGGCGCATATAGCGAAAATGACCTGGAGACAGCTCTTGAATCGCTGGCATCGACTTACACGTACAGTGTTGACCGGGAATGTCTGACACTTACGGAGAGCGAATATGGCGATCAGATGGTATTAGATAAGGAATAATTAAGATCCCTCTATTTTTCCTGTTCAAAGGAACGGGTGATAGAGGGTTTTTCCGACATTTAGAGAGAAAAGAAACAGAATAATTGCGGTTAAGGAGAGAAATTATGACAAGAGAACGTACGAAAGTAGTACAGATTGGAAATGTGAAGATTGGTGGAGGAAATCCGATTGCAATTCAGTCTATGACGAATACGAAGACAGAAGATGTAGATGCAACGGTTGCACAGATCCATGCGCTGGAGAAAGCAGGATGTGAGATTATCCGCTGCGCTGTGCCGACGATAGAAGCGGCGGAAGCACTTGGAAAAATCAAGAAGCAGATTCATATTCCATTGGTGGCGGACATTCATTTTGATTACCGGTTGGCGATTGCTGCGATTGAGAATGGCGCAGATAAGATCCGCATCAATCCGGGAAATATCGGGGATGCATCCCGCGTGCAGGCAGTGGTAGATAAGGCAAAAGAACATGGCATCCCAATCCGTGTCGGGGTAAACAGCGGTTCTCTGGAGAAGAATCTGGTAGAGAAATACGGTGGCGTTACAGCTGAAGGCCTGGTTGAGAGTGCCATGGATAAAGTACATATGATTGAAGAGATGGGCTATGACAATCTGGTTGTCAGCATCAAATCTTCCGATGTACTGATGTGTGTGAAAGCGCATGAGCTGATCGCTGACCAGTGTAAATATCCATTACATGTAGGTATTACAGAGTCCGGTACTTTACTTGCCGGAAATATTAAGTCATCCATTGGGCTCGGTCTGATCCTGCATCAGGGAATCGGAGATACGATCCGTGTATCACTGACCGGAGATCCGACAGAAGAGATCAAGTCTGCAAAATTAATTTTAAAGACACTCGGACTTCGTAAAGGTGGAATCGAAGTTGTGTCCTGTCCGACCTGCGGAAGAACGAAGATCGATCTCATAGGTCTTGCAAATCAGGTAGAACAGATGGTAGCTGATATTCCACTTGATATCAAAGTTGCGGTGATGGGCTGTGTCGTAAACGGACCGGGAGAAGCAAAAGAAGCAGATATAGGAATCGCCGGAGGAATCGGAGAAGGACTTCTGATCAAGAAGGGCGAGATTGTGAAGAAAGTAAAAGAAGATGAGTTGTTAGAAACATTAAGATGGGAGCTTTTACACTGGAATGAATAAAAAATTTTTTGAAGTATTTCCAACATTAAAGGTGAAAGATGATATGCGTCTGTTATTACAGGACGTAGAAGTTAGCAAAGTCACGACGAATTCTAATCGTGACTTTGTCCGTATTCATATAGAAAGTGCTCATTTGCTTCAGAAGAAGATGATCTACCGTGTGGAATCTATGGTAAAGGAGCAGTTATTCGGAAAAAACAGACTCCAGATAGAGGTAAAAGAGCAGTATCATTTATCGGCACAGTATACGCCGGAGAATCTGCTTAACGAGTATCTGGACAGTATTCTGGAAGAACTGGGGACGGAGAGTGTCGTAGAGCGCAGCATGATGCAGAGCGCTACGTGGTCTTTTGATACGGAAAATGTACTGAGACTCCAGCTTACAGATACAATTGTTGCAAAGGGCAAGAAAGAGCATCTCGTACATTATCTGGAGCGGATATTTGCAGAGCGTTTTTGCTGTCCGATTGAAGTACACGTTACATATAAGAAAGCAAAAGACAGCAAATTAAAATACAATGACCAGAAGATTCAGCAGGAAGTAGAAGCAATTCTGGAACACACAGCGGCAGTGAGAGAAGAAAATGCCGGTCAGGAAGCGGAAGCTTCGGACGAAGATAAGAAAAAAGAAACGAAAAAAGAGGAAAAGAAAGCAGCAGCGGTGCAAAAGTCTGCATCAAAACCAATGACTGGTGGAAAAGGTAAGAAATTTTCCGGAAACTTTGGTAAAAAAGAGCGGTTTTCTCCATTTAAGCGGAATCCGGATGATCCGAATCTGCTCTATGGACGTGATTTTGAGGATGATCCGATCGAGTTATCCACAGTTGTAGGTGAGATGGGTGAGATTACCTTCCGTGGCAAAGTCATTGAATTTGATACCCGTGAGATCCGTAATGAGAAGACAATTGTCATGTTCGCAGTGACAGATTTTACCGATACGATCATGGTTAAGATGTTTGTAAGAAATGAGCAGCTCCCAGATGTATTAGGTGATATCAAGAAAGGCGCTTTTCTGAAAATCAAGGGTGTAACAACGATCGATAAATTTGACGGAGAACTGACAATCGGTTCGGTAACCGGAATCCGCAAGATCAGTGATTTCACAGAATCCAGAATGGATACTGCGCCGGAGAAACGTGTGGAGCTTCACTGCCATACAAAGATGAGCGATATGGACGGTGTCTCTGAGGTAGTTGATATTCTGAAGCGTGCCCATGAATGGGGACACAAGGCGATCGCAATCACAGACCACGGCGTGGTACAGGCATTCCCAATTGCCAATCATTTTATTGAAGGATTGGATAAAGACGATCCATTTAAGGTGATTTACGGAGTGGAAGGTTATCTGGTTGATGACCTGCAGGATGTTGCAGTGAATGAAAAAGGGCAGAGCCTGAATGGCACATATGTAGTATTCGACCTTGAGACGACCGGATTCAGCTCAATCAAGGACAAGATTATCGAGATTGGTGCTGTAAAGGTGGAAAATGGAGTGATTACTGACAAATTCAGTACATTTGTCAATCCGAAAGTGCCGATTCCGTTTGAAATTACGAACTTGACGGGCATTACCGATGACATGGTTATGGAAGCGCCGGATATCGAGACAATCCTGCCTCAGTTCCTCGAATTTGTCGGAGATGCGGTACTGGTGGCACACAATGCAAGCTTTGATGTAAGCTTTATTGAACAGAATTGCAGATATCAGGACATCACACCGGATTTTACATCGGTAGACACGGTAGCGATGGCGAGAATCTTACTGCCGACTTTATCGAAGTTTAAGTTGAATGTTGTGGCGAATGCACTGCACATTTCTCTGGAAAATCATCACCGCGCTGTTGATGATGCGGGAGCGACGGCAGAGATTTTCGTAAAATTTGTGGAAATGCTGCGCGCCAGAAATATTAAGACGTTGACGAAATTAAACCAGTTTGGAGCGCAGAATAAGGATGCGATTAGGAAATTACCGTCCTATCATGTAATTATTCTTGCAAAGAACCAGACCGGTCGTGTGAATCTTTACAAACTGGTGTCGGAGTCACATCTGGACTTTTATGCGAGACGCCCGCGTATTCCGAAGAGTGAGTTGTCAAAATACAGAGAAGGCTTGATTGTAGGAAGCGCCTGCGAAGCGGGAGAGCTGTATCAGGCGATCTTAAATGATAAGTCTGAACAGCGGATTTCCAGAATTGTCAACTTCTATGATTATCTGGAAGTACAGCCACTTGGAAACAACGAATTCATGATCGACAGCCCGAAGATTACGAAGGTAAACAGTGAGGAAGATTTGCGTGAGATCAACCGGAAGATTATTGCGTTAGGTGAAAAGTTCAATAAGCCGGTTGTGGCAACCTGTGATGTGCATTTTCTGAATCCGGAAGATGAAGTGTACCGCCGGATCATTATGGCGGGTAAGGGATTCCCGGATGCGGATAACCAGCCGCCGCTGTATCTGCACACAACGGATGAGATGTTAGAAGAATTTGAATACCTCGGTTCTGCGAAAGCAAGAGAAATCGTAATAGAGAATCCGAACCGGATTGCCGATATGATCGAACGGATTTCCCCGGTGCGTCCGGATAAGTGCCCACCGGTTATCCCGGATTCGGATAAGACGTTGCGTGAGATCTGTTATAATAAAGCGCACTCCATGTACGGAAAGGAACTTCCACCGGTTGTTACGGAACGTCTGGAGAGAGAGCTGAACTCTATTATTTCCAACGGATTCGCTGTTATGTATATTATCGCACAGAAGCTGGTATGGAAATCAAATGAGGACGGCTATCTGGTAGGTTCCCGTGGATCCGTAGGATCTTCTTTCGTTGCTACGATGGCGGGAATCACGGAAGTTAATCCGCTGAGCCCGCATTATTACTGCCCGAATTGTCATTACAGTGATTTTGATTCGGATGAAGTGCGTGCGTATGCCGGAGGCTGTGGATGGGATATGCCGGATAAGAACTGCCCGAAATGTGGCACACCGTTGATCAAAGATGGTTTTGACATTCCATTTGAGACTTTCCTTGGATTCAAAGGAAATAAAGAGCCGGATATTGACCTGAACTTCTCCGGTGACTACCAGAGTAATGCGCATAAATATACAGAAGTTATTTTCGGAGCAGGTCAGACTTACCGTGCCGGAACGATCGGTACGCTGGCAGATAAGACAGCGTTCGGTTATGTGAAGAATTATTATGAAGAGCGCGGAAAGGGAAAGAGAACCTGTGAGATCAATCGTATTGTAGGTGGATGTACCGGTATCCGCAGAAGTACCGGACAGCATCCGGGTGGTATTATCGTACTTCCACTGGGTGAGGATATTAACTCGTTCACTCCGGTGCAGCATCCGGCAAATGATATGACAACAGATATTATCACAACACATTTTGATTACCATTCCATCGACCACAACTTATTGAAGCTGGACATTCTCGGACATGATGATCCGACAATGATCAAGACGTTGGAGGAATATATCAGCTCGCCGGCGATGGACAATGAATACAATGAAACAGATCACAAATTTGTAGCGACGGATATTCCGCTGGATGATCCGGACGTAATGTCACTCTTCCACGATACATCGGCGCTTGGAATCGCACCGGATGATATCGGAGGCTGTCCGGTTGGCTGCCTTGGTATTCCGGAGTTTGGAACGGATTTCGTTATCCAGATGGTTGTCGATACGAAACCAAAGACGTTATCGGATCTGATCCGTATCTCCGGTCTGTCTCACGGAACGGATGTATGGCTGAATAATGCGCAGGATCTTATCAAGAGTGGCAAGGCAACGATTTCCACAGCAATCTGTACGCGAGATGATATTATGACGTATCTGATCAATAAAGGACTGGACAGTGAGGAATCCTTTACGATTATGGAACGTGTGCGAAAGGGAACAGTAGCAAAGGGAAAATGTAAAGAGTGGCCGGACTTTAAGAAAGATATGATCGACCATGATGTACCGGACTGGTATATCGGTTCCTGCGAGAAGATCAAATATATGTTCCCGAAAGCCCATGCGGCTGCATATGTCATGATGGCATACAGAATTGCTTATTGTAAAGTTAATTATCCGCTGGCATATTATGGCGCTTATTTTGGAATCCGTGCTAATGCATTTTCTTATGAAAAAATGTGTCAGGGTAAGGAAAAGCTGCAATATTATATCAATGACTATACAAGAAGATCTTCCTCGCTTACGAATAAAGAGCAGGATGAGATGAAGGATATGCACATCGTGCAGGAAATGTATGCGAGAGGATTTGAATTTATGCCAATCGATATTTATAAAGCGAAAGCGACAAAGTTCCAGATCATTGACGGAAAACTGATGCCGCCGTTCTCTACGATTGATGGAATGGGAGATAAGGCTGCAGAGGCAGTAGAAGTTGCCGCAAAAGATGGTCCATATCTGTCCAGGGATGATTTCAGACAGCGTACAAAAGCAAGTAAGACGGTTATTGATACGATGAATGATCTTGGATTGTTTGGAGAACTGCCGGAATCCAACCAGTTATCATTGTTTGATTTTTAAACGGATATTTTAAATCATCATTACAGAAATATAATGAAAAGAAAGTAAAAAAGATAAAGGAGTCAGTAAGACATGGAAAGTAAGAAACGGTACAAAGGAATTATATGTATTATCATGTCAGCTTTTTGTTTTGCATTGATGAGTTTCTTTGTACGAATGGCAGGAGATTTACCACCGATACAAAAAAGTTTCTTTAGAAACTTTGTGGCGGCTATTTTTGCCGGCGTTATATTAATGAAGAATGGAGTACCATTTCACTGTAAAAAAGAAAATTTAGGCTATATGCTTGGAAGATCCATCTGTGGAACGATTGGAATCCTCTGTAATTTCTATGCAGTAGATCATCTGGTGCTGGCAGATGCATCGATGTTAAATAAGATGTCTCCATTTTTTGCAGTAATCTTCAGCTACTTTCTGTTAAAAGAAAAGATTACGGTGCCACAGGGATTATTTGTAATCGGTGCATTTGTGGGAAGTTTATTTGTGATCAAACCGACATTCAGCAATATGGATCTGCTCCCTTCCCTGATCGGACTGTGTGGAGGAATCGGTGCAGGAGCGGCATATACGATGGTAAGAAAACTTGGAGAGCGGGGAGAAAAGGGACCGTTTATTGTATTTTTCTTCTCTACCTTTTCCTGTGTTGTGACGTTGCCATGGCTGCTTTTTGACTATCATCCGATGAGTCTTGCACAGATCGGGATTCTGCTGTTTGCAGGATTGTCGGCGGCAGGAGGCCAGTTCTCTATTACAGCAGCATATTGCTATGCTCCGGCGAGAGAGATCTCTGTTTATGATTATTCACAGATTATCTTCTCGGCAGGACTTGGATTTTTCTTCTTCGAACAGATCCCGGATCTGTTAAGCTGGATCGGCTATGCAGTCATCTGTCTGATGGCAGTAGCAATGTTTTTATATAACAATCGCAGAACGGAGTAAAAGATATGAGACAGTCACAGATTACACAGTGGTGTCAGGCGATCATAGAATCGCAGGCAGTAAAAGAAGGCCTGTATATCGATGCAACAATGGGAAAAGGTGGAGATACCGCCTTCTTATGCAGACTTGCAGGTGAAAATGGACATGTTCTTGCATTTGATGTGCAGGAAAAAGCGCTCCATCTTACAAAAGAGCGTCTTACAAAAGAAGAACTTGCAGACCGGGCAGAGCTTTATCTGTGCGGACATGAGCATATGGCAGAATATGCAGGAGAAGAGACTGTGGATGTGATCTGCTTTAATTTTGGATATCTGCCGGGTGGAGATCATAAGGTTGCAACCCATGCTGAAACCAGTATGCAGGCAATCCTGCAAGGATTGAAACTTTTGAAGCGTGGAGGGATGATGAGTCTCTGCATATACAGTGGCGGCGATACCGGTTTTGAAGAAAAAGATGCAATTCTGAATCTGTTGCGTACACTGCCGTCAAGAGAATATACAGTGATCGCAAATGAGTATTATAATAGAAAAAATAATCCGCCTATGCCAGTGTTTATTTTTAAATCATGATATACGAGTAGAATTGTGGAAGTATGAAGTATGGAGCAATTCGTATGGCATAATAATATACAAGAAGAAAGGAGTTCATAAGATGAGAAGAACAGACAGAGAAGTCACAGACAGAGAAAAACAGATGGAAATCCTGCATGTATGTAAAGTTGCAAGAATTGGAATCCAGGATGGAAAGGGCGTATATGTAGTGCCTGTAAACTTTGGGTTTACAATAGAAACAGATAAATTGACAATGTATGTGCATGGAGCAAAAGAAGGCAAGAAACTGGACTTAATAAAAGAAAATCCATATGTTGGATTTGAGATGGACTGCAAAGATGAACTCGTTGAAGGAAAAGTTGCATGTCAGTACAGCTACTATTATGCAAGTATTATCGGCAGTGGCAAGGCATCTGTCGTAGAAGATCAGGAAGAAAAATGCAAGGCTCTGGCAGCGATCATGAAACATCAGACCGGTAAAGAGTTCAAAGACTTCAGTGAGAATCCGAAGCTTGCAGATGCAGTTGGAGTTTTCAAAATCGAAGTGGATGAATATACATGCAAGCAGCATGCATAAAAAGGTGTCTGTAAAGTACCTTTTGTTCAATTAATGCTTTAAACTACGAAAGTAATGTGCTATACTATAACAAGTGGCAGGCGTAAAGGTTTTGCGCCTGTTTTCGTAATATTGGGGAGAAGAATCCCGGTAGCATGAAGGAGGATGTAACATGATTTGGGCAAAGGAAGAAACCCTGCCAAGAGCTGAGATTGAGAAGATCCAGCTGGAGCGGTTAAAAGAGACCGTACATTATATTTATGAAAAAGTAGAACCATACCGTGAGAAGATGGATGCAGCAGGTGTGAAACCGGAAGACATTCAGACGCTGGATGATCTGAAGAAGCTGCCATTTACATATAAAGCAGATTTCAGAGATCATTATCCAACAGGACTGTTTGCAGTAGATAAGAAAGAACTGGTACGTTTCCATGCAAGTTCCGGAACAACCGGTAAACCGACCGTTGTAGGATATACAAGAAAGGATCTGGATACATGGCTAAATAACGTGGCACGAATCGCCTGTATGGGCGGTGCGACACCAGACGATATCGCACAGAATGCATTTGGATATGGAACATTTACCGGAGCGCTCGGACTGCAGGGCGGATTGGAGAAAATCGGAGCAGCAGTCATCCCGATGTCATCCGGTAATACAAAGAAGCAGATTATGTTTATGCAGGATGTTGGAACAACACTTCTGATCGCAACACCATCTTATGCACTGCATCTTGGAGAAGAGATTCGTGCAAGAGGACTGGATCCGGAGAAGGATCTGCATGTCCATATCGGTCTGTTCGGCGGTGAGGGCATGACAGAACCTATGCGTGACGAGATGCACAAAGTATGGGGGGAGAATTTCCTCTGCACACAGAATTATGGTATGAGTGAATTATGTGGACCAGGTGTTGCAGGTGAGTGTGAACAGCTCTGCGGTATGCATATTAATGAAGACTGGTTTATCCCTGAGATCATCGATCCGAAGACAGAAGAAGTACTCCCACCGGGAGAAAAAGGAGAACTGGTTGTAACTTGTCTCGGAAAAGAAGCGCTTCCGCTTGTTCGTTACAGAACTGGTGACCTGACCAGATTATTTTATGAACCATGTAAATGTGGAAGAACTACAGTGCGCATGGAGAATTTATCCGGTCGCGCAGATGATATGCTTGTTATCCGTGGTGTCAATGTATTCCCGACACAGATTGAAGAAGTGATGTTACAGATTCCGGAGATCGGACCACATTATGAGATCGTAGTAGAGAGAAAGAACCGTCTGGATGTTATGACGATTACTGTAGAATTAGTAGATGACAGACTGCTTGACAGCTACAGCAAGTTAAGCGAACTGGAGCAGAGAATCAAAAAGGGATTAAAAGCACAGCTTGGACTTGCGACACAGATCAAACTGGTTGCGCCACATTCTCTGAAACGATTCGAAGGAAAAGCAAAACGAGTAACAGATTTACGAAAGGATGGACTGTAAAATGGCAGAAAATAAAAAAGTAATTATGCTCGGCAATGAAGCGATTGCCAGGGGAGCATATGAAGCGGGAGTGAAAGTTTCCGCAGCATATCCGGGAACACCGAGTACAGAGATCAGTGAGAATCTGGTAAAATATAAGGATTCTCTGTACTGTGAGTGGTCACCGAATGAGAAAGTAGCAACGGAGGTTGCAATCGGAGCCTCCGTTGCAGGTGTCCGTGCAATGTCCTGTATGAAGCACGTTGGATTTAACGTGGCGGCAGATCCGGCTTATACTGTTTCCTATATGGGAGTTAACGGCGGACTGGTTATTGTTGTCGCAGACGATCCGGGACTTTACAGTTCCCAGAATGAGCAGGATACAAGAATGGTGGCACGTGCAGCACAGCTTCCGGTACTGGAGCCTTCTGACAGTTCAGAGGCAAAAGAATTTATGAAAATAGCTTTTGATTTAAGTGAGAAATATGACAGACCATTTGTATTCCGTACAACAACAAGACTCGCACATTCACAGGGACTGGTAGAGTTATGTGATCCGGTAGAAGTGCCGGACAAACCGTATGTAAAAGACATCCGCAAGACGGTTATGATGCCGGGCAATGCGAAGCTTCGCCATGTCGAGATTGAAAAACGCAATCTGGAACTCGCTGAAGTTGCAAATACACTTCCAATCAACCAGGTAGAAATGAACGATACGAAGATCGGTGTGATCACAAGTGGTATCCCGTATCAGTATGTAAGAGAAGCAATGCCGGATGCATCTGTTCTGAAACTGGGAATGGTGAATCCGCTTCCGAGAAAACTGATTGAAGATTTCGCTTCCAAAGTAGAGAAGTTATATATCGTAGAAGAGCTTGATCCGGTGATCGAAGAACAGGTAAAATCCTGGGGAATCAAAGCAACAGGTAAAGAGATCTTCACTGTTCAGGGCGAATACAGTGCCAATATGATCCGTGAAGCAATTCTCGGAGAGAAGCTGGATCTGAAACAGCCGGCGCAGGCACCGGGAAGACCGCCAATCTTATGTCCGGGATGTCCACACAGAAGTGTGTACTATGTACTGAATAAATTGAAAATGCATGCGGCAGGAGATATCGGATGTTATACATTAGGAGCCGTTGCACCGTTAAGTGTAGTAGATACAACAATCTGTATGGGCGCAAGTATTTCCAGCTTACATGGTATGGAGAAAGCAAAAGGTAAAGAATATATCAAAAACTGGGTAGCTGTTATTGGTGATTCTACATTCCTTCATACAGGAGTTAATTCCCTGATGAATATGATGTACAATAAAGCAACAGGAACGGTTATGATTCTTGATAACTCTACAACCGGTATGACCGGACATCAAGATCACGCTGCAACCGGTAAGACACTGCAGGGAGATCCGACTTATGCAATCGATATTCCGGCACTTTGTCGTGCAATCGGTGTGAAGAATGTAATTGAAGTCAATGCATTTGACATTGAAAAATTGGAACAGGTTGTCAAAGAAGAAGTTGCGAAAGATGAAGTTTCCGTTATCATTACAAAGACACCTTGCGTACTGCTCAGCAAGAAGAAAAAACCATTATACGTGGCACACGCAGACAAATGTAAGAAGTGTGGAATGTGTATGAAACCGGGATGTCCTGCAATGACAAAGAATGAGGACGGAACGGTTCATATTGATGATACAATGTGTACCGGATGCGGACTGTGTGATAGCTTATGTAAATTCGGAGCAATAGAATTAGTAAAGGAAGGTGAGAAATAATGGCAGTAAAGAATATTATGATCGTCGGAGTCGGCGGACAGGGAACCCTTCTCACCAGCAGAATCCTTGGCGGACTGGCAATTGCAGGAGGTTATGATGTTAAATTATCCGAGGTACACGGAATGGCACAGCGTGGAGGAAGCGTTGTAACATTTGTCCGTTACGGAGATAAAGTAGCAGAGCCGATCGTGGAAGAAGGACAGGCAGATGTGATCATCGCATTTGAGCGTCTGGAAGCACTGCGCTATGCACATTTCCTCAAAAAAGATGGTGCACTGATCGTCAATGATTGGCGAATCGATCCGATGCCGGTTGTGATCGGAGCAGCTGAATATCCGGAGAATATTCTGGAGAATCTGAAAAAAGATTACCGTGTCTATGCAGTGGATGCTACAGAGGAATCTAAGAAACTTGGCAATCCAAGAGTATTTAACTTAATTGTACTCGGAATTGCAGCACAGCACATGGATTTTTCCAAAGAGCTCTGGTATGATGTGATAGAGAAGACGGTACCGCCGAAAACAATTGAGATTAACAAAAAAGCCTTTGACGTAGGCTATCAGTTATAGGAGGTGTCTTATGATCAGACAGGTATCAGTATTTGTAGAGAATAAACCGGGAAGTCTTATGGATGTAACTTCCAGACTGACAGAAGCAGGAGTGAATATCCGTGCAGTGGCAACATTTGACACACCGGAATTTGGAATTTTGCGAATGGTTGTAGATAAGCCGGATGAAGCAAAAGAATATCTGACAAAACTTGGGTATGTTGTGCGTATCCATGAAGTCATGGGAGTCGCACTGGAAGACAAGAAAGGCAACTTAAATCAGATGCTTGCAATTCTTGCAAAAGGTGAGCTGAACATCAATTATATTTATTCGTTTATTATCCGGGATGGCAAAGAACCGGTTATGGTGTTTAATACAGATGATTTTGCGAAAGCAGAGAAAGTATTAAAAGAAGCAGAGGTTAAGATTGTAGAAGAAGCCGATTTATAATACAAAGGTATTTTACAAGTACGAAGGAGGAGAGTTAACACGACATGGCAGCAGTATCATTAGAAAACTGGAAAGAACAGATCAGAGATCCGAAAATCGAGTGCATGAGCAGAGATGAGATGACAGCACTTCAGAGTGAAAGACTGATAAAACAGGTTGAAAACGTATATGAGCATGTTTCATTTTATCGTAAGAAGATGGATGAGATGGGAGTTTTGCCGGGAGATATCAAAGGAATCGAGGACATTAATAAGCTTCCATTTACAACAAAAGAAGATCTGAGAAATAATTATCCGTTCGGTCTGCTTGCAGTTCCGCAGGATAAGATCGTCAGAGTGCAGGGAACGTCCGGAACAACCGGAAAGCTTACACTTGCATCTTATACACAGAAAGACGTAGACGTCTGGGGTGAATGTGTGGCAAGAGGTCTTACGATGGCTGGACTTACCGCAGAAGACAGACTTCATATCTGTTATGGATACGGACTTTTTACCGGAGGTATGGGACTGGATTTCGGAGCAAGAAAATTAGGCGCTATGGCGATCCCGATGTCAGCAGGTAATACAAAGAGACAGCTCATGTGTATGGAGGATTTCGGAGCAACTGCATTTGCATGTACACCGTCTTATGCATTATATCTTGCAGAAGCAGCAAGAGAAGCAGGAGTTGTGGATCGTTTACAATTAAAGGTCGGAATCAACGGAGCTGAGCCTTGGACAGAAGAGATGCGTCACAAGATCGAAGAACTGCTGAATGTCAACTGTTTTGATATTTATGGATTATGTGAAATCACAGGACCAGGTGTTGCGTTAGAATGTATCCATCATAATGGTATGCATGTTTATGAAGATTACTTCTATCCGGAAGTACTGAATCCGGCAGATAATTCTGCATGTGCAGACGGAGAGACAGGAGAACTTGTATTTACAACACTTGCAAAAGAAGGTATGCCATTACTCCGTTACCGTACAAAAGACCTTACAAGCATTGATCACAGCACTTGTGCATGTGGAAGAACACTTCCTAGAATCCAGAAGTTCAAAGGACGTACCGATGACATGAAAGTTATCCGTGGTGTTAACGTATTTCCGACACAGGTTGAGACCGCGCTTCTGTCCATTGGTGGCGGTGTAGCTCCACACTATATTCTGATCGTAGACCGCGAGAATAATCTGGACGTTCTTACAGTTATGGTAGAAGTAGATGAGAAATACTTCTCTGATGAGATTCGTAAATTGGACGAACTAAAAGCAAAAGTCGGTGCAGTCTTAAAACAGGCACTGGGCGTTGCAGTCAGAGTTAAACTGGTTGAGCCAAAGACCATCCAGAGAAGTGAAGGAAAAGCAAAACGTGTCATTGACAACAGAGAGATGTAAAAGGAGGGGACAATATGGGAATCAGTAATACAATCCAGCAGTTATCAGTATTTCTGGAAAACCGCGAAGGACGTATGGACGAAGTGCTACGTGTCCTTGCAGAAAATGATGTCAATATCGTTGCACTGAGTCTTGCAGATACATCCGATTATGGTATGCTTCGTATGATCACATCGGATCCGCACAAAGGACGTGCAGCTTTAAAAGAAGCAGGAATCACAGCAATGCTTACAGATGTTGTGGCGCTTCGTGTACCGCACGAGACAGGATCACTTGCAAAAGCGATGCACCAGATCGTGGAAGGAGAAGTCAACATCGAATATATGTATGCGTTCGCAAATGGTGTGGATGCGGCAGCAGTATTAAAGAGTGACGATCCGGGACGCGTGATCGATATTCTGAAAGGCAGTGGATTCGACGTATACAGCGCAGATGAAGCTTACCACGCAACTGACAGTTAAGGAGTCGTTGATTATGGAAAATGATTTAGTAAAGATCTATACAGCGTATGATCATATCCAGGCAGAGATGGCAGTTGGTGCGCTGGAGAATCAGCAGATTCCGGCACTCAGAAAAGAACTTGGAAATGCCGGTCTTCTGAATATTTACGGAACCAACTCCATGAGCGGGGAAGAGATCTATGTACCGAAAGAGAGCAAAGAGAAAGCAAGAGAAGTTCTGATTGCGATAGGATTTTTAGAAGAGGAATAAAAGAAAATGGAGGGATGTCTTACGGCAGGACCTCCATTTTCGCGTGTGACAGAGACATTGGAGAAAGAAAAATGAAAGCAGAAAAGGGAAATAATCTTGAGAAAGAATTGCAGAAAATGCTCATAGCAATCCATCCGGCGGATCCATGTGTGGCAGAAACCGCACTGAAGCGCTGGAATTCAATCGCAAAGCCGTTGCACAGCCTTGGAAAACTGGAAAAAGACATCATCCAGATTGCAGGGATGACCGGTGATCCGAATGTACATCTGGACAAAAAAGCATTACTTGTGATGTGTGCGGATAATGGTGTAGTTGAAGAAGGTGTCACACAGACGGGACAGGAAGTGACCGCCATTGTTGCTGAAAATTTTCTGACCGGCAATACAAGCGCTGCGATCATGTGCAGACAGGCTGGTGTGGATCTCTTTCCGGTTGACATTGGCATGGTTACAGATACAAAAGTCCCAGATGTTAAGATCCGCTATGGAACAGCAAATTTCGTAAAAGAACCGGCAATGACGAGAGGAGAAGCAGTGCGTGCCATCCTGACCGGAATACAGATTGCCCGGGATAAGAAAAAGGAAGGCTATCAGATCCTCTGTATCGGTGAGATGGGGATTGGCAATACAACGACAAGCAGTGCTGTGGCATCTGTGCTTCTTGGAAAAGAACCGGAAGAACTGACAGGTCGTGGCGCCGGGCTTGACGATAGCGGTCTGCAAAAGAAGATACAGGCAATCTGTACGGGAATTGAAAAACATCATCCGCGGGCAGATGACCCGGTGGATGTACTTGCAAAAGTGGGAGGGCTGGACATTGCAGGAATGGCAGGCATCTGCCTTGGTGGTGCAATTGAGCATATTCCTGTCATGCTGGATGGATTTATTTCGGATGTGGCGGCGCTTCTTGCTGTGCACCTGTGTCCGGCTGTAAAAGACTATCTGTTGATTTCACACGTATCAAAAGAACCGGGGGCCGGGATGGTATTGCGAGAGCTGACAGCGGAAAAAGCCAGTGATGTCCACGGCATGAATCTCGGTATGTGTTTAGGAGAAGGAACCGGAGCAGTCGCATATTTACCGGTTCTGGAACTTGGATTATCCGTGTATCAGGAAATGAGCACATTTGCAGAGAATCAGATTGAGGACTACAAGGATTATACGAAAGAAAATCCGGCAAAGGATTCTCCGGAAAAAACAGAAGCAAATATAGGAGGAACGCCATGTTGCATGTAATTACCGGAGGAAGCGGAAGTGGAAAATCAGCCTATGCAGAGAACTGGCTGCTTGAACAACGCGAGAAAAATCTGTATGATGAAAATAGCGAAAATACGAATCCGTCTGCGCCACTCTATATTGCGACGATGATTCCATATGGAAAAGAAGGGGAAACAAAAGTTATAAGACACAGGAGACTGCGCGCGGGAAAAGGATTCCGGACATTTGAATGTTACCGGGATCTTGTGAAAGCAGACATTCCGGTAAATACGGGGATTCTGTTAGAGTGCATGTCGAATCTGACGGCAAATGAGCTGTATGACGAAGCAGGAAACATGAATAAACCTGAAAAAGTAAAAAGACAGATACTGGAAGGAATCCGGCATGTGATAGAAAAGACGGATTTACTTGTCATCGTTACAAATGAAGTTCAGGGAGATCAGATGGAATACAGCGAAGAGACGAAGATTTACCAGCGAGTACTGGGGGAAGTAAACCAGAGCCTTGCCGGACTTGCAGAGAAAGTAACGGAAGTCGTATATGGGATTCCGGTGGAGATAAAATAGATGAAGAAATTATGGAACAGTTTTAAAATTGCATTTGCAATGTACAGTAAAATACCAATGCCACAAAGCGAGTGGACGGAAGAAAATATGTCCTATGCTATGTGTTTTTTCCCTTGGGTGGGAGCTGTGACAGGCGGCATCTCCTATCTGGTCGTGTTGTTTGCAGATCTGTTAAAAGAAAGAGAAATCTCATTTGGCAGCCTGTTCTTTCCGGCAGTACTGACGGTGTTACCGGTTTTGATCAGTGGTGGCATCCACATGGATGGATTTCTGGATACGCAGGATGCATTAAGCTCCTGGCAATCGGAAGAGAAGCGTCTGGAAATTCTTAAAGATCCCCATGCAGGAGCATTTGCAATCCTGTCCGGCTGCGTTTATTTCATCTTGAGTCTTGGCATATATTCCGGCGTGACAGAGGAGAGCATGCGGCTGATCGGGATGGGATTCATACTATCCCGGACACTAAGTGGCATATCCGTACTTCGGTTTCCTCAGGCAAGGAAAAACGGTCTGGTTGCAGTATTTGCCGAGCGTGCAGATAAGAGAAGAACCTTTCGTGTATTGATCATCTATCTGGTGCTGGAAATTGTAGCATTGTTATGGGCAGGAAGAGGAGCAGGGCTTTGTTGCGTGATTGTTGCAGGACTTCTTTTTCTGTATTATCATCATATGGCATGTGCAAAATTTGGCGGAGTTACCGGAGATCTGGCAGGGTATTTTCTGCAGATCTGTGAACTTGGAATTGCAATGGCAGCGGTAATTGTGACGAGTGTGTAGATGATGCCAGCGGCAAAAGCACGCGAAGTCCTATGGGTTGCAATAGCGTTTGGAGAAGGTTGTTAGTGGCAGGTTTTGGTGGAGAATAACAGGAGAGAAAAATGATATTAATAACAGGCGGAGCCTATCATGGAAAACGAAATTATGCAAAACAGATGTACCCTGGTATAGATTTTGTAGATGGAATATCATGCGCAGAAGAGACAATCTTTGCATGTCAGGGAATGGATCATTTCCACAGTTATATTGAAAACCGGATGCGTGAGGGGAAAAAGCTTCCGGAACTTTTAAAAATAGTGGAAAAGTTAAAGTGTGAAAATTCAGAGATAGTGTTGATCACAGATGAAATTGGATATGGAATCGTTCCGACAGATGCATTTTACAGAGAATATAGAGAGACGCATGGTAGGGTATGCACGCAGATTGCGGCAGAAGCAAAAGAAGTGCACAGGGTAATCTGTGGGATAGGAACGGTGATCAAAGGATGAAAATCTATCTGATACGACATGGAAAGACAAAAGGAAATCTGGAAGAGCGCTATATCGGAAGGACAGATGAGCCTTTGTGCGAGGCTGGAAGAGAAAACTTGAAGAAATACCAGTACCCGCAGGTGGAGATGGTGTTTACCAGTCCCATGAAACGCTGTATGCAGACCGCAGAAACGATTTATCCGGGGCAGCAGTATCAATGCATAGAAGAATTAAGAGAGAGCGATTTCGGTGCATTTGAAGGCCACACATATAAAGAATTGTCCGGTGATGTCAGATATCAGGCCTGGATTGACAGCGGCGGTACATTGCCATTTCCGGGCGGAGAGAGCAGGAAAGAAGTGCGCGACCGCTGCATCCGTGGAATCGAGACCGCATTGAAAATCGCGGAAAAGGAGCATGCTTCACAGATTGCATTTGTCGTACATGGTGGAACGATCATGAACGTGATGGAGAAATATGCAAGACCGCAGGGGCAGTACTATGATTTCCAGGTGAAAAATGGGGAAGGCTATGTGCTAAATCTGAAAAGCAAGACGGAAAATAACCAGTGTAATTACAGGAAGTGTAGCTTTAATAAAAAAATGGAGTGAAAAAATCTGGTTGAAAGCTGAAAACTCAATTGAAAAAATAATTTGAAAAATTGAAAAAATAGTTGCAATTTATAAGAATCTATGATATCATAATTTTCGTTGCAGAGAGCAACAAAAATAAATGCGGGTGTAGTTCAATGGTAGAACACCAGCCTTCCAAGCTGGATACGTGGGTTCGATTCCCATCACCCGCTTTTTTATATATGATGAACCAAGCAAAAGAGCAGAATCATTACTTATGTGAATCCTCACTTTGTAATAATTCTGCTCTTCTTTTGAGCTCTCATAGCCTGTTAAAGAGCAGGCTTTTCGTGCTATAAAATATTATTTATTCATAACGTTCGTCAATTACACGTTTCGTTTTCTTCTCACTTCTCGGAAGAAGACCGATTTCCACAACTTTTACAAGCGGAGTAAATCCGATCTTGCTCTTTACACGTGTAGCAATGCGGTCTGCAAGATCAAGGAAATCAACGGTTCCGTTTGTCTCGACGTAGATACGCATCGTGTCTTTGCCGTCCAGATGAGAGATGCGGATCTGATATTCGCTGGATACTTCCTTGAATTCTTTCAGAATCTCTTCAATCTGGCTTGGGAATACATTTACACCTTTGATCTTCATCATGTCGTCAGTACGTCCCATGATCGTATCCAGACGCGGAAATTTGCTTCCACAAGGGCATTCACCCGGAATAATGCGGGAAAGATCATGTGTACGATAACGGATCAGCGGTGCGCCCTCTTTTACAAGAGTAGTGATTACAATCTCACCGAGTTCGCCGTCCGGAAGAACTTCACCTGTTACAGGATCAATGATTTCAATGTAAATATAATCATCCCAGTAATGCATACCGCAGTCATGTGAGCAGCTGATACCGATTCCCGGACCGTAGATTTCTGTCAGTCCGTAAATATCATACAACTCGATGCCGAGCTCCTCGGAGATACGTTTCCGCATCTTTTCGCCCCATCTTTCAGAACCGATGATACCTTTCTTCAGATGAATCTTATCTTTGATACCGCGACGTTTAATCTCTTCTGCGAGAAGCAATGCATAAGAAGAAGTAGAACCAAGGACTGTCGTTTTCATGTCCATCATCATCTGTAATTGTTTGTCGGTATTACCAGGTCCCATAGGAATGACCATAGAACCTAATTTCTCAGCGCCTGCTTGAAAACCGATTCCGGCAGTCCACAGTCCGTATCCCGGGGTAATCTGGATACGATCCATATTTGTCATGCCAGTCATTTCGTAGCAACGTTTGAACATAATCGCCCAGTCGTCTACGTCTTTGGCTGTATACGGGATGATGACCGGAAGTCCGGTTGTTCCGGAAGAAGAGTGGATGCGGACGATCTTCTCCTCCGGTGCAGTCATAAGTCCGAGTGGATAGGCATTTCTTAAGTCACTTTTCTCGGAAAATGGAAGCTTCTGGAAATCTTCCGCACTGGAAATGCTTGAAACACCGGCTTCGTTCAGTTTCTTTCCATAGAAACTCTCGGCTTTGATAAGAGCCTGAATCTGTCCGTTTACCTGTGCAATTTGTGTTTCTGTAATTTTCATAGGTCTGTCCTTTCTGTTATGTAAATGAAATGTTTCATATCCGGTTATTTTGTATAATTTAATGCCTGAAGGTTCATGGCGTGGAATTTTTCCGGAAGTGTCCGGAGCATTACATGTTCGATGTCTTCTAAGTTGAAGTCAAGTACACCGGTACGAAGTGCAGTTCCGAGGAGAATCATGTTCAGGACTTTGGATGAACCGATTTCCGCACAGGCTTTGTCAGCATCGATCAGTGTAAGATTCGGAACGTTTTGTTTTAAATATTCAAGCATTGGTTCGGAATCATAATTGCTTTCTGAAAGTGTTGCAGTTACCGGCTTGATCGCGCGAGTGCTTACAACAACATGACCGCCTTCTTTTAAGTATGGAAGCATACGGACCGTTTCGCCCGGTTCGAATCCAATGATCAGATCGGCAGTTCCGACGGCGATCATCGGGGAATAGAGCCCTTCACCGATACGCACATGGCTGAATACACTTCCGCCACGCTGCGCCATACCGATCGTTTCGGCACTCATAACCGGAATATTCTGTTCCATAGCTGCGGCAGCAAGAAGTTTGGATGCAAGGACGGTACCCTGTCCGCCAACACCGCAGAGTACAATATTTTTAATCATGCTGTTTACCTCCTTTGATCGCATGAACTGGACAGATCTGACTGCAAAGTCCACAGCCGGTGCACATAGATGAATCAATGGAAACATTTCCGTCTTCTGTAATGATTGCAGGACATCCCAATTCCCGGATGCATTTCTTGCAATGGATGCAGGAGGAAATATCTACATGCATCGGGGTGCCCGGTTTTGTGACAGCAATGCATGGCGATTTGAAAATGATCGCTTTTACACCCGGCTTATCTGCGAGCTCTTTTACGCAGGAGACAGCCGCCTCGTGATCCAGTGGATTTACTGTTTCTACATCCTGCACGCCGATACCGCGAAGAACCTGTTCGATATTGATTTTCTGGACGATTTCGCCCATAACAGTGCGGCCGGTACCGGGATGCGGCTGGTGTCCGGTCATGGCAGTGGTTGAATTATCCAGAACAACAAGTGTCATATTCGCCTGATTATAGACCGCATTGACAACTCCGGTGATCGCAGAAGCGAAAAACGTAGAATCTCCGACAAATGCAAAGCAGGCAGTATCCGGTTCAATTTTTTCCACACCCTGTGCGATATTCAGACCTGCACCCATGCAGAGGCAGGTATCTACCATATCAAGTGGCCTGGCATTGCCGAGTGTATAACAGCCAATATCACCACAGAAAATAGTCTTGCGACCCTGCATTGCTTTTTTTACTGCGTAGAAAGAAGCACGGTGCGGACATCCTGCACACAGAACCGGCGGACGTACCGGAAGTGGAGGGACATCTGTAAGTTTTTGCTGTTCCTTTACCGGAAGATCAAGAAATGTGCGGATATAGGTATCTACGCTGTCTCTTGTATTTTCTCCGGCGTTGGCAGTATTGTGTGTCAGTTTTCCGAGAATTTTTACCGGAAGGTGATATTTTCCACAAATATAAGTAAGCTCCCGCTCAATGACAGGATCTAATTCTTCCAGACAGAGTACTTCGTCGAGTCCGTCTAAGAACTGGGCTGCCAGCTTTTCCGGAAAAGGATGCGGAGTCGAAATCTTCAAATGGCGGACCATACCGGTTTCAATCAGTGTTTCCATCGCATAAGTAAAACTGATACCGCCGGATACGATTCCTTTCCTGCTGTTTGCAAAAGTGTCACAGGCAGGATAGATTTTATTTTTCTCATAGGAAGAAAATATATCTGCTAATTCAACATTTCTGGCTTCTATCTTCTGATGGTTCTGGTAAGAAAGCCGTGGGAAAATAACCCAACGCTTTGAGTCTTTGACAAAGCCTTCCGGCGTATGTACAGTATATTCTTCCGGATCTTTGACAGATACAGAAGCATAGCCGTGACAGACGCGGGTAGTCGGGCGCAAAAATACAGGAGTGTTATATTTTTCAGAGTATTCATACGCTTCCTGAATCATCTCATATGCTTCCTGTGCAGAAGACGGATCAAAACAAGGTAGCTTGGAAAATGCTGCGAAATGTCTGGTATCCTGCTCTGTCTGCGAGGAAATCGGTCCTGGATCGTCGGCGACAAGAATTACCATACCGCCCTTAACTCCGATGTATTCCAGACTCATCAGAGGATCGGAAGCAACGTTTAAACCAACCTGTTTCATTGTGACGAGTGTTCTTGCGCCACTGTAGGAGGCGCCTGCGGCTAGCTCCATTGCTGCTTTTTCATTAACCGACCATTCGACATAGACATCATCCGGACGGTGTTTGGCAATTGTTTCAAGAACTTCCGTGGATGGAGTTCCGGGATATCCGGCAACAACATTGACACCGGAAGCAACAGCACCAAGTGCAATCGCTGCATTTCCCATTAAAAATTCTTTATGCATGATCTCACCTCAAGTTCGTTAAAAATAGTAATAATTAAAAATAAGTATAGTCTGTTTTGAAGTGAAATTCAATGAAATTCATACAAAGGGTTGTATAAATATTCAAATCATAAGCGAGATCGGACGCTTTTGTAACAATGTATGTGCATCAGAAAAAGCACAGTCATGATGGCTGTGCTTATAGTGTTGTTATAGCATTTTGCTGCAAGATATAATAGATAAGAAGCTGCCGGTGGCATATTCTTTTTATTCCATACAGTTTTCCAGCGACTGGAAGAAGTCAGGATAAGACACATCCACGCACTGGCTGTCCAGGATCTGTGTTGTACCGTCTGCGGTTAACCCGGCAACTGCAAATGACATGGCAATCCGGTGATCAAGATAACTGTTAATCTTAGCGCCTTTTAATGGCTGTCCACCGCTTTGCGGGCTGGAACCCTGAATGATCATGCCGTCTTCCGTCGGAGTAATAGTGGCGCCCATCGCACGGAGACCTTCTGTAACAGTATCGATACGGTTCGTTTCTTTTACTTTCAATTCAGCAGCATCTTTGATGATGGTTGGGCCTTCCGCCTGTGATGCCATAACTGCAAGAATCGGAATCTCATCGATCAGCGTCGGAATCAGATTTCCTTCAATAGTAGTGCCTTTTAAATGGCTGGTGCGGACAAGCACATCAGCACGGCCTTCGCCGCCCTCGTAAGTCTGGTTTAACAGTGTGATATCAGCGCCCATGCCTTTGCAGACTTCTAAAAATCCGGCGCGGGTAAGATTCGTGCCGACATTCTTTACAAGCAGTTCACTGTCTGGAACGAGAAGCCCTGCAGCGATAAAATATGCAGCGGAAGAAATGTCACCCGGCACACAGATCTTCTGTCCGTAAAGCTGTTCACATGGTTCTACGCTGGCAGTTGCACTTCCGTCCGGGTGCATAGTAGAAGCGACTTCAGCGCCGAAACTTTGTAACATCAGTTCTGTGTGGTTTCGGGAAAGCGCCGGTTCTGTCACCGAAGTAGTACCGTCACCGTAAAGCCCGGCAAGAAGAACTGCGGATTTTACCTGCGCAGAGGCAACCGGTGATGTATAGGAGATTGCGTGAATCTTCCCCGGTGTGATGCGAAGCGGAGCACAGTTATTTCCGCCTATACTCGTAACATTTGCTCCCATCAGATTTAACGGAGTCATAATTCTTCCCATTGGTCTGGAATTTAAAGAATCATCACCGGACATAACAGAAGCAAAATTTTGTCCGGCAAGAATACCGGACATCAACCGGGTTGTTGTACCGCTGTTTCCGACGTTCAGAATGTCGGCAGGTGCAGACAGACCGTGAAGTCCTTTGCCGTGGACAAGGATACTCTGTGGTGTTTCTTCTATTTCAATGCCCATCTTCCGGAAACAGTCGATGGTTGACAGACAGTCGGCTCCCTTCAGAAAATGTGTGATCTCTGTTGTGCCAAGAGAGATTGCTCCTAACATGATGGAACGATGGGAGATCGATTTGTCGCCCGGAATCGTAACTTCGCCTCTTAAACCTTTTACTGGATAGATTTCTTTAACGCTCATAAACAATATACCTGAATTTCTGCAAGAGTGCGCCGGCTTTTTCCTGTGAAGCCGCATCGTAGAACTCTATACGCAGAACCCCCTCTTCAAATTCTCTGTTGTGTACAATGCCGATATTTTTAATACTGAGATTATTGGAAGCAAGGATAGTTGCAATTGCTGCGATTCCACCTGCTTCATCAATGATGTCACAGTAAACGGCAAAATTTTTCTTGATCGGACCTGCCGATGTTTCACTGATCGAGTTCCGGTAAGTACGGGAAGAATCAAAAAGATTGTAAACACCTTGTTCGTTTCCGGCGTCTACCAGTTCTTTTGCTTTTGTAAGTGTTTCAATATAGGAGCCAAGGATCTGGCTGATATTCTCCTTGTTCTGTGTGCAGATATTCTGCCACATTGTCGGAGAGGAAGAGGCGATTCTTGTGATATCTTTGAATCCTCCGGCGGCAAGATGCTTCATCAGCTCGTCTTTCGTATCGGTATCTTTTACAAAGTTGACAAGACTTGCTGCAATAATGTGCGGCAGATGACTGATCGTACCGGTTACGTAGTCGTGTTTTTTATAGTCCAGAATTACCGGCAGTGCCTTCAGTGCAGTGACAAATGATTCATAGCGCGCTACCTTTTCATCGGAAACTTCTACAGATGGTGTCAGCACATAGTAAGCATTTTCAATGAGCATTGCTTTGGAATTGCTGTAACCGCTCTTCTCGGAACCTGCCATAGGATGTCCTCCGATAAAATATTTACCAAGCCCCAGAGTTTCTGCCTCTTCGTGGATGTTTGTTTTCACACTTCCAACATCTGTAAGAATACAGTCCTCATGCATATAGCAGGTAAGCTGCTTCAGATATGCACTGTTAAAAGAAACCGGTGCACATAAAAATATGTAAGAACAGTGATAGAAATTATCATCAATCGTAGTCGCTGCAACGTCGATCACAGATTCCTGTGTGGCGAGTGCCAGCGCTTCTTTATTTTTGTCGAATGCAACGATCTCGTAATCCGGAAAATACTGGCGTATCGCTTTCGCAATAGAACCACCGATCAGACCAAGACCGATGAATCCGATTTTCTGTTTGTCCATAGTAACTCCTTCCATAGATAAAGCCTGTTATTGGATTGAAAAAACAGGCTTTAAAACTTCTGAAATTTATTATATTTTCTTTTTTTGTGTTTGTCAATGCTATGATGCTTTAAAGTGAAAAAGTAAAGAAAGAAAATTGTAAAAAATGTATAAAAGAGTTGTAATTAGTCAGAAAATTTAGTACAATATACCCATGATAATTTACTATAGTAAGGAGGCAGCTTAATATGAAAGTATACAGGACGGATGAGATTAGAAATGTTGTTCTATTAGGACATGGAGGAAGCGGTAAGACAAGTCTTGTGGAAGCCATGGCCTATGTATCAGGGGCAACTACTCGTATGGGAAAAGTTGCAGACGGTAATATGATCAGTGATTTTGATAAAGAGGAACAGAAGAGACAGTTCTCAATCAGCACATCACTGGTACCGATCGAATGGGAGAAAGCGAAGATCAATGTTCTCGATACACCGGGATATTTTGACTTTGTCGGAGAAGTAGAAGAAGCAGTCAGTGCAGCAGATGCAGCAGTTATCGTTGTTTCTGGAAAAGCAGGTGTTGAGGTTGGAACAGAGAAAGCATGGGAATTATGTGACAAATATAATCTGCCTCGTATGGTATATGTTACAGAGATGGACGTGGATGATGCAAGTTTCCGTCAGGTAGTACAGGATCTGACAGATAAGTATGGTAAAGTGATTGCACCGCATTTCCAGCCAATCCGTGAGAATGAGAAGTTAGTTGGTTACGTTAATATTATTAAGAATGCAGGAAGACGTTATACTGGTATCGGAGAGAGAGAAGAGTGCGAGATCCCGGATTACTGTAAACCAAACCTGGAGATCTACCGTGAGAAACTGTTAGAAGCAGTTGCGGAGACAAGTGATGAGTTTATGGAGCGTTATTTTGCAGGAGAAGAGTTTTCTGTAGAGGAGATTCGTTCTGCAATGAGAACAGAAGTTATGGACGGAGATATCGTTCCGGTTGCTATGGGATCGAATATCCAGGCACAGGGAGTTGCAAACCTCCTTTCAGATATTGTAAGATTCTTCCCAAGCCCGGATAGCAGAAAATGCGCCGGCATTAACCGTAAGACGAACGAGATCTATGAAGCAGATTATGATTTCGCAAAAGCAAAATCCGCATATGTCTTCAAAACTATGGTAGATCCGTTTATCGGAAAATATTCTTTCGTAAAAGTATGCTCCGGTGTATTAAAGGGGGATGATGTGCTCTACAATGCAGAGTCCGAAGCAGAAGCCAAACTTGGCAAGATTTATACAATGTCAGGCAACAAGCCGGTAGAAGTCAGCGAATTATTTGCGGGTGATATCGGTGCGATCGCCAAACTTGCCAATACAAAGACCGGTGATACACTTTCAGCAAAGACAACGCCGCTGATGTTTGGAAAAACAGAATATTCCAAACCATATACATATATGAAATATGTTGTTAAGAACAAAGGCGATGAGGATAAAGTATCCCAGGCGCTGCAGAAGATGATGGCAGAAGATGTGACACTTAAGAGTGTTAACGACAGTGAGAACCGTCAGACACTGATCTATGGTATGGGTGACCAGCATCTGGAAGTGACGGCAAGCAAACTTGCTGCAAGATACAAATGTGAGATCACACTGGAGACACCGAAAGTGGCATTCCGTGAGACAATTAAGAAGAAATCAGACGTAGATACGAAGTATAAAAAACAGTCCGGTGGACATGGACAGTATGGACATGTCAAGATGAGATTCGAACCATCCGGAGATCAGGAGACACCTTATGTATTCGAAGAAGAAGTTGTGGGCGGAGCTGTTCCGAAGAACTATTTCCCGGCAGTTGAAAAAGGTCTTCAGGAATCTGTACTTAAAGGGCCTCTGGCAGGATATCCGGTTGTAGGTGTGAAAGCAGTTCTGTATGATGGATCTTACCATCCGGTAGATTCTTCTGAGATGGCATTCAAGACAGCAACGATCCAGGCATTTAAGAAAGGCTTCATGGAAGCCGGACCGGTTCTCTTAGAGCCAATCGCTTCTGTGAAAGTTACAGTTCCGGATGATTATACCGGAGATGTTATGGGTGATCTGAATAAGAGAAGAGGTCGTGTGCTTGGTATGAATCCATTAAGCGGCGGATATCAGGAGATTATCGCTGATGTTCCGATGACAGGTATGTTCGGATACTGCACAACACTTCGTTCCATGACCGGTGGACGTGGCAATTATTCTTATGAATTTGCACGTTATGAGCAGGCTCCTTCAGACATTCAGGAAGCAGAGATTGCAAAGAGAGCAGCAGAAGAATAAATCTTTGATAAAAATTTGATTATGAAATAAGAAAAAAAGCTCTGGGAAGGGCTTTTTTTCTTATATTAAAAGTGCTATAATCGTGGTTGCTATTTATATTAGGAAAGAAATTTTGTCAAAGGAATATATGTGAGGAAAGAAAAATGAAAATAGTAATCATTGGTGATGGAAAGGTTGGCCATAAGCTGGCAGTCCAATTATCGGAAGAAGATTACGATATTGTGCTGATTGACCAGAACGAAGGCAAGTTAAAAGCCGCGTTGAACCAGCTTGATATTTTCTGCATTACCGGTAACGGTGCAGATGCAGAGGTTCAGAAACAGGCGGACGTACCACATGCAGATCTGGTAATTGCATGCGCATCAACGGACGAGATGAATATGCTGAGTTGTCTTCTGGCAAAAAGGCTGGGAGCAAAACATACGATAGCCAGAGTACGCAACCCAATTTACTACAGACAGATGGATCTTCTGAAGGAAGACCTGCATCTGAGTATGGCGGTTAATCCGGAGCTGACTGCGGCGAATGAGATTGCCCGTGTGCTTTTGTTCCCGGAGACGAGTAAAGTTGAGACTTTTATGAAGGGAAAAGTAGAACTTGTTGAATATCCGGTACGTGAGAACAGTCCATTGGTGGATATCGCACTTTCAGAGCTGTACCGGAAATTCCAGATCAAAGTACTGGTATGTGCAGTAAAACGCAAAGGAGAAGTTTACATTCCGGATGGTGATTTTGTCTTAAGAGAAGGAGACAAGTTACATATCGCGGCCGCACATCAGGATCTGAAATCATTTTTCAAATCATTAGGAAGAAAGCGTACTCGTGTGAAGAATGTTCTGATCTGCGGAGGAGGGCATTTATGCTTCTATCTTGCAAATCAGCTTCTGCAGGCAGGAATGCAGGTGAAGATCATTGAGATAAAAGAAAAAAAATGTGAGAATCTCTGTGAATTACTTCCAAAGGCAACGATCATTCATGGTGATGCAACAGATCATGATCTGCTGCTGGAAGAAGGAATTGCCGAAGCAGATGCGATGGTTTCACTGACTGGTCTTGATGAAGAGAATATTATTTTATCTCTATTCGCAAAGACGCAGGGCGTGAATAAGATTATTGCAAAAGTAAATGAAGATTCCAGGGCACAGATGGTGGAAGGACTCGGCATTGACAGTATTATTTCGGCGAAGAGTGCAACGGCGGATGCGATCATGCGATATGTTCGTGCCCGTAAGAATTCTTACAGTAATGCCAATGTAGAGACGATGTATCGTCTTGTGAACGGAAAAGTAGAAGCGCAGGAATTTATCATTCGAAAGGAATGTGAATATACATCCGTCCCACTGAAAGAGCTAAGAACAAAGAAAAATACACTGATTGCATGTATCGGCAGACATCGCCAGGTTATCATCCCGAATGGTGATACAACGATGAAAGTTGGTGACAGCGTTATTGTCGTTACGAAGAATCATGTGATCCGCAATCTGAATGAGATACTTTTATAGGAGCCGGTGGAAATATGAATAGAAGAATGATTTTATATATTCTGGCAAAAATGATGGGAGTAGAAGGTGTGCTTTTGCTCCTTCCTGCTTTTGTCGGACTTTTATATGGAGAAAAAAGCGGAGCCTGCTTTTTATTTCCGGCAACAATATTGGCATTGATTTATATTATATTCGGAATCAGAAAGCCGAATAAAACGAAGATTTATGCAAAAGAAGGTATGATCATCGTTGCCAGTGCATGGATTTTATGGTCGATGTTTGGAGCAATTCCGTTTACGCTGGGAGGATATATCCCGAACTATCTGGATGCATTTTTTGAGACAGTATCCGGATTTACGACAACAGGTTCTACAATTTTAAATGATATTGAATCGCTGTCACACTGTATGCATTTCTGGAGATGCTTCACACACTGGATCGGTGGTATGGGCGTGCTTGTATTTGTACTGGTTCTGACTTCTCTTGATAAGAAGAATATGATGTATTTGATGCGTGCGGAAGTACCGGGACCAGAGAAAGATAAGCTTGTGCCGAAAGCGATGGCAACAGCGAGAATTTTATATGGAATGTATTTTGCATTGACAGCAGTAGAAATTGTATTGCTGCTTTTTGGTGGTATGTCCCCATTTGACAGTATTATCCATGCATTCAGTACTGCAGGAACCGGAGGATTTTCGAACTATGCTAATAGTATCGGACAGCTTGACAGTGCATATATTGACAGTGTGATCACGGTATTTATGATCCTGTTCGGTATCAATTTTAACCTGTTTTATCTGTTGTTGTTAAGACAGTTCAAACCGGTATGGAAAAATGAAGAACTGCGGACGTATCTGGCGATCATAGCAACAGCGATTGCCTTGATCACATGGAATATTACATCGATATATGGCAATCCGTTAAAGGCATTCCGGTATGCGGCATTTCAGGTCGCATCCATTATTACGACAACCGGATTCTCGACGGCCGATTATATGAAATGGCCGACGATGTCACAGACGATCATCATCATACTAATGATCATTGGTGCGTGTGCTTCATCCACAGGCGGTGGTATCAAAGTTTCAAGATTCTTGATTGTTGTTAAGAGTATTAAGAAAGAACTGAAACAGATGGTCCATCCGAAATCTGTCAACCTGATCCGTATAAATGGCAAGAAGATGAATCCGGACATTGTACAGAATGTATTCGTATATCTGGTTGCATATGCGGGAATTGCCGGGTTATCCGTATTATTGGTTTCTATAGATGATTTTGATTTTGCCACAAACCTCGGATCTGTAATGGGAACTTTGAATAATATCGGCCCGGGACTTGGTGTATCTGGTCCGGCAGGAAACTTTGCACAGTTTTCTCCATTTTCAAAACTGGTATTTTGTATTGATATGTTGATTGGACGTCTGGAAATCTTTCCATTCCTGATGCTCTTTACATCAATATCTTGGAGAAAGAAATTTTAGAATGGGAGGGTGTTATGAAAAAGAGAAGTAAATTTGCGATTGTTGTTATTTTGCTGGCGATTGCGGCGATTTATTATTATGTGTCAATTCCGGCAGTCAATATTCATTCAGCGCAGACATGGTTTTTCGTGATGACACTGTTTGTTGTCCTGATCATTTACTATGCGGTCAGAAAGCGTGTAACACGTGTGGAACTTGGGACGAATAAGATTTTACGTTCCATGATCGGACTGTTGGTTGTGTTTGGAATTGTGTATCTGGCAGGTTCTGTACTGTCATCCCCAATCATCAATGCGAAAAAATATCAGAAATTGATGAAAGTGGAGACTGGAGAGTTCAGTAAAGATGTAAAAGAATTGTCTTATGACAGAATTCCGCTTCTGGATAAAGATACTGCAGCACTTCTCGGAGATCGTAAGATGGGAAGTATGGTAGATATGGTATCTCAGTTTGAGGCAGATGACATTTACAGCCAGATCAATTACAAGAATAATCCGGTCCGTGTAACGCCACTGAAATATGCAAATCTGATCAAGTGGTTTACAAACCGCAGAGAAGGAATTCCGGCATATATCCGGATCAATATGGCTACACAGACAACAGAACTTGTGAAATTAAAAGAAGGAATCAAGTATACGACCAGTGAACATCTGAACCGTAATATTTACCGTCACTTAAGATTTGCACATCCGACTTATATATACGGAGAGTTAAGTTTTGAGATTGATGAATCCGGAGTACCATACTGGATTGCACCGGTGAAGAAATATAACATCGGTCTGTTCGGTGGTGAAACAGTCGGAAAAGTCGTACTCTGTAACGCAGTAACCGGTGAAACGAGGACATATGACATCAAGGATGTACCGTCATGGGTAGACCGTGCGTATTCGGCAGATATTCTTGTACAGCTCTTTGACTATTATGGCACATTGAAACATGGATTTTTGAACAGTGTGCTGAGTCAGAAGGACTGTCTGGAGACAACGGATGGATATAATTATCTTGCACTGGATGATGATGTCTGGATGTATACAGGTGTGACATCTGTCAATGGTGACCAGTCTAATGTCGGCTTTGTATTAGCCAACCAGCGGACGATGGAGACGAAGTACTATACGGTAGAAGGCGCAACCGAAGCGTCAGCGATGTCTTCAGCGGAAGGTCAGGTGCAGAACTTAAAGTACGAGGCAACCTTTCCGCTGCTGCTTAACATTTCCAAGGAACCGACTTACTTTATTGCATTAAAGGATGATGCCGGCCTGGTGAAAAAGTATGCTATGGTAAATGTCCATAAATACCAGATTGTAGCGATTGGTGATAGTGTCAGTCAGTGTGAAGAGAATTACCGGAATCTGCTTGGTGAGAATGGTATCAAAAAAGCAGAAAAAGACACACGGGATGTGAAGAAGATTACCGGTAAGATCACGAAGATTGCACAGGCAGTCATAGATGGAACATCACATTACTATGTTATGTTGGAAGGATCCGATGACATTTTTGATACATCGGTTGTAGATTTTATCGATATCGTAAAATGCGAAGTCGGACAGACGATTTCACTGGAGTACAAAGAAGGAGATAAGGCGAATACAGTAATGGCTCTTAAAACGGAGACTGACAAAGAAAGCAATACACAGGATAAGGATACAGAGAATATAAACAAATAGATAAAAAGGGAGAACAGAATGGAACTAAGCATCTTACTGGCAGAACAAATTTTATCCATGTTTCTGACAATGATTGTTGGATATATCATTGTCAAGATTGGATTATTCAAGGAGACAGACAGCAAGATCATTTCCAATATGGTAGTTTACATCTGTTCTCCCTGCGTAATTATTGATGCGTTTCAGATTGAGTTAACCGATGATAAATTACAAGGATTATTGATTGCTGTTGTGGCAGCAATTTGTGTTCATATTGTTATGATTGGTGGGACGAAGCTAATGGAAAAACCACTGCATTTTAACCGGATTGAGAAGGCATCTGTCATTTATTCAAATTCAGGTTATCTGCTCATCCCGTTGGTAGGGAATGTTCTTGGAAAAGAGTGGGTATTTTATACAACCGCTTATAATCTGGTACAGACTGTACTACTCTGGACGCATGCAGTCGGAATCATCAGCAAAAAAGACGAAAAGAATTATAAAGAGATATTCCTGAATCCGAATATGATTGCTATGTTTCTTGGAATGCTTATGTTCATATCCAGGATTCGGCTTCCACAAGTGATCGGAACATGTGTAAGCAGTTTCGGAGATATGATCAGTTCGGCAAGTATGCTGGTAATCGGAATGGTGATTGGAAATGTTGATTTAAAGTGGGTGTTCCGTCAGAAGCGACCGTATCTGATCTGTTTTATCCGGTTAATCTTTTATCCGGTGATCGGTGCGGTCGCATTTGGAGTTCTTGGCAGTATGGAAATACACCCGGATGCAGAATATATTCTTATGATCGTATTTCTCGCAACAGCCGCACCAGTTGCAGCAATGGTAACGCAGCTTGCACAGATTTACGACCAGGATGTCAAATACGCAAGTGTCATCAATGTGATGTCAGTGATATTCTGTATTATCACAATGCCATGTATGGTGATGCTGTACGAGAGTTTCTTTTAAATCTATATGCAGCAGCTTTGAGTATACAAATATGGATGTAAAACTTCAGGTAGGAGATACTTATAAGAATAGTGATATTCATATCTTCCCTGCAAGTGGAACACTTCCAACTGTACGTTTCAAATCTAACAATACCAATGTTGCAACTGTAGATGTAGATGGAAATGTAACAGCTGTTGGCGTAGGTACAGTGAATATTAAGATGATTGCAACAGATTTCTCAGGAAGAAATACATCTTACACTGTAACTGTCACAGAGAAGCAGGCAGCACAGAGCACAAAAAAAGCAGAGAAGACTGTAAAAACAGAAGAGCCTTCCCAGACAGATGCTCAGGCAGATGACAAATAAAAGAAGATTAAAACTGACTTAGAGATTAACACAAAAAGTGGTAGAAAAAGAACCGGCGCGTGTGTGCCGGTTCTTTTGTGCCATTACAGTCCAAATGAAGACAGTCTTCAATACTTAGGATATCGGTAAGTGTTCTTATAAAAATTTAGGGTTCTACAATCCATCTACAGTATTAGTAGAGGAATCCGTTGTACCTGTCGAATCTGTTGTGTCGCTGCCGGAAGAATCCGATGCGCTGTCCGGCGAACTATCCGTGGAACTGTCTGAGCCGGCATCTGATGAAGTGTCAGATGTGGTATCTGTCGTTCCGGAAGTAGAATCGGAACTGTCGCTTGCAGGTGTTTTAAATTCTCCGTTTGCAATCGCTTCGTTATATTTTTTAATCAGATCCAGAAGTGCCTGATTCTGATCTCCTTCTAGTGGTGTCGGACAATAATCGTTGCGTACTGATGTGGAAGAAATTGAGCAAGGAATGATGTTTTCTTTCGCGTTTTTCTGAACTTTTCCCTTTTTGAAAGAGAATGTCTGCTGATAGATCATCGTATTCTTATCAGCTGGGTTGGAGTTTCCGCCAAAACAGAAGTTTCCAAGACTGTAGACAATGGATTTGCCTTTGTAGTATTCAATACCCTGCAAAACGTGTGGATGATGTCCGATAACGAGGTCAGCACCCTGATCTACTGCCAGGTGTGCAAGTGTCTGCTGGTTCGTGTCCGGACTGGTTTCTTTTTCCGTTCCCCAGTGGAAATTTAAAATGATCAGATTTGCGCCGTGCTCTTTTAAAGCCTGGATATTCTGTTTTACCTGTTCTTCGCGATCCAGATGATCATTCAGTTCATAAATACCGGTAAGTCCGACTTTGATCTTGCCGATTTTAATGATATCAACGGTATCGTATCCGAATGGAGCGATACCGGCATCGGTCAGGTTTTTGATTGTATCGGTATAACTCTGTTCGCCATAATCAGAGCTGTGATTGTTCGCTGTATTGGCAGCTTCTACCGAACTGTTTGACAGAATCTGTGCATATTCCGGTGGCGCCTTGAAGGCGTAACTTTTATTTTCTCTCGTTGTCTCTGTAGTCAGTGTTCCTTCAAAATTCACAATAGAAAGATCATCCTTTTCCAGAATGGATTTTACATTTTTGAAGAAATAATCAGCGCCGTATTGATTATAGTAAGCCGGCAGGCTGGTCGAAGAATCAAAATGTTCATCTGTACCAAGTGTACAATCTCCCATGGAACTTATAGTCAGGGAAGTTGTGGAAGGATTACTCTTTCCTTTGATCGTAAATTCATTCACGGTTACACCGGAAGTGTCAATTGAAGGTGCCTTCTTTTTCTTCTTTTGAGCTGTCTGTTCCGTCTTCGGACTGGAGCCGGTAATTGCATGTACAATTGCTTTGATTCCGGAAAAGATTCCAAAGCAGATCAGAAGCAGAATCAGAATTACAACAGCGCGTCTGACGTGAAGATAGATTCTTCTAAGCTTCCGTCGGCGGCGCCTCAGTCTTTGTCTTTCATTCTTGTCCATTGTTTGTTCCTCTTTTTCATTCTTTTAAATAAGCGTTATAATGTGCATCCTGTCGGAGGTTTTTTACATGATGGGGAATGCAATTTCCTATCATATAAAAACAGGCAGCTTCTGAATACAAAAAGCCGCCTGCTGTTGTCCTGATCAGATCATTAATTTAAAAATGTGCAACCGTCAGTATTAACTGCGGATAAATCGTCTTTGGCAGCACTGATGCTTACATAAAAGTCAATGTTGCATTCGCTAGAGAGTTTTTTCAGTCGTTCGATAAATTCCGGAATATTTTCCAGAGAAATGTCAGCATGTTTTAAAATACCATCGATAAAGATACACTCGATATCATGGTTAGAACTGTACATACCATATAAAAATCCGATATATTCATCTGTGTTAGTAATTGTTGGAAAATCATCCATACAGATTGTACGGATATCAAATGCTACACTTGCTGTGTCGCGATGTGTTTTTTTGATAAAAACAACATTTCCGTTGCATCTCTTAGCCTGCGCATTAGCCTGCTCAATCATTGTTTGTGTTTTTCCGCTGCCTTTTGGGCCTGTTAATAAATTTACCATGGCAAACTCTCCTTTATGTATCAGATTTACTGAATAATATCAGTATGAGTACTTGAGCTTATTATACACGAAATGACGAAAAGGAACAACTATTTTTTAGATTTTTATATAAAATTCTGAAAATTGTACATACGACTTGACAACTGAAAAAACGTACACTAAACTAAACCGCATGAAAGCAAAGGCGCTTCGAGATTATTCTCGAAGCGCCTTTGCTTTCTGATAATCATTACAGGGATAAAGAACACAAAGGTGTGTTTTTTTGTATGTCGGCGACAGAAATCCATGCCTTTCTTTATTTCATGATTTTTCAGACAGGTAATGAGAGAAGGAGGACGATTATGACAAAAGAGATAATGACAGCAGTTACAATGACGATCGTGTTTAAAGTGGTCGATAGAACATTGGGACTTCGGGTTTCGGAAGAAGAGGAAATTATCGGTCTGGATGCAACGGAATATGGACTTTCTTCTGCTTATGCAGGATTCAGTTTAATGGATGTTACAGGTGGAGGTATGAATGTAAATGAAAATACAGAACTTGGTGAGAGCGATTATGATGCGGCATCAGAAGTACAGCGTGCAGCGGCAGTGAAGGTAACTACGCCTGTAGATGCAGAGACAGGTATTCATAAAGTTGTAATTATTGCAAAACTTTCCCGTTATGAAAAACTGAAAAATGCATTAAATACACTTGGTGTAACCGGAATGACTGTAACACAGGTTATGGGATGCGGTATCCAGAAAGGCGCCGGAGAAAAATATCGTGGTGTAGAAATGGATGTAACAGTGCTTCCGAAGATAAAAGTTGAAGTAATAATAGGAAGTATTCCGGTTGAAAAAGTAGTAGAAACCGTAAAGAAAACATTGTATACAGGACGTGTCGGAGATGGCAAGATCTTTGTTTACAACGTACAGAAAGTCATTAAAGTCCGTATCGGAGAAGAAGATCTGGATGCGCTGAAAGATGTAGAATAAAAAATATCGTTTTGGAGTGGTGCAATCTTAAGATAGGGGTTGACTTATTTTAACATTCTTCATATAATAGATGGGAATAACGCAGAAACGTTGAAGAGGAATATTAAGAGATCATCGTTTTTCAGAGAGCTGTCGGTTGGTGTAAGACAGCAAGCGTAATCTCCCAACTCGCCTCGGAGTTCTATTATTGAACAGGAGTAGATAATAGCGGGTCTTCCCGTTACAGAAGTGAATGAGTGCATCCGGTATATCCGGGTGAAGAAGAGTGGTACCACGGAAATCAAGCCTTTTCGTCTCTTAGAGATGAGGAGGCTTATATTTTTATATAATAAGAATTTCAGTTTCTATTATACAAAAAGCCTCCGGCAGGCTCTGAAGGTGGAAATCAAACATAAAAAGTTATTTAGAAAACAGGAGGAATGGAAAGATGTCAAAGATCCCTTATAATCATAAGGCAATCGAGAAAAAATGGCGCGAAAACTGGGAAAAGAACCCGGTCAATGTGACAACGAACGATGACGGAAGCAAAAGAGAGAAATATTATTGTCTGGATATGTTCCCATATCCATCAGGAAATGGACTTCATGTAGGACACTGGAGAGGTTATGTAATCTCTGATGTATGGAGCCGTTATAAATTGCAGCAGGGCTATTACATCATTCATCCGATGGGATGGGATGCATTCGGACTTCCGGCTGAGAACTATGCAATTAAGATGGGTGTACATCCGTCTATTTCCACAGAAGCAAATATTAAAAATATCAAGAGACAGATCAACGAGATCGCAGCTTTATATGACTGGGATCGTGAAGTAAATACAACAGATCCGAATTTCTATAAGTGGACACAGTGGATTTTTGTGAAGATGTTCAAAGAGGGCCTTGCATATGAGAAAGAGTTCCCAATCAACTGGTGCCCGTCCTGCAAGACAGGTCTTGCAAACGAAGAAGTTGTAAATGGTAAATGTGAACGCTGCGGAGCAGAAGTTACCAAGAAGAATCTGCGGCAGTGGATGTTAAAAATCACAGCATATGCAGACCGACTTTTAAATGATCTAGACAAATTAGACTGGCCTGAGAAAGTTAAGAAGATGCAGACAGACTGGATTGGTAAATCTTATGGTGCAGAAGTTGACTTTCCGGTAGAAGGAAGAGAAGAAAAGATCACAGTATATACAACCAGACCAGATACATTATATGGAGCAACCTTTATGGTACTGGCTCCGGAGCATGAACTTGCAAAGAGCCTGGCTACAGATGAGACAAGAGAAGAAGTTGAGAAGTACATTTACGATGCATCCATGAAGTCTAATGTAGACCGTATGCAGGATAAGGAAAAGACAGGTGTATTTACAGGAAGTTATGCAATCAACCCGTTAAATGGCGAGAAGACACCAATCTGGTTATCTGATTATGTACTTGCAGATTATGGTACAGGAGCAATCATGTGTGTACCGGCTCACGATGACCGTGACTTTGAATTTGCAACAAAATTCGGCATCCCGATCATCCAGGTTATCGCAAAAGACGGAAAAGAAATTGAAAATATGACAGAAGCATACACAGAAGCTTCCGGAACAATGATTAATTCCGGTGAGTGGAATGGTATGGAATCTTCTGTACTGAAAAAAGAAGCACCACACATTATCGAAGAACGTGGAATTGGTCGAGCTACTGTTAATTACAAACTGCGTGACTGGGTATTCTCACGTCAAAGATACTGGGGAGAACCGATCCCGATCGTACACTGTCCAAAATGTGGCAATGTTCCGGTACCGGAAGAAGAACTGCCGTTACGTCTGCCGGATGTAGAGTCCTACGAGCCGACAGGAACAGGAGAATCTCCGCTTGCTGCAATTGACGAGTGGGTAAATTGTAAATGCCCGCAGTGTGGCGCTGATGCGAAGAGAGAGACAAATACAATGCCACAGTGGGCCGGATCTTCATGGTATTTCTTAAGATATGTAGATAACCATAACGATAAGGAATTAGTATCCAGAGAGAAAGCAGATGCAATGCTTCCGGTAGATATGTATATCGGTGGTGTGGAACATGCGGTACTGCATCTTTTATACTCCCGTTTCTATACCAAATTCCTTTGTGATATTGGAGTGATTGACTTTGATGAGCCATTCCACAAATTGTTCAACCAGGGAATGATCACAGGTAAGAACGGTATCAAGATGAGTAAATCTAAGGGAAATGTTGTATCTCCTGACGATCTTGTAAGAGATTACGGATGCGATTCCCTGAGAATGTATGAACTTTTTGTAGGACCACCGGAGTTAGATGCTGAGTGGGATGACCGTGGTATTGACGGAGTAAACCGTTTCCTGAAGAGATTCTGGAATCTGGTTATGGACAGCAAAGATGCAAACATCGAAGCTACCAAAGAGATGATCAAAGAACGTCATAAGCTTGCAAAAGATATCACAACCCGTCTGGAAAGCTTCAGCCTGAATACAGCGATTTCCGGATTTATGGAGCATAATAACAAACTGATCGAGATTGCGAAAAAAGCAGGCGGAATCGATACAGAGACATTATCTACAATGGCAGTACTGCTTTCACCATTTGCACCTCATATCGCAGAAGAAGTTTGGGAGCAGTTAGGTCATGAAGGCAGTGTATTCAAAGCCGGATGGCCAACATACGATGAAGAAGCCATGAAAGATGATGAAATCCAGGTACCTGTACAGATCAATGGTAAGACAAGAGCAGTTATCTCTATTGCAGCAGAAAGCAGCAAAGAAGAAGCGATTACAGCAGGAAAAGAAGCAATTGCAGACAAACTGACCGGAAATATCATCAAAGAGATCTATGTACCGAAGAAGATCATTAATATTGTAATGAAATAATAATTAAGAGGCCAGAACCCTTGAAATATAGGGAACTGACCTCTTTTCTTTTGCTTTGTTGATACTAAAATGATACTAAAATCATAGTTTTCGAATTTTTGATACAATTTCTTTCTGGCTGTGCGGGAATAAATGCGAGTATATTTTTAAAGTAATATCCGGCGATTCATGCCCCAACCGATCAGCAACAAGAACAGGATTCGCACCGAGATTAATAAGCAGAGAAGCGTGAGAATGTCTAATATCATGGACTCTTATTATTTTCACGCCGGCACTTGCTGCCGCTTTCTGTAGCGCGCTTCTGATGTATTGCGGACGCAAGGGGAAAAGCCGGGCTTCCGGATCTGGTTTATATAGGCGCCTGGAATATTCGCGTATTTCTTCCGCAAGAAATACCGGTATATCTATTGTTCTGCAGCCTTTTTCCGTTTTGGGCGTGTTGATCAGATCTTTCCCGGTAATGCGGTAGTAAGTCTTATTGATATGAATTTGATTCTTTGCAAAGTCCACATCATTAAGCGTCAGGGCGAGAAGCTCACCCTCTCGCATTCCGGTATAATATAAGATCTCAAATACTGTAAAGTACTGGATGTTGTTCCGGAGCTGATCAATAAATAGTTTGTATTCGTCAGGAGTCCAGAAAGACAGCTTGCGCGTCTTCCTGCTGCCTATCTTCTTTCCACAAGGGTTCTTTTGAAGTCCCACGTAATCAACAGCATAATTAAAAACAGATGATAATACAATATTAAGCTGATTCATATAAGTATCGCTTAAGTTTTTGGATAAGATTTCATTTTGCCATTCTGCTATATCTGCCGGAGCAATGTCTGACAGAACCTTATTTTTGAAGAATGGCAGGATATGCTTTTCTATCATTGGTAGTTTGGTGGCTGCAGTGCTTTCCTTTACCCTTGGGATATAGTAAGCCTTGTATTTCTCATACAAGGCTATGAAAGTAATATCCGGGCTTTTGGCGAACTGGTCCAGAAATATTCTTTCCCACTCTTTAGCCTCTCGCTGCAGCTTAAACCCTCGCTTTAACTTCTGGCGCTTCTTTCCTGTCCAATCCGTGTAATAGAATTTGCAATAGTACGTGTTTGTCTTTGCGTCCTTATAGCTTGGCATTTTTCTATATTCTCCTTTTTCTCTTAAACCGGGCAAGGCGTGAGAAGTAAAAAGAATATAAAGTTTTAGCGTCGTGTTTCGCGACGTTAAACAATTCGCTTCCCAGATTTGGGTAGCGAAGTAGTTATTTTCTATAATCTGCTATGTGCGTTAAATCACTGGTATACGTGATAACTTTTTCCTGTCCGTTATCATTCAGCTTATTAAATTCAACTGCTAGTGTGTGAAAGGCTTCAGACGGAAGAGCACCATCTAACGTTTTTAGTTGTTCAGCAATACCAATATTTGAAACTGTCATTATACCGCGTATATATTTTCGAAATTCTTCCGCTTGTCTTTCCGGTGGTAAATTTTTTATTAGGTCGGTAAACATGTTTATATCACGAGTACTTATAAATCTAGTGTCTTCCAACAAATCACCCGGTAAAACATCTAGTGCACTTGCTAATTTTTCGACTATATCGTATCTCGCTGAATCGTTATCACGCTTTGTTATCGAATACAATGTATTTAAAGATACGTCAGAAAGTTCTGACAACTCTTTAATGGTCATATTACGCTCTTTTAGTAATGTTTTTAATTTGCTTCCTATACCCATATTTTCGCCTCCTTCTGTACATATATTAATGATTTTTATTCTTTTAGTCAATAAAAAACAATTAGTGCATTATAAAAAAACATTGACAAAAATAGTGCAACACACTAAAATAACAAATATAAATTAGTGCGTTGCACTAAAAGGAAGAGGTGATAACATGAAGTTGACAGTTGACGACCGCAAATTTTCTATTGCATTTGCAAATAGCGGTCTGACTATTGGAGAGCTTGCAGACCGTGCCGGAATGTCAAGGCAGCGAGTCCATACAATCTTGAACAGTAAAAAAGTTACTCCGCAAGCAGTCGGCAAGATTGCAAAAGCTTTAGATGTAGACGTAACAGAAATTATTGAATAATCACACCGGGCAAGGCGTGAGAAGTGAAAAGAAGCAAAGGAGGAATAACAGTGAGAAGCGTATTTTATTCAGCGCAGGAAGTAGCGGAGTTGATCGGCTGCAGCCCTTCCAAGGCATACGAAATCATTAGGAAAATGAACGAAGATCTTAAAAAAGGCGGCTACGTTGTAATGCGTGGCAGAGTTCCAATAGCATACTTCAATGAGAAGTGCTACGGAGGTTCAGCCAATGCCGGAGAATAATCGAGATTCATTCCTTGCTCAGTTCAGAGATCCGGAGCGCCTGACTCTGACAAGACGAACATTTATTAAAATGTACGGCTACGAGCTGAGTTATCCGGGAACGGCAGCAGAAGCGATCGCTTTACTGAAAGAAGCAGGATGCAGCAGGGCAGAGGAGTATTACAACGCCACTGTAGCAGAGCAGGAACAGAAACAAAATGAAATGTATAAAAGCGTGGCCGTATGGCTTAAGGCGCGGAAAAGTGAGGGAGTGAATAAGTGGAAGAAACAGCAAGAAGCGGAACAACAGCGGACGAACCGCGAGACATCCCGCGAATATGTGACAAGCCAGATTCTGAAATGGTAGGCGCGGTATATGAAACGCTGGACAAGCAGAAAGATAAAAATATGCCGGTGCAATCGCGGAAAAACTGTATAGCAGTGTTGGGACGCGATCCGGTTTTTGCCGGAAAGATTAAATTTAATACATTGTCAAACAGGAAGAATGTCGATGGCGCTTTGCCGTGGAATAAATCAGAGGAATTGCGAGACTGGACAAATATAGATACAGAGTATTTAATTTTCTACATGGAAGAGTACTACAGCCTGAATTGCGATAAAAAAATCATGTCAGCGTTGGAACTGGTAGCGGACGCGAACAAGTTTAACCCGTTTATAGATATGCTTAAAAGTGCAACATGGGACGGGAAACCGAGAATCGAAAATCTGTTGACTGATTACTTGGGCGTTGAGAAAAGCGAATATTCCGCGCAATGTATGCGACTGTTAATGCTTGGTGCTATCTGCAGGGCATTTAAACCGGGCACAAAGTTCGATTATATCCTTGTATTGACCGGACCGCAAGGAATAGGAAAGTCAACTTTTTTTATGAAGGTGTGCGGCAATGAGGACTGGTACCTTGAAAACCTCAACACCATAACGAGAGATAAAGAAGCAGCGGAGTTGCTTCTGGGAAAAGTAATAGTTGAGTTCAACGAGTTATTAGCTGCCAGAGGATCAGTGGAACGGGTGAAAGCATTTGTTACGGTTAAGGCTGACGAATACCGGGGAGCTTATGCGAGAGAAAAGGAAAAGCATAAAAGGACGTGCGTATTTGTCGGAACTACGAACGATACGCAATTCTTAGTTGATAAGACCGGCAACCGGCGTTTTCTTCCGGTAAAATGTGGAGTCGTGCCAGTCAAAAAAAGCCTGTTTGCTGATGATGAAACGTTGCAGAATGAATTTAAACAGGCGTGGGCAGAAGCCTATCATATATACAAGAGCGAAAATGGCAAGCCATCACTTGTTATGCCGGAGAACTTGCAGGGATACATAAAAGAGCTGCGGGAGGATTTCAAAGAAGACGATCCAATGGTCGGCATGATTCAATACTGGTTAGATACGCACAATTATGAATATGTTTGCAATAAGCAGATCGCTTCGGAAGTTTTAAAAGTGGATGATCCGGACCGGCGGCTACTGAATCAAATAACGGACATCATGAACAATTCAATAGAAGGATGGAAGCGGGAAGGGAATAAAAAATTCTTTCCGGGGATGGGACGCCAAAAATGTTATGTGAAAACGCGAGATTTTACAGAAGCATACCAGGAAGAGATACCATTTAAATAATGGTCGTTCCGGTCGTTCCGGTATCGTTCCAGTTGTTCGTTCCACGAAAATAGCTCATTTTAGAGCGTTATACCTTATTAGGAACGAGGGGAACGATATATATAGGAAAAATAACTTTTTATAAAAAGCGGGTAAATACCTATAAAACAAATATATAGAAAGTATCGTTCCAATCGACCCATCGTTCCACAATGCAAAAGTAAAGGAGCAGAAAAAAATGAGAAAATTATTTCTAGTTGATTACAGAGAAAACGGAATATCAAAGCACCAGTGTTTAGAAACTGAATGCAATAAGGATATAGAAGATAGTTCTATTATCGCGGCATGTCGCGGCTATATCGGTTTTGGTAACGAATTAGACGGCATAGCGGAAATATTATCCGATATGAGCGCAAAAGAGTTAAACGCCATTGCTTCAAAGCCGGAATCCTTATACATTCCGAGGAGAATTATATATGTGAATCCTGAAGAATTAAAGCGTTGTGCGCGTATATTGAACGGGAGCAGATAAAGCATGAAAAGGAAGGTGAAAACATGGAAGAATTAACCAGAATAGCGGACGCCTTGGAGCGGATCGCTGATAAGCTGGATATGCTGGCAGAGACAGGCGCGGAGATCGAGCAAGATCTGGACGCACTGGCAGAGTGTACAGGTTACATAGCGCCGCCAGTATACGCACCGGCAGAAGCCAAGGGAGCGCATTACTTCCGCATTGGTGGAAGTGTAGACGCGGGATAGTAGGAAGGAGAAAAAATATGATGTATAGAATTGTAAACAAAGAATTGGGAATTGCAAGTTGTAGTCTGGCAGAGCTGACAATAAAGCAAGTACAGCGCTTTCTTGGACAATGGGAATCGGGATCTAACATAGGAAGTCTTATTTTATTCTATGATGAAAAAGCCGATATGATCGTATTGAACAGCTCCAACAAGAAATATGATGCTTGGGTAGATATTGTAGAAGCTTATTTAATCGCAACAGGAGAAAACAGGAAGAAACTTCAAGAGATGCTATTTGAATACTCGAAAGATGCGGGAGAAGTTTTAAATAATTGTATTAGATGCAGGGCTTACAAAGAAAAGAACTTTCAAGCGCGCAAAAATATAACAGATAATGCGCAAAGAGATTACATTAATTACATTTTCAGTAAGTACGATCCTTATGCAGCTGTATGTATTGCGTATCGCGCCGGCGTTATTTATGGTAAGCGAGCAGAACGGAAGAAGAGAAGAGCGGTGTAGGACGGTCTTAAGAATACTATACATAACATACCTGAGCCGCGAGCCCCGGCGTTACAGGGGTATATAACCGCCCTTCCGGGAACGGTGCTACCAACACCAGAACCGGACGGCGGGAACAAAAAGAAAGGAAGATAATAATCATGTGGTTTAGTCAATTATTTTTAAAAGTAGATAACGGAGTAACAATTGAGCTGTACAAAGAGGACAACAGCGGGAAAGGGCTGTTCCTGGGAGAGGTACGCAGGGCAAACAGAGTCCCGGACGCGATCTGGAATAGTAAAGTATACCGGATATTCCCGATAGATAGCCGGACCATGTGCGCCTTTATTGAGGAGTGCGCCGATGATTAAGATCAGAATATCTTATGAACAGGATCAGGAGCTTGAAGCAGTTAAAGAGCTTCTTGCTCCGGTGGTGGAAAGGGTCAAGATTCAGCCGGCAAAAGGGAAATACAAGAGGGCTTATATCTGGGCGGGAACTATTGGGAATTTGAATGAATTTGAAGAATAGGGGGTGCATGCGTGCTAAATTCAAAACAGAAGAAATGCATTGAAATGATGGCATTAGGCGACCGGACACAAAAAGAGATAGCAGAGCGACTAAAAGTCACGGAAGCTACAATTTGTAACTGGAAGAAGAACGAAGACTTTCAGACGGAATACATAGAATTTATGCGGCAGAATTTAAAAGGCGCGGTAGCAAAAGCTTTTAACACGGAGCTACAGTTACTTAATGCAAGAAGTGAGATGGTGCGGCTGCTGGCGGCAAAGGATGTGCTTGACCGTGCAGGCTTCCGGCCGGATGACAATGTAAATGCTAATATAGATACAGACTTACATATCACGATTGACTACGGAGACTAAAGCGAGTATAATAATACTGCAATATGCAAGTACCGCACTTTAAAGGTGTAAGCTGATAACACGGCGTGGGAATAGTTTAAATACTGTTCCTGCGCTTTTTTTATTGGCGTGGCTGGTATTGCACATATTCTACTATTCCTCCTGAAGCGGTGGGCGTGCCTGGTAGGATGTACGTCCATCGGATAAAAGAGGGATAGAATATCGCGTGAGGTGCTACGGTAAAAGCATGAATGAGCCGGGAGGCATAAAATCGAAAGGAACTATAAACATGATGGAATTACTTAGAAAGCTGCAGATATTCGCAGACGAGGGCGCAGAAGGTGGCGCAGATGATGCAGGGGCTTCCGCTGCAGAAGATCAGGAAGGAACACAGGGCGACCAGAGCGGATCCGGAGAAGGCGAACCGGGACAGGAACCGGAAAAGAAGTACACGGATAAAGATCTTGACAGGATCATAGCAAAAAAGATCGCCGCTGAACGAAAACGAATGACGAAGTTGTTTAATGATGATCAACAGGAAAGTGATTTAGATAAAAGAGAAAGGGACGTGCTGAGACGGGAGCTCAGAGCAGACGCAAAGGAACGTCTTGCAAGTGAGGGCTTACCGGTTGCGCTGGCTGATCTGATCAACTACAGTGATAAGGAAGAAAGCGAGAAGAGTTTAGACGAAGTTGCAGCCACTTTCAGAGCGGCAGTCGCGCAGGGCGTAAAGGACGCGCTAAAGGGCAATGCTCCAAGGGTGAGCACTGGTGGCAGAGCAACAGAGTCGGACTTGATCCGGTCAGCATTTGCCAGGAACGCACGTTAGAGGTAAATAAACATGGCAATTAATTTAGTGACAAAGTTCACAGATCACGTGGACGAGCTTTTTACAGCGGAGAGTAAAAAATCTCTGTTGACAAATGATGACTACGACTGGACAGGGGCGCACACAATCAAAGTGCATAAAGTAAACACTGTCAGCATGAACGATTACGACAGAGCCGGAACAGGCGAGAACGCTTCCAGATTCGGCGTGCTGGGAAAAGTAGAGAACGAACTAGAAGAGTTCACACTGAGAAAGGATAGATCCTTTACCTTTGTTATTGATAAGATGGACAAGGACGAGACCGGTGGCGTGCTCTCCGGAGCTTCAGCACTGGCAAGACAGCAGCGAGAGATCATTATCCCGGAAGTTGACCAGTACGTATATGCTGAAATGGCAGCGAACGCCGGGACAAAGGTCGTAGACGTAACTCTGACAGAATCAAACATTTATGACGAGATCATCAAGGGTACAGAGCATTTGGATGATGAGGATGTGCCGGACACAGCAAGAGTGCTGACGGTCGTCCCGGAAGTATACCGCATGATGAAGAAGTGCCCGGATTTGACGCTTCATTGTGACGTGACAGAGAAGCAGCGTTTAAGCGGAGTTATTGCAATGGTGGACGGCATGGACGTTGTAAAGATCTCCAAGAAGCGTATGCCGGCCAATGCCGGGTTTATGATTTCCCACCCGGTCGCAACGGTAGCGCCTACCAAGTTAGAAGATTATAGAGTGCATCAGGATCCGCCGGGAATCTCTGGCGAACTGGTAGAGGGGCGTATTGTTTACGACGCGTTCGTTCTTGATAATAAGAAAAAGGCGATCTACTACGTAGAGAATAAACCGGCAGTATAAAGGTGATTCGCTGACAGCGGTCAGCTTATCATATATAAGGCAAGCCGAGCTTTAGAAATCAAAGTGACGGGAGTACCACTCTGACGCATTGCGCGGGGTGGTATTTCTGTATCCAGACAGGGAGGGACGCACAATGGAACAGCGGACAAATGAACAGCTTGTAACTCTGATCAGAGCCGGGGAAGATCCGGCGGGGAATATGCTTAAGCTGTGGGAACAGAACAAGGGCTTTATTGCAAAGATGGCGCGGAAGTATTCCGGCTATGCCGAAATGGATGATTTGATGCAAGAGGGATACCTGGGGCTTAATGCTGCAGTTGAACATTACAAGCCGGATCAGGGGACCAAGTTCATCAGCTATTTACCCTTTTGGTTGAAAATGAGAATGCAGAGGTACATAGAGAATAATAGCACTGTGCGCCTCCCATCCGGTCTGTACGATGATGTAATAAAGTATAAGCGTATCCGTCAGGAGTATTTGGCAGAATATGGAGCAGAGCCCACAGAACGGGAAGTAAAGGCATTACTTGGCGTAAGTGGTAAAGAGTTCGAACGCATTGAGGAGAACGCAAAGCGGGGCAAAATCCGAAGCCTGAGCGAGCCGATAGGAGAAGAAGAGGACAACTGTACACTGGGCGATACTTTGAGGTCCGGGGAAGATCTGGAGGCGGATGCAATCCGGAGACGGGACCATGAACTAATGAGCGCGGAGCTCTGGGCACAGGTGGAACGACTTCCAGAAAAACAGATCCTAATTATCCGGAAGACATTCCGGGATAACTGCAGCAGTGAAATGATCGGGCGGGAGCTTGGTTGTTCCTACCAGTATATAAACAACATGAAGTTAAAGGCCATCAGACGACTTGCACGCCCCGGAATAAATAAAGGCTATAAAGTATACTTCGAACAATATATAAGCGCCAACACAACCCGGCACGTTGGCCTAGAAAGTTTTCAGCGTACCGGATATAGTGAAGTCGAAAGAGCCGTGCTTGGTTGGTGATACTATTTTGATACTAAAAAAATAAATAGATGTAATTTTATGCGTGAAAATGTATGGAGAACGCGCTGTAAAGACAATAAATAAGGAAAGAATACAGTAAAAAGTATCACTGACATTGTAATGAAATAATAATAGAATTGTGGTAGTACGAAGTACGGAACGATTCGTATGGTATTTTTTAACTTTAACATTATATATAAGAGAATTACAGATAAGACAAGGACGGTTATTGTACAAATTGCAGTAGCCGTCCTTCTTTTCCCTTTCTTTTTAGTCTATGAAGTGGTATGCTTGTGGATAGAAAACGGATCGATAAAGGAGATAGCATAAATATGAATTACAATGAGATGGCATTAAAAATGCACGAAGAACACAAAGGAAAAATCAGTGTCACATCAAAAGTAGCGGTAAAGACAAGAGATGATCTTAGTACGGCGTATACTCCGGGTGTTGCAGAACCTTGCCGGAAGATCAGAGATGATAAATCAGAAGTGTACAGATATACAGCAAAAGGAAATCTCGTAGCAGTTGTATCTGATGGGACGGCAGTTCTGGGACTGGGAGATATCGGTCCGGAAGCGGCAATGCCGGTTATGGAAGGAAAATCCATTTTGTTCAAAGAATTTGCAGGAATTGATGCATTTCCGATCTGTCTGGATACGAAGGACACAGATGAGATCGTGGAGACTGTTAAACGTCTTGCTCCTACATTCGGTGGAATCAATCTGGAAGACATTTCTGCACCGAGATGCTTTGAAATCGAGAGAAGATTAAAAGAAGAACTGGATATTCCGGTATTCCATGACGATCAGCACGGAACAGCGATCGTTGTATCCGCAGGTCTTACGAATGCTTTGAAATATGTCGGAAAAGAATTTTCAGAAGCAAAAGTAGTCATCAATGGTGCCGGATCTGCAGGAATTTCTATCTGTAAATTATTATTAGAGCTGGGAGTCGGTGATATTGTCCTTGTTGATAGGAACGGAATCCTTGCAGTCGGTGAAGAATGGATGAATCCTGCACAGAAAGAGATGGCAGAAAAGACAAATAAAGAACAGATCCATGGAGATTTAAAAACTGCAATGCAGGGTAGAGATGTATTTGTTGGTGTATCTGCTCCGAACATAGTTACAGCAGAGATGGTAAGTACAATGGCAAAAGATGCGGTTGTATTTGCAATGGCGAATCCAACACCGGAGATTATGCCGGATGAAGCCAAGAAAGGCGGAGCCAAAGTTGTTGCAACCGGAAGATCCGATTTCCCGAATCAGATCAACAATGTGCTTGTATTCCCTGGAATTTTCAGAGGTGCGCTTGATGCAAGAGCAACCGATATTACGGAAGAGATGAAGATAGCCGCAGTGAAAGCAATTGCAGACATTATCAAGCCGGAAGAACTGACAGAAGATTATATTATACCGGGTGCTTTTGATGAAAGAGTTGCTGATAATGTGGCAAGAGAAGTTGCAAAAACAGCAATAGAGACCGGAGTTTCTAAGTTGAAAAAAGCAGAATAATTGCGAAAGAGGAATTGGTTATGTTATTAGTAAAAAATGCAGAGGTATACGCACCAGAATACCTGGGGAAAAAGGATGTTTTGATCTGCGGAGGAAAAATTGAAAAGATTCAGGATGAAATTGGTTCGCTTCCAGTTGAATGTGAAGTGTTAGATGCCGAAGGAAAGATGCTGACGCCAGGGTTTATTGATCAGCATGTACATATTACCGGTGGAGGCGGAGAAGGAAGCTTTCATACGAGAACACCGGAATTACAGCTCTCTGAGTTAGTGGAAAATGGTATAACTACAGTCATAGGGCTTCTGGGAACAGATGGAATTACAAGAAGTGTGGAGAATCTTTATGCAAAAACCAAGGCTCTTTGCGAGGAAGGCGTAAGTGCATATATGCTTACGGGAGCTTATGGCTATCCGAATCCGACAATTACCGGAGAAGTTGATCGAGACATTGTATTCATCGACGAGATACTCGGTGTGAAGCTTGCTATTTCCGATCATCGTGCACCGAATGTGACAGAAGAGGAACTGATCCAGATCGCAAGCAAAGTAAGAGTTGCCGGTATGCTCAGCGGGAAACCGGGGATTGTTGTGTTGCATATGGGAGACGATGAGGCTGGATTACAACCGGTATTCCGTGCGTTGGAGAAAACGTCTATTCCTACTCGCATTTTCAGACCAACACATGTAAATCGAAATGAACATCTGTTGGAGGATGGATATGAATTTTTAAGAAGAGGCGGATATGTAGATTTGACTTGTGGCATGCATTCTTCTCCGGGAAGTTATGTTCTGGAAGCAAGGAAAAGAGGAATTCCTACTGAACATATTACGATGAGTTCGGATGGACATGGAAGCTGGTCTCACTATGCGGAAGATGGAACCCTTTTAGAAATTGGAGTGTCCAGTGTAGATGCACTTTATAAAGAATTAAAATATATGGTGAAAGAGCTTGGAATGAAGCTTGAGGATGCATTACCTTATATGACAAGCCATGTGGCTGAGGGGCTGGATCTGCTTCCGAAAAAGGGATGGATAAAAGAAGGAGCAGATGGAGATGTTCTCCTGTTTGATCAGAATATGGAGCTGGATACTTTTATAGCAGGTGGTCGTATTCTCATGAAAAACAAGGAAATCCTTCAAAAAGGAACTTATGAAAAATAATAGAAATTAATAGCGTAAACAAAAAACAGGAGATATGGATAGGAAAATCCGTATCTCCTGTTTTTACTAGGAAGATAATGTATTTATAAAATTCTGTCGTTCGGACGGAGAAATGCTGTCAATGACGAGACAGGATGCCAGGATATTCAGCATGGCAATTGGAATTGTCATTGAATTATAAAACATTTCTGTGGAAGTAGGGCAAATAAGGAGCAAATCACTGTGGCATGCAGCCGGGGAAGCATCGCTGTCGGTGATCGTTAAAATCGGGACACCGGATTCGGAAGCTTTTTTTGCAATATTTCCTATCGGAAAATAGTAGCGCGGGAAAGAGAATAAAATTACAAGATCTCCCTCTGTAAGTTTTCGTAATGTTTTCTGTGTTTGCTCCAAATCGGACAGGTCAATCAGAATGACGTTGTAATACAAGATTAAGAGTCGCAATTTTAAAAATTCTCCAGGCACTTTCGATATATCATGTGCAAAGATAAAAATACGATTACTGCGTCGAATCTTATCAGAAGCTGCCAGAATGGTATCCATAGGCAAATCAGAGATAAACTCGGAAAAGGCACTCACTTCCTGGCTACAGATTTCTAAGAGCATTCGTTCGCGCTCGGGTGCTTTGCCAGCTTCTAATTCTGGAACGAAATAAGTGGAAGAGGATGCGATTCGAATCATCTTCTGTGTATAATCACGGAATTGTTCTTTCAAGCCAACAAATGTGGAACAGCCCAGTTTCTGGCAAAAACGAAGAAGTGTCAATTCGGAGGATCGTGTCTGCTGACTGAGCTGAGCCAGAGTGATGTAGCTTATTTCTTCTGGGTTGGCAATCAGGTAATCTGCGATTGTTTTTTGTTTTTTTGTAAGTGTCGGATATAATTCCTGAATATGTTCTAAAATGTCCATATAGTTTCCTTTCGCTTTTACAGTAAAATGTTTCGTGATATTTTACAAAATATAAGTGATGACTTTACAAATCTATTATAACATGTATAATGAAAAATAGAAAGTAAAGTATATACTTAACTAAAAGAAAATTTATAAGTACCAAAAAGGAAAGAGGAGGACAAGGCTATGAAAAACAGTTTGAAGAGCACTTCGAACGAACCTGGCTGATTATTTTTTTATTTATGTTCGTGATCATTATGATTCCATTTCCATTCTTTTACAGTGAAACATACATCCCTTCATTTGGCGGGGTTCCGTTGTTCCTGTATGGATGGTTTATTCACACTGCGATTACATTTGCATTGATCATCAAGTATTATCGCATGTGTATGAAGCGAAAAGAATATCACACCTATGATGAGGAGGAGAAGTAATTATGAACGGAGCAGCAATTCAGCCTTCACCAGGCCCTTTCTATACGGTGCTGGTACTTTATCTTGGAATTATGGCATTTATTGGTTGGTATGCAGGACGCTATGATGACGGACGTAATCCAGGGTTCCTTGATGATCGCAACAGCAATTGTAACTTTTATTGTTTCTATTGTATGTAATGGGAGGAGGCTTTGGCAATATCAATCATACACTTCAGAGTATGAATGAAGCTTATCTTGCATTTCCGGGTGCCAATGGCTATATGCCTTGGGCATATTATGTATCCAATATTGTATTGTGGTCTTTCTTTACAATGGGACAGCCACATCTATTTACAAAATTCTTTGCAATGAAGGATCATAAGACAATGTTTAAAGCAATACTTCTCGGTACAGCCGGTATGTTCTTCTCTGCAACTTTGATTGAGTGGACCGGTGTAAATGGAATTGCTACGATTCAGAATATCGAGAAAGCAGATCAGATTGTTCCGATGATTTTGCAGAGAGGTCTGAATCCGTTTTTAGCTTCTATTTTCATTGCTGGAATTGTAGCTGCCGGTATGTCTACTATTGATGGTATATTAGTAACGAAAACCGGTGCGGTTACGCGTGACATTTATCAGAAACTCATCAATAAAAAAGCAACAGATGAGAGTGTAATGAAGCTTTCGAAAGTAGTAACTATTCTGATCGATATTATCGTAATTTGTTTCGGCGTATTCCAGCCAGGCAGTATTTTCGAAATTAACCTGTTTGCGTTCTCGGAAATGGCAATTTTTGTAGTGCCGATTCTATTTGGTATTTACTGGAAGAAAGCAACTGCACAAGGAGCGATTGCAGCGGTAGTAGTAGGTGTAATATCACTGTTACTCTTCACGATGAATCCAACTATAAAAGCATTTGCGTTTGGATTCCATGCATTGTTCCCGACAACAATCATTTCATCAATTGTAATGGTTGTTGTAAGCAAATTCACAAAAACACCACCGCAAGAAACAATTGAGCGTCATTTTGCGGTGTAGTATAAAGGAGGAAATGAAAATGTATCTTGCAAAATTAACTACAGCACAGGCAAAAGAAGCCTTCAAGAAAGATCCGATTGTTGTAATCCCGGTAGGAAGCACGGAGCAACACGGTACACAGAGTGCACTCGGAACAGACTTCATGGTTCCGACATATCTGGCGGATCATGTGGAGGACATCGAAAATGTCATTATAGCTCCAACAGTTCCGTATGGTGTATGTCCATATCATTTAAGTTTTGAAGGAAGCATCAATATTGGATATGAAGGACTTTACCTCGTACTTCATGGCATTATGGATTCTCTTATGCAGCACGGAGCAAAACGTTTTGTAGTTTTAAATGGTCATGGCGGAAACACACCTTCTATCGACCGTGCGGCTTTAGAGGTATATCATAAGGGCGGTGTATGTGCCAGCGTTGACTGGTGGAGTCTGGTTGCACAGTTAGATAAGAAGTTTGAAGGCGGCCACGGTGACGTACTGGAAACATCTGCAATGATGGCAATTTGTCCGGAGTCTGTTGATCTTGAACTGAGTCAACCGATCAATGCACAGGATCCAACTGAAAATATGAAGGCTGCATATATCCAGGCAGTAAATTTCAAGGGCGGTATTGTACGTCTTGTTAGAGATACGAAGGAAATTGCTCCAAGCGGTTGGTTTGGACCTTTTGATCCGAAAGAATCATCAGCTGAACTGGGACAGCAGGCATTAGATCTCGCAGTATCTTATATCCGTGATTTCTTGGAGGAAATGAAAAAGATAGAATTATAAGTATCTAAATATAAGTAAAAGTAGAAAACTGTTGTTTTGCGATTGGAAAATTGCGAAGCGACAGTTTCTTTTTATTATGTTCTTGCAGCAATAAAGTTATTCAAATTTATCTCAGTCGAGAAGATTCCCACCTCTTTTAGGTGGTGAGTAAATGCAAATTCGTCGCAGTGGGAGTCCAATCTCCGACTGAGATAAACGCTCCGCGAGGATGCGCAGTGAT
>OLSM01000194.1_pt1 | contig 62862 bp, 60 predicted proteins | sample 1672721 | NCBI WGS metagenome assembly OLSM01 (sample SAMEA3136717, study PRJEB25190) | human gut metagenome
CATCTCATGTCGTTTGTCAACAACTTTTTTATTTTTCTTTGTTGTCTTCCGTGTGACATCTACGCTTCTCAGGTGTGTCTCACGCGACAGCTATAATAGATTATCATAATTTCAACTCTTTGTCAATAATTATTTTAATCTTTTTTGCGACTCATTTCTGAGTTATCCTGCTCTCTTGCGACAGCTTATCTAATATATCACAGTATAAATTTTCCTGTCAACAACTTTTTCTAATTTTCTTTTGATTTTTAAATGTCAATATTAAATGCGACATTTTTTTATTTTTCAACAAATGCTTATCCTATTTTTTCAATTTCTTTTTTAAACATCTTTTCCGCTGAACTCCATACATGTATTTTACGTGGATATGTGTTGATCCAATTTTCTATATTTGCTATTTCTTCCTCTGTTTTATTATCAAAATTTACACCTTTCGGTAGATGTCTCCTTATTAACTTGTTTGTAACCTCATTAGATCCACGTTCCCAACTGCTATATGGATGACAGTAATATATCTTTGTTCTATGTTTTTTCTCATCAAAAATAGACCGCTCCATACCTGTGCAATCTGCAAACTCTGATCCATTATCTACTGTAATTGTCTTAAACACTTTTTTAAATTGTTCTCCCCATTTTCTTTCAAGCATATCCAACGCATTTACTACGGACGCAGTAGTTCCGTCAGAAATTTTGGTCACTATCTCATTTCTTGTTTTCCGTTCTGTTAATACGAGAAGACTATTGCGTGATTTTCCTCTTTTTCCTTTAACCGTATCCATTTCCCAATGACCGAATACTTCTCTGGCATCTACTTCTTCTGGTCTGTTCTCTATACTCTCTCCAGCTTCTGTTCTGGCTTGTCTTTTCAAAGTCTTCTTTTTTCTCTTTTTATTTTTCTTCACTGGTAAATCTTTATTTGTCAAGCACAGAAATATTCCTTTATTTATATAACTATATAAAGTGGTTGTACAAATCATTACGGAAAACTCACTTTCTTTATTTTCCGCTTTAATCTCACCTAATACTGCCGCTGGACTATATTTCTTATCAACTATCTTTTCTTCTATGTAATTGGCAAGTTTTATATCATTTGCTATCTTTAATCCACTACCTTTACATTTCAAGTTTTCTTCATATTTTTCCTGTGCAATATCAGGACTATAACGTTCTTCTTCTGTCAAATTTGTATTTAAAGCTACAAAACGACCTCTTTTGATTTCTCTATAAATTGTACTACGATGAACCCCAAGCATATTCGCTATTTCTATAACTGTATGACCTGCCTTAATTAATGTTTCAAGCCGAATCCTATCACGCATTGATAAATGATCAAACTTTCCCCCCATACTGTACCTCTCTCATTTCCACTATATTTTCTTACCTTATTAATTTCAGTATAACGGAAATCAATTTGTTTTTACAATATTTCCATGCAGACAACAAAAGAGCACTACTTTCGCAGTGCTCTTTTGCTTATGACAATTTAACTAATTCAATGCTGAAATTGAATTAATAACTACATTATAAAATACACTCCTAACTTTGGCAATACTTATTTAATCTTGACCTTCATTGTCATCTGCTTTTTACTGCCGTCTTTTGCAACGGCTGTAATCTTCACTGTTTTGCCTTTTCCTGCTTTCTTTGCCGTAACAACGCCTTTTGCATTGACTGTTGCATACTTCGTATTGCTGCTTACCCATCTGACCGCTTTGTAAGATTCCTTTGTTCCGGAAACTGCAACTTTTAATTTGGCTGACTTACCATTTTTAATGGTTTTCGATCCGGTAACCTTTACTTTGGTAACTACACCTTTTACAGTCTTGATCTTGTAAGTGCCATACTTTTTACTGCCATCTTTTGATATTGCTGTGATCACTACTTTTTTACCGATACCGGCTTTTTTCGTTGTAACCACACCTTTCGAATTTACTGTAGCATATTTTGTGTTACTGCTTTTCCATGTAACTGCTTTGCTTTTGGCATTTGCAGGTGTTACAGTGGCTTTTAACTGGATTTTCTTTCCTGCAGATAAGACATGGGATGTTCCGGATACAACAATCTTCTTTACTTTAATTACCGGCTTTGGAGTTGGTTTTACTGGCGTTGGGTTATCCGGTTCAGGATCATCAAACAATGTAAACCCTACCCAGTCAGTATAAACATCTTCACAAGATCCGGATTCTGTTTTGTACTGGTAGTGTCCCCTTGCTCTATAAGAAATTTTCTGCTTCTGTTCATTCGGAGCAAATACCGTCCATCCATTTTCTTCTACCGTTTCATAATCCGTTCCATTAAGCTGCTGGATCTGCGTGCCCTGGTATGAAAGGGATTCTTTCGTATCCCACTGGAATAATGCCTGGACATTGGATTTGATCTGTACAGAAAGTTTCAGATCAAACTTTAACATCGGGATTTCTTCCTGTTTTTTCTCATTGCAGCGTTCGCAAGTATATTCCATTAAGCCTTTATGAGTATAAGTGGCCGCTTTGATCACTTTTCCATTATCATATGCATGTCCAAGCTTTTCGATTACATCCCCCTCAAGGAACAGCTCACCGCAATCTTTACAGTAACTGTCTCCGGTGTAGCCATCCTCCGTACAGGTTGCTTCTTTCTGGTTCCGGTATTCCAGTTCGCCATGCCCGAGTTCCGGAATAACTGTATCATAGTAGTAATCACACTCCGTACACTGATATCTCATGATTCCCGGTTCTGTGCAGGTCGCTTTTTTGATCACAATTTCTTCATAAGAATTATGCGGATGTTCATACTTCGGAATCGTTTCTTCCTTCTTCTCTCCACAACGCTTACAGGTATATTCCTTAAGTCCCTCTTCCTCTTTCGTAGCTTCCTTGATCACTTTTCCTTCATCATAGAAATGACCGAGCTTATCAATTGTCTTTCCTTTACTGATCAATGCTCCACAGATTTTACAGTAGGTATCTCCAGTATAGCCATCTTCTGTACAGGTTGCTTCTACAGCATTGAGTACTTCCGGATCATGACCGGTTGCTTTTGTCGTTTCCGTCTTTGTAGTACCGCAGACTTTACATTTAGAGGTCTTAGATCCATCTTCCGTACAGGTCGCTTTCTGCTCTTTTGTTGTAATCCAATCATGTTCTGTTAGCTTATCATTATCGATCCTTCTTGATGTTCCACCGCATCTTGTACAGGTTAAGATATGGATGGTTCCGGTTTTACAAGTTGCCGGAGTTACTGACGTTTCTTTATAATCATGTCCGTATTTTTGTATGGTTTTTGTATATGTATCACCACACCGGCTGCACGTATACTGAACTTTACCATTTACTAAGCAAGTAGTTTCCTTAAGAACAGTCTCCTTATAATCATGCCCCAACTTTTCTTTTCCCGGCTCTGTATAGGTATCATTACACCGGCTGCACGTATATTTAATATATCCATCTTTCGTACAAGTCGGCTCTACCTCTTCTTTTTGATAATCATGCCCCAGTGCCGGTCCGGTTACTACTGTATAATCAGCATTTTTACAATTCTTACATTGATAGGTTGTAATCTCGTCATGCGTACAGTCTGCTTCCTGTGTTATTTTCCCATTATTGTACTCATGGTCTTCCTCTCCGGTATATACGCAATATTCATAAAAGCAATTCTTACACTTATAAACAGTACCTGGGTAACAACCACCTTGTACTCCGCTTATTGTAAACTCATGTTTTCCATTACAGGAAGAATGCTCTTTACTATACATTTCAGATGCAATCGGATATTTGTCCTTATATTCATTAGACGATTTATAAGATCGATGAAAACTGAAATCATCTGATCCATATAAAAACTCTGCCTTTGCAGTTCCATTTACAAACGTAAAATTTTGAAAATTTGTTGGATCTGTATAATAATACGTTCCGTCTATCTTAACTAAATTCCACGCATGTCCAGAATATCCCAAAGTTCCACTATCTTCCAGTGCCAGCAGCCCTGCTTTATTCGCCATATAATAAAATAAATCCGCATAATGCATACAAACACCGGCTTTAGAATAAAAAACAAACACCGCATTACAATAATGTTCCGGATTACTATAACTTTCCTTATAAGCGATGTGTTTACCAACCCATTCCTCTACCAAAAGGCATTTTTCATAATCGGATTTTCCTTCCAAATTTAAACTGTTAATTACGTCCGTAGTTTCTTTTTGGAAGTTTTTATAGACTTCTAAGGGAGTTTGATAAGTAAATATAATCGTAGACATTCCTATATACTTGCCATCCTCATACTGATATTTAAACCCATTTGTCCATCCAACATCACTTTGTAACATATGTCCTGCATCTGGATTGCCTGTTTCCTCTTGAAAAGTACTGTTCTCTATCCTATTCTTAAATTCCTGTGAATAAGATTCATCTATTTCAGGAATCCTTTTTTCAGATTCTATTTCAACCGGAATAACAAGCCATTCTTTTTTATGATCTCTTTTTACTCCAAATTCTCTTGCAATTTCTCCGATATCATCTGCAGCCTCTTCCCAGGAATCATATGTTTTTTTACTCAATGTATATCGTATACCATCTTCATGTGTAGTAAGCGTTTCCTCATTTTCTATCGCATAATCTGCAGCTTTCACTTTACAAGGAAGTAGTAACACTCCCAGCAAAAGTGCTACTCCTGCCCCTTTTAATAACCAATTCAATTTCTTCATATTCATTGCCACCTTTTGTCATAAGCATTTATAAGAAATGCCCCGGATTACCGAGGCACTCTCCTTTGTAACTATTATTATAGTACCATAATTCATTTCTAAAGTCTGTACTTTTTACAGGCTTTACAGCTCTTATTTTCCAGTAAAATATCCCGGATCATCTTCCTCATCCGTATGTGCATAGTCAGATGTTGTATGTCTATTATCGTAAACTGTACCATTGCCACCTTCCAGTTTTTCATCACCATAAAACATACCTTCATCCTCTTCTACATTCGTGAAATCAGATATAAGCCCTTTTTTCTTCCAGATTGCATACAGGTCAATTCCGGATGTACTGGACATCTTTATAGAATCCCCATCCTTATAAATTACCTTACCACGTTTTTCTGTACTCCATCCGGCAAATATATACCCGGTTCTCTGAAACGTATTCTTTTTCAATGTTGCAGTGGAATCATAAGCAATATCCTGTCCATCCATGGTTCCTATTCCACCGTTTGCATAGAAATTACACGGATAATTATTGGCTGTCCATTTCGCGTTTGTTGTGAAGCTGGATTTTACATTTGTCAGTGTTTTATCCCATCCGGCAAATGTATACCCGGTTTTTGTCGGTGCTGTTATGGATGCCGTGTTTCCTCTTGCCACAGTTGCTGTTTTGGTTGTCGTACTTCCCCAGCTTGTACCGGTTCCGGCATTGAATGTTACCTTGTACTTCGGACGTTTTAAAGTTAATGTAACGATCGCTCTTGAACCTGTCGTATAATTATATCTGTATCCATCAACAGTTCGCAGACCTACCTGAGCTGTATTCACCATCAGATACTGGCTTTTTGTTGTATCGTTATCGACACATGCTGCACTGTAATATTTTGATCCACTCTGGCTCACATAAAGTCCACATCTTCCTTCACTTTCATCTAGCTCAGTTGTTAGTGTCTGTCCGTTTACTTCATGGTTTGCCGGTACCACATAAGAAATAGGAATTGGAAGGATATAATAATCCCCTTCATTATCTTTCGTTGTTGTTACTTGGCTTTTCAACAGCTTGACACTATGGTTATTGGTTGCATCTGAGATTTCCACATTCCAAAGCATTGCCTTGTTTTTCATATCATCGTGTGTAAAATTTGCCGTTTTCCATACATGGATCTGGATTGTTGAGTTTTTATCTCCACCGGACAACTTGAAATACATGTATCCGCTTTTGTACACAGACTCCGCAGCATGAAGCTTAAGAGCCTGTCCAAAGATCAATAAAAAGAGAAGAATGACCGTTGTGCATTGTAAAATTCTATTTTTCTTGCTCTTTTTCATCTTGTTCACTTCCTTTTCTTTTCCTGTTTCTCATTCCAACCAGTCCCAGTGCTATACAAATCATAGCCGGTAATAACCATGGATACTGTTCTAATGCTCCGGCTTTTGGTATGTTCAGGATCGCACTGTTCGTAATGTCGTATGTCAATTGATAGAAATAATACTCTCCACCGATCTTGATACCCTTGCTTGTATCTGCTTTTTTTGCATCCACTTCATCCTGTGTCATCTGCAATGGGACAGTGATCTTCAACGCTTTTGAAAGTTTGTTCTTTCCAGAAACTGTATTTGTTTCCTCCAGCCAGTAACTTCCGATTGGCAGCCCAGTAAATTTTAGCTTTCCATCCGTATCTGTCTTTCCGCTTTGGATCAGGTTATGGTCCTGATCATATAAGGCGAAGCCTACACTTTCCAATGCTTTTCCGGAATCATCCTTTTTGTTGATCTCAACCGATCCGCTCCGTTCCTTATTGTAAAACGTCACTTCTCCATCCTTGGTACGTCCGGCAAGCGAGCCATCCTTACGTCCTAACTGATACGTGATTTTATTCTTATCAATGGAGATGCCTGTATCTGTACTCTCAATCTTTTCCAGTTCATAATAAGGATTATCGTCCTCTTCTGTAACAGTGTACGTACCCGGATCCAGATCATCAAAAATCAGATCCTTTGTCACTTTCCCATCTTTCGATTCTGATAACAGTTGTTCTATTTCATCTTTATTGAATGTGATCTTCTTACGAAGCTTTACATCATCCCCCTGCAGGGTTGTTCCTGTGATCAGGAAAGTGAACTCCGGATTACCCAGATTCCAGTTTACATCTCCATCAATCTTCTTATGGATCACAATCTTGGATTTTCCCGGAACATGCGTATTGGTGATCGCTACGTTCGTATATGCTGTTCCATCTGTATCTGTCTGGTCTTCTTCCGCATATGAAATTTCATATCCGGTCTTAGAATTACCGTTGATCAGATCTGTAGATTCCTCTTTGATCTCATAGGTATATTCTACTCCTTCATCATTTTCAGCATCCAAACGTCTAAATTTTGTATTATCCTTCCAGTTATTGCTTTCATTTAATTCTGTACTGTCAAAATACTTCCCATTCCGGTACAGATTCACCTTCACGCTCTCCGGCCGGATGCCATCCTGATCATCCCCATCATCCCATACTTTCTGGACAACGAAGTTTTTATAAACTTTTTTGAGTTTGTTTGTAAAAGTAATGACATTTGTTTCTGGATCTTTTTTTTGTGAAGTATTATATTTATCACTTCCGTTAAATGAAAGCTCTTCAAATTCCCAGTCATCTATTTCTTCAACCGGTATATCCGTATCCACCATCCAGTTGTTCTCTGCTGTTAAGGTATAGTCTTTCGTCTGAGATCCATTTGTAGCTCTAATCGTAATGCTCTTTGGTCTGTTACCAATATTATTCTCATCATCCCAAATCTTCTGAATCACAACTTTTGTCAGTTTCTTATTAGTAACAGCACTATACTCATTCTTGTATGCAATGTCCGCTATTATTCCGGATTTTTCATAATCATGGATCACACCGGCAACTTCTCCATTGTAGCTCTCTACCGATCCGCTATATCCCAGTGTTTTTCCAGACATTTCTCCAATCGCATATCCCGGTGCAGCCTGTATTTCCCTGACATAATACATCCTTCCCGATCCGGAAGCATTCAGGTCTGACGGAAGGTTTGAGAATGTCACTACCGCCGCATCCCCTTCGCTGGTCAGTTCAGATTTAGCCATTGCGATCAGTTCATTTACTCTAAAGAGAACGTTTCCGTTTTTAGCTATGATATCTTTTGCCGCATATAATCCAAAAGTAGCCCCTGCTACCGGATTACCGCTTTCATCTTCTTTGGCAATCCGGATCGTATGTGTGATCAGCGTATCTTCCACATCCAAGTTTACTTCCACGTCTTCCGGCTGGCTTTTGTCCGCATCCGGGGCATCCACTACTTTTACGGTTGTTTCTACTGATCCGAATTTAGAGCATTCCCCACTTTTGAATGTAAATCCAACCTGCTGCTCCCCAACCGGAGATGCCGTATCCGGATCGATTTCTACCTCTTTATCCGTTACAGCTACTTCTTTTTCAGATCCATCATCATATACCAACTTAAATGTAAAATCATCGGCCTCGTACTTTGTTCCTACCACAAATTCATACTTTGGTTCAACCTTGACTTCTACCGGTTGCGGTGTTGTCGGATCAGATTTAACGATCTCCGTATTGGCATAGATCGTAGTCAGTTTTGTACAGCCCCGGAACATATTTTTGACATATTTAAGGCTTCTGGTATCAAAATTTGTAAGATCTAATTCTGTAAGGTTTGTACATGCCTGAAACATACCTGTGGCATTTATAAGTCCGGATGTATCTGCCGCATCAAAATAAATATTTTCAATAGTAAGTCTGCCAAGGAACATAAAACTACTATCAGTATTCAATATAACGTCCTGTTCCTCATTCTGTGTCGATACAATACACTCTGCACCAACCGACCACATAACTACACTTCCATCTTTCAAAGAGGAAACGTCTTTCACATCTATTCCATCTGGTGCTTTTTTGTTGGAAAATACTACCGTTTTCATATTAGCTCCCATATCATTGTGAAATTTTCCTCCACTTTCCAGTATATATTTTCCTGAATTAGCTTCCGGATAGGTAATCGGTTTCGGATCTTCCGTATCTGTGTCCGGGTTTGGCTTTGTGATCTCATTATAATCATTGGCTTTTGTATCCCATGTAATCACAATCTCATATATAGAATCATCCAGTTGATATCCATATGGGGCTTCCAGCTCTTTGATATAATATTTCCCCTGCGGAAATCCATCTGTTTCCGTGCCATCCTTTAGCGTCCTTGTGAACTGTGCAATTCCTTTCTTATTTGTTGCTTTTTTTGTGATCTGTTCATCTGCTTCCCATAAAAGAGAACCATCATCTGCCAATATATCTTCTTCGGCATATAATCCATAGACAGCTTCTTCTACTTCTCCGGTGGAATACTGGAAGTTATCCATGGAAAATCCGGTCAGTACATCCCCAGTCTTAGTAATCGCAATCTTTCCATATACCGGTTCATCCATATCCGTTAATGATAAAGTGCCTTTTTCTGCTGTCTCAAAATTTACTTCAAAAGTCTTTTCTTTGCTACATTTATATCCATCCGGTGATACCGTTTCCTTTAAGTAATATTTTCCATAAGGAAGTTTGCAGCTTGCGACTCCCTCTTTTTCTTCTCCGGTTGTGATACTTGCAACTTTTTCGCCTTTTTCGTTATAAATATCATACGATGCATTGCTAAGTAAGATCTGTGTTTCTGAAGAACGTTTCGTGAGAATGACCTCTACCGGCTTTTCTTCATTCTCAAAAGATACTGTAACCGGTTCTTTTTTATTGGATTTTGAAAGTGTGACCTCCTGATCTTCCGCCAGTTCGTGTGTATCATTGCCAGAAATCTGATGGATCATATACGTTCCATACGGCAGCTTTCCGGATACCGCCTCACCACTTTCATTTGTAATCAGAGTTTCTACAGTATCTCCATTCATGTCAATGATTTCAAACTCTGCATCTCTTTCGGCTTCTGTCACCGCCTTATCATTTACCCGGTCAGTCACCATGGATTTTTTAATCTTGATATAAGCATAGTCTTCAAATTCATCTTTTCCCTGTATGGTGTAGGTCGGATGTCCATTTTCCATAACCGGTGTATCTTTTTCTGAATAGTAAGGATCCATTAGAGCATATCCATCAGCTCCGGCCCACTGTAATACGATGAACTTCTTTCCGGCATCCAGCTTATTTAACAACATAGACGCTTCACCGTTTTTGTCTGTAGTCATCCTTCCTACGATAGCTTCTCTCGGCAACGATAAAGTATACAATCTTCTTTTCGTTCCGGTCGATAAATCTGCCTTATCAATGTCTTTTGCTAATGATTGATCCAGTATGATGAACTTTGCTTCTGCCTCTTCCGTTTCCTCTTCATCTTTGACCGTCACTTTTTTCAGACGAATTTTTGTAGCGATATTTTCATCTGCGAGGTCATACTGTAGAATTTTATGATCACCGGCTTTGATCGTTACTTGAAAATCTTTAACTTTTTCGTAATTCTCAGCACCTTTTGTCTGATGAACAGTATAGATTCCCGGCTCCAATTCGCCGCTAACCGCAAATCCGTGTTCATCCGTCACCAGAGTTTCCACCGTCTTCCCAGAGGCATCCTGGATTTCAAATTCTGCATCCTTCTCCGCTTCATTCCATACACTGTTCGTTTCCTGATCATCACAATGTATGGTTTTTGAAATGGCAATACCGGCATATTCCGGTTCATCATTTGCGCTGATTGTATATTCTGCTTTTGATCCGTCAATCTTAATGATCTGTGTCGGCAGGAATGCATATCCATCCATTCCTTTCGTCTGCTCAATCCGGTAGTTTCCATAAGGCAGCTCCTTGGACTGTGCATCTCCATTTTCATCAATAGTCAGAGTATCTACTGTCTCGTTGTTGCTGTTATAAAGTATAAACTCAGCCGATTTTTCCGGAAGTTTTTCTGTTCCATAAGTCTTGTGAATTAAAATTCTTCCAGTAATCAGCGTATCTGTTACGTCCTCGGTCTGGTCGGAGGAGCTTAAGTCTACCGGATATTTCTTATCAGATAAGAGATATCCTTCCGGAGCTTCAATCTCCTGCAGATAGTATTTTCCCGGTTTCAGTTCACTAACGGTAGCTTGTCCATCTTTATCTGTAGTCAGTTCAGTGACTTTTTCATCCGCTTTGTATAATACAGTTTTATTATCTGTGTCTAAAATATTTTCTGCTGCATATAATCCATATACTGCATTAGCTAGGGTTGCTTCTACACCGTATTCTCCGGTTTCACTGTCCTTTTGGATTGTCAGTGTTCTCTTTTCTGGAAGATCCGTGAACTGGAAGTAGAGATACTTATTCTGACTTTTCTCTGTTGCTGTCTGAATGGAATTGCTTACCTTATGACCAAACGGAGCTTTTACCTCTTCAATCTTCCAGGTATGTGTTTTGGATTTCAGGGAATTTAATTCTGCGGTAAGTTTCTTTTTTAACTCAGCTCTTCCGGCTTTGATTGCTGCACTTTTATTCTGGTAATATCCGTTCTGCGTCAGCTTTTTCCTTTGTGTCGAATCCAGATCATCCCAGTTTTCAATATAGGATTTACTGACGGTATATGTTTTGGTCGTTAATTTCCGACTATATGTATAATCGATGGAACCACCCTCTCCCGTTGTGATCTGTGCAACTTCTTTTCCATCACAAGTTACTTTAAAAGTCGCATTTGGGAGACCGGTTCTTTTCACAGCATCGATCTTATCAATCTTCAGATTCACTTTTTGAGTTGTTGAATCAAAATCCTTCACGGACACACTTTTTTTGATCGGTTCAAAATCTGCAACGACTTTGAAGACCGCAATCGGCTGATGGCTGTTACCGCCACTGACCAATTTATACGTCTTCTGACTGATCTTGTAATTCTTTAAGGCTGTTTTCGCTGCCGTGTAGATCTCATCATATAAGACAACCTGTTTTGCAGCCGGAAATCCACTGATATTGCTGATTAACTTTACTGTTTCGCCTTTGGTCCGGTTGTATGAGCCATGCTGCATGTACCAGGCAAATCCCTGGGCAAGCATTTTCCTGTCTCTTTTATCCAATGACATTAATTTTTTGCTGTTCGTAATACCACTTAAGGATACCTTTTTTGTGATCAGATATTCCTGTGCAAGCCCCACGTATTTATATTTGTCATAACCTGCTTTTTCTTCATACATCCAGCTTGTACGTTCATCATTTTTTACATTAAATTCTTTCGCCGCACCTTCCGGTGTGTCCTGTTCTGCATAGACACACTGTCCCAGATCTCCATCCAGATAATGAAGCAGGACGCAAGCATTTTCTTTGATATAATCGAGACCTTTTCCAGAACCAAATTTTGCACTGCCTTTCCAGTGATAGGTAACGATATGGCTGCTTGTGTAGGCTTTGGCTGAAAGCTTATGGCTGGCAGCCTGCGCCGTTAATCCCTGATACTGGAAAGAAGTCATTACGATCACTATGGTGGTCAGCACAGAAATTAATTTTCTTAAGAATCCTTTCTTTTCACTGTTCATATTTTCTCGCTCCCTTCCGTCTTCGGAAAATTGATACAAATTCTAAAGTACACATCACTATCAATGCCGCACCACATAGCTGCCTGAATCGTCTTTCCTCTTCAATTTCTCTCGAAGCACTTTTTTCACTCATTTCATTCTTTTTCATCTTCATTTTTGTATTACTTCTTACACAGTAGACGACATATCTATATTTCCCATGCCCTCTGTATGGATGACACGTGATCAGCGTCACCATATCCCTTCCGGGCTGTATCTTCACTTTGTCTATATCATTCGGATCAATAATCTGTATCTGTTCCACAAGATATGTAAGTTTCTCCCATGGATTGCGGATCACAACTTTATCGCCTGTTTTCAGCCTTCCTATTTCACGGAAATATGGGATACCGCTGTATCCTCTGTGACCGGCGATCACGCTATTTGTATTCTCACCGCCCACCGGCAAGGATGTCTGTCCCAATACGGCTGCACCTTTCGCCAGATGTGAGTCCGATGCTCCCAAATAAAGCGGAAGTTTCAAATCCATTTCCGGAATGGATATATAGCCAAAATCTTTCCGGTTCCATCCCTGTACATGATACGGATTCTGTTCATAACTCCAAGGATCTTTAAATCCCTTTTGATGTTCTTTATAAATCCTGTGATTGTAAGCTACCGCTTTTTTATAAGCTCCGTCTTTTTCTTTATGCACCAACGATTTTTCATAGTATTTTATGTAATTGTTCGTCTTTTCTGACTGGATATGCGTTGCTATATTGGGATAGAAGAAGCATCCAATTCCGATAAAAAGAAAAAGTATTCCAATTACTCTTTTCATTTTACACACCTTATTTTTTCCGTATTTTCCGGATGATCTTATAAATTATGATGGCAACTAAAATTAACGAAAAAGCCATGAGCAATGCACGTTTGTACGCTTTCTGCCACTGCGAACCTCTGTTTTTATTTTTTTCAGCGTCATAATCTTCCGGATTATATTTCGTCCTTGTGCCTCGGACTAACAACCGATGGGAATTTACTCCATATGGGGTACAGGTAATAAGTGTAACGTGGTCTTCTCCCCGGAGGATGTTCAGCTTTTCCGTATCTTCCGGAAGAACTACATTAATCTCGTCCACTTTATATGCAAGGATTTTTCCTACAACATGTATATAAAACAGATCCCCTTTTTTCATCTCTGTAAGATCTGTGAACATTCTCGATGAATTGAGGCCCGTATGACCAGTTAATACCGAATGGGTATCATGCCCGCCTACGGGAACACTTGATGCAGATATATGTCCGATTCCTTTTTCCAGGGTTTTTCCTGCCGTTCCATGATAGATTGGCAGGTTCACACGGATACATGGGATTTCCACATAAGCCATGATATCCGTTCCTTTGATTTTCAGGATATCATCATATCGTAATCCAGTAGCTTTTACGCTCATCTCATCCGTGAACGGATCGGTAAGTACAACTTTGGCTCTTGCAAGCTGCTGATTATATAATCTGGCTTCCCGGAACAATCTCTGATATTCCTTTTCGGATACCTGTTTGCTTTTTTGTTCATACACTCCAATCTTTGAGCTTGCGCTTTTATCGTAAATATAATTACTGATCCATGGATATAGAGCCAGTCCGATACCAAGAAGAATCAATGCCATCTGCATTATTTTTTTCGGTTTTTTTGAATTTATCATAACTTCATAGTTTCACATTTTCGTTTATTGGAAAAGGGACGGTCCGGGTATCTCCCGAACCACTTCCCTTTTCATGTTTTTTATTTATTAGGTTTTAAGGATTTCGGATTTATTATTTATTCATTATTTTGCAACGTTTTTCTTTCTGCTCCATGCGATTCCTGCTCCTGCAAGAACTACACCTAAAATAGTGATCAGATAGAGTCCGTCTCCGCCAGTTTTTGGAAGTGTAAATCCTTTCGAGTTCAATACTTCCATGTCAACAAGACCGTGCTCAGAATCTGTAGTTGTCTTGTCGGCGTTCAGAGTTGCGTTTGTACCATCTACTTTTGCAGATGCTGCTGTAGTCTGTACTACAACTTTATTCTGCAGAGCTTCACCTTTAACCACGCTGTCATTTGCTGTACTTTCTGTTCCGGCTTTGCTCTGGATGCCTGTGATATTTGCGGTTGTAGCTGTAATATCAGCTTTTGCACTGTTAATGGTAATGGTCATAGGCTCTTTCAGGAGGCTGTATCCTGTATCAGAGTGAGTCTCTGTCATTACATATGTGTCACCTTCGATTCCATTGATCAGAAGTGTTCCATCTGCAGCCGGGCTGAACTCTGTAGCTCCTGCCTCTGTAGCTGATTTACCATTTACATAATATACACCGTTAGATCCGGTTGCTTTTACATAGTAGTTGTCTTTCTGGTTTTGAAGTACAAATTTAACTTTTGTTGCATCTCCGTTGTTGTCAGAGAATTTCTTCTGAAGATCAATACCGAATGTATAAACAATACTCTGATCTCTTAAAACGTCATAATATTCCTGGCTTGTTCTTCTCCATTCCAGAGAAACATCATTCGGGTTACCTTTATCTCCGGTTACAACCGTGTTATTTGATTTCACATCTGCTGTATAATATACAACCATGTATTTCTCTGAATAGTTTTTGTTGATCTCATTCAGTCCATCGGCTGTCATTGCAACTGTCATTTTGGCTGATCCATTGTCGTTCTCAGAATAGTCCTGTGTATACTTTCCAGAATCTTTTGTCCATACTGCAACAGCACCACTGTCTGCTACGTTGGCTACATTTGATTCTGCTTTGTCAAGAGAATCGTAAAATGCGATTACAGCATCTTTTCCATAGGTGATACCCTGGCTCAGCTCATCAATGAAAGTGTATTTGCTTAAGTAAGTTGTTGAGCTTGTAATACGTGGAAGTTTTGTAACAAGTTTGTAATCCAGTTTTTCACCTTCAGATGCAGTTACTGTATCAGAGTATGTATATTCCGGTCTTGCTTTTGTGAAGTCAGCAACTGTACCTTTTTCTGCAGTTGTGATGTTCGCTTCATCTGGATTATTTCTTACTTTTTTATCCAGTGTTGGAACACCTGTCTGGTTTTTCGGGTAACATACAACATCATAGAACCAGCTCTCACCTTCATAATCTGTCATTGGGAGCTGCACAAACCACGGATTGGTTGTATATACAACATCTTCCGGGACTTTCGTTTCAACGATCAGGTACAGACCCAATGCAAGGTCCTTCTTAGTGGTTGTTCCGGAAGCATCTGTAAGTGCCATCTTATCAGCGTCTGCTGCATAAGCTTCCAGCTTATCTTTTGTTGCTGTGTTATCTTCTAATGCTGTTTTCAGAGAATCATTGATCTGCTGAGAAGTGAAATACTCCTTCGTATCTTTTGTATGAACCGGATTCTGAGTATCGAGTCCGATGATTTTCTGTAATGCTTCCGGAATCTCATAGATCAGCTTCACATTTCCGCCGGAGCTTAGTGTATCAACATCTCCTACCCGAAGGTATGAAAACTCTACTCCTTTGATGGCATAATCAGCCAGTTTCTTTTCTACTTCACTATTCTGTTTTCCTGTAGAGATCTGGTCATCTACGTTGACACCAGCCTGCGTTGCAGCTGTAATATCATATTTGTGAATTGTTAATGATGCCGTTTTGGATGTATCAATAACATCCTCAGATGCGGCTTTGGCAGGCATAACTGATACAGCAGTCAGCATTGCAGCCAAAGCCAATGTCATGATCTTTTTCTTAACTTTTTTATTCATGATTTTTCTCCTTTACTTTTTTAATTATGATCATTCCATATGGTAATTTGGAATAAATAAGAAAATCCTCTTTTTATCTTCCCTCCTCATAGAGTATCTTCTTTCATAATTCATCTTTTTTCTCCATAAGTTTTAGATAAAAGCTATCGTTTTTTTCTAACAGATATGCACTGTAATTCACTAATGCCTGAAAAATAATCTGAGATTTTTTGCAACCTGTCAGTTTTGTATATTTATCCAATCTTTCATCTTGGTCTTCATAAATATAGTTGGAATACAATACATTTCTTTTTATATATTTGTCTTCTCTCCTTGATGTAATCAAAACTTCATCATTCATAACTGGATCCACTTCAAAAAAGTACGATACTGCCCGATCCAGAAATACAATTTTGCTAATCTCTTCCATTTGAATCAGATAACTTATAAGTTCTTTTAGTGTTTCTGTTATGTAATATGATGTAATTCTTTTCTTTCTCAATTCTGTCATTTCTCCGTGTAAGCATTTATTTTTATATATAATATCACTTCAAAATTTAGGTGTCAGGAATGACACCCTATTTTTCAAACATTTATTTTTATATATAATATAGTTTTAAAATTTAGGTGTCAAGAATGACACCTAAATTTTTATTCTTCTACCAGTCAAAACTATCAGCAGTACTTCCATTACCAATATCAACATTGCGTTCCCTGTACTTAATGTTCCAACTTTGTCCTGGCTTCAAATCATCATATGTTCCTTTACTGCTTTTTCTCCCACTATTACTTTTTCTACTACTTCTTCTCGTTGAGCCAGTGCTGCTCCTTTTGCCGTAGGAAGAGGATGTTGATCCGGAACGATATGATCTGCCGGTTGTACCGGTGCTATTACTATAGCTATTTGATCTTGCGACCGTAGTTACCGGTTTATTCTTTACTGTTACTTTCACAGTCTTTGTAACAACTGTATCGTTTGATCCGGTAATCTTATATACCAGTTTATATTTTCCAACCTTTTTCAGCTTCACCTTGGAATCGTCTGCCTGAATACTTTTGATCAGTTTATCTTTTTTGATCCCTTTCATCCAGTCTGCTTTATTTCCTTTGATTACTTTGAAATTTCGGAAGCCCTTTACATGCTTCAGATAATCTTCCGTCACTTTAACAGTGACTTCTTTCATACTCTGATTGCCGTTATTATCTTCTGCCACAACTTCAATTTTGTTCTCTCCGGCTTTCGGAAAACTCAATGTATATTTGCTTAAGTCATTTACATCTTCTTTTTTAATATCACATCTGGAAAACTGGATGCTCTTAATACCAGATTTATCCGTCACACTCTTTACCAGATCAGATGCTTTCGCATCCCGGTTCACAATAATATTTGCTGCTACATCATTTAATGTGATTTCCGGATTTTTGCTGTCCTGTACTTTTACTTTAAACTGTACCGTTTTATCTTTGTAGGTTGCATATGCCTGATAAGTTCCTACTTTTGATGTATCTACTCTGGACAGATCCAACTTTGTATTCTCTAATGCTGTTTCATTTCCGGCAATATAATCTGCCGGATCCGTACTTAATTTATCTCCATACTCCACCACATAATTTTTCTCTTTTGCAGCATATGCATTATATTTATATATGCCTATACTAGCACCCAAAACAACAACTAAACCAACAACTGCTGCGATCCATTTTTTCTTCATAGCTTTTCACCTCATCTTGTGTTAGGTGTCAGGAATGACACCCTATTTTCATTTTTACTTTAGGTGTCAGGAATGACACCTAATTCTTTTAAAATCCAAAATACTCATACCAACGGTTCACAATATCCGCTCTATTCGCACATATATACTTTTGAATTTTCTTCAGATCACTTTTAGGAATATTTCCCTTATTATGTTCTAATATAACGCCATCTCTTTTTATCCAAAATTTTGCAGAATTTTCAGATGGTCTCCCTTTCGATACATGTATATGAATCGGTTCACCGTTTTCATTTGAGTAAAAATAAAATGTATATCCCAAAAAATCCAATAACGCTTTAGGCACTTTGTTTTTCCCCTCTTTCTCTGGCGATCTCCCATATGATAAAACTGTTATTTCTAAGATATTGCTGCATCTGCATCATCTCATCTTCCGAAAATCCATAAGATTTATAAATCTGATTTTCCGGGAGTTTTCCTTCTGCAAAATCAAAACCTTTATCATTTGGTCGTTCAAAGCGAAAGGTAATTGTCTCAAACCCAGTACTATCTTCTTCGATATCAGAAAATGTAAGTACTATATTATCTATCGTGCTGTAATAGTTTTTCATCTTGGCATTCTCCTTTCCCACATCTTGTTTAGGTGTCATTCCTGACACCCTGTTTTCATTTTTACTTTAGGTGTCAGGAATGACACCTAAATAATTTTTAATAATAGTCTTTCGTTTCTTTTATTTCAACGCCTGAAGCATCTACGGTCAATAGTAGTGCACAATAATCGATCAGAGCCTGAAAGATTACACAGCTTTTACTACATCCCAACCTTTCGGCTTTTTCTTCTATTAATGATATTTGATCTTCATCAAATATCATTGTTTCCAGCACATCCCGTCTTATATAATCCGGATTGCTTCTTTCCGTAAGCATTACTCTTGGATCAATCTTTGAATTTACAGAGAAAAAATTTCTTATTGCTCTTCTATAAAAAACCGTCTTTGTGATTTCCTCTCGCTTGGAAAGAAATTTCACCAAATCCTTGATTTCTTTCGTTATATAAAAACTGGTCTGTACTTTTTCCATGCTGCGCTACTCCTTATTCAGTAAAGTTCTTAATATCTCTATACATTCATCATAACGCATTTTCTCTTCTTTCGTCAAATAAACATACTGCTTTTTCAGACTTTTTGTAATTCCTTTCACATCTTTTTTGAAACGTTCTAAAGATACCGCATTCGGGTTATCTGCTATTTTTTCTTCTTTCTTTTCCATTACTCCTGACGGTGTTATATCTTTCCCTGTTTTTTCTGCTTCTTTCAGATAGTCTCTCTGCTCATCCTTATCCATCTTTTTTACAATCTCATCTGCCGTATTGATGGTTGTTTTCCCGAGCAATATTGCTTCTTTTAGTTCATCAGATGCGTGCTTTTCAACGTTTTCGAATTTATTTATTGTCCCACTGCTCATACCGGTTGTTTGCACAAGAATGTCTCTTGTTTTTTCACCTTTGATCATCAATTCATCTTCTGCTCCATCTTTGCTGGCAAAAGGAATACTCTCTACTCCATTCTCTCTTAACTCCTGAATAATCTCTTTCCATTCACGGATCTCCATCATTCGATCCGCATCTGTGTAATTCCTTGCTTCCTTATTTGTCGTAATAATCGAAAGCCTTTCCTTATTTTTACTACTAAGTGGAAGATCTATCTCTTCTGGATCTTTTACTACACACGGGATAAGGCTGTCCTGTGTCCATTTTGTATTTTCCGGATCTGCAATCAATTGGTCAATCGCTGTCAGTCTTCTTTCTCCACCTAACAATTTATATTTTCCGTTCTCCATTGCTTTTACATGCAATGGCTGAATTAGTCCGGTATGGTCGAGCGACCATGCAAGGCTGTTAATTTCGGCTATACTGTACTTATTCATTTCATTTTTTTCAATATCGTCTCTATTAAGATACGATATCTTTAAATCATTCTTTGATTTATCATTTAATAATCCAGCTCCTACTTTAAGCGTAGGTTCTTCTGTCTGTTCAGCTTTAAGGCTGTCTAACCCTCTGAATAACTCTTTATTAAACTTTGGCATCTTCCTTCACTCCCATTATATATTTTGTTAATTGCATGTACTCTTTTGTTGCCCGGCATTTTTCTTTACCATTATCATATGCCAATAACGGTTTTTGAACCAGTGATCCTTCTTCAATATTTTTCGTTACACTAATATTTGTCGGAAGGATATAATTTCCAAATGCCTCCTGTAACAATTCATAAACTGTTTTAGAAACATTTTTTCGTCCATTCCATTGTGTGAAAAATATACCGCCAATCTTAAGACGCGGATTATATTCCTGCACTGTCTGTACCAGATTCATGGTAATTGCTACACCTAGTAAGCTGCCGCCATCACATCTTACCGGAAGGTACACCCGGTCAGCAGCCGCTAAGCCATTTATATTGACAATCGAAACCGATGGACTACTATCCATTATACAATAATCGTATTCATTTTGCACTGCTTTTAAGTGTTTCTGTAACCGAAACTGCTGCGGCGTTTTTACATCGGCTTTCATCCGTTCCTCTGTTTCTGATAACGTCAGATAACTGGGAATGATATCCAGGTTCTCATATTCTGTTTTCTTAATTGCATCGTGAATATCCATTTCACGATCCATCAAAAGATCTTCCACAGATTTACTTCCCGGCGTATGTACATTTTCACCGTTATATACCTTGGCAAATAATTGTAAAAAATCTACTTCGCTATATAAACAGGTTGTATTCATCTGCGGATCCAGATCAATCAATAAGACCTTTTTTTGAAATTCTGTCGCTAAAATATGAGCAATTGTTGTTACACTCGCCGTTTTTCCCACGCCACCTTTGTTATTAAAAAAAATCAAATTTTCCATTTGTTTTCCTCCGATTTTATTTTATATTGATTATATAGTATAATATATTATATATATAATATTGTCAAGTAGATTTACCTCTCATACTCCTGTTCTTTCTCCGGTAATCGTGTCAGCAGCTCATGTTCCCATTCGTTCTGTCGCTGCTCATACTCATTATTCATAGATCTTTTCAAAGAAACGATTGCCTTGTTTAATGCCGATCCATACCTAATATACTCCAACCTTACACTGCTTCTTTTTTTCCCAGCATACATAGCTGTACGCATTTCCACGTTTTTTAATATTTCCTCTGCAAATGCATTGCCCTGATCCTTTGCCTTTCCCAACCAATATTTGCTTAACTCAAAATTCTGTTCGCCAGGCTCTTTCTTCATATAAAAAATTCCCAGTGACACTTGTGCATATTCATAATTATTTTCTGCAAGCTCCGTCAGCATCTGCATCCCCTCTTTTATCTCACTCTTTTGTTCTCCTTGATATGCCAGATATTTTCCCAGCACATACTGTGTTGATTCGGAAGCTCCCTTTTCCATAGCATCTCTTAATATATCCACACCTTTCCGCTGCTGTTCTTTCTCCGGCAATTTTAAATAACATTTTCCAAGAAGCTCCTTCACATAGTTATTCTCTGTACTTCCTTCCAGATAACCGATTGACTTATGCAGATCATAATATTCCGAATGCATATCTGAATAGATTTTTCCAAGTTTATAGGATGCATATTCATTTCCGTTATTCCTTGCCTTTTCCAGCCACTTAATACCTTTCTCCATCTGATACAACGGGCTTTCTTTGTCCGTATAAATATCTCCTAATGCATACTGTGCATAATCAAATCTTTCCGCTGCTTTCATCAAAAGTTTTTCTGACTCTTTAAGACTTTCAATATCTCCATTTTCCAGATTAATCTTTGCCAATTGATACATCGCATAATAGTTTTTCTTTTTTACTGCTTTTTTCAAATGTGCTTCTGCAAATTCTATATTTTTCTCCGTTCCCTGCCCCTTTAATTCCATCATGGCAATTTTATATCCCAACATATCATCACTGCTTTTTGAAAGCATTTTGGAAAATCCTTCGTATGCATCCCGGTAATATTTCTGCGCTTTTTCCTGATCCACCGCTGCTCCAACACCTTTCTCATACATACTGGCTAATCGATACGCTGCATACGCATTACCACCAATTGCAGATTTATTAAAATACTGTATTGCCTGATCATAACTAACCTCTACATCTTGCCCGTAATAATAAATATTTCCAAGTGAGTACATGGCATAAATATTCCCTTCTCCTGCAGCTTCTTCATAATACTTTCTTGCCTGTTCATAGTCTTTATCAACGCCCTGTCCATATGCATACTGCTTGGCAATTCGATATGGTACATATTGTCTTAAAAATTTATCTTTTTCTAAACTGGTTAAGCTCTCATAAACATCTTGAAATATTTGCAGGGATCCTTTGAAATATTCCCCCGCTTTTTCTTCATCCGCCTCAACACCACGACCGTAATTATAGCAAGTCCCCAGCTCATACAATGCCAATGCATTTTCCGGCTCCTGCTCCAGCAGCCGGATTCCACTTACAAATTTTTCTTTTTCATAAATCAGTTCTTTTGCTTTTTTGTAAATATTGGACCATACTACTCCTCTGCTTGATTCCACCTGATCAGAATACTTCCAGTCTTCCTCCACAGGATCCCAGTTATCTTCCAGCTCCGGCTCAGGTAATTTTTCTTTTCGTCCCTGTTCCTCTGCCTGCTCCGCTGCTCTGTATTCCTGTTCCGCATTACTTCTTATTTCATTGTCATATTCTCGCAATTCTTTTAAGATGCAATTTCCAAGTTTCTTGTATAAATCCTTTATTTTGTTATTTACATATTCTTCCGGATTTCCTTTTGTCGAATATGCCTCTTGATATTTCAGACTTTGCATTTTTAATTCTGACACTAATTTTTGAAAATCATTTTTATGATACTGATCAATATATCTACGGCTCAATTCATCAATATCAGGTCGAATGCTTTTCATAAGATTCGTACTGTAATTCCACATCTTTTTATCACATTCCGGCAACTTTTTATATAACTGAAAAAATGCGTGTGCCAGTTCTTTATCCTCTGCAAGTGAATGATCTTTTTTCTGCTTAATGATCGTCCCACGTATGATCTCATTAATTTTATGATTGATATCCCTGCTTTTTATAATTTCATTTGCGATCGTACTTTTACAGGCTTCAATACTGCTTAACTTAAATCTTCCAACCATTTCCTGACTGCTTACCAGTTTTCCGTTTTTATTCCTTACCGGAGCTTTCACCTTTTTTCCGTTTTCTTCTTTCCATTCATACTCCTGATACTCTTTCACTTTCCGCATAGGATCTGGTTCTACTGTAGCAACATGGATATGGATATTATCTGTATTGTAATGAATAGAGCCACTCCATATCGCATTTTCCAATCCTTCTTTTTGCAGCATCTTCCGCATTCCTTTCCTGGTTACTTCATATATCTTTTTTTCATCCAGTATCCCATCGTGCAACAATCCATTTTCTTTTAACCAACTGTTATCAAAGGAAATCACCGTCTGCCACATCAGTGATCCTTTTTCCTGCGCTGCCGCAAATCTTTTTTTCATCTCTTTAGATTCCGCTTCTGTCAACCTATTCTTTTCAGCGGTAAATAATCCTGTAGTTTTTTCTGGATTTCCCATATAATCCGCATAAAGATCATACTCCATCGTATGCTCTGTTCTTACTGCTTCTGGGCGGTCCATATAATTAATATACTGGTTATACTTACTACTGCTTGGTTTACAGAACCGATTTTTTACTATTACTCCTGCTTTGATGTTTCCCATCCCATTTAGGTGTCAGGAATGACACCTAGTTCCTCCTTCCTCTAGGTGTCAGGAATGACACCCTGTCACTTCTTCCTCTTAGGTGTCAGGAATGACACCCTGTCACTTCTCCTCTTAGGTGTCAGGAATGACACCCTCCTGCTTCTTCCTTTTAGGTGTCAGGAATGACACCTAGTTCCTTCTTCCTCTTAGGTGTCAGGAATGACACCCTGCTACTTCTTCCTTTTAGGTGTCAGGAATGACACCCTGTCACTTCTTCCTCTTAGGTATCAGGAATGACACCCTGTCGCTTCTTCCTCTTAGGTGTCAGGAATGACACCTTGTTTCTCTCTCCTCTTAGGTGTCAGGAATGACACCTTATTTTTTCAATCGTTTTCTTTCATCACTTTTCTGCTTGAAATGCTGTATTTTATCTTTCAAGTTTTTTCTCGATTGCGAAATCACCGGAGATGGCGCAAAATCACATCCAATACAAGTAGACAATTGTTTACTGTGTAAAATCGTATTCACAGCATCCAGTAGCACTATAGAATTTTGTTCCGCTGTTTGTACTGCCCATTTCATACGTTCTTTCTGAAGATAATTTTGTTCCAACTCCTTTCTCACAGCAATTGCAATCTTTTCTTCCCACGCTTCATTCTCTTTTGAGAGCAGATAATTAATAACCTGGCTGGATGTAGTAAAACCCAATTTCGCTTGCAGTTCATTTAAGATCTTTTCGTTTTCTTCTGCTATATAAAATGATTTCTTCCTCATATGAATTTTCTTCCTTTATTAAATTTTCGAGTTAGGTGTCAGGAATGACACCTAACTATGTTCCTTCATTATTTCAGCTTTTCACTAATCTTCTCCAACGCAAGAGTATTGGATTCGATAATGTCATTTGCCTGTTCCAGTCGATCAACTACAGCATCTACTAGGTTATGATATTTTTCATCGATGTTCTGGATATCTTCCAGCTCAGATACTTTTGTCAAATACCTCCGGATATATTCCTCCCGGCTCACTTTGTTCTTCCTGGCAAGTTCATCAATTTTCTTAACGACTGCCGCATCTAATCCACGCACTGATATGTTCATTATTTTGTTTCCTCCATATTTTTATATATGTTATTATATCTTTTTATTATATAGTTATCAATACATTTTTGTCACCACACTTTTTATATTTGAGAGCATGGAATCGTTAGGCTTTGCCTAACCATCAACGTAAGTTGATGTCAGATTCCTCTTATGCTCTTTACTTCTCCGAAGTTCTACTTTTTTCAATAAAAAAAGAAAATTTATTTTCTTTCTCCGCTTTACTGCTCCGATATGCTTCAGTTGCTCTGAATACTTTTTCTACTTAGGGTGTCAGGAATGACACCCTAAAATTATTTCTTTCAAAGAAAAAGAGTGGTCTTTCGACCACTCTGAAAAATACTTCTTTTTCATAAGGTGTCATTGCTGACACCTTACTTTTTTTCAGCAGATTCTTTCTCTGCTATGTTTTTATGTGTTGGAAATTTATATTTCCATTTTTCTTAGATAATAAATGCTCTGTTCGCCAACTGCTCTCTTTCGGCTACTGTACTTACATTGACATCACGAACCATTCTGGATAAATCACCCAAATCCGTATCCTCTGTTTTCGGAACAACGATACATTCATGAATAGAACTTGGCAAGATTACAAGGTTTTCAACCGCATATTCCTTTTTAATTTCATTCATCATTTCTTTATTAAGGAACTGGACAGCCCCCTTATTTCCATGTTCATTTGTTGCAACTAACATTGTATTGTCTCCAAATGAAACTTTCAAAATCTGTCCTTCTGCAAATGTATTCTTTTCTGCCATTTTCCATGCCATTTCTTCATCAATTTTAAACTGCTCCAGCATACCTCTTTTTAATTTCGTCTCCATATACAAGGAATCATTTTCAACTACTCTTCTAACAAGGAAGCTTTCGATTTCCTCACAATATTCGCATTTTCTTCTGATTTCATCCAGCGCATTGTTATTTACTTTTTCTACTTCGATATACAAATGTTTTAAAATATCTTCCTTGTTCAAAAAAGAACTAATTTCTTTTGGAATATTTTCATCACTGACAGCTTCAATAATTTCATCAACAACCCTATCCATTTTATCTCCACGCATTTCAGCTATGGCAATAAGTTCATCTGGATACAGCAACACAGCTACTCCATACCCATCCTTTTCTTTGGTTTCAAACTCAAATGCGTGTAACATTTCTCCGTTTTTCACCACTTCTTTTTCAATAAATTTTAAACCTCTTTTTCCTAATTCTTCTTTCAGCATTTCTCTTGTCATAATAAAATCTCCTTTTTCAAAATTATTTTTTTAATGTGCTTTTTAGATTCGACTCCGGTGGGGAGCGTTCTTTTTTTCTGTCAGCGTATTTGGGCATCCTTTTTCTCCTTTCTTTATCTATGTGCTTTTTGAGTTTTCCTCACGTCTGGGTTTGCGTGTATCATGCACGAACAGGTTTCAGCGCATACGCATGGTGGAGAACAACGTGGACCTTGCGTATGCGCTGGAATCTGTTATGATACAAATTCGCAAACCCGTGTGGAGAACTTAGCACATAGATAGCGAAAGAGAATAGCCAACGAATTTACGCTGACGAAAAAAGGGGTTCCCCTGGGGGAACCGATCGGCAAAAGGGGACTCCCATTCTTCCTTTTTCTGGCGTGCTTTCAGCAGCATATTTTCCTCAGAATAATATGCTGCAACGCCAAGTGGTCTGGGAGCCGGGCAGACCAACACAGGATGTGGTGCCGGGAATGGGACACAAATAAATCAGCATTTTACACGATTGATCAACAATGCTATTCCATCATTACCATTCCGATTCTCACCAGCAGCCACATGGCTATTTGAAATATTCTATTTACATATTTTTAAATTGCAAAAGGAACGGCATTAAACCGTTCCTTTTGCATCTGTTACTACTTATGTTTCTTTGTCTTTTAATTCTTATCTTGCCTCTTCTTGCTTTTTACCATATTTTTTTATTATCGGCCAGAACACTTCTTTTTCTGCTTCTTTCCTTGCTGCTGCGGCTTCTTCTTTCTTATCGTATCTTCCGAGGTAGTAGTTCTTCCCTTTAAATGTAATTTGCGCTTTCCACATGCCTCTCTGCTTATCCCAGGACACACCTTTAATCCCAGATGTATTATTTTTTGACATTCTTTGAGCAAGACTTTGTACACATGTGTTCTCTACTCTTATAAGTTTTTTCGTGTTCTCCTTCAGTGTTCTACCATTCTCTTGATTATGATGACCACATGTTCCTACTTCTCTAGCGCGTGATATTAATCGTTCGCAATATCTTCCGCATTTCAAGCATTTGCATTTCCACACCATTCTGCCGGAAGTTTCTGCTCTCACAGGTTCTATAAACAACAAGTCTTTTACAACTTTACCTGTCATGTCTTTTTTCCGTTTACACCCGCAGGATTTTGTATGCCCGGAAGTTAATTTGTTTCTTACAATTTCTCTAATTGTCCCACATTCACATTTGCACGTGTAATATTTATTATGAGACGAATCTGTCTTATCAGACTCGCTTATTACAGTCCATGATCCGAATTTATCTCCAATATTAACTTCTTTGAGTTTTTTCATGGATTCACCCTCTTATTTACTGATTTCCCATATGTCTCCACCGGAGTTCCACTCTCCGTCTTCATCATATTCATTTTCCTCCACATAGTATTCTGTGACGTTGCACATTGTACCTGTTGCGGAGCTAAACTCATCTATTTCCGTATTGTATTTTTTCAGCTCTTCCAGAGCTTCTTCCTTGTTACGAAACTTTTTAATAAGCTCTGGACTTGCATTTGTATCATTAACTGCACATCCCACGGTCATATCTTCTTTTTTTATTTCAATGCTATTCTTTTTTAATTCATATAATTTCATAACATACCTCCGCCTATTTTTACAAATTAACATTGTCTGTTATTCTAGCTTCTTCTCCAATAAATTCAATACCTATCAGCCTATTACTAAGATAACTACCTTCAAACATATCTGTCATAGAATATTTATATCTCATAGCATCAAATCCACCGACAATAGTAGCTTTCATAACTCCGTAATATTTATTTCTGTAGGTAACTTCTACTTTCTGCATAGCAGAAAATATTATATCTACCGGATAATCTCCTTGAAGTTCAGAAATAACCTCTCTTTTAAGACCAGATAATAATTCTACATCAGAAATGCTAATGATTTCTTCCGTATATTTATTATCTTTTATCCACTGTATTGTACTTTCAATTGCTTTATTTTTTTTATGCATTTTACGCCCTTCAATATTTTCTTTTTTATTAATGAATCAATTGTATTTATATATATTTCACTATATATTATTGTGTGAATAAAAACAATACATCTCCGATCATTTATAGTTATATATCCATAATAATCTTCCGGCACTCCTTACAACAACCTGCTTTTGCCATATGTCCAGATCCAATACCCGTGTTATCACTGATACACATACCATTCTTTCGTGGTGGTATTCCGACAACTTTTCTTATATTCTCACTCCAGTAAATATGTCCGCTACTTTGTATGTATCCTGCTATCATTTCCTTGTCACAATATGGACATTTCATAATTCATTCTGCCCCTTTCATCCATTGTAAAATATCTTCCTTTTTGTTATAATCTTTTTATCGGAGGGCGGTGGCAAGCCCACCCTCTCTGGTTTCTCTAAGCCAAAAGGCTTATTTATCAGCTATTTCCAGTTCTGGAAATTTGATTCCCAAAATACCAGCTAAAGCTTTTAACGCCTCATATTCCGATGAACCTTTTTCTGCTTCCCGGTTTAAAAACCGTTGCATTTCTTCTTTCGTCATTTCTTCCATGGCTACTCCTTTCTCCTCTTGCCCGGTTGATGTCTTTACAAGCACATCAATTGTGATACACTTATTATCTCATTTGCAAAGGCTTATCACAACCTATTGATTAACCTATAAATGAAACTTTTTTCATTTTTAATGTGCTTTTTAGATTCGACTCCGGCGGGGAGCGTTCTTTTTTTCTGTCAGCGTATTTTGGCATCCTTTTTCTCCTTTCTTTATCTATGTGCTTTTTGAGTTCTCCTCACGTCTGGGTTTGCGTGTATCATGCACGAACAGGTTTCAGCGCATACGCATGGTGGAGAACAACGTGGACCTTGCGTATGCGCTGGAATCTGTTATGATACAAATTCGCAAACCCGTGTGGAGAACTTAGCACATAGATAGCGAAAGAGAATAGCCAACAAAATTACGCTGACAAAAAAGGGGTTCCCCTGGGGGAACCGATTGGAAAAAGGGGAATCTCATCCTTCCTTTTTCTGGCGTGCTTTCAGCAGCATATTTTCCTCAGAATAATATGCCGCAACGCCAAGTGGTCTGGGAGCCGGGCAGACCAACGCAGGATGCGGTGCTGGGAATGGTACACAAATAAATCTGCATTTTACACAATCGATCAACAATGCTATTTCATCATTACCATTCCGATTCTCACCAGCAGCCATCTGACTATTTTTGACTGTTTCTTTTATGTATTTTTATAATGAAAAAGAACGGCATTAAACCGTTCCTTTTGCATCTGTTTGATTCAATTAAATTTCTTCTGTTGAGGGAATTACACTTTCTCATCCTCTTTTTCTTCTATTGCTTTTGCATCCTCTTTAACAGCTCTTTTGCAGAGCGAGTCCGGCCACTCGATCTGTGCGGAGGGCGGAAGGTAGAATACACGAAAAGCCAGCTATAATGCCGGCTTTCGCTATATATAGAACCCATAAAATTTGGCGCGATTTTTTCATTTTTTCTAACTGCTCCGGTATAAGATTAGCCAATTTCATACTCTTCCAAGAAACATTAAATTACTACTTTATGTAATTTTACATTTCAGGATCTGTATCTTCAAATTCCTCCGGATACAGATCTTTTAAGATTTCATATAATCCTTCATAAATCCGTTGTTTCATTTCCGGTGGAACGTCCGGAACATCTTTACTTTCTTCTACTTCAGGTTCTTCATCCAGACAGGTATCTGCTAATAACTTTTCTTCCGGTTCTGCAAGCTCAGCAACTATAGTTCTCTTCCAATGCTTCATATTTTATTTCCCTTTTACTTTGCATACAATATTTAAATTAACTGTTTTTACATTCTCTTTTTCATTAACATCATCATACTTCCAATCTTCCAATATAGATAATAAAAAGCCTCTTTTATCTGCATTTCTTTTTCTAACAATAATAAGATATCCCATATAAACATCAATTATACCAGTTATTATAACTATAATCATTGCCAATTTATTCAATATTCCTTCCGCCTTTATATCAATAGCAGTAAATATCAAAGTAACAACCCCAATTAGAATTGCAATATCACCCTCTCTATTAAGTGAATTTTCAAATCCTTTAATATCCGCTTTCATAGTTTCTACAATTGTACGTTCTTTTTCCCGTTGGGACTGATCTCCACCTGCTTTTGCAGCAGTTCTTTTAATCTTTTCAATGATTAAACTTCTACTTTTTTCCAAATTGTCCATCCCTATTAAATTCATATACTGTTCATAGTATCTTTCATAACTTCTTTTCTTTCCAAATGTAAATGTTATTTTTCTCATGTATTTTTATTCCTTCATATTTATATTATATAGTATAAATGAACTTCAGATATATGTAAATATTGGTCTTCCTTAACCGTAAAGCAACGTCCCATATCTTTTTCTTTTTTATAGAAATCTCTTTCTGTGTATATTCCATTCCATTTATAGATATGAATCTGTATCTTTCCCAAGAAATTTATCCAATTTAGCATAAATATAATATATAGGATAGTATGAATATGCATATAGGAATAATATGCTCTATTTCTCCGCGTCCCTGTATCGCCCTATAAATAAGGTTTTCCGGTAATAATGGCAGGAACATTTTTGGACTCTTTTCCACAATTTATGATCATCAAAATGGACTCAATTTCTGATATCAGGAATGAATTTAGACCGTTCTTCAGAATATGTACATGATTTTGGACTGTTCAATAAAAAGAAAAAGCATCCATATTACATTATAGGCTGCTTTTGCGATCAAATTTATGCTATTTTTCTTGTATTGTTCCCAGATCCAGGACTTTCCCTTTCCTGGAGATCATATTCTTCCACCTGAACCAGACCTGACAGCTATGCTGAAAGATCTGTTGCTTATCCAATAATGCTCTGTTTTAAAATCGTATGTACGTATCTGCAGTTCAGAAGATTACCGTTCTCACCATTGATCCGGATTGCAGATGCCAACATCCGTTTCAATGCGTTTAGCGACTTTCCTTCCTCTTTTAACATCGGACGGTACTGCTTCAATAAGTTTGCCGTGTCAGCCAGCTCCTGCTGTGTGCTTTGCAAACGATTTCTTCTACATTCAGTTGCCACAAAGTACTCAAATTCCTGCTCCTCTACACCTTGCTTCTGCATCGGTGAAAATACGGAATGACGGTATGTCATATAGTATTTTTTATCCTTGATGCCAATAGAAAAGAACTCTTTCAGGGAATGTATATAGTAACGCAATACTCTACTGGTTACGCCTAACATTTCCCGAAATATCTTATAAAAGTTATGCACACCAACCTGATAGCTGCTCCGGTTTTCATGCGTCCGCTTAAGGAGCTCCATTAAGAGATATTTTTCATTTGCCTTCAGCTTTTGGAATTTCTTCTGATGAAATACCTGTCGGTGAAGGTTCACATAACCTTCCTTGAATGATTCCGGATATGAAAAATCATTTCTTAATATGACGATATCATAATCTGATTCCGTCTTCTTTTCATAAGTGATAATTCCTTTTTCAGACAGTGAGCGCAGAGAATTATAAAAGCTCTGTTTGCACATGCCAGTTTTTTTACATATATATTTATAGTGTACTCCATAAATGTTACCGCTGATATCCTGAACCTTTGCAATACAAAGGAAGAAATCCATCTCCTTATTTGTTAAATTTCGTAATTTGGGTAACAAACTATATTTGATTCTCATACGCTCACCTCCTCCTTAATTTCCATTTTATATATTGACATCTATATATTTTTTCATTAATATAGATGCATAGGGAGAATCTTTTTTCATAAGTACATAACGTAAGCATTTTTCCTTTCGGGCAAGTCTCCGCCAAGACTTGCCCCTTTTTCTATTTTGGGATCCATGCACTAAGCTGCAGATACATTTCTGTTCCGATTTTAAAAAGCTCTGTTCGTGGTGCCGGATATATAAGCCCGGCAAGTCCTATTATTGCCAGTGCAGCGATCACTATTGTCGCTGCAATCCGGATCAGCGTCCCGATCACTTTTACCAACGTACGGAATACGCTGCTTTTTTCTACTATAATTTTTTCTTCAGCATCATCTATATGATGCTTTTTCTTCAGCTCTCTCTGTGATTCCTGGAAGTCATTTTTTGCCTGAATGTCTTCCACTATATTTTTCCTGTATTTACTCATGTTTTCCTCTTCTGAAAAAGCCTTTTTTCTTTTTCGCTTTCTTTTCTTTTTTCTGTTCCGGATCATCCAATATATCACGATATAATTCAAGATGTGTTAATTTAAATGGATCTCTACAGTCTTTCGCAAAGAATGTGCTGTCCCTTTTATCACCCATCAATTCTAAAATATCATCCTGTTCTTCCCGGTCTTCTGATGTAAAATTAAAAATGTATGCCATTTTTTGATAGAAGTTATTTTCAATCAACATGTATGTTTTTTCAAATTCCCCAGGCTTAACGCCGACAACGCTGATCTGTATATTTTTTTCCAGGAATGAAATTTTATTGAATCCACGGTCATCATACACCCCATAATCGTATATGTAATAATCATAATCTTGCTGCAAAATATCCGGAAGTTTTTCCATCTTATAGTACATATCAATTCCCCGATATGTCGCCTTTCCATTCACCGGATCAACTTCCACATCTTCATATGCTTCTACTAGTGCTTCTACCCATTTATGCTCATTCATTTCAATATAACAAGCCTTGTATCCGCTATATATGAGATATTTCACAAGCTGTATAGCTTGCGTAGTAGTTCCCATCCGCTTTATAGCTCCCACTACACCTATAGTCTTTGCATTAGCAATATCATTATTTTTCTGTGATATTTCAACTTCATCTTCAAAATTCTGTCCCATATCTGGTCTTGTACGTTTCCCGGCAATGCACGCTTCCAGTTCTTCCTTTTTATCAGCCAAACGATCACAAAATACACATGTAAAAATCCCCTGATAATTTAAATGCATGATCAGATCACTCTGTCTGTTAATATCGGTCGCATCCATCACCGGCAATGCCTGATTCGCAAGTTGTATTTTTTTGATCACTTCAGCAATTTCTTTTGCCGGAGTAGCATATTGACCAATATCATACACAATCACTTTACACCCTTCACAGGACAATATATCATTTACCTGATCTTCTATATGCAAACTGGATTTTATGTATTTTACCTGCCATCCATGTTTTTTCGCTACATCTTCTGTCCAATAGCCTTTTTCTGTATTCCCAACGTAAACAAGCATATCTTTATCCTTTCTTCTTAAGCAAGTCGTTCCAATCATTTTCCTGTTCCGGAAGATCTACTATAATCTGAACATCCGGTCTTTCCTTTCCTATGATCTTTTTCAGGAGATCACAAGCCAGCTTTCCACCGTGATCGTTATTTGTTCCGATCCAGATTTCCTTTATACTCCTATCCGGCAGATAAGAATATATACTTTCCACTTTTCCGACACCAGCTAGAGCAAGATAATTGAAATTTTTCCAATGTTCTCGCTTAAGCGTCATGACTGATAAGCTCTCAATCATACTTTCCGTGATATATATAGCGGCCGCCTGGTTATCTACATATATTCCCTGTTTATAATCACATCCTGGAACGTCTCCATAAAAAGATCTGTATGTATTGGTTCCGCGTAGACAGGCAAATACCGGCTTTTCTTTTTCTGCATGGTCATATCCGACAAACACACAGTTCTTATGGACATCCTGATATAACTGCTTTCTATGAATCATTTCCTGCACTATATCCGGAGCAATTTTTCTTGTCTTAACCAAATACGCAAAAACATTATGCATATGCTGGCCTTTCTCTGGCAGCCGGAATATCCTTTTTTCACCTGTTGACTGGATTTCAAATTGCGGAAGCTTTGACAACTGCTCTGCTCCACCAATTTCCTGTGTCAGCACTTTTAATACTTCATGAAGATCCATATTGGTAAACTCAAGAACAAAGTCAATGATCGATCCGCCTTTACCAATCGCGGTTCCTATAGTCGGAACAGAATTACGCCAAAAGCAATTTTTTTCCGGATCTATGATCACAGAGTCATGCTCTTTCAAACTATAATATTTTCCTTTTCGTTTCACAGTAAATCCCAGCCGTGGTGCATAATCAATAATCCGGATCTGTTCTTTTATGATCTGATAAACGTTACTCATTTGCTATTTTCTCTTTCTGTTTTTCAATGTTAGATACTCTTTGCTGATATTCCGTTACTTTGTTTTTCAATTCTTCCATTTCATCCGTGTTCATCTGCTTCTGGCTCTCTGCATCGGATATCAATTGCTCTGTATTTTCTTTCTCCTCATCTGTTTGATAAGTTTCCTTTTCTTTTAATTCTGCAATCTTATCATCAATCCGGAGATTTTCCTGATTCAATTTGCCTTGCTTTTGTTCCGCTTTTTGAATCTTCTTATTATAATCTGCTATCTGGCTGTCACAGCGCAAGACTTTATATTCTGTTCGGGATCTCTTCTCAATTTTTCCAACTTTTTTTACATCCTGTAAGCTGCTATACAGTTTTAACGTCGTGTCTTCACTCTCTTTCGGCATGTCCATCCGAAGTGAGATATCGGACCAACGACTTGGCAGATCTTTTATTTGCAACACTATCCAGTCATCTTCTTCAATGATCTTATCGACATATAGAGGATTTCCATTCAGATCCACTGCCGAAAACTTGTATCGGTTAATTCCATCATATCTTTTGTTTGTAATGTCAAGTTCCACTTCCATTTCATTTTGCTGCTTAGAATATTCCCATCTGATCAATTTTACTTCTCGGTCATTCCAATCAACTGTAGTACCTATTTTCGTAGCATTTCCAGACTGAACCGGAATACGCAGCCAAAATCTGGATGTAAAAAAAACTGTATATCCTCCAATAAAAAGAAAAAGAACGATTGAGAAAAATATATTACGGTTTCGTTTTTTTCTTTCGCTTGCCATTAGCGTTCCCTCTCATAATCATAGATTTTCTCTGAGCGTAACATCTGAACCGTCTTTTTTTCAGAAATTAACGCTTCATAGAATTTCGAATCTACCATTTTCTCATTAACGTATTTCAATTCCATTTCCACTGTCCGTCCCCACTCCATATCCTGACACATTTTTTCACTCCAGGATTCCGGTGGCCCAACGACAAACATCACATCCGCCATCATTAGATCTTTACAGATCTTCATATCTTTATATTTTTCTCTGGCAATTGCTTCACATGCTAGTTTCTTGTCACTCGGACAACATATATACATCTGTCTCATTTTCCTCACTCCTCATTTGTTTACATTTTTATTTCTTGTCGATGGTTTTACAAGTTCCGCTTTGCATATCTTCCACAACGTAAAAAGATTTGTTTCCTTTTTCTAAGATCATCCAATATAATTTTTTCCCCGAATCATATTGTGTGGTCACATCATTTCTGGATATAATTTTTTCATTTGTATATCCATTCATCAGCATCCAGTTTTTGATTGCATTTTCAAATGCTGCATAATTTTTTATCTGCTCTTTCACTTCCGTCCGCATATCACAGATTTCACATTTAATATCACTCAATTCTGATTCTTCCTGTGGATATTCATCCTGTTGTGTCTTTTCTTCTTCACTTTTCTCTTCATTATTAGTATGTATTTTTTCTTTTTTAACTTTTTCTATTTTTACGTTTTCGCCTGATTTTTTTTCTTTTTTATTCTGTCCCGGCATTCCCCCCAAAATAATGCCCATCAATATTACTGCAAATATAATAAGTAATACGCCTATTATTCTTCTTGATTTCATCCATCTTCTCCTTTCTCTTCCGGCCGGATCAGCCGGAAGGAATCTATCGTTAAATGGTTACGGTGTGATACACCAGCCTATCCATTGGTGCAACCTATTAATTCAATGGTTCTCCTGCGTTCCATCCCCAGCCAAACCATCCATTTTTCACAAAGGAAGCTAACGTCTGTTTTTTCCAAACACCGGTATTGGATACAACCATGCCATTGCCTACATATATACCAACATGACCGAGCAATGCATGGCAGCTTCCCGATTTTCCGGAACCCCGGTTATAAACCGTTGCCCCAATCGGAATATTTTTTGTCGAAGTAGATACGCCCCATGTCATCCAACCATTGTGTGCACAGCATATAGATTTATACCGTCCGCCTAACGCTTTCTGATAAACCGTTGCGACCCATTTCTGACACTGGCCGCCATGGCAGCCAAACAAACTTCCCTGCATGGCTACGTTATATACCTTTTTCTGTTTTTTTGTAGCATGCTTCAGATCCTGCCCTCCGGTAGATCCGCCTCCGGCTCCGCTGGTATTAGATAATCCTGCCACAGTCATATGATCCAATCTGGAGAGATTAAATTTTTTCATATACATGTTCAATGTATTATATTGATTTTCGCACCATGGAGATTTCGATAATGCTTCTAACTGTGCCTGGCTTCCGGATCTCTTTCTTGCTGTTTCTGCTATATTTTTATAAGCTGAAGAAGTAAGTAAAAGCCTTGCCCTATCTTTCAGTCCTTGCGAATAAGATGTATATTTTCTATATGTACCAGTGGCTCCTCTAGTTCCATCCCATGTAACTTCACCCTTCCAGGTACTTCCGGTTCCCGTTGCCTTAAGTCCAAACAAGTTATATTCTTTTGACGCTGTATTGTATAGAGACGTTCCATCCCATGTACCGCCAACTTCCTGCTGAGCCTGCGCGATCGTCACACTAGCATAGATTCCATATTTTTCCTGCAGTTGCAAACTAGTTACCAAGATTTCATTTGTAACCCAGGGCGGCATCCCATCTAAATCGATTTCTACATCCTGAACATCATCATTTCCATTCTCGTTTTCTCCATTAATGATACCTAAAATCATTACGATACTCTGTGTTGTTGTAGTGACTCCGATCAGCATTAATGCCAACGCAGCAATTCCTATTATAAATATTGTTTTTTTTATCTTCCTTGTAACATCCACTAAACGCCTCCGTTAAACAGCTTTTCTTCCTCTTTCGTCAGATGCACGCGGAACTCCAAATTTTTATCCGATGCAATGCATAAGATATTTTCGCCAACTTCCAATTTAGGGATCTTATTTCGCTGCGATCTGGTCAATGTACTTTCAAATATCCGGTCAAGTAACGGCAGTGTGTTGGAATCCTGATGAAATATAAATTTGTACTGTGTCAATTCAAAAATCTTTTTCAAATCATCGATTGCCTCATCTGCAGATCCTTCCGGAACATAGTCACGAATGGACTGGCTTGCCAACATGATTCCGCCAAAAAATTTTCTTGCCTCTCGTAAATAAATGGTAATTAATTCCAGCGCGTGTCTTTTTTTAGCATTCAGCCATCGATGGCTCTCATCAATAATCATCAGGAAACTGGTAATATCTTCTAATTCAATCTCACCTTTTCGATACATTTCTGACATTAACTTTCCATTCGTTACACAGTTATCCCAGCACAGAGAGATCATATTAAAAATCTGTGCATCAAAAATCGATGCTTTCATTTCTTTTACGGTTGACAAATCGAAAGTTACGATTTGCTCATCCAATATATTGTCAATAGATGTATACCCATCAAATAAGGATCCATATGTTTCAACAACGTTTCCAATCACACGCCGGATCTTATCTACCAAAATTAATTTTTTCTTGATCAGCTCCATCCCTACTTCATTTACATAGGTACTTTCCTGCATTTCTTCTATTTTTTTATCAAGAAATTTTAGAAAATCTGAAAAAATCGGATATCTGTCCGCTGGCAATCCAGTAATCTGGGTAACAGCCTGTCCACTTTTCAATTCCATTCCAAAATTCTTATATAATTCTCTCAAAAGCTCTTCAAACTCAACAATTTCTTCAACGCTGGTATTTCCTTCTACCAGATATTTATACAAAGTGGAAACCTTGGAGATATGCCGGATAAAGGAGATCCCCTCATTGTCTTCCGCACGTAATACCTCTAATGGATTTAATACTCCGTTCGTTCCATCCAATTTAATCACTTTTCCACCAAGCGTTTTGGTTAGAATCGTGAATTCTCCGGAAATATCAAACGTACGTACATAATTTCCTTTGATCGCATTGCTCAGGAAACGTTTTTTCAAAAGGGTAGATTTTCCAGAACCCATTGTCCCGAAAACAATGGAGTTATAGTACAGCCTTGTAATTGTTTTTGTAAATTCGTTAAATAAAACATTTCCACCACATGGCGTACGTCCCAGAAAATCTCCTGTCGGATCTTCTAAGGAGCTGTAGTGAAACGGATTTCCTGCCGCAACGACACTGGCAGTCAGTGGCTGACCGTACGTAAAGAACGGCTCTTGTTGCTGACGGTTATATGACCGGAATACAGACATCCACTCTGTCTCGGTTTCATTCAGGAAAATTGCAGTTTTATATCCACCACTTTCTAATTTTGCCATGATATTTTTTACTTTATCTTCCAACTGATTCCAGGATGGATCTGCCACAAAAATACGGACATGTAATAATTTGATTACTTCACCCATTGCAGATATTTCATCGTAGAGTCGTTCCATCTCCTGATATCTCTGCTTAGCATTATATTTTTCCTGAAAATCGGTCGCTTCCATATAGCGGCTCTGCTGCTCTCTCATTGACCTGTTAATATTCTTCTGCACCTCGATAATATTATCGGTTGCAATATCAACGGTTGTGATCGTGTTATTGATATTACAAATTTTGGATAACCAAAACTCTTCCAGTTTCTGTGGAAATTCATATATGTGTATACATGTCTCATATCCGCTTCCGGTTAATACATAGCGACTGTCCGCAAATGTGACTCCCCCCTGCGGCTGGATTCGTTCCATCAAATATGGATCATAACTATTTTTCTTTTGCTTTTTTTTCTTTTTCCTAAACATCCTTATCTCCTATGCGATCAGTGAATTTTTATTATATAAGCGGTATAATATTTTGTACTTTTTTTCTTCCGGTATTTCCAGTAATAATCCATCATTTCCAAGATGAAGCGTAGATTTCAATGTCAACATCTCTTTTTGCATCTCTTCCTGTGTTTTCGCATAAACCATATAATAATACTCTCTGGTTGTATTATTTTTCGCCAGCCATACAAGCTCATCATATTTCTGCTGCAGGAACTTTCTGTACATTTGATTATTCGTTGCGTTTATTTTCCGCTGCAGATAAGCCTGCTGTTCCTTTGTATCGCAAGGGAAATTTAACACTACCAATTTCAAGTCATTTTCAAACAGCTTGTACAACTTCGCAAACTTCATGCAATCGTACTCCACTTCATCCGCCGATGAATTGATCAGGTCTTTTGAATTGATCTGAACAAGATTCATATAAGTTCCATCCTTCATCCGGTAATAGCCTTCCTCCAGGTACTCTGCAACATCTATTTTTTCAAGAATGCTTTTTTTTACCTTTTTTCCTTTCTTCATTTGGTATCCCTCTTCCTTCTCTATACGTTCCCGCCTCCGGCTTTTATTCAAGACCGGGGAATAACTTTCTTTATCTCTCCGCAGCATAATCATGACGCTTTCGTAATTACGCCTTTTTTTGTTATAGTAAGATTTTGCGGTTAAGAACACAGCCATCCCCAAAGAATAAATGAAAAAAACAATCTTAAGTGACGGGTGCACTAAATTTGCAAGCACCAGTGATACACTCATGTATATTAAGATAAAGAAAAAGTCGTAAATATAAATATTTTTTGAAACCTTCGTTTCGGATTTAATATCTTTTGCTACCAGATATCGCATTGCCTTTCTTCCTTCCTGCCATTTTTTTATGGATTAAAAATATCCTTTGGAGCTGTCTTCTTCTGTTCCATCTGTCCTTGTGTCTTACTTGTAGAATCCATCGTTTTTCCATTAGAAGAATCTGCTTCTAACACACCTTTCCATGTCTGATGAAAAATCTGTCCGTCAAACTCTACTGTTCCATTATGATTGATATCTCTTTTTGTCAACTCATCCGGATGGCTGATTTCTTTGTTCATATCTTCCAGATTTGCATTTTTATTTAACGGATCAACGCCATTCAAACTATCCATCATGTCATTAGAAATCGGGATCTCTGCATCTATACTTTCAGACTCCGGAAGTTCTGCCCCTGTCATTTCTCCGCTATCTGCCCCATTCAAGCTTTCTATAGAATTTGCAGATTCCGTTCCTAACTCTGCGGAATCAACTGCGTTTTCCATTTCCGGATCCGTATTGTTATTTTGCAAATTCATAGCATTTCCAGCATCATTCTGGCTATTTTCTTCTTTTTGATTTTCATTCGTTTCGTTTGCATTTGTACTTGCTTCTCCAGGCATTTCCGCATTTTTCTGATTCATATTTTCTGCAATATTTGCCTTTGCGCTCTGATCCGTATTATTCGTACGACTCTCTTTATCCAAAGTACTGCTATTTGTCATTCCGCTAAGTCCTTTACTCATCATCATTCCTGCAATTCTGGAAGCCTGAATACCTGCCATGATTTTTCCGGTTCCGGAAGATAATCCTGCATCAATACCAGTAAGTTTCTGGATAATATTAGGTCCATCAATTACCGCAAAAGCGATAAAAAGAAGGATCATAGCCTGTGTGAATCCTGAAAATCCTGTCTGATTTATGAACTTATATGCTAACAGGTATATTTTCAAACATATCATCACAAGAACTAACGTAATGTAGCTGTCTTTAATGCTATCCATAATTTTTAACGTCTTTTGGCTATTTGATAAATTAGCGGAATATAATACTGCAAGCACTCGCTGTATCACGATTTCGTATATAATCCGAACTACTTTATATGCCAGGCAGACATAGATCAATATCAGAGAACATAACCCTAATATGCAGTTAAACCACTGTATGTTATACCGGTAATAGTATTCATTTAATAAATCTGTCCAGGCAATTCCGTTATTACTTTCTTTTACCTGGATATTATCCTGTCTGTATAGGATTCTGTGAGACATCAGATCTTTTGAGCTTTCTTTCACATCATCAGGCTTCACTATTTCGTTGATATCAATCATTGCCATATCATCTTCTGAAAAATCGGAATAGGTAACCCGATTTTTCTTCGTCATATTCATAAGACCACCTTTAATGTGATCATCTAAATATATAAGGTCAAATACGGAAGATCCCACCATGTCATATACAATGCCCTTTGATTTTTCCGCCGCATTATCGTTCACGATTGCACTACGCATATCATCAGCAAGAAAGCCATTCAACTGCTGGATCAGATAGCCGGAAGACGATACGATTAATACCGCCAGGCACAGATTCATGACAAACTTTGGTTTCTTTTCATGCCAAAAGATAAGTACAATGCCAAGAAAAAGCAGCGATAGCGAAACTAATGATACAAATACCGGTTTCCATGCTTTGATAAAGTTTTCTACCGGCCCCCACTTTGTGAAATCCACTAATTTAAAGCAATTATCAAATAAATTAGCTGCATTCGTGGCAACCCATGCCAGCCCTTTCACTAGTGACCATCCACACCACCGGACTGCTGATGAAACTATGTTGTTGATTGCAAGAATATCATTGTTCCTCATGAGCACTTTCAATATGCCTTTTTCGTCTACAGCCAATGCTGTTGCTGGAAACAGAATGACCAATGCTGCAATCAACGCTGCACCTATGTAATATTTTTTCCTGTGCATAATCAAATCCTTCCTCTAAGCTGCCATACTGAACTCGATCATACTGATCATGGCTTGCTTATCTTCTTTTTTTGCATCACTATCATTTATTACTTTTATCAGATCTATAATAAATGTATTCGTATTTACATCTATGCCGAACATATGCTTTGTCAAGCGAATGATTTCATCACAATTTGACAATTCGGACAACTTTTTTGGTTCCGCAGACCGACTGTCCCCACCATTTTGAAAATGAGCAAATGCTTTTCGGTAATCAAATACAATATTCTCCAGTTGTATGTAACTGCAGTCTTCCGGATTCATTTTATTCATATCAATCTGATCCGGATTTGGAAATGTATTTTGCAGATATTCATAACGGAACAAAAATACTTTTCCAGATTCTACAGAATTAAAAATCGGTGTCGGTCGAATTCTGTGTCCCTTCAGATCTCGCCGCTTCATCACACGCTTAATTACACACTCACCTTCTTGCAACTCTTCCAACTGGTTCATGCTAAGTAATGGCTTTTCCATTGTTGATTCCGAAAAATATTTTTTCATTGTCAGTTTATCTCCCGATCTTTGGATATCTACGATCGTTTCATTTCCCAGATTTTCAGAAAAGTTTTTAGCAGTTGCATCATCATTCGTTAATATGAATATGTGATTTCCGCAGTTTCCCATCAATGTTTCTGCATCGTCACCATACAGCTTTTTCATTTGTGAATGTGCCTGAATATAAAGATCAAATGATATATTCCTTCCAAGGCATACTGTAATAATATTCGCCATACCTTCTATTGCCGGTAAATTTCCAAATTCATCACAAATGAACTTCACCGGTCTATCACATTTACCAGTTTTTGATCTGGTAGCTTTCTTTTCCAGCACAAATGTTAATTGACGTATAAACACCGTTGCCAAGAAATGTGTCGATTTATCGTAATCCGGAATACCTAAAAATATTGCCATTGGTTTTTCACTAAATCCGATATTTTCTAGCTGTACACTGCTCTTAGCTGTCATTTTTGCAATATTCTCAAAAGTAAATATTGTAAGTTTAGTAAGCATGGATGCAAATATTGATCCCTTTGTACGATCTCCGGTAACCTGAATACCAGCATATTTCATTTTTGCACGATCCAATGCCGGTCTTTGCGCAAAATAACTATCCAGTGCCGTTACATTTGGATTTTTTTCATTTGTGATAGTGGCTAATTCTGTAAAAGTATTGATGATTGAATACATATTTATCTTTTCTTCTTCGTGTTCTCGCAGGCAATCATCTACATGTGCTAATATCAATGCAGTTAACAATGAAGAAGATGTATCCTGCCAGAAAGAATCTGTATTTGCCGGGCTATCTGGATTAAAAATAGAATAACTGAATGCCTGTGCCAGTAATTCTGCCTCTGCGTAATTCCCATTCATATATTCTTCTTTAATCTGCTCCAATGGATTAAATCCCATAGAATGCAAGGGATCATCCAGATTCAATAAATGAACTATGTACCCTCTTTTCTCCAATGTTTCTTTTGAACATTTATATAATTCCATTTTAGGATCCGTAATGATCATGGACGTTTTCTTTTCAGCCCTTGAATATACGTCAATAGATGGAATTACAAACATTTCACCTTTGCCAGATCTGGTTATTCCGATAATCAGGTTATTGATTACAGAATGATCAATATATAAATTTTTTCCTATTCTTGAAATAATGGTTCCCCCATATCCAGGGAACTCTTTATCTCTATCCGGTATTTCCCGATACTGCTCTTTTATCTCTTTGTTTGTTGTCCATCTGGCTACCCCCTTTTGGCCAACATTAAGATTTTCTTCTGCAAATCCAGAACGTATCTGATATATCATCACGATATTACATAGCAAGCAACCGACTCCGACTATGATATATATAACTTTCAAAATCGGATATGTACTAATTTTTACGAAATCCGGAATCAGATTGGATAACCCTATATATTTTTCCGGATGCTCCAGATTCTTAACCAATTTAGGAAAATTGCATATAATATTCACTATATAAGAAACCAATAAAAAGAAAAAAATATCTGTAAATATACATCTTGCTGCAATCACATATTTATTTGCAAGAAACCGATTTAATTTCATGGTTTGCTTATAGCTTTTTTCTTTCTTCTGTAACATCTTTCTATCGTTCCATCTCCTGCTGCATTTTCTTTGTTTCTTTTACGTTTTTCAACATTGCTTTTTCTATATTTTCATCTAATGAATTTTGATTTTCCAAACCTTTCCACAGATCAATAGTTTCGCAATTTTCCTTTTCTACATTTTTAAGACATGATTTTTCCAATTCATCTATCTTCTCCCAAGTATATCCAAACTTATTTACAAGTTTCTCTGAAAGCTCGTCAATATAAATACTCATATCCATTGTAGGCTTATAAGCAAATATTTCTGTTGCAACTTTCAATCGATCTACTGTTAATCTTTCCAGAAATTCATCTACATCTTTTTCTGATTTTAAGATGCTGCCATCAATCTCTACGCCTCTATATTCCATAATCATTACCTCTGACGTTTACCGCTCCAACTCTTGTCCTTTTTGCATAGCTCTGGCTTTATTTATTGTATCCTGCATGGCTTTCTGCAAATCTTTATCCCATGTAATGCCTTTCTGATCTGTAAGCCTTTCCCATGTTTCCTTAACCTCTTCATAGTTTTCTTTAGCTTCTTTTAGGGATATTGCTTCTTTTCCACCTACATTTCCAACTGCAACTGGAACATCATTCTGATATACAATTGCAGAAATGTTTGATACAATTGGCTTTTCAGGCTCTAACACCTGCAACGGTTCATATGTGCTATAAAATCTTGCAACCACTCGATTATACTTATCACCAAACTGAACCTCTTGACTTTTCACTGCACTTTCATTCGTAGTGAATACAGCGTTGCCAATTTCCAGCTCTTCTCTTTTTAAAATATTAGACATCTTATTTGTGTCCTTCATCTTTAATGCCTGCAGAAAATCCTGCACAGGGGTTTCTTTCATTACTTCTTTCCGTTTTTCTATCGGATTTTTGGATTCTATACAGCTTTCGTCCACTTCCATGGTTCGTTCTTCTGCCTTTTCAATAGCCTTATCTTTCTCTCGTTCTGCCATTTCATCCATATATTGTGAAGCTTTTTCTGCCTGTGCAATCGCTTTCACCAGATTTTCCGGCTTGTCTTCAATCATCTGAATCCAGCTCTGAACATATGCCTTGTGGTTATCAATATGTTCCTGTGTCTGTTCTACCTGCAGATCCGCAGACAAAAAACAGGAGGTCATTTCTGCAACCAGCTCTTCGTATGCATATTCCGGAGTTCCAAAATGTCCTTTCATTTCCCTGTTCAATCTTTTTTCATGCCCTGTTGCATGAGCAAGTTCATGTAATGCAGTCGCATTATATGCATAAGAATTAAAAAAGCTGTCCTTTTCTGGCAAATGGATCTCATCTTTTGCAGGTATATAATAAGCCTGATCCTGACCATCGTTATAGATTGGTACTTGCATGCCTTCTGCAATCTTTTCAATCAATTGTTCCTGATCAACTTCTTTATGGTTTTCCTTAATTTTTTCCGGAATACCTTCAATCAGATCACCATTAAATACTGTGGTATATGTTGCTCGCAGAGAATATCCTTCTCCGATCCGTCCATCTACATCTTTCAGCTCCTTCCATGTGACTGCCTTTTTTTCTTCATCATCATAAGGAAACCAATATTCAACTTTTACACCATGTCCTTTCGCATTTTGAAGCTTCCATCCATTCTTTTTTATTTGCAGGAATGAAGCCCAACGATTATCTTCATATCCTCTCGCCCTGGCAATCAATTTCAAATACATAAAATTGATTCCCCTGTATTTATATCCTGTTTCGGCATTTTGAGGCTTTTCTGCTGTCCATCCTTTTTTCCAATCTAACTGTTTTTCTTCAAGAACAGACAGAAAGGTTTTTGCTAAATTTTCACGATACTCATTTATCTTGCTGTTCTTCATCTTCCGTTATCTCCGTCATACATTCTTCTACTTCTTCTTGAGTCAATGTATCCTCATCAATAAATATCTGTATCTTCTCCATTTGCTACCTCTGCTTTCTTTCGATCAACTGCTTAACATATCCTTCATATCTTTCTTCCGTTTTTTGTTCGTTTTTCTTAATTATTTCAATTTTGATAGTTTCCATTTTCCACCTTCTCCTTTTCTCCACATCTCAAAACATAGTTATCTTCATATCCATGAATATAACCATCTCATAGCTCTCTTGTAGGCATTGCATTTAAAATGCAATCTGCCCTGTGATCCATTTTGCTGTATAGATTGCGCCTAAGATCAATAACGCTCCTAATATTACCCATGGAAGTGATTTTTTCCCTTTCTGTCTTGATTCCTCACTTGGAATTGCACACATTACACCAATCACAATAAATGCAACTGCAATAAGAATGTATGTATACGGTGTAACTGCTGTACATAACTTATTAATATTACTCGCCCACTTGTCCATTCTTTATTCTCTCCTTTTCTTCTGTCTTTTCCTTTTTTCTTCTCAAAATAAATAGAATAATCACGATCAATGCCAACAGCAGGAAGATTCCAATCCCCACATATATCGGCGTATAATCCACTGGTTCTGGATGATACGTTGCTACAGCCTTAATCTGGTAAATAGATTCACTGTCACTTTCTATTACCTTTTTTCCTGAATAGTTGGCTGTATATACAACTCCCATCTCTTTTTTTTCTTTTATGCTGCCACGGTAATTTGCTCTGTAATAAGCAACGCTCCTCTGCACATCTGCCCTGGCATTCCGGTAAGTCATTCCATTTTTTGTATATGGCTTGCCAACCCAGTAAGACCGGAGCACCCTGTGATCTGACTTAGATGCTCCAACGGATTTCAACAGTTCACTTTCATAACCTTTCAATGGATTAGTTGTATTTTTTTTAATCTGTTTTCCCTGCCACTCATACACATCCGCATCATAATTTTTAAATGTGATATTGATATGTGTATTCTGCCATCCGGATTTACTGGTTTTTGTTATTCCAGAAAGCTTACACTGTACTTTTTCCATCTTTCCTGTCGCTGCGTTTTTTACCGTGATCGTCTTTATCGCCGGTACCTGGCTGCTTGATACCTGATGATCATAGTCTGTATATCCGGTCACTGACTGGGTATAAGCTTTCTTATACTCCACGTCTTTCTGATCAACATTTTGAAGTACATAAGTAATTCCATCTTTCTTTATCTGCTTGGGAAAATCAGCCTTTTTTCCTTTTGCTTTTACATTGCTTTTTCTGGAAATCTGTACTTCTTTTTCTTTTTTTACCGGCTTTTCGGAGAGTACATCATACTTCGTGACTCTGAGTAAATATTTTTTCCCATTCTTTGTGATCGATTTTGGAAAATCATATGTCTGATTTTTATTATCTGCCGTATATGTTTTTGATTTTGTAACCGTTTTTTCGCCTGCTGAGACAACTTGTCCCGGCAACGCGCTTAACAGGATGCTACCTGTCAACAGGCAGCTAATCAGCATCTTTCTATTTCTTTTCTTTTGCTTCCTCATCCTCTTCTTCCTTTCCTTGTCTCTTTTTTATATAAAGGACAAGTGCTGCTGATCCGGCAAGCAATATTACAGAAAGTAACGGATTTGCCTGATCCCCTGTTTTTACATTTGTATTTTTATCTTCACGTCCTGAATGTGGAATATTGGTATCGATCGTTCCAATCTGAAGTTCATCAATCATTACGACCGTCTGCAGCTTGGATGTTTTTTTGATCGTGAATTTCACATCTTTAGCCAGCTTATACTTCTTCGGGCAAGATACTTCATGAAGAATATATTTTCCTGCCGGAAACTTTTCCTTTTTCCAGCTCGTTTTTCTGGAAGAAAACTCTTCAATTACTTTTCCTTTTTTATAAAGGATTTTCTGATCATCTTCTCCCAGCTTTGCTTCCGACTTAATATCTTCTGCAGCTATGATCTGCAGTTTGCATCCCTCTAGCAGTTTCTTAGTATCTGATGCCAGCTTCTTTACTTCAATTCTTGTCCTGACATCTTTCATTTCTACAGTCTGTGTTTCGCCATCATCTTTGACTGTAAACTCCACGTCTTTCGCCTTGCTGTATCCATCCGGTGCTGTTTTTTCAGACAAGATATACTTCTGCCCTACTATCAGACCATCTACCTTGTGTGTAGTTTCTTCTGAAATCCAACGATCGATCTCATTTCCCTTTTCGTCTTTGATTACCAGCTCCGCACCAACAAGTGGCTTCTTCGTTTTTTCATCCAGTTTCAGGATCTGTACTTGTTTGTCTTTCATGACAACTTTCTGATTTTTTCCATCATCAGCAACCGTGAATGTAATATCATTTGCTTTACAATATTCGCTTGGTGCAACTTTTTCGGATAAAATATACTTCTTTCCCACAACTAATCCGGAAATCACATGCGGTTCTTCTCCGGATGTCCAATGATCCAGCTCATTTCCTTCTTCGTCCGTTAAGCTCAGCTCTGCTCGTGGCAGTTCTTTCTCACCGGTTATATCTGTTTTTGAGATTATCACCTGCTTGTCTTTCATGACAACTTTTTGGCTGCCTTCATCTTTCACTGTAAATTCAATGCTATTCGCCTTGCAGTATCCATCCGGTGCAAGTACCTCTGTAAGCGTATATTTCTTTCCCACAACCAGTCCGGTTATCTTATGAGCTTCTTCCTCTGAGATCCAATGATCAATTTCATTTCCTTCTTCATCGGTCACACTCAGCTCTGCTCCCGGCAGTTCTTTTTCACCGGTGATATCTGTTTTAGAAATAAGGATTTCTGTAGGCTGATCAGATACCGTTAAGCTGATCGGCTCGCCTTTCCATCCATCTTTGATTGAGAATGTCAAATCCTTTGCCTTAAAATATCCTTCTGGTGCATCTGTTTCCACCAGTTCATATTCACCCGGCTGCAGATAATTCAACGATTCTGTTTCGCCTTCTTTCACGCTTGTTGCATAAGGAAGAATTGCGACACCATTATCACCTGTTGTAAATTCTACAAAAGAGCTTCCATCTTCTTTCTTCCAGGTAATATCTTCTCCTGTTTCCTTGGAACGGATCTTGAAAGTTGCATTGGCTAATGGTTTTCCTGTCACTGCATCTTTTTTCAGAATCTGTATGCTATTAATCTCCTGATTAACTATTTTTTTGGCAATCGTAGCTCCTACGATGTGCACCTTAAACGGATTTGCCGGAGTATAGCCTTCCGGTGCATCTGTCTCATAAACGATCCAGTCTCCGGCAGAAAGCGTTACTTCTGCCACACCTTTTGAATCCGTTTTAAATACGACTTTCTTTTTTGTAGTAGAATTAATTGCGGTAAACTCTACCCCTGCACCAGCAGCCACTTCCACACCTGCAGTCGATTTCAACATTTTTTTGATAATGACCTTCCCCGGGGCGGCAGTCCATTCTACTTTCAGTGATGTCGTTTTTGTTGGATCTTTTACTCCTGATTTTATAAGATTCTGTGTTTTAGCACTCTTTGTTTTACACAAAATACTTTGGAACTCATGAAGCGTACCTTTAATTTTACCTGTGCTAAAAGCTCCACTCATAGACAATGGAGCGGTCAGATAAAAGGTGCTTCCACCATAGATCTGTACTTTTCCGGTAGTGCCACTGGTTTTACCAGTAACACGTTTTAACGTTACATTTTTCGGTAATGTTATCGTTACCTTATTTCTGCTATCTGCTTTAAAAGTTATATTTTTTGTCCGCTGCACAGAGCCACTGATATAACTTTTTGCAACAGACACGCTAAAATCTACTTCTTTGGACGGTACTGTCTTATTTTTGATATAATTCAGAAACTTAGATAATCCTATTTTTGCATCTGTAGGACCACCTAAACTGATTACAGATTTCGCGCCACTGTAATAATAACTCAATGCGAGTGAAGTACATACATATCCCTGTGCTTCACTTTTAAAGCCATTCCACTGTTCCTGGCCTTTCCATCCGTAATAAAGTACTTTCTGTACATTTTTATTCTTATAGATTGAGGTTGTTAATTTCGTTCCAGTCGGTGGCGTGCTTTTTTTATGTTCCATACAAAAAGCAACCTTCCCATTTACTGAAAACTTTCCTACGGTTACTCCTCCATAGGTCATTTTTCCGTGATATGCCACCTTATCTGCCGCCGCTGATGCTGGAAGATTTGGCAGAATACTGGCACACATTACGATCGCCAGGAATGCGGCGATCCATTTTTTTATGTTTTTCATCTCTTCCTCCTGTTCTAAATAAAAAAACTACTAATCTCCTATATTGATCAGTAGTTTTTATCTTAAGTCTCTCGTAACTGTCTGTATTCTACTAACCAATATTCCATATCTGCTTGACTTACCACCTCACCCCATGTTAATATTGGTTTGGATTTAATTGGTGTGGCGTAAGCCATGGGCGCATCTGTTTGCGGCAGATGTGCTCTTTTTTTGTCTTCTTATCTCTTCCAGCTCATCTCTATAGTTTTGTAGTTTTTCTACTGCTATTCCAACAAGAATAATTAATGTTCCCATTAATAAGTATGGAAGAACTTGTTGTATTGATTTGTTATTTTCTATTCCTATACAAGCAAGTATCCAAAATGTAATTCCTATTAATCCGGTATTCGCTATCATGAACTCACCTCCTGACATTGCATATTTATTTTATAAGCAGGCTTTTATCGTAAATTTCTCTGTGCTGTGTCCGGATCATATAGATCCCGTCTGCCATTCCCACCACCGCCACGTTGTAATTCTCGATATAGCGTTCCTCTATGTACATTTAATATTTCTGCAATATCTTCTGTTGATACTCTCTCTTTACATAACTGTGCAATTTTCAATCTGTCATCGTACGTTAATCTCGTATATTTTCTTGGCATAATTCACTTCTCCTTAAACAAAAAAATGTCAGAAGAGGTTATCTTCCGACACTAAATTTAGGTAAAAAAATAAATGCGGAAGAGGTTTAAAACCTCTTGTCGCATTTAATTTTAAAACTTATAAATTTTCTTTTGATTGTTCTTTTCTTTTTATACTGTTATAATTTCAATGAAAACAAAAAGCAAAGATTGAAACCTACATATATTTTCACTATTATTTCTATTGGAGGTCTTCATTATGAAAATACATATTTTATCTACATTAAGAAATTATGACAAAAATTATTTAAAACAGGATATTTTCTCCGGAATTATCATTGCTGCTGTATCTATTCCTATTTCTATGGGTTATGCACAGATTTCAGGGCTGCCCGCGGTATATGGTTTATACGGTTCTGTTTTACCTATTTTATTATTTGCAATTTTTTCCACTTCACGCCAGTTTATTTTCGGTGTGGATGCTGCGCCTGCTGCCCTCGCCGGAAGCGCTCTCCTTACACTCGGCATCACTCCGGGTTCCAGAGAAGCTCTAAACTATGTTTCGGCACTGGCACTATTTACAGGGTTGTGGCTGCTCTTTTTTTATTTTATCCGGGCAGACCGAATGGTCGGTTTCATCTCTACGCCTGTCATGGGTGGATTTATCAGCGGTATCGCTTTGACGATTATTTTAATGCAAATACCAAAGCTTATGGGAAGTTCCGCGGGATCCGGTGAAATCATCGAGCTGGCTGAATATATTTATTCCGCTGCAAGAAACATTCACTGGCTTTCCTTATTATTAGGAATTATTACTTTGCTTGTCATAAGACTTTGCAAAAAATTCATTCCGAAATTTCCGATTGCTATTTTGGTTATGTTTCTCGCAGTTTTATGTACTATTTTCCTGCATATTGATACATATGGTGTGCAGTTACTCGCCTCCGTAAACCGTGGACTTCCGGCTCTTACTTTTCCGGATTTCAGTCAGATTGACCTTACACAGGCTGCCGGGCGTGGACTCATGATCTCACTTGTCGTAATGGCTGAAACTTTACTTGCTGAAAATAATTTTGCTTTCCGGAATGGATATCCGCTGGAAGATCGTCAGGAAATTCTGGCATGTGCTGCCGGTAATATTGCTTCCGCTATTGTTGGCTCCTGCCCTGTAAATGGAAGTATTTCCCGTACATCAATGAACGAACAATATAGTGGACATTCACAGGTTGTTTCTATTACAGCCGGTATAACAATGACATTTTTACTTTTGTTTTTTACAGGGTTTATTGGATTTCTTCCTGTTCCTATTCTGACCGCTATTGTTATTTCTGCATTAATGGATGTCGTTGAAATTCATTTATGTATTCGGCTCTTTCACCAGAGTCAACAGGAATTTCATATATTTATGGCTGCCTGCATCAGTGTATTATGCCTGGGTACTATTTATGGCGTATTGATCGGTGTACTGCTTTCCTTCTTCGCTGTCATCACAAAAGCCGCGAATCCAAACCGTTTTTTCCTTGGTATTATACCTGGCAAAGAAGGCTATCATGATCTGAGCAGAAATATACATGCCTATCCAATAAAAGGAGTTCTTCTGTATCGTTTCAACGAAAATCTCTTTTTTGCAAATATTAATGTACTTCAGTCAGATCTGGAAAATGCAATTAAAGAAGACACGAAAGTCATTATTATCGATGCACGCGCAGTTAACAGCATGGATATCACTGCTGCCGATCATCTTGAAGAACTGACGGCAAGTTTTTCAAAGAAAAATATAAAATTCTATATTACAGAGCATACAGAACAACTGAATCTGCAGATGCGCCAGCTCGGAATAGAACATCTGATCCGTGAAGGTCATGTACGAAGGACAATTCTTGCGGCACTTCATGATGCAGAAATCCTGCCACCATATACACTGGATGTTCCGGAAGAAGAGCGTGAATTCGTTACACGTCGTCTTAGCTTTCTTCCTGCCGAAGAAGAAAATACACTGGAAGAATTTGCCTGGGCTTACGGTGATCAGGTTGTTGAGGAAATCGAGCATGAGGTTCATCATATTTTAAATCATATTCACGGTTTGAAAGATATTGAAGAAATTATTGAAAATGGTCTGGAAGATCATCTGGAAAGCTGGCATTCACTTGGAGCTTTTGATGAAGACGAAATCTTACGCCGTATTGAACTGCATGTAGATGAAATGCCAAAGAGTCTTACTGACAATAAACATCTCATTTACCAGCTGATTGAAAAGCGAAGACGTATACTGAAAGACAAAATATTACGTGAGCATCCGGAAATTTTTGAAAAACTGGAAAAGCATCGTAAAAAGCTGGAAGAACATCTGGAACACCAGAGAAAACATCTTGACAAATCAGACTCTTAGATTCGGCAGCAAAAGCTCAGAATACAATAAACTTTTACTCTCATAGTTACCCGCATGGCCCGCCACTGGCAACTTTTTCCATATACTATGGCAGTCAAAATGAGCGCCTGCAGTATTATACATTTGCAGACGCTCATTTTCCATTAATGATATCTTTATTTTTTATATTTGCCTGAATCTTAAAGTGTATCTGAATCCAAAACTATCGTAAACGGTCCGTCATTTACCAGACTTACTTTCATATCTGCTCCAAACTGTCCGCGCTCTACAACCGGTACCTGTTCTTTGCATTTCTCAACAATGTACTCATACATATCCGATGCCATATCCGGTGCACCCGCTTCGATGAAGCTTGGACGGTTTCCTCTCTTACAGTTTGCATATAACGTAAACTGAGAAATCAGAAGGAGCTCTCCGTCTACGCTTTCCAGAGAAAGATTCGTTTTGCCCTGTTCATCCTCAAAAATGCGCAGTCCAAGCATTTTTTTCACCATCTTATCTGCTACTTCTTTTGTATCGGAATCGCTGACACCGATCAGTACCATGAACCCTTTTCCAATCTTGCCCAGACTCTCACCGTCTACCTTTACTTCACTTTCTAATACTCTCTGAATTACAAATCTCATGTTTTCTTTCCTTTCTATGTTAAATAGTTTCTATACTCTTACAAAGCACCAGTTACTGTATTTTTAGTTTGTATCTGCACTGCTCTTTTTGTCTGGAATCTGCGCCAGAATGATTGCCGCAAACATCATAATACATCCTATTGTCTCTCTTGCCGATAACCGCTCTCCCAAAATTACCCAGCCAGATAATACAGAAAAGCAGGATTCCAAACTTAAAATCAGCGATGCAATCGCCGGATTAACATTCTTCTGTCCAAGGATCTGCAAAGTATATGCAATTCCGCAGGAAAATACCCCGGCATAAATCAACGGGAACCAGCTTGTCATCATATTTCCCATCTTTGGACTTTCTAATATCAACATAAATGGAATGGATACAATACCAGCGACCAAGAACTGTATACATGATAATTTTACTCCATCTACTTTTGGTGCATAATGATCTACAACTAATATGTGAACCGAGAAGATCAATGCACATAAAAACACGTAAATATCTCCAACTCCAATGGTAAATGCCTCTGTAATACACAAGAAATAAAGTCCTGCCAGTGCTATTGCAACGGCTGTCCATACTTTCCATCCTATCTTTTTATGAAGGAAAATGCCAAATACCGGAACAAGTACAATATAAAAGGCTGTGATAAATCCGGCCTTACCAGCTGCTGTATATACCAGCCCGATTTGTTGCAGACTGCTTGCTGCAAACAGTAAAATACCGCAGGCAATTCCGCCCTTAATTAAATCTCTTTTTGCATTTTTATCATTTACCTTATTCTCTTTTTCTTTTCCACGATTAAAGAACCAGATACACGGTAGCAATGCAATTGCTCCGATCAAGCATCTTACACCGTTAAATGTAAATGGTTCCAAATAGTCCATTCCCACACTTTGTGCAACAAATGCAGTTCCCCATATAAATGCTGTCAGCAACAACATACATGCATTTTTCGGTCTCATCTTATATCCTCCCTCAAAAAATCTCTGCGAATTTTTATTATAGCATATTTATTCGCGTAAGTGTATAAAAATGTATTATCGACTCATATCTATAAATGCGATACATTATTGATTTTTCGCAAGAATGTTGCATTTTCCATCTACATTTGTTACGGTATAATCAATTAAAAAGGAGGTTCTATTATGTTATTAGAAGAATTTTTACAGCAACCGGGATTTATATATGAAATCAATGGAAAATACTATTTTCTTGGAAAATGGATTTGTAAAGAATGTACGGAATTAGATGCTACCGATAGCGTATCTATGTATCAGATGTGCCGGAACCAGCAAGAAGAAAAAGAAACAAACATGTATTTCCAGAAAATCCGCGCATATAGCGACTTCGCTCTGGAAGTTCCATATAATCCAGAAAAAATTAAATCTGACATGCAGGCTATTCTTGAAACTCTTTCTGATGAAAACACTGTCGCTCTTTCTGAACAGCTCGCCGGATTCAAGAAAGATCTTGCTAAATATTGTGAATAATATGTAATATTATTGCAGCAGATCCAGTGCATTCCTTAAGGACATCACACAAGGGTCTGCTGCGATTATTGTTTTCAAGCATACACCTTCCCGGTCAATCACACCAATCGAAAGCACTGCTTTTTCAAGCACCCTTATCGATTCACAAGCCCTGCAAGAAGAGCTTCGCATCCTTCTCTCACATCACGATAAGTCGCATCAAAATTTCCTGTGTACCATGGATCGGCAATATCCTCACCCTTCCGGTCTGTAAAATCCAGTAATTTATAAATTTTCTGTTCCAGATCATCTCCGACAATTCGTAACATGTTGCGGATATTCCAGCTTTCCATTCCGATCAGATAGTCAAACTCCTCATAATCTGATTGCGTCATCTGACGTGCACGGTGATTGCCACATGGAATTCCTACTTCCCTTAATTTCTTTCTTGTACCACGGTGTACACCGTTACCAATCTCCTCCCGGCTGGTCGCCGCAGAATCAATGTAGAAGTCGGCAGAAAGCTCTGCCTGCTCTACTAAATATTTCATAACGTATTCTGCCATGGTTGAACGGCAGATATTGCCATGGCAGATGAAAAGTATTTTTATCATAGTTTTATTTCTCCTTGTTTTGCTCTGAAGTGCCCTGTTTTGCAAGGGTTTCTGGCTGTTTTGTTGTGATTTGGTTTTTGCTCTGAAATTACAGATTATGGCAAATTAGAGCAGAATTGAGCAAGTTGTTACTACCTGTTAGTAGTAAAATTGGTAGTAAAAGGGAAAGGGTTACTACTAAGGATTTTGAATAAATTCTTTTGTTTCTTTTTCTACATCCTGCCATATATTAGAAGACATCTCAGCAAAGTTATAATAAGTTCCAAAAGAACCATATGACGAATCTGCATTTTCTGGTTTTACAATTCCTCCCAAGCATCTTGAATCATTAAAATCTACTGCAAGTCTGTACATCGTCCTAATTGCTAACATATATTCATCAACATTTTTCAAAGAATTATCAGCAAAAAATGCTTTTGCACTACGCTTTGCCCTTTCAATATCTTTAAATTGAAAATGTCCTTGGACATCACAAGTACCAGGCACCCTATACTTCGGTGCATTCAACGAAATATCAGCAAATTTTTCACACACATTATAAAAATCCATGTATTTTTCTTTTAATACATGGAAAATCTCCATATCCTTTAGTCTTTCATTTTCAATCAATGAATAATAAAATTGTTCTTTTGAATTGCTTATTCTTCTTCCCATTATGCGTCAACTCCTTTTCTTCCTGCTTGCTACAGGCAAAAAATTTTCTGCTTCTCCCTCATTAAAAGTCTGTTCCTCTTCATCTTTCAATGACTTTTGAGCCTCTTTGTATCCTTTTTTATCTGTTCCCGGATATTTTTTATTTATCTCTGACCATATGCACTGAATTTCATCTCTTCTTGACCTTATATCACTCAAAGGCAAATCACAAAAATCTGTTATCAAAGACGAATATGCTTCTCGAACATCCCACAATTCATCTGCTGCATCCTTATGTTTTTTTATTCGCTCATCCAAGTTACTATCTTTCATATATAAATTAAATCCTAATGACAATGCTGATGTAATCCCACCTATCCACGCTAACAGATACTGATTTGTTATAACAGTCGCTAAAAATCCCACCGTTGAAACTGCCGTAAGTATTATCTGACTAATCTTAACTCCTTTATTTATACGCTCTAATCTATTCTGTATTTTATGGTGAGTTGTGTATGTATAAACAACCTTCCCATGCAAATCTATTATCTGATTCAATAATAATTCCTGATTTTCCTCCATAGCACTTTCTACCTTTCTGCACTATACCATATATCTAAGCACTTTTCCCAATACATCCCAGCCTTTTGATGCATCCACCTTCATATTGCTTCCGGGTGCTTGTATCTGCGGTGTAATATATCCATTCAAAGAAATTTCATTATAATATTTCAACATTGCTTCCTCGAAAGTTTCTCTACATCCAGACGGTTGCTCTCCATCACGTAAAAAATGCCATCCCTTAATAGCATTGTGCATAAAAGAATCAATCAATATTCCTGACAAATGATAACTTTGGAAATTGTTGTCTCTAATATAACGAATATGTTTACACGCATCATACAGAAGTCCATTCGATTGTTCATTTTTTTCTTTTATCGCATCCTGCTCTGCTTTGGGATTGGTTGACATCCAATTTCCTCCCATATGGCTATCCGGATATTTATATGTTCCATCCCATCCCCAAATAGTATTATTTTTAAAAGCTGGTAATATTTCAAATTTCATACCATCCGAAAACTTTATAACAACAACTTGTCCATCTCCCCTAATATCTGTTCTAGGATATGTGTCCAATATTGCATTTTTAACAGACTGTAAAAGTCTTGATGGTCCATTTCCATATATATTCGAAAAGTGATTATATTCGGCATCTGGTAATTCAATTAACACATCCAAATCACTTGTATTGATTGCTGTTCCTCTTCCATATGATCCGACATAAAAACTATGTGCCGTATCACTTATACTATTCCAAAATGTCTGATTCACCGCTTTTGTAATTCTTTTATATCGCACCGATATCAATGATCGTGTATCTAAATCAATCACATGCTCATTTTTAGTAACTCTATAGCTCATATAATTTCACCCTTTCTGAATATAATTTCAATATTGTCTTTTTCAATTATTATATCGTCTTTTTCACTTCTTTTCCATAGAAAAAAACGCCCTAGCCTAAGCCAGAGCGTTACCCATCTTCCATATTAAATTGCCTTGAACATCTTCTGCGACATTGTTTTCTCTTTCTTCTGTTCAACCTCCGCCTGCGCTTTCCTAAACTCTTCCATTCGTTTCAGTTCTTCCTCCGCATCATCGAATCCGATATGCGTGTACACATTCATTGTGACCGATATATCCGAATGCCCCATGAGGTACTGTAATGTCTTTGGATTCATTCCCGATTTTGCCATATTCGAGCAATAGGTGTGTCGGCATACATGTGGTGTGATATTCGGCATCTACACCCGATAGATATCGTTGTACCGCCTCACCATGTGGTTAAAGCGATGTTCCCAATGCATTGCCACTAACGGCAGTCCTTTGTCATCCAAAAACAGGAACCCGGTATATCCATCCACCACTTTTTCTACCTTGGGTTTCTCCCGGTCTTCGATGATGGCTTGAAAGCATTTTGCAACATCCTCTGTTACCGGAAGTTTTCTTGTTCCGGCGGAAGTCTTTGTTAGCTCAATCACTAAGGTCATATCAGATAACCGTTGAAGCTGATAATCTATATTCACAATCCTGTTCCCTAGATCAATATCCTTAATTGTAAGACCACAAAATTCCGAAATGCGCATACCTGTATGAAAAAGTATATACACAACTTCATAATACTTGCAGTATACATTATCATCATGAACAAATTTAAGAAATTTTCGCATTTGATCCCGCGTTAACGCTTCCCTGGTAACACTGTCATTCACCACCACTCCCGCAAGTTCAAATCCAAATGGATTTTTATGGAGCACATCGTCATCCACCGCCATTTGATAAGAACAGCGCAATTCTCATTCTGAATCACAGGCTTCACATTACTTCCAAGACTTGCAATTTCATTTACATTCAAATTTCTTCTTCTTTCACATAGTGGTATTTCTTTGTGTTAGTTTTATCTAACCTTTTCTATTATCTTAACATGAGAATCGAGCATTATCCAGACCTGAACGGACGGCAATAATCCATTTAGACAAAAATAAAGTTCCAGACTTATTATCTGAAACTTTATTATAAATCCAGCATCATTGCATTACTTCACACAACGGAAATATACCATAGAACCGTCAACATGGATATCCGTTTCTTTATATAGTTTTTGAAGGATATCTCTCAGCTCTTTCTCCGTCTGAAACGGTGGAGAAAACCACCCTTTCTTTGCAAGAATATTTTTTACCAGCCAATCTGTCCGTTTCGATTTTCCCCTGATATAAAAACAAGCAATGAAATCACCGCCTGGTTTCAAAACACGCCATATTTCATGAAATGCTTTTGCTTATCAAGAAATGCATGAAAACCATTCATACTGACAACGGTATCTAAAAGCTTAAAACTATCGTTCTCTAATCTTCCTGACATTACGATTCATGAGGTGTCTTCCAATATGTCTATAAGCAAATGCTTTAAAGGCTGAAATTTCTTGATGATGTTCCTTCAACAGTTCATCTGGACAATCATAAACACCAAAATCCTGATTGATTCCCTCGCTCTGAATATAAGTATTGTTCCTATCAAACTCAATAATGAGATTTCTGAAATCCTTGACTGCTACTCCATAACCGCAAAATGCACCTGTACATTCCGAATTTTGTTCCTGTAACTTCTTTATGTAGGTTTTATCCAAAATGAAAGCTTCCAGTTCGTACCACTGATTTTCGAAATTAATTTCTACCCAGCTATGGAAAATACTTTTTGGAGCATTACGGTAAACAAACCCGGTCATAGCCCCTTTCTGCAATCTTTTATCAATCGTAAAACCATGTACTCTGCATGGAATATTGCAGGCACGTAAAAGTGCCATAAATAAAGTTCCTTTTGTATTACATTGTCCATAACCATCTGCAAGTACTTTTGAAGCTGAAATTCCGTCATCAATATTATATCCAAATAAAACATCATCTCTTACATAGTTGTAGATTGCCTTAATCCTTTCAAATTCACCCATTTCCTTCCATTTCATATTTTGAATAAGTTTTTGAATTGCCGGATTAGAAAAATCAACCATTCGTGTTTCCCTAAGATACTTATCTTTCATTTCCTATCGCCTTTCCCATAGGTTTTCTCACAACACAATGCATTCGCATACCTTTACGAATTTCAAATTTTTCTACTTTTAATCCTGCTTTTTTGCAACATTTTATGACCACATCTCTTGTTGGCACTTGGACATCTCCATGTCCGCATATATTTGCCAACGGCATTTCCAATGTATTCATTAGCCATACCAATACTTTGTTGTCACTGGTCACATCTCTAAGAACCAACCTTCCATTTGGGCGAAGACATCTCTTCACACTGTCAAAAAATGCCTGTGGATTCGGATAATGATGGAAACTCATAGAACAAATAATTGCATCAAATGAATCATTTTCAAAAGGAAAGTTCTCACAGTCTCCTACAACAAATGTTGCATTTGAAATATTTTTCTTTTTTGCCTGTTCAATCATGGCCGGAGTCAGATCCAGTCCTGTATAATGTCGGTCTGGATATTTTTCTGCTAATAAAGAAATCATCGGAGCAGGCCCACAGCCTGCATCTAATAAATCTCTGAATGGCTCCTTCTCTAATTCTTCCAGAATATCCGGATAATCTTTCTTGCACATTTCGTAAATGCCAGCATGGTTACTTTCATATCTTCCTGCTGCTTTTGTAAATTCTTTAATTGACAATTTTTTATATTCTTCATTTTTCATGCTTTTTCTCCAATCACAGTACCTTTTTCGTCTTGCATCCGCATTTCTTCATTCTTTTCATATAAGCATAAAACTGCTTATGCAATTCCCTCATTTCATCTGGTGCCTTCATAGCATGTTGATACATAAATTTACCTCCAAAACTGCTTCCAAATGTAACTGCCAGCATAATCGCCAAAAATGGCAAGGGTAAAAAGCGAAAAATATTCATTTTCCATGGTGACAGTTTACCCTTTTGTTTTTGCAAAAAGTTAAAATTTCTTTTCAGCCTTTCCGCTGTTTTCCTCATAATTTTCCATTCTTTTTCCACTTTCTCCGGATCGTCTGATTCATAATATGCATCCGCAATCGGTACCACCATAGCAAGATGACAAAGCTGCCATAAATGCATATCCGTTACTTTCTGGTATGGTATATGAGCATGCCTCAATATCTCTGAAAACTGCTTAGTTCTTTCGGATTTATTTCCTGATATTTCTGCAAATGTTGTCGGCTGAATCAACCTTGGAGTGAGTGCTGCATCAAGGATACCATCATCATTTATACTTCCGCCTGCTCCTGGAAAAGCCGGTAATATTCTTCCTTTTCCGACAATGTCTTCCCATTTATTGTAACTGTCCAGTGAATTTATCATTGTAACAATCGTATTACTTTTATTATTTTTCAATTCAGTAAGTGCTTCATACAGCTGGTTTTCCCGGACAGTAAGCAAGACAAAATCATAAATATCATCGTTTGGTAGTTCTCCAAGAATCCTAACCTCTGCCTTTATTACTTCCTGATTTTTCTTATATTGCAATCCATTATTTCTTAAAGCCTCAAGTCTTTTACCTCTGGCATAAATATTTGTATCATAACCGGCTTCTGCAAATAAAGCCGCATACAAGGATCCAATCACACCAGCACCATAAATCAATATTCTCATAAGAATCATTCCTCTCCTCTTACCCCAGTGCCACATCCAAGATCATCATCAAACTAAAACCAAGTGCAGAGAATTAGCATTATGTATTCCTTGCTGTATAGTCAAAAGAACTTTCACATCGTTCTTTTGTTAGTTCCAACTAACTGCCATATATAAAAGAAACCGTGCAAAAAGCAAACTGTAATTTCACACGGTTTTCCTTATGTTTAAGTATATCACTTACGAAATCATATAACAATATAATTCTTTTAACAATTTGCAAAAAGCCGGAGGTCACAATAATCTTCATGACCTCCGACTCGTTATACTTATTCTACACTGTCCTTACACCCAAATCAGCTCCTCTCTCCGGCTTATCTTTTCCTGGCATTGCCTTTTCCTTGCTGATAGCTAATCCAGCTTTCATCCGTCAACTTCATTTCATTCTGCATCTTTAATTGACTGATAATGCCGCCATTTCCGCTACCAATGTCTATCTTACCTTGAAAATAATGCAGAATCTTATCGCCCTTCTCAGCATAATATACTGTAAAAAATATAATAATGAATATTACCGCTTTGTAAATCCAACATTACTTCCTGTACCGTATTTTCTGCAATCTCATCCATTGCCTCTGCCGGCTGTTCTGTGGTCATCTTCTCTGGATACATTGCTTCCCGAACATCCCAGATACGCAGTTTCTGGATTCTCCCTATATTTTTTATAGACTGCAGCTATTTGATTGACATCTGTACTTTTTTCATAAGCTCCCATATCATGGAAAGGTAATGCCTTTTCCTCCGGTAATCTCATCCAGGTACTGGCATTTCATGAACATGTCGCTGCTTTTCTGTGCATCTGTCTGGGATATGCCTGCCACGTTCCTCATTTTTGTATAGAGGAACAAATTTTTGTAAAAATGTGACTCGTCCACAAACAGGCGATCCACACCCAACTGCTCAAATGTAACCACATCATCCTTTCTCGTCTGGTCATTGAGCTTGTCAAGCCTTGCCTGCAAGCTCTTTTTTGTTTTTTCCATCTGCTTGACCGTCGCATGGGTTCCGTCCTCATTTTTTGCCTCCATAATCGCAAACGTGATGTCTGAAATCTGGCGGTTGATCGTGTCGATCTGGCGCTCCCTTGATAATGGGATACGTTCAAACTGGCTGTGCCCGATAATAATGGCGTCGTACTCTCCTGTTGCGATTCTGGAACAGAATTTTTTACGGTTTGCCGGTTCAAAATCCCGTTTGGTCGCCACCAGCACATTGGCCCCCGGATACAGGCGTAAAAAATCATTCCCCCACTGCTCTGTCAGGTGGTTCGGGACTACATAAAGACATTTTTGCGCCAGCCCCAGGCGCTTGCTCTCCATGCCCGCCGCAATCATCTGAAAGGTCTTTCCTGCCCCTACGCAATGGGCAAGAAGCGTATTGTTTCCATATAATATATGGGCAATCGCATTTTTCTGGTGCGGCATAAGGGCAATTTCCGGTGTCATGCCCACAAACTGGATATGGCTGCCGTCATACTCACGGGGACGGATGCTGTTAAACAGTACATTAAAGGTCTTGCACAAATCCTCCCGGCGGTCAATATCCCGGAAAATCCAGTCCTTAAAAGCGTCCTTGATCATTTCCTGCTT
>OLSM01000195.1_pt1 | contig 62745 bp, 85 predicted proteins | sample 1672721 | NCBI WGS metagenome assembly OLSM01 (sample SAMEA3136717, study PRJEB25190) | human gut metagenome
GAATTTTTCTTATTTTTATTTTGATTTTTTTGCTTTTTCAAATGTGATCGTTTCCTGCCCGTCAGCGTAATTTTCCAAATGCAGAGTTCCTTCCTGCCCGCCCAGTTTTTCGATAATTGGCGGGATCTGTGCAATCTTCTCTGCGGAAATGCTCTCTCCAAGATTTACTTTTACATTTGCGATCCGCAAATAGATCCTGTCATTCCTGCAGGTAATCTTGTCCACTGACAGATTATAATTCTGTAATTCCCGGCACGCATCCAGTACTTCCGAAAAAAGTTTTGCATCTGCACATTCCAATACCTTGTACTCACCACTGGAAGTCAACGTGATGCCTTCTACAAGAGGCACCATTTTTTTTACGGCACTTTTATCTACAACAAGTCCTTCTGAATCAAAATAAACATACTGTTCTCCCTCTTTCATACCGGCAACAATTGTCTTTTCCTTTACACGGATCTGCACGGTCCATGGATTTTTCATAGATACCTGCATACTTTCAAAACACGGGAGCACGTTTCCTTTTCCCATCCCATACTGTAATACCAGATACAGGGAATTTGTAGAAAGCCTGCCACTTTTTATGCTCTCTGCCACTTCCCTGTCCGAACAGTATTCATTTCCTTTTACTTCAATCCTCTGTATATGAAACAAAAGCAGGACCGTCATTATAATAATCGCAAGTCCGCTTATCAGAACAACCAGTGCATAGATTCTCTGCGCCTGTTTCTTTTTCTTTGCGTTCTTTCTGCGCCTTGCATTTCTTTCTCTTTCCATCTGTCTGCCTCCTAAAAGCTCTTTTCGCTTTTTTTATCTTACCATTGTTGACACATTCAGCACAAGTCCCATTTCTGCAAGAAGAAACACGATCGACGTTCCCCCATAGCTGACAAACGGCAATGTAATCCCTGTATTTGGAATCGCATTGGTGACAACAGCAATATTCAGTATGACCTGAATCATCAGATGTGCCATCGCACCCGACACAATCAGCGCGCCAAACAGATCCTTCGCATGCACCGCAATCACAAAAAAGCGCCACAATAACAGTAAAAATAAAAAAATCAAAAAGCCGGCGCCTGCCAGCCCAAATTCCTCACAAATGATAGAAAAAATCATGTCATTCTGCGCCTCCGGAACAAACCCAAGTTTCTGGATTCCTCTGCCAAGCCCTCTGCCGAACAGTCCTCCGGAACCGATTGCATACAGTCCCTGCACTGTCTGATATCCTTTGGCAAACTGCTCTGGATTACGCCAGATCAGAAGGCGCTCCAGGCGATAGCTCTCAAGCATGAGAAATACCGTCATAAATCCTGTCCCGATCACTCCCATCCAGATGAACTGTACATATTTCGGACTTGCCACAAATACAAGGATCACTCCGATTCCAAGAATGATGATCGCTGTACTCAGATTACTTGCTCCGACCAGCCCTACAATTGGCAGGATACAGAACAGTACCTTGAATAATATCGTAATCTTCTCTATTTTCTTAGCATTTTTATTTACCATCCATGCAAGAAATAAAATCAGTGCGACCTTGGCATATTCAGAAGGCTGAAACGAAAAAGGGCCCAAAGACAACCATCTTTTGGACCCATTGTATTCTTCTCCTGCTAAAAGGACTAAAACGGAAAGAGCCACCGCTCCCACATAGCCAGCTACAGCAGCATATTTCCAGATATGATAATCAATACCTGCTACCAGATACATCACCGCCAGTCCCAGTGCTGTTGCAAATAATTGCTTTTTCAGATAGTACATGGCATCGTGAAACTTCACTTCGCCATTATAGACACTTGTACTGTACAGGATCACAAGTCCCGCCAGAATTAAAAGCATCAGCACAACCAGCAGTGTCAGATCATATTTTTTCACTCTTACCTTGAACGTGGTCAAACTATTTTGCACTCCTTATAAGGAATTTACAATTCTTTTAAATTCATCTCCACGTACTTCATAATTCGGGAACATTCCCCAACTTGCACATGCCGGTGACAGAAGCACTGCCTCTCCACTCTCGGCTGTCTTTGCTGCAAGAAGGACTGCCTCTTCAAAAGTATCTGCAAACACATAATCATGGAAACCACATTTTTCTGCATCTGCAGCAATCTTTTCCTTCGTTGCGCCAATCAGGATCAGTTTCTTAACCTTTCCATCAAATGCATTGATCCACTCTGTAAACTCGGAGCCTTTGTCATATCCTCCGCCAAGCAGCACCGTTCTGCGGTTCATTGCCTGGATTCCTTTGATCGCAGCATCTGGATTGGTTCCTTTGGAATCATTATAATAAACAACACCGTTCTTTTCTGTTACATATTCGATACGATGTTCTACACCTTTAAATGCACGGATCACTTTGCGGATAATATCCATCGGCACACCATATACTGCTGCCATCGCAACAGCCGCCATATAATTCTCATAATTGTGCATACCGAGAAGCTGTAATTCATCTACATTGCATACAAGCACTTCTTCCGGGTTCTTATAAATCATATTCCCGTTATCCAGATATATTCCTTTTTCCAACTTCTGTCTGCTGCTGAAATAAATCACCTGTGCATCTATATGTTCTCCGAACTCTCTCGTTCTCTCGTCCTCGTAGTTCAGGATACAGTAATCTTCTGCTGTCTGGTTCTTTGCAATATTCTTCTTTGCATTCACATATGCTTCCATCGTGTGATGACGATTCAGATGATCCGGTGTAAAGTTAAGGATCGCGCTGACCTTCGGACGGAATGTTACGATGCTCTCAAGCTGGAAACTGCTCATCTCTGCAACTGCAACTGCATCTTCTTCCATCTGTCTTGCTGCCACAGTATACGGATTACCGATATTACCTACAACATATGTATGCTCTTTGTATGCTTTCATGATCTCACCGAGAAGCGTTGTTGTTGTCGTCTTACCGTTCGTACCGGTAATTGCTAGCACATCACCTTTTCCAAATGCATACGCAAGCTCTACTTCACCGATCACAGCAACCTTCTTATCACGCATTGCATTTACAACCGGAAGGTCTGTTGGTACTCCTGGGCTCAACACTGCAATATCTAATGTATCAATCAGTTTCTCCGGAAATTCACCAAGGATAATCTCTGCTTTTACTCCATCCCCAAGCTGTTCTTTCATAGCAACTTTATCCAACTTGTCATTTCCATCGTAAAGAATAACCTCTGCTCCATGATCTTCCAATAATTTTACAGCTCCGATTCCGCTGATACCGGAACCGAATACCAGTACTTTCTTTCCTGTTACTTCCATTTTCTCCTCCTACATTGCCATAAGCGCTACGAGACACAACAGAGCCGTAATAATTGAAAATACTGCGACCACACGCGTTTCTGACCATCCACACAGCTCAAAATGATGATGGATCGGCGCCATTTTAAAAATACGTTTTCCTCCGGTTTTCTTAAAATATGTGACTTGGATCATAACCGATAATACTTCTACCAGATAGATCAGTCCTACGATCAGGATAAAGATCGGCATCTGAAGCATATAAGCTGTTGAAGCCACAAAACCGCCAAGGGCAAGAGATCCTGTATCTCCCATAAATACACTTGCCGGATATACATTAAATAATAAAAATCCAAGCAGCGCACCAACAACTGCACATGTTACAGGTTCGATTCCACTTTTCGTTCCGATCGCAACAACCGTAAAAAATGTTGCAACAAGAACGGTTACGCTGGATGCCAGTCCATCCAGACCGTCAGTGAAATTGACACCGTTTACTGTGCCGATCACAGCGAAAAACATCAGGACAATTGCCAGCCATCCGATATCCAGATATTTTCCTCCGGAGAACGGAATGAGCATTTTCAGAGATACATCCGTGAATTTTACCACATAAAATGCGAAGATTGCAGTAACTACGATCTGTAATGCCATCTTCTGTTTTGGATATAGACCATCGGAACGCTTCATCACAACTTTCAAATAATCATCCAGAAAACCGATCAGACCAAAGCCAACTGTCACAAACAGGATTGGGATGATCTTCGGATAATCTTTGATATAAAAGATTGAAGTAAGTACCACACTCAAAAGGATGATCACTCCGCCCATGGACGGGGTTCCTGCCTTCTTCAGATGGGACTTCACACCATCTTCCCTCTCTGTCTGATTCATCTTCAATTTTCGCAGTACCGGAATAATGATCGGTCCCAGAATCGCACTGAATGCAAAGGCAATCAATACCGGCATAAATACTGTATAATTCATAATCCACCTCTTTTATCTTTTTGTCAGACTGTTAAGTCCTCGACGAACCTAGTATACTTCATTTCCTACTCTTTTTCAATGCCAAGATACGGGAATGTCTCCCGAAAAATGTTTCCGATCACCGGAGCTGCAATCGTTCCCCCGTAATAGATCCCTTTCGGATTATAGATCACACACATGCCCAGAACCTGTGGATTTTCTGCCGGAGCTAATCCTATAAAGGAAGAAATATATTTTCCGGCACTTCTTGGCAAAGTCTGGGAAGTCGCTGTTTTGCCCCCAATATGATATCCTTTTACATATGCCTTTTTCCCAGAGCCTTTTGCCACCACTCCTTCCAGCAGTTCCTGCATGGTCTCTGAAGTCTTCGCTGAGAGAATTCTCTTCTTTCTTCCATAAGAAAAGACTTCCGTCTTCTTTTTCTCCGAATCTGTAACTTCTACTCCAAAATGAGGTGTAATTCTCTTTCCTCCATTTATAAGAGAACTGACCGTTGCTGCCATCTGCATCGGTGTAACCTGAAAAGACTGTCCAAAACTCATAGTTGCAAGTTCTACCTGTCCTACACGATTTTTCTTATGCAGGATTGTTCCAGCTTCTCCCGGCAGATCCACACCGGTTGGTGAAAGCAGTCCAAACTTCTGGAAATATTTATAGAAATCATTTACTCCAAGTCTGAGTCCGATGTCAATAAATACCGGATTACAGGAATTCTGAATCCCTTCCACAAAATTTTCCGCACCGTGTCCTCCCACTTTATGGCAGCGGATTTTCCGGTCTTCCACAACTTTATAACCCGGGCAATGAAAACGATCCGAAAGCTTTACCACTCCTTCTTCCAGGCATGCCGATGCCGTAATGATCTTAAATGTAGAACCCGGCTCATATGTATCACTGATACATTCATTACGCCACATCCGGTTAAGTGCATCCTGCTCTTCTTCCGGTGTCAGATTTTTCTTTTCTTCACCTGGAAGCGAAAAAGGATCATTCAGATCAAATTCCGGTACATTAACCATTGCAAATATTTCTCCATTCTGCGGATTCATAAGCAGTATTGCAACTTTTTCCGCCTGTTTTTCTTCCATGACTTTTTCTGCCATCTGCTCTGCATATTTTTGAAGATTTGCATCCAGGCTGATTTTCAGTGTGTCGCCTTTTACCGGTTCTTTTCGTCCTTCTGCTTCTTCGTCCAGTTCTATTCCTCTCGCATCTGTGATTGTCAAAATCTGCCCATTTATCCCTTTTAAATAATCTTCATACTGCACTTCCAGGCCAATAATTCCCTGATTATCCCCTCCTGTAAATCCAAGAACCTTTGATGCAAGTTTTCCATAAGGATAATATCGTTTAAAATCTTCGTCTACCTTAACACCATCCAGCCCAAGATTTCGAATTTTATCTCCCGTCTTTTTCTCTACATTTGACGCAATCCTCTCCATAGATGATATTTTTTTCACTTTTTTTCTCACCTGCGCTTCTTCCATGTGAAGTGCTTTTGTCAATATTTTAATTACCTTTTCCGAATCTTTCAGTTGACTGTGTATTACAGAAATTGTGCAGACTGTCCGGTTTGTTGCTAGGATTTTTCCATTCCGGTCAACGATTTCTCCTCTTGCAGCTTTAATATCGCGCTCTCTTTCATGTAACTGCTGTGCTTTCTTTTGATATTCTTCTGCGCGGAAGATCATCAGCCACGCAAGTCTTCCGAACAACAGAATAAGCAGGATGAGCGCGCAGGAGAATACAAAAAATATTTTCTTCTTATTATATGTTCTGTTCTTCAAACAAAAAAACCTCACACAAGCTTTGTAATAATCTATTACTGCTTATGTAAGGTTATTCTGTTAATTCTTGCTGTCTGAGATTTTTTCCACTCCCAGATACGGAAGAATCTCTTTCATAATATCTGCTGAGAGCTGGGTTGCCAGTCCGCTATTCGCCTGGTCACTGACGTTTGGTTCATTGATCACAACATAGACAACAACCTGCGGATTTTTCTGCGGTGCATATCCGATAAAAGATACAAGATATTTTCCATTCCTTCTTGGGAGTTTCTCCGCTGTACCAGTCTTTCCGCCCACATCGTATCCCTTAACGGCTGCCGTCTTTCCGGTTCCGTTTGTAACTACGCCGCGCATGTAATCTTTCACTACATCGCAGGTCTCCTGGGAAATCGTTTTCCGTACAAGCACCGGATCCTTGCTCTCTGTCACATTTCCATTTTCATCTTTGATCTGTCTTACAACATGCGGTCTGTAATAACTGCCGCCATTGATCAGAGAACTGAATGAAGCTGCAAGCTGAGTCATTGTTACGTTGAAATTCTGTCCAAAAGCATTAGTTGCAAGACTGGCAGAATCCATTTTCTCCGGTGAATACAAAAGGCCTTCTGTACTTGCCTCACCCGGAAGATCTATGCCCGTCGATGTGCCAAATCCAAACAGCTTTTGATAACGGCTGAATTCGTCTTTCCCGATCTGCGCGCCGATCCGCATCATTGCAACGTTACAGGAATTTTCAAGTGTCTGCTTAAGTGTCTGCATTCCATGTCCATTACGATGACTGCAGTGGATATCGTGTCCGCCTACTCTGAGTACACCGGTACAGTTATAACTTTCATTTCCTGTCAATACACCCAGTTCCAGTCCCGTTGCAACCGTAAATGGTTTGATCGTTGATCCTGGTTCATAAGTATCTGTCACACAAAAATTCTTCCACAGCGCGTTAAGTGTCTCGATCTTCTCTTTATCCGTCATCTTTGCAAGTTCATTTTTTGTATAATATGCTGACAGATCTCTCGGCTTATTCAGATTGTAATTCGGATAAGATGCTTCCGCAAGAATCTCTCCGTTATTTGGATTCATTACAATGACTGCCGTATCCTCACTTCCGGTTCCTTTTCTTGCTTCATTCTGATGTTTTTTATTAAACGCCAGAATATGCTTCTCAACTATACTCTGTACCTGCAAATCAATTGTAGAGACAACTGTCTTTCCATTGACCGGCTCTTTTACGGTCTGTTCAAAAGTAGAGGTTGTATCCTGATAGCCATATTCTCTTCCATCCGTACCATTCAGGACTTCGTTATAAGATGCTTCAATTCCATTGCTTCCTATGTTTCCATCTACGGTAAACCCAAGTGTATCGCTTGCCAGTGAGTTATACGGATATTTCCGTTCATAATCTTCCTCAAGCCAGATTCCCTGTACATTCGAATACTTCTCACTGTTCTTCATTATGTTGAATTTTTTCGCTTCTTTATAGCCGATTCCTTTTTTCAGAACGTTATAACGCCCGGACGGGTTGGTCTTCATCAGTTTTCGGATATCTTCTTCCTTAATATCAAAATATTTCTTCAACGCTTCAATGGTCGGTTCTATATAATCGTCCTTACTGAGCATTGCCTTCATGTCCAGAATAACATTATAAATACGTTCACTTGTCGCCATCTTGGTTCCATTACGGTCTACGATATCTCCTCGTTTAAACGGGATTGTACGGCTGTCATACTGTTGCTGGTCCAGCACCACTTTTGTATATTTGTCACCATTTGATGCATTAATATAAGTAATCCGGCCTGCAAGAAAAACAAAAGCCAGTACAAATCCCATAAAGAGCATGACTAGCTTTTTTTGCATGGCCTTATTAAATTTCCTTTTAAAAGGATTTCTCTTTCTTCTTGCCATTTATTTCTTCACCTGTTATTTACTTTTTTTCGTCTGTACTTTTGTAAGTGCACCTTCCTTTGGAATGCTTTCATATTGCTTTACATAATCCAGAGAAGGTTTTTTATATTCCACGACCTGAGAATCGGAAGCATCTACCATGCCAAGGTCTTTCTTAGCCTTTTTACGCACTTCGTCCAGATTCACAGAATCCACGATTGCATTGTATCTGGTCGTATTCTCTTCTTTCAGAGTTGCCAGTTCTTCTTCCATCGCTGAAATCTTTTTTGCGTGGCTCATATTTGCTGACTGCAAATTAACATACTTGATACATACAAGCAGCATGGCGATTGCTGCAACCGCCATGAATACAACATATCCTCTGTTCATTCGCAGAGCCTGTCTGCGGTTTTTCTTTACCTGTCTGCTTGTCCTTTTCTTTTTGGGTTCCTGCGCGCGTCTTTCCGGTTCGTATGCCGGTTGTCTTACAACATTACCGTAAACATAAGACGCTCTTTGTACATTCTGTCTTCTTCTTGTTGTCATCTGTCTGTATGCCATGCGCGCTCACCCCTTTCCCACTTTTAATTATTACATACTCATGTGTCAGCTCCGCTCAAAAATACGAAGCTTTGCGCTCTTTGCACGACTGTTTTCTTCCATCTCTTCCTTGCTCGGAAGGATTGGTTTTCTAGTGATAATACTCCCTTTTGATATTTTCCCGCATACACATACAGGAAAATCGCTTGGACATGTGCATGGATTTTCATTCTTACGAAATGCACTTTTCACGATCCGGTCTTCCAGTGAGTGGAATGTAATGATGCACAGTCTGCCCCCTGGATTCAACAAATCAATCATAGCGTCCAATGAATTTTTTAGCACTTCCAGCTCCTGGTTCAATTCAATACGAATTGCCTGGAAGGTTCTTTTTGCCGGATGTCCGGACTTCTTCTGAAACTTCATCGGGATTGATGCACGTATGATCTCTGTCAGTTGTCCCGTTGTCTCAATCGGTGCTTTCTGACGCGCAGCCACAATATGCTTTGCAATGTTCTTGGCAAACTTATCTTCGCCATAATCACGGATCACACGATAAAGTTCCCGTTCTTCATAGTCATTGACGATGTCTCTCGCTGTCATCTTCTGACGTCTGTCCATCCGCATATCGAGAGGTGCATCTTCGCGATAAGAGAATCCCCGCTCTGCCGTATCTAACTGATAAGATGATACGCCCAGATCGAGCACGATCCCATCGACCTTGTCAATGCCTAACTTACCTAGCTGTGACTTCATATCACAATAGTTACTTCTTACTATTATGACTTTCTCTCCGAAGTCTTTTAAGCGAATCCCGGCTGCTTCAATTGCAGCGGCATCCTGGTCTATTCCTATAATACTCCCCTTGTCACTGAGACGTCTTGCTACTTCACTGGCATGTCCGCCTCCACCGAGCGTTCCATCTACATAGATGCCGTCCGGTTTAATCTTTAATCCATCAATTGTTTCTTTTAATAATACTGATTTGTGTACGAATTCCATATCTTCTCCCTCTAGATACTGAACCCGCTTGCTTCCATATCGGATGCAATATCCTCAATATTCATTTCCACCTCAGCATTCTTAGCTTCCCATTTTGCCTTATCCCAGATCTCGGCACGCTTCCCCATGCCGACAAATACAACTTCTTTTCCTAGTCCGGCGAAGTCTCTGAGTGGGGCTGAAATAAGAGTTCTGCCTTGTTTGTCAAGGTCGCCATCAATTGCACTTCCCTGGAAGAAATATGCAAATGCGCGGGCTTTTTTGTCTGTGGTCGTCGGTAAGTTGTTCAGTTTCTCTTCAAAAGCGATCCATTCTGCTTCCGGGTATACATACAGGCAGTTTTCCATTCCTTTTGTTATGACGAAATGCTCCCCTAAATCGTCACGGAACTTAGCCGGAATGATCAGTCGCCCTTTGGCGTCTATGTTATGACTGTATTCTCCTTTTAATCCCCTTAGCATAATGAACTCACCTTCTTTCAAAGTGGTCCACCACTTTCGCACCACTTTTCTCCACTTCTCACCACTTTCTACCACTTGAACTAATTGTAAAACACTTTTTCAGTGATTTCAAGCCTTTTTTGTGTGTTTTTTGTGAAATCAACATAGAATGTGACTTGACTCATTATATACATATAAAGAGAGTTGACACTCGCAAGCCTACGCTTTTGAACATCAACTCTCTTTGATTCTTATTATTTATTTTATTCTTCTGCTTTATCCAGATTGCTCTGAAAATTCTGCAAAGCACTGTAATCAATCTCTACTTCCGGTCTTGACTGCTTCGCTTCATAAGTATGATACGCCGAATAAGTAATCCAGCCAAGTAAGATCACTCCTACAAATACTACCAGACACTTGCGCATCAGATTATATAATCTGTGCTTCCGGCGTAATCTTCGCCGGTTTGCTTTTTCTTCTTTATAATTATCAACTTTGGTCTGACTCATCAGGTATCTGTCTCCTTCTTATCGAATAACTACCGTTATTCTATCACACCTTTCCGGATTAGACAACCAGAATCACTCCACCGTCTGCTGCATACATACTGCTGATCCCCGCCGTATCCAGGACGATGATGTCTTTTACCTTCATCTGTTCCTGAACCATTTTCTTCATGTCTTCAGCACGCTCCGGGCAATTGCAGTGTGTAATCGCAAGAATCTTCTCTTCTGGTCGTATCGCATCTTTCTTCACCTGCGCAACCATCTTCTCGATTGCTTTCTTCATGCCTCTTCCCTGACCCAGCTGACAGATACTTCCAATCGGTGTAGAACCCATTACCGGCTTGATATTAAGCGCAGTTGCCATCATCGCTTTAATACCAGTCAGTCTTCCGTTCTTTTTCAATGTCTCCAATGTCTCCAGTACAAAATACGTGTGCTGCTCTTCTATATAAGCATCCACTGTCTTAATAATCTCTTCAAAGCTCATCTGCTTTTCTTCACACTCTGCAATCTTCAGTGCGATTAGAGTCTCTCCAACTGAAGCAGACTTAGAATTAAATACATGGATCTGTTTCTCTCCATATTCTTCTTTATAAAGGTTCTTCCCCAACTCTGCACTATTGTAAGAACCACTCAGCTCAGCCGATAATGTAACTGCATATACATGCTCAGCATCACAGTGATACATCTCCATGTAACGTTCCGGTGATGGGCAGGAGGACTTCGGACACTCCGGAGCCGCTGCAACTCTTCTCAAAAAATCCTTCTGATCAAATGTTGCATCGTCAATGATATGATAACCATCTACTTCTATCTCCAGTGATGCGGTCACGAAATGCTCTGACTGTTTCATCTCTTCCGTTAATTCACCACAACTATCTACAACTATTTTATAACTCATGTCTTCCTCCCGGTAAACTTTTTATTTCCATTAAATGTAGTTTTTAATACTACGTTTAATATCATAGCACATTCACATCGGAAAAGAAAGACTTTTATTCCGTTATTGTTCTATTTTTATTTGTTTTGAAACACTTAGCGCAATTCCCATTTCTATAGAAAGGAACAGAATTGCTGTTCCCCCATAACTGATAAATGGTAATGTAATACCTGTTGTCGGAATCAGATTTGTCACAACTCCCACATTTAAAAATACCTGTAAAGCCATGTGAGCAAATATTCCCGTCACAATCAGTGAACCATACAAATCCGGCGCATTCTGTGCAATAAACAGCAGACGGTATAATAATAAGCCAAACAGTGTCAGAACGAGAATTGCTCCAAACACGCCAAGTTCTTCACATATAATAGAAAGGATCATATCATTCTGCACTTCCGGAATGATTGTCTTCTGTGCGCTGTTTCCAAGACCTTTTCCAAAAAAGCCTCCGGAACCAATCGCATATAACGCCTGCATAATCTGGTATCCGCCTTCTGATGCATAATTTTCTGGATTCAGCCATACAAGAACCCGTCGCATCCGGAAACTCTTACTTGTCGTAAGTACCATACCCAAGATCTTCACGCCCACCAGTATCGCTGCAAGACCGCCACCTGCAGCTACAAAGAAGATCTTTGTCTTCCGGTGAACAATAAAAATCATAATAATGCTGATGCCCATTACGATAATCGCTGTACTTAAATTATCTGTCAAAAAATATACACATGCTGCGGATAACAGTCCCCAGACCATTACATGGATAAATCCTTCTTTTGTATTAATCTTCTTTCCAAGCTTGCAGATCACTACCGGGATAAATAGTATCACCGCAATCTTTGCAACCTCCGATGGCTGAAACTGTCCGATTCCAGGTAACATGATCCATCTCTTAGCTCCCTTGGCTCCTTTTCCGATTGGGCTTTGTACAAGTGCCATCAGTATTATGGATACCCAATATAGCAATTTTGCGCGCTTAATGTACCAGTGGTAATCAATAAAGCGGCAGATGAACCACATCACAAAAAAACCAGCCAGACAGAAAATTATCTGTTTCTTCAAATAAAATATACTGCTTTTCTGTCCGGTGATCTTCATGGAACTGTATGCACTGGTGCTGTATAACATTACCAGCCCGAAACATACAAGGCATATAAGAATTGCGACCAGACTATAATCAAAATATGGGATTGTTTTTTTCCTTTGTTCTGTAATTTCTCTTTTCACTGTCCTTGTCATTTTATTTACACTCCAATCGTATTCATTATACTCAGATATGATTCTAAAAACAACTAAAAATTCCGGTCTTTGCACCTCTTTTTGACTTCTTTCATATTATAATAATGCAAATAATTGAAAAGGAAGGTTTCTAAAAATGCCTAATTATCGCTATCAAGCTTCTAATTGCTGCGGCAACTCCATGCGGAACGTTTCCCTTGGTGTTCCTTCAGGCTCCGGCTGTCATGAGCATGCCTGCTCCGATAACACTTCCAATATTTCCATGCAGGTTCTTGCTATGGCATATGTTCCCATCCAGAAATTCCAGTGCCTGTACGATCCGCCGAAAGGGCTGCATGCAGGTACTATTTTTGCCGAACTCGATAAACCATTTCTTGGAACAGGAGGTGTTCTTCGATGAATAATGATAAAAGATTATCCCGTCAAGAACTCTTACAATGGATCAATGCCGTCAGCTTTGCAGTCAATGATGTGACTTTATTTCTCGACACACACCCTGATGACGCAGAAGCATTAGAGTATTTTGAGGAATTTCGTACGCAGCGCACACGCGCACTTCAGGAATATTCCAGAAATTATGGGCCGCTCACGATCGATACTGCAACTGCCACTCCATGTGAACGCTGGCAGTGGAGCACACAGAGCTGGCCATGGCAGGAAGGAGGCTGTTAATCTATGTGGAATTATGAAAAGCGTCTGCAACATCCGGTAAAAATCACCCAGACAAATCCAAAGATAGCTCAGGTGATCATATCCCAGTTCGGTGGTCCTGATGGTGAACTGGGTGCATCCATGCGGTATCTCTCCCAGCGATACACAATGCCTTACAACGAGGTCACCGGTATCCTTACGGATATCGGTACGGAAGAACACGCCCAAAAACGTTCTCGCTTATTTTTCTTCCTTATTATAATGCGTTTTTACAGCGTTTCTGCGTATTTACTGGATATCTTAATCCAGCCCTCGCCGGACTTTAATCTGCCATACGGCATCTTTTCCACGGTCTTCGTTTCCGTGATCGTATAGACCGATTCCGGTGCTTTCTTTCCAGTGTAATATTTGCCGGGACTCTTGTAAATATTAAGTGCCTGTTTGGTCTTTACCTTGAAAGATTTATCCGCAGCTTTCTTCGCTGCCGGCTTCTCTTCTATCTTCTTTCCGATCAGACCTTCCGCAATCGCTTTTGCGACAGTCTTATATCCTAGCTTCTTGTACAGCAGGATATCATCTTTGTCATCGGCAAAGCAGACTTCAATCAGCATTGCCGGATCATTCGTGCGTCTGATAACTGCTAAAGAGCGGTTGTTCTCTTTGCACCCCTTCACTCCACGGTTTGTAAAGCCAAGCTTTGCCATTTCCGCACATACTCTCTTAGCATAAGGAACCGCCTTGGAACTCATGCTGGACACCCAGACTTCAACACCTTTGACTTTTCCGTCTTTCTTTGCTTTTTTGCAGCCATTGAGATGGATAGACATGTTTAAATCCACCGTATTCTTGTTACATTTCTTTACAATGTTGCTAAGATTTCCGTTCTGTGTTCTTGCAGAATCATCCGTACAATCATGCACAGTATGTCCTTCTGCGCTGAGAAGTCTCTGCAACTCTTTTGAAATCTTCCGATCTTCGGTCACCTCATCCAAATATGAGATGATGCCTGGGACATGTCTATTGTGTCCGCCATGAACATTATATCTTGCCATGATAACCTTCCTTTCTAAACATCCTTATTTCTTATATTTACTCCGATTCCAGATCGATGCAACTCGCTCCCATCCGCCTGTACTTACCAGATATACAATAAAAGCAGCCACAATTGCTGCGAAAATATAATACCATTCAATCACAATCCGGTAATAATTGCACAGGACGATCACGCTGATCGGCGTCAGGATCAGCGACACCGCCAGCGCAACAACACTGGTCGGAATCTTCTTAAGTGCCGGCATCTCTTTCACTGCCTGCACGATCACACTGACCAGAAATGCCAATACGCCGATTCCGGTCAGCAGGTAACTAATATACTGCAGAAGAAGCTCTGCACTCATTGCTTTTCCCATAATCTAATCTCCTTTTCGTTTCAAATGTAATTCCTGGATCTCGTCATGCATTTTCTCAACCATGCCATTTCCGCCAAGCCTATGATACGCTTCGTACATCTGGCAGAAGTTCTCATAAGCATAGGACGGAATAGAGCCGATCTTCATATACCGGTCATGATACTCGATAAGCTGCACCCGAAGAAGCAGCATTGTACCGGCACTGTTTGCATCCCGTTTCTCATTCTCGTCAGCGATACGCTTATTTCGTTCTACGGCATCCTTCTGCTGTCTCTTCTTCTGCTCCTTCAAAAGCCAAACGATATACCCAAGCACGATTGGCAGGGCGATTCCATATGTCTGTAAGATAATTTCTTTCACTTTTTATTCCTGCTTTCTTTAAATTATGCAAATAAAATAAGACCGTTACGGTCTTGCTCTTGGGGTGTTCATGTGGGGCTCTCCTATTGCTTCATTTCAAACAATACATCCGCTATAACCGTAGCACTCGAATCGGCTATGTCAGTTAACTCATAGTCGATAGAATAGCCGACTTTTATCTTTCTTAAGCGCATGTACTTAATACTTCCGGACGATACCGAGTTCCCTACTATTCCAACCGGATAGGTTGATAGCGGCGAATCCACGCCTGTGATTCCGATTTTCGGACAATCACTATCTTCAATTGATATTGCAAGTTTTGAGTCTGCCGCTACATTCTCTACCCGAGTAGAGAAACTTTTAACTGTAGCTATCTTTCCGCTTAAGCACATCTGCTGTGCTCTATCTGCAACTACTGCCGCAAACTCCGTCTTCCCGTCATCAGCTTCAAGCCTCTTCGCTAATGTATCATATGTCGTTCCATTTGCTTTTGTCCTTGCCGCAACAATCTCCGCATCCGAAGGGCTCTCCAAAGTCATGTTTTTGATCTGCTCCTCGAACTTATTATCTAACTGCTCCTGTGCTTCTTTCACTTTATTCGCTGTGTCAGTTGCGATTTTCACACCATCATGCAGACTCTGACGGACGTCTCGTCCGTAAGTGGCGTGTAATAAGTTGTGTAAAATTTCAGTTAATCCCATTTTAAACTCCTTTCTATGCTGTCCTCTTCCACATTCTCACTGTAATATATGGCATCATGTTATTGTGCGCTGTTCCGAAACCAGTATTACCGGATGTGGCTGTATGATCATGTGTTGCATCTAACGTAAAGCCATCATTGATGCCGGTTGCTTTTCCTGTAGACGATGGATAGAAGCATGTTCCATCTCCGCCTTTCGAGAACACACCAGCTGTAGAGTTACCCGGACCGTAACTTGCGTTCTGCCCAACAAAGTTCCATACACTACCAGTGAGTTCTTTGTTTTCTACTGTTACATCATGGTTGTGTGATGGCATTTCTTCAATTGTAAATGTGTGTGTTTTTTCGCCACCTATCATTCCCGTTTCTGTTAAATCATCGTCAGCTGGATCATAACCTATCAGTGTTCTGCCTGTTGCAAATTCTTCCCATGTGCCACCAATTATGGCATTCGGATTTGCCCCGTTAGCTGATATATAAACACTACCTATCGGATATACTTTGTCAAGTGTCAGTCCACCAGAGCTATGATCATCAACGTATGCTTTCATTTTCGCCCATAACATCTCTGTGCTCTTCCTTCCGAGCCCTTTTAATTTCATGGTCTCACCACCTATACGCAAATCTCATCAATATCTGCCTGTGTAAGCTCTTCCATCGTAACGATACCGCCTAAGTTGTCCCACTTGCCGTCAGAAGTCCACACTACGTTCGTTCCTGCAGGTCCGAAAGCGCTGTCCGCCTCAATAGACCAAACATCTCCGGCCTGTTGATCGGATGTAGGGAGTTTGGACGCATCTGCTACGGAGCCTTTCGGTCTGTAAACTCCGGTGATATCTGACTTCTTGGCGTAAGTGCTTTCCAATGTTGAATTACTCGGAAGTGCGTCTAGTTTGGCTTTGTCGTCTGGATGCATTACACCGAATTCTGCATTGGTGGCTGGTTTAAGAAGGTCTGCGCAAACAAGATCAGATCCCATTTTGAACTGCATTAATAACCCTCGCTGTGTGGATGCCGCAGTCAACGAAGGTGTAGCCCACGCTGCGGTTCCGTCTTCGGACCATATAAGCATGTCCGTCTCTTCACCTCCACTCGGAATGTGTTTATATCCCGAACTCGTTGGATGCACATACTTATTTGCGCCTTCTTCTACACCGTCCAGTTTTTTCTTGTCAGCCGCTGACATCAGACCATGATTTTCCTGAGTCGCATCGCTGTACGTCGTATTGTTATCCGGCGGAACAGCCCATGTGCCATCCTGCCGCAAGTATTTTGTCGTTGTCGTCTCGTCCGGTAATTTCGGTGCAAGACCATTGGCTGACTTGCTTACTACTCCGTAAGTCGTATCCTGCGTGGTCTGCGTCGATGTTGACCCATCTCCCTTAGTGATAGTCATCGTTCTACCCGAAACTTTGACATCTGTCACGGATTTATTGAACAGCTCTGCCTTAATCTTTTTCCAAAGCATTTTGGCACTTTCTTTTCCAAGTCCTTTAAATTTCATGTGTGATACCTCCTAAACACATATTTCATCGATATCCTCTTTTGTTAATTCTTGGATATCAACGCTCTCTTTCCTGTCAGAGTTAAAGCCAAACATTAAGCTTGATGACAATGTTGGCCTCGTTGCTCCGAGCGTGATTTTTGAATTAGTCGGATTTTCTAAATCTAACTCTATCTTACTAATCGGGTAGTACGTGTTTACATCCCCAATCGTGCTACTTACTCCGTGAATGTCAGAAGTGAGTGGCACTAAATCACCCAAGCGGAACGCTTGAATGTCTGCATCTAACAGGCTAAGGTCTACAGCCGTCAGTTCAATGCTTACCGTCGGCTTCACTCGCTTAGCAAGATACTTCTTTGCCTCTACCAGTAAATCGTCTGGATTGTTGATATCGGAAAAATCTACTTTTTCCACAATCCAACCGTATTCCTTGATAGCTTCACTATCCCGAACATAGATGCTTCCATCATGCCCAGTAGCATTTGCTACCGTGATATTGTTCGCACCCATCGGGATGATAGCCGTTCTGACGTCCTCTGTCTTGACGGATTTTTGAATATCCAACAGATTCTCACCCAGCCGGATGGCTTGATTATTCACTCGCCCGTATCTCTTGACATAATCAAGGTAGTTGATGCCTCGGTCGTGCCGAATACGTAGATATCCGTCATATTTCTGCAAAAAATTCGTATCGATACTGCTCCACGTACTTTCAAAGTTTGTAGTCAGCATTTTAACCGGCTCTTCGTCTACGTCAATGATTCCACACGTAAACCGCTTTTCCGCACCGACTTGAATATTATGCATGTCAACCATCTTAGCCAGTATTTTTCTGTTCGTGTCAGCCTCGCCATTCTCAGCACTCTGAGAGCCATACGTATGCTTTTCCTGCACCGTATCCAATAGATAAGCAAGCTCGCCCTCGCAAGCGACCTGTCCGGTCAGCTGGAAGTCTTGCTCGCTCGTGGTCGGTCTGCCGGTATACAGCACTTCGTCATCCTGCTCTACCGTAATGATGCTCGACAGCCTTTTGATGCCGTTGGCGTGTGGATGCGTTGGCAGAATCTCAAACGAAAACGAGCCTGTCTTATTCAGCTCAAGCGTGAGCTTCGGGCTTCGCAATGTATAACTAGGGTCTCTGATATCATGCAAGACTTTCCCGTCGCAATATACTCTGTACATCTATAAGCTTCCTCCTCTGTAGTCAATCGTCACTACACCGTTACCTCTGAGCTTCAAAATGTTGTCGCCCTCGGTCGTCCAAATATCAAATATCTTGCTCTTACCTGTTGAAAGCGTGTAAGTCTTGCCAAGATACTCGACCTCTGTCGGTTCAGAGCAAATAAACGTCGGAATAACCCTCTTCCTCCTGCCAACAATGTTCAGCTCGTACTCGCCATTGACCTTGATGTCTTTGTATTCCCTAACGATGCCAGTCTCGAAGTTGAAGCTATCCCAAAGCCAATCTTCTGCTCCGGAATGCAGTTCCAACTTGTATGGGTCGACATCACCCGAGAGTGTTATCACACTTAATTCCCTGTCGGTTTTTTCAGTATCAAGCTTGAGCCTGCCGATGTAGTAGTAGTCTGGATCCGTATCAAGGATAATCTTGAGCCTCTTGCCTACAAGATAGTTGGCAATCTCCGACGTAAGGCTCGCCCATTCAAAGAAATCCCTGTCCGGAGCTTCAAACTCCAGGGACAAGGATCTGTTTTTGTATTTTACATCACCGGCGCAGATCGCATCTGTCAGATCAAGAGAGCCGTCTGCTCCGGGAATCTCCTGTTCATATGTCTTTGCTTCCGGGAAACCAAGGTTGATCGACGTCCAGCCAAGGTTCCAATCTTTCAACGTGTGCTTATCGCCGATCTGCACACCTAACACTTTCCCCATCTTACACACCGCCTCTCATTTTTCTCGCTGCAGCCTCGCCAAGCAGTAAATCCATAAAAGGAAATGTCTCTTTCGCAACTTCTCTTCCGTTTATCGGAATGGATATCGTAATATTTTCCGGAAAATTATTTGCCGGAGTTTGCTGACTCTGTGCGATCTGCTGCTGTACTACCGGCTGCATCCGTGCCGTGATTTGCTGCACCTGCCTGTCAACCGCAGACTGCAGTCTGGCTGTAATGTCCGGTACATTTAATTTTGCATTGGCAAACCGCTGCGCCATCGTACCTGACAGGCTGTCCATCTGCCGGTATAGAGATTTTGCTTTCTTCTCATGTCCAACTTCCAGACCTTCAATATCGCGGACTCCGATTTTGCTGAACTCTCTGGATGGGCTGTGAATACCGAGCGATTTCTTTGCCGTCTTGATCATGCTGTAGCACAGCTTTTTCATAGCCTTTTCCGCCGATCTGGTTTCGGATGTAATACCCGCAGATAATCCTTTGGCAATATTCTTGCCGACATTGTTCATCTGATTTTCAAAATCCTTGGTTGCTGCTTTGATCTTCGTGGTATATTCCGTCTGGATTTTCTCCAGATTATCCGCAAAGAATGACTTGGAAAAGATTTCGGACATGGACTGCTGTTTCTTCCAGTTCTTCACGTATGCGCCCTGCTGTTCTTTCGTCATACCACGGAACCAGTCCATGTAAGCAGTCGCTTCGTCCACATTCATTCCCAGAATACGCTCCATCATGGAATCCGGAATATTATTCTCCAGTGCTTTCAGATCAGCCTGATATCTTTCGATATCCGCAATATTCTGTGCAAGGTCGTACACATTTCCGTAAGACTGCTGCTTATCCGTAAGACTATCACGCAGGCTGATGATCTCATCGTATTTCTTCTGGTAGGTCTCCGACAGCTCCTGCAGCTTCTTCTGCGCAATATCTGTAAGCCGGTTCGACTCTTTCTCGAAAGCACTGTTAAATGCATTCGCAACCTTTTCGCCGGCTTTGGAAAGTTTATTCTCTTCCTTAGTGTGCGCTTTCTTCATAGCAGCTAACTGATTCTTGAATCTCTTTTTCGTACCCTTATTCTTTGTCTTATCAATCTTCTTCTGGAGTGCTTCTTCCTTCTTATCATTCGCCGACTGTACTGCATTTACCTGCGCATCAATCGCAGACTGTACTTTGTCGGACGCCCGCGTCTTTGCTGTGCTGAGTGAATCAGACAGATTCGACATCAGATTAGAACCGACCTCGGAATATTTACCACTCTTCGCCATTGCCTCTGCCGTCTTGAGTGTTTCTTTCATGGCGGTCTGCATCTCGCCAATCAGCTCTCTTTTAGCTGTCTTTACTCCGGAAGCGACGCCCCTCGGAATGTTCTTTCCAACTGCATCACTGAACTTCTTGGATGGAGAATGAATATCCAACTCTTTCTGTGAAGCTGTAAGGCACTCTGCCGACATCTCCCTGGATGCCTTGGTTGCCGCCTTGGTATTCTTTCTGATACCAACTCCAACACCTGCCGGAAGCCATTTACCGACTTCGTTTGCAAATACCTTGGATGGGCTGTTGATGTCTCCTTCATCTTTCGCCGCTTCTTTTGCTGCCTTAACAGCACTTCTGGCTGCCTCTTTTACATATCCTGTATTCTGATTAATTCCGGAAGCAATTCCAGATGCCAGGTTTGCTCCAACAGATACGAATCCGGATTTCTGACTGTTAGCTCCGGAGATGCCGGACTTTGCTACCTTACTGCCGGCGGATTTCACGGCACTGGATTTCTTTTCCATGCCTTTCGCCATCTGTGCTCCGCCTTTACCTCCAACCTTCCCCATTCCCTCTCCAGCTTCTTTCTGGAGCAAGAAATTCATCTGCTTAATAGCATCTGCCGGCTTAGTTTTTCCAGCGTTTACAGATTTTACAATTGCCTGTACGGATTTACTCCCGGCTTTTCCGGACTTGCTGACAAGACTGTCGAACTTCACCAGATCATTCATCTGTTTAATCGCAGATGACGGTTTGCTTTTTCCGGAAGTGATACCTTTCTGTAAGTTAGTTGGAATCTTTACACCGGACTTAAAAGACTTATTGGACAGGCTGTCAAACTTCACCAGTGCTTCCAACTGGCTGATGCTCTTAGGAAGGGCATATTTTCCGGACTGCATTCCCTGGCTGACAGATGCCGGAACTTCTTTTCCTGCTTCCTGCGCTTTCTGCACGAGACCATCCAGTTTGATCAGACTTTTTAGTTCTGCTCCGGAAGTTGGATTTGCATACATGCCTTCCTTGATGCCATTCTCCACGCTTGCCGGTATGTCTTTTGCTTTAATCTTCGCTTCTTTGCAAATGCTATCAATATTCTGCAAGAACGTAGCATAGTTCGTTTCGCTGATCTGCTTCTGACCGAGTTTGTCAAATTCCTGATTCAGAGAATCCAAGCTCTGTTGATATTTCTTAACATTTGCGTCCGCTGCATTAAACGCTTCACTTGCTTTTGCCTGCTCGGACATCGCCGCAATCAGCTTTTCATTCTGTCCGGTGGCAGGATCTACTTTTCCGGTCTTCTTTGCATCATTAACTGCATCATTTGCTTTTTGCAGCCGTTCCCTTGCTTTCGCCTGCTCATCTATCGCCTTTGAGAGCTTTGATTCCGTCTCAACCTGATCCTTTGCTACACTTTCCATCTGTGCCGCATAAGCCTTTGCCATTGCCAGTTCTTTTTGTGCCGCAATGTTCTTCCTGATTGCCGCAGTTGACTTATTGAGACGGTCTTTCTCTTCATCGTATTTCAGATTAAGTTCTGGATAAATATCGTTTAATTGTTGCACGATAGATTTAATCTGCGCTTTCTCACCGGCACTTTTCTTTTCCACCGACATTAACGACTGCAATCTGGATGTCAGATTTTCGGCTTGCGAGCCCTGTAAGACACTGTTTTCGATGTCTGTTCTTCTCTGCGCTTGATTCTGCTGCAAAGTCTTTGTGTATTCTTTCCGCGCTTTCGTGGAAGCCTCAATCTTTGCAAGCATCTTATCTTCTTTATCTGCCGCAGCCATTGTAAGAATAGAATGCGCCGCAATTCCGACTGTAAGTGCTGATAATCCTGCCACTGCAATCCCCACCGGACCACCAAGTGCAGTCATTGCCGCATTGAATCCTTCTGTAGCAAGTGTGGCTATTGATACCTGTCCGGTAAACACTCCGAGGATCATCTGGCTTGTCGTAAGTTCGACATTATACATTCTTCCAGTGAACTTCGCCGCTTCCATCTGCTCTGCGTAATGCCCAAGCGCTACAGTTGCCGTATCCCACCATTTTATAGTTCTGCCGATTGCATTTGTACCGGCTTTCACTCCATTACTGATTTCTAATGCTTTATAGGCTGTGCCAAGACTTAATGCCAGAGGCACCGCCTTATCCAGGTTATCTGCCAGTAACTTCACACCGCTTCCGGCAACCTTTGCTCCGGCTCCGAGAGCTTTCAGGCCAACACTGCCGACTGTCTTTGCAGCACTTCCAAGTGTTTTTACCGTCTCAACCGATTCCGGCGACACGATATCTTCAATCTTGCCTTTCTTAAGCGCAGACGATAAACCTCGTACCTTTTTTGCACCGAAATCTACCGCTTTAGTCAACGGTTTCTTGATATGCTCATACATCTCGATTCCGAGAGACTCTGCCGCTGAACCAAGCTCATACAATGCTCCTTGCAAGTTCTGATTCATCGTATCAGCCTGCTTCTTTGCCGCTCCGGACGAATTGTCGATTGCTTTTGTAAGCTTATCGAAATCCTTATCTGACGTATTTACGATTGCCAGAAGTCCGGACATTGCTTCCTGTCCGGCGATACTGGATGCATAGGACGCTTTCTGACTTTCCGTTAATCCGGAAAACTTTTCACGGAGTTCTGCCATAGTCTCGCGCAGCGGCTTCATGCTTCCGTCTGATTTGGTTACACTGATGCCAAGAGCGGACATTGCTTCTGCCGCTTCCTTTGGTGGCTTAACTAACCTCGTCAGCATGGACCGTAATGACGTTCCTGCCTGACTTCCTTTGATTCCGGCATTTGCCATCAAGCCGATTGCCGTAGCAGAATCTTCCACACTGTATTTCATAGATCCGGCTAATGGTGCAACGTACTTGAACGTCTCGCCCATCATGGACACATTTGTATTGGAATTGCTGGACGCTTTTGCCAGGACATCCGCGAAATGTCCGGAATCTTTTGCTTGTAAACCAAACGCAGTCAATGCATCTGTCACAATGTCGGATACGGTTCCCAGATCTTCCCCGGATGCAGCCGCAAGGTTCATGACTCCACCAAGACCATCGACCATATCATTAGTTTTCCATCCCGCCATTGCCATGTATTTCAATGCTTCGGCTGACTGTGTGGCGCTGAACTTCGTAGTAGCGCCCATCTCTTTGGCTTTATTGGTAAGCGCCTGCAAGTCTTTTCCGGAAGCTCCGGAGATTGCCTGCACTTCACTCATTCCGGCTTCAAAAGATTTTCCTACATTTACAACTTCCTGTGCCAGCTTGCCGACTCCAAGAGCCGCAGCCCCTTTGGTGATCACACCTTTTAATTTTCCCAGCCCCGCTTCTATTCCGGAGCTGTCAAGATCAGTATCGATAACGATTCTTCCATCGCTCATAATGCACCTCCATCAAAATAAACTATCGAAATCTATCTGCTAGCTATCTTGACGCCTCTGGTGCCTCACCGACCTTCCAAAGCCAACGCCTCTTCGCTCTAATGTCCTAACTCCTACAGGATGTTGCTTAAGTCACCATCACCCATCAGTGCGGCTATGATCTCATCCTGTCTCTTCTTCTCTTCATCTGATCTTTCATCCGGCAATGCATAGATCTTCTGCATTGCCCGGATGCGCTTCTTCTGTTCTTTATCTTTGTAATCCCTTAACTCCGCCCCACGCCATCCGATGATCTCACAGATCTTACAATCATCATGGAGCGCGCCGAACAATGACATGAATTTCCACCAGTGCAGGTAATCGATCTCAAACAGGTCAATCTTATAATCCTGCATGAACCCGGCATTGATATAATCAAAATCATATTTAAAGGATAATACCGGCTTCTTCGGAGCTTTGCCCTTCTCTTCTTTCCCGCAGGAATAGAACCACAGCATCTGCTCCATTGCTTCCGGCAGATCTTCCGGAATATTGTCTTTGTAAAATACCTTCATCGCATCGAAATACCTGGCATTCTGACAGGCATCCTCATGCTCGATATCGCTGCATGATTCCATTTCTTCCGCAAATGCTTTCTGTTCTTCGGTAAGCTCTGACCGGAACAGGATATCTTCAATATCCATAATCGTCCGGAAGTCCGAATCGATCTCATATGTTTTACTGCCGACATCCACAGACACCGGCAGTGTCCTTCTACTCATCTGTCTCGTCTTCTCCAATAACCAGAGCACTTAATTCCTGGACGCGTCTGGAATGTGCTTCGAACTGCCCCTTCTGTACTGCGTACAGCTTTTTCAGTGCTTTTGTACGGCTTGCCAAATCATGCGGCGCATCGAACATCTTTCCCGGAGCATCCGCCCCGAAAACCGCAGCAAAAAAGGAATCAATGATACCACACTCGGTCTTGATTCCCTCTGCATCCAGTCTTCCGTCTTTGTCCGCTTCATAATCTTCAATGTTTTTCCAAAGGTTCTTTTCTTCTCTTAATACCTTTTCATTCATATCCGCATCCAATACATTGAACGCAAACTTCTCCTTATTCCACTCAAACATCTTCTCTATCTCCTATTGCTTTTTCTTAAAATCTTAACCCTCTGCTGAATCCGGTGTAAATGTTTTTGTTTTTGTATCGAATTTACCAAGAACCGGATCGCCTTTGTCATGCAGTGTTCCTTCTACCTGCAGTTCTCCGTCATTATCAGAGAAGGTAGAAATCTCAACTGCAACTCTGAACATACGTGCCTTAAATGCTGTTACAGATGCATCTCCATCTGCTTTCTCATCCAGATCCGCACGGACAAAGTTACGCTCTGCATCAATTCCGGTCTTTCTCTCTTTTCCAATGCTGATCAGATCTTTGATTACCTTTTCGGACGGAATCTGATCCGCTGTAAACCCATGCTCACCTTCATAACTTGTGATGGATGATGTGCTGGACTTATCATTGATATACTTCTTGCTGGAAGTCTGCGCTCCCGGATCTTCATTCAGTTCCGTGAAACCAGTTCCCATCAGTTCATATGCATCAGCCACTTCCAGATAGGAAGCCTCCTGATATCTCTGCTTTACTGCGCTTGCATTATCTTCCATGTTAGTTACCTCCTAATTTATGAAAATATGTCAACCGGCACTGTATCTGGTACTGTGCCTTTGTTTCTGTCTGATCAAACACATAGCCATTTGTTAGTGCTTCTATGTGTCTTGCTTCCTTTCCTTCCGGAAGATCCGGTAAAAGTCCTTTTCTGTCACATTCTTCCAGCCATTCCGAAAAATGCTCGTAGAACTCTGCGACATCCATATTTTCTACATTGTCTGCTCCAAAATACTCTCTGGAAACAAATGTAAAATTGAACCGCTTCACCACACTTCCGTCCAGATATCTCTTAACTACCGGATTATCCGTGATCGATGCTTCTACCGCATACGTCTTTGTGTCTTCCGGCAGATACGTTACTCCTACGAGCGCGTCCCACTCGTCCAGATACGGACAGGTGTTGATAAACGCTCTTACACTTTCTATCACACTGCTCATTACTTCGCTTCTCCTCCTGCGAACTTCGCTACAGATTCCACAATCTGATCTCCATTCTCAGCCCAGCACCGTTTATCCCACTGTTTGCCACGCATGCCTGTGCCCTTATTCTCGTAATACTGGCGTCTGGCATATGGCGTGACATATTCCACACTGCTCTCATGCACTACTGCTGTATTCTTCAATACACCACTTCGCATCGGCACATATGGGTCCATCTTTCTCCGCAGCTCATTCGAGAAGAATCTCTGCGCTGCTCCGTTCTTATTCAGTCCTCTTTTCAGAAGAATCTTCTGTGTCGGATCTAATTTCAGTCTGACTTTATTTCCCATCCATCTATGCGCCTCCGATTCTCCAATGTGGCGTGCAGCCTCTCCGATTATCAGAAAAAGACATCACCTTGCCGGTGTACTGCTGTTTCAAAAAGCTCGCTTCCTTGTCGAATTCTTCCAGAATTCCACGCCCGAACAGATCTCCGTTATCGATGGTCCAGTAATTCTTCGCTTCCTCATCAGATAGCTTCTTATACGTGACTGCATCGATATACTGCTTTCCTTCTGTGTCTGCATCTTCCGGGATCCGGACTTTATACATATCAGCGCTTACCAGACCGCCAGAGTCCGTTACTCTGGTCTTCTGGTCGGTATAAAAATTAACGCCGCTGATCACCGTCCGGAAATAAGTCGGGCGTGCTGTTGTCTTGCTCACACCCCGGAAGTTAAAGATGGTCAGATTGGCATTTACATTCATGCGCACACCTCACTCCCCTGGACAGCCATCCAGTCGGAAGTAAATAATTGTACACTGCGCGATAAACTTTCTTCCGCAGCAACTCCTCATCGGTCTGGCCGTCTGTCTGCTCAACCACATAAGATACAATGTAACCATCGTTGTTCTCTGATCGTATCTTTCCGGAGCCGTTTTCCTGTGATTTATGAAATGCTGCATATACGTCCACTGCCGCACATACAGCGTCTTTAACCATATTATTCTCCACAGAAAAGATATCTCCGCGCACATAAGTAAGAGAGCGGATGTAGGCTTCTGACCACCTCTCCGCTCTTGGGAATTTCTTTGCTTCCAGACTGCCTCCATACTCTTCCGAGTAATAAGAATAGTCCACATACATCTGCTGTCCCTCCTCTTACTGCTGTGGCACCTGCGTATCTTCTGGCCACTTATCAGCAATTGCCTGGATCAGCTCCGCAATCTGATCTGTGTCTGGTGCACTGTCTTCCTTCGTGATCTTCTTATACAGGTTTTTCAACGCTTCTGCTGTCTGCATAATAACACCTCCTACTCGCCAGCTTTAAGTACTGCGAATGGGCATCTCTTTGCTTTGTCAGATTTAAGAGCGTTGATCGGGTTCGGGATCTCCCATCCAAGTCTCATCACTGCACGAAGAGCCACCATATCGTTCTGCATCAGGTTATATGCAATTGTTCCGTCTGTATTCTGTACCACGCCCTCTGTAAAGAGCTTAAATGTAATGTCCTGACGGATTGCATAAGCTAACTGGCTGAAATCTCCGGAAATCATCAATGCTTTTGACTTATCGAATGCTCCATTGTTTGGGAAGGTCATTGGCGATCCATCTAATGCATACTGCGTTGTTCCCTGCAGATCACTTTTGAAGATCGGATTGCCATTAGAGTCTTTTAAACCTCTAAGCTTTGCACGCATGGAGATATCTGCCATATGTCCATTCACAAAATATCCACAATCCTCAACTTTGGCAATCACACCATCCTCTGTCATAATCTTGTCGTACAGATTATCATTTGCCCCGAGTGTTACTACAGATCCTGCTGTTGTTGCAGTTTTTTCAATTCCTTCTCTCCAGCTCGATGGCTTCTGCTCTCCAAACAGAATCGCTGCATCGATAACTTTGCCAAATGCTTCTACAATTCTCGGTTTTACCTCTGCCCAGATGTCGTATTCAGAATCATCCAGTACCGCTTCTGGGATCGGAACGATAACCGCAATTTCTTCTGCTGTAATAAATTTCTTATCCCATGCCTGCTTTGTTGTCTTTTTCTGGCCGGCATCACCATTGACAAAATAAGCAAGTGGCAACATATCTAGAACTGGCATCTTATACTGTCTGCTTGTCATATTTGCAAGCCTGCGTCCTCTGGAGAGAACCGCAGACTGTGTTACTGTTCCCTGAATAATCTCATTTGCTTCCTGTGTCGGAATTAAAGACTCTGCACCGGTACGATCGATGATGTTCGCATCCGTATCAAAAAGCCTTAAATTCATTTTCTTTCTTTTCATGTTATACCTCCGTTATCTTCTCATAGCAGCACGAATTGCATCGTTAATGGAAGCATTGGCGCTTCCACCAGAGCCTTCGTTTTTATTTCCGGCCGATGTCGAAATCCGATAATTTGATCCGTTCACAAATCTCGGATTTTCTTTCAAATACTTCTCTGCTGCTTTTTCGAATGTTGTTTTATCGTCTACCATTTTGGAAATCTTAAAGGACACATAATCGAGATCCTCTGCTTTTACACCTTTGCCAGATAAAAATTTCTCATTTTTCATCTGTCGTACTTCATTCTGTGCATTGGTAAGATCCTGCCGCAACTGTGTGACATTTGGCTGATTCTTTTTCTGCTGTTCTTTGTAAGCAGCGATTGCCTGTGTCACCTGCTCTTCCGACATGCCCTGCTGCTGAAAATACGATTTCAGTGCCGCACGCTCTGCACGTTCTACCCTTGCATTCGCAATCTCTTCTGCCTGCGCATAGCTGAATGTTCCCTGACTTCCTGTTCCACCGGCATTATTCTGGCCGCCGTTGCTATCTCCGGCATTTCCACCCTGTCCACCAGAGCCAGCTCCGCCGCCGTCCTCAAAGAGCTGTAAATACATTCTTTTTTTCATGTTCTACCTCCATATATGAGTGTTTTTCCAGAGCTTTTCCTGTCTTCATGTTTTGGACATAATAAAAACACCTTTGCAGGTGTCTGTTTACTGAAACTGTATGCAATTGTATTCCCGGTTAATTTCTGTCATTCCAAGATACCAGGAATCCACCAGAAGTTTTCCTTTGTCTGAAAGTTCCTCCCATTCGATCACTGCCATTCCGCACTCCAGATCGGCACTTATCTTCTCTCCGGCAAGATCTTCAAGAGAATTCGCCAAATTACAGGTCAGCGCTGATACTGCAGCGCAGGCTCTGTCGATACCATCCGGACCTTTTCTTCCGGCATGGCCGAAAACATATATCTTTTGGGGCGTTAATTTTACTTTTATCACGTTTTCACCTCCATCTTTTCATACAAAAATACCACCGGCCATATTGACTGGTGGTAGCTACACAATTATTTCTTTTGAGTCAAACACTCCTTGTATCAACAATATAGTCGTGTTCTTTTCTCCTTTCGACATCATAGCGACAGTAATTAATTGATGAGCGATTCCTGATGAATCTCTGATTTCCATATTATTTCTAAGACCATCACCATTTCCTTGAATAGTAACAGATGTATTTTGTCCTATAGGAAAAATACCTAGCACTTTATACTTCATCATTTTCTCGCTCCTTTCAATAAATCTTCAAGCTCTTTCCTGTAACTCTTTAACGCCTGCTCTGTTTGCTTTACTTCTGCTGGTGTCAATTTATAAGCTTTTTGATATTTTATAAGCTTCTCCTGTGCTTCAATCTCACACAGCAATCTTTGCTTATATGAACCATCATTTTTTCCTTGCCTGTACTGGGTTGCATGTATCAATTCTTCGAATACAGCTGCTCGCCCTGGTCTCTGTTTCAGTAGAATCGTTTTTGCATCATAAGTGATTGCTTCTGCCTTCTTAGACCTCAAATATGCATCGGTAGCATCATTCATCTGCATAATTCCACCATTTCTCTTAAAAGCCTTTACAATCTTCTGTAACTGCTTCTTTGGCATAGGCTCAATGCTGTCGGATGATTTCTTTCTATACATTCTACCTGATTTAATTATAGCATCTTCTGTTTTTCGAGTAAACATTTTCATATTCTTCTCTGGCGCTACTCTTCCACGCATATCCAGATATATCCGTTCGCGTTCTTCTTTCAGCCCCATCTTCCGGCTGAATCTCGCATACTCGTTGAGCTGTCCCTGATATTTAGCTTTCATCAGCATAACTTCGTCTGGATCAGCGCCACCTTTTTCTAATAACTGCACTTTCTCGCGCCGTGCCCTCATAGCGACTTCCATCTGACGCTGTCTCTGCTTTGCTTCGTACAGCGTGTACTCTTTTCCACCAAACTCTTTCGGGATGCTCTCCTTCCGGTTCTGCTCATCCAACCACTCATCTGTATAATTTCTGGTTGAAATTCCCTGAAAGTACGGGAAATACATATGATAGCAATTCACACCAAGAAGTCCAGTCACTGTGCCGAGTCCACAGACGCTATATAACTGTTCCCTGCTGTAAACTCTTCCCTGCCACACTGCATGTGTTGGTCTTGCTCCGGAATGCCAGTCTACCTCGAAGAACTCTGCACCAAGCTTTTCGGCATTGTAGTTGCTCATCTTTCCGCAGATCTGTGCAACACCTGTTAGAACTGCTCTTCTTGCTGCAACATCTACCCGGTCAGCTCTTCCGGAAGCATAATCGATCTTCCGAAGGCCACTGTTGGTAAGCTGTGTTACAGTCCGGCGTAATACACTTCCGTAGTCGAAAGCTCCGGATACGATTTCATAACAGGCCGTATCCAGATATCTTGTATAAACTTCCGCTAAAGGTGTCAGCACTTTCCTACCATTGTAGTCTAGGTAAAAACCAAGCGAACCGGTTATATTTTCCAGTTCGCCTTTGCTCTGCCTTATAATCGCCTCTACGTTCTGCTGCATCTGCTCATTTTCTTCGTATGGTATGTACTGTGCGTTTACCTGCTCATACACATCCTTATCTCGGACGTATTCCCGCTCGACGATCTTATCATACAGCTCAAACATTTCCGGATAGGATGCATTCAGCGTGTCCTTGATTACATTTTCGATATCTTCGGAAGAATAGCCAAGGATCTTAAGGCGGTTGATCTGCCAGTCTGCTGTACTGGTGATTTCACCTGTTTTCTTGATTCTCCGAACAATATCTTCCATAATGCGAAGTTCCAGATTTCTGTATCTGGCTGCTATCTTATCCGCTATCTTCTTCTGGTAATCGTCCCGCATATTATTCCATCACCTGATTCTGCTCAGGAAGGTTCTCTCTCGCCTGCTCCACGGTCTCGCCGTACCATTTCGCACGGTATTCTTCCAGTGACATTACTCCGATTGATACATCCTGCAGATCCTGTTTGCGCTCAGTCTCCTTGTCCTCGATGATAGAATCATCAAAATCAATCGTGATATCCGCATCTGGATTGAGCGCCTGTCCAAGAACAATTCCCATACGGATAATAATTCGGATCAAACGATTCAGCACATCTTCCAGGATAATCTCATGCTTCTTAATCATCCGGTACATATCCGAGTTTTCGGAAATAATCTCTGTGGCAGTCTTTACTCCCGCCGCTTCAAACTGATATCTTCTGGTTCCAAATCCGCATTTCAACGACAGATAGTTCAGATCATCGTTAATCGCCTTGCTATGCGCTTCTGCTCGCAGTTGCATGTCAACTTCCTTGATCAAACCTTCTTTGCTCTTGTCGTAATCTTCCGGAAGACTGTAGAATATAGCTTCTTCCGGATCAAAGACCATGTTCCCCTCATCATCTGTCAACATTTCCGGCGCAACAAAAATACGCTTCCTGCCAAGAAGGAACTCATTGCAGTAGGAATCAAACTCAATGTCCAGTTTTTTAAGAACATCCAGTGCATTCGCAAAAATCGCAACGCCCATCGGATTATTTTCATCCGCATTGTTCGTGATGTTCAACCTGTCAATAACAAACTGCGGTTCCAGGCTGTCTGTATGGATTTCCTTTGCCATATTCTGAAAAGGTTTCAATGCCCGCCACTCTTCCTCTCGCAGCTCTTTCCCTTCCTGGCTTCCACTCACGCTCTCCAGCACTGTGTTCTCGATCACATACTCACCATTGCCGATCAGGTGTGACTGCACCTGCACATATTTCTTTCGGTTTACCGTATGCGGAAATAAGAAAATGCACTCTCGCACATCTCCATTATTCCAACTGACTGGATAGATGTTAGGAGCATCCACATAGTTAATTCCAATCTTTCCGGATACTACTTCGCCATCTTCATTTACTACGGTATCGTACATATATGGCACATAAGCTACGGTCCCGGTATAGGCTTTTCGTTCCTGATAATCATTTCCGAGCACCAGAAAATGATTGTGTTCCAGAACATCCTGCACATACTCATTGGTTGCTTCGTCATCCAAAGTGATTTGTACACGCTCGTTCAGGAGAAGGTCTGCGATGTCCTCCGAAAGCTTCTTTGCCATTCCCATGCTTTTGCGTTCGCATTTCTGGGATGTTCCGCGTCCCGTATATACTTTGTATGTTGAAAAATTGCGGACATTTGCATTGTACCAACTGATCCATTTGCGAATCTGTGTATAAAAAGATGCGTCTACCGTATCAATCCCTTTTCGTTTGAAATAGCTAAATATATTCAACTTTTCGTCACCTCCTGTTCTTCTATCGGGAGCCAGTGCTTGATTCTGTCCCATGCCCCCATTACTGCGTAGCGGATGGCATCACAGCAGTGATCGTCTATCTTCACTGGCACTTCCTTGCCTCTTTCTATTGATTTCTTGTCGTATTCATATGTTCCAAATTCTCTGTCTGCATTCTCCTGTTTGGGAGAAATGCTCAGGATATCAAATGTCATTGTTTTCTGTACGCGGCTGATTCCAAGCGCTACATCATTTTCCGCATCTCGCATAAAGACTGAATACCCCAGCGGCCGGGTAGCTCTCTTAATCTCTTCGGCAAGTCCTTTTGCTGATGGATCCAGAAAAATATAAAAGGCTCTGTTATCGTACTGCTCATGCAGATCCTCCAGAAACTCTACCAGATCGTTGGCATATTCTGATGGACTTTTCTGATATCCTGATTCTCTTCCGGAATGATAATACTCACCCAGTCCCGGAAATTTCTTTCTGTACATATCCAGTCCAAATGCCTGAAACGTTGTCGCATTCTGCTGACCATAGTCGCCACCGATATAGATCCTGTCATACCGTCTGTCTGGATCTGGTTTCTGTCTGTGCCGGTTCCCATACATGTAATAGATAAGTTCATCCACTCCAACAGCTTCGCCGAGCCACACCCAACGGTACATCTTCGGATCTGCTTCTTTCATCGCTTCCGCCGATGCGATCAGATCTCTTCCGAGCCACTCCACAGGCACATCCCTGTAATCGGTGTGAATATGAATACAATCAGATCGCTGCTCCATCTTCTTGCACCACTGGTTAATGGCTGCGTTCGGATTCTTCGGAGGATTGTACAGGTAAATCATCTGGAATCCGCTGCTGTTGCCTCGGACGAATGTGGCTTCAATATTGCTCAGCTCATCTTCTCCTTCTCCATCATCAAAGAACTCTGTCAGTTCATCCAGTACAACCAATTTAATCGGCTTATCCTCATCGATAATACCTTTTGTATTATCAATGCCATCTGATCCGGAAAAGTAAATTGTCGTTCCGTATTTCCTGTATGTAATCTCCATCGGTGATTTTGTAATTGTAAATTTTTTTTTCGATACTCCAAGCCTGTTAATTCCTCGAAGCATCTCTTTGTATACAGTCTTTCGAAGTTTATTGTGATGCTTTCGAAGAACTACCACGGACCCGTTAGGATCTGCGACTATCTGGTAGTCTGCCTTAATAGCTGCGAAGCTCGACTTCGTTCCGGCACGTCCCGACGTTAGGATGATATGCTTGACCTTGCGGTCGTTGAATACCTTAAGATACTTCGGTATCACTATGTCCGATATCTTCACCTGTTGGCGCATCGTTGACAATCACCACACCATCCTCTCCGTCATCATTACTACTGGATTTCATTCTTTCCGTATTAGCTCTGATCTGCTCAATCCTTGCTCTCCGTTCCTCCTCATCCAGCTCTGTGATCTGCTTTTCATTCCATCCACGGAAATTATTCCGCAAACTAAATTGAGCGCCGTTCGAACCATCCCGGTCAAACAAACGCTCTTCTGCATATGCTTCTACTCTCGCTTTCGCGCGCGTAATCGTGTCCATAAATTCTTTCTTGCCCTGATAATTCAACAGCGACATCCTCGATGAAAACCCCAGCGCCAAAGCAAGTCCTGTCACTGTCGGAGGATGTTGATTGATAATTACCGGATTTCCATACTTGTTGAAAAAAGGCTCTCCGTTATCATCTTTCAGCACTTCCCCTTCGCATTTCTTGAAATATGCTTCAATTTTCTCTTCGATTTCTTCTTTACTTTCATACTTTGGCGGTCTTCCGACTGCCTTTCTTGTAGCCATCTGACCACCTCCTAATTTACAAGTTTAGATACTTATATTTTTCATTTTTTGCGTATTTAATCGCTTCTTCCAATGTATTAAAACGCTGTCTGACATTCTCTTTTATTTTCCTTGGCTTTTCATGATAATTACCATTGTCATCCCAATTGCTCAATATGTTCCTCGTGCCTGTCATATAATACGAATATCCTTGTTTATTCGGTTCCGGCTGTTTGCGTATTACAACTTCTCCTGCTGAACCGCCTCCACCGCTTCTGGCTCCACGTCCGCCCATTATTTTCCCCCTCCGTAATACCATGCATCAAAATTACTCATTCGGCGTTTTCTTGCTCTATCGTAAGTCGTTGTCGTGCGGCTTGTATCGTGAATATTTGTACTTCCCGATTCTGGCTTCTTTGAAAATTCATGCATTTTATTTCTCATTGCATCATTCATAGAATTTAGCCTTCGTCTTTCTTGTGCTACCTTCTGATTTTTATACACAGCTTCTTTGCTTCCGAGTTTTTTAATCTTATAATTGTTTTCACTACTTCGCGCCGTTAAATATTCCGATACCCTTCGTGCATCTTTTTCTGTTTTAATCGAATTAATATAATCTGTATTTCCTGTGCTTATAGCTTTTTCTATGCTCGAATCTCTCGCACCTTCCCATGCATAGGCTGAACGATTTCCTTTAGTTGCAGCATTATAGTACACTTTTGACATAAGCGGGGAAACTGGAGATTCACTTTCTCGGGTTCCAACGCCTCCACTCCCTTTTCTACTGCTTCCGCCTCTTCCGCCCATTCTACCTTCCTTTCTGCATACAAAAAGAGACTCATTACTGAGTCCCTTTTGGCAATGTCCGGATTTCAACCGGAGCCTCCTCTATCAAGGCGTACTCACCCTATACTACTTGCCCTTTTTATTGTACCATGCTTTCTTAACTCTCTCAACCATTTGCTTTTCCTCTGTTGTCAAATTTGCAGCCCCTTTTGCACTATCTTTTTCGTTATGTAAATATCCATGATGTGTATGTGGTTTCATATTTTTGTGTGGATGCTGCAGGTCAATTTGTTTATTTCGTTTGTTGGCCTTATCATAATATGTTATAGCCGACAAATTATCTCTATTGTCTACGGTGACATACACTCTTCCTTTCGTCATAGTTTCCATTGGCGTCTTTGCAGACTTTGAATCATTATATCTGACATATTTAATATTTCCAGTTGTATATAGCGCGGTGTATTCTGTTCCATATGCTTTCCCTTTTACGCTCTTCCCGCTTGCCGATCCTCTACCACCCATCGCACTTCGCCTCACTGAATTTTTCCTGAAATGCTTTGACTCTGATAATGTTTCCTTTGCACTCTTCCGGTACGTTGCCGTAAAAGATAATGCTTTCCGGCTCTAACCGCCTGATCATCTCCTTGTATCCTTTCAGGAATAACTCTTTTGCAATTTTATCTTTCTGTGTTCCAACGCTGGATATCGCAACTGTCCCATGCGTCGGCTCTCCGTCAAAGCACCATTCATACGAATCCGGTGTACTCCATGCGATTGTCGGGATGACATTAATTCCATGCATCTGCATATATGCTCCAATCCAGTGTTTCCGATAATGGTTGTAAATCTGTAATGCCTTTGGAAAATCAGTGTAGACGCTGAAATCTGGCGTCAGTACATACTGATATTCTCTAAGCATAGGCATATACCTGTCTGGATCATTCCACAATCTGGTAAATTGATAATCATCCACGAAGAAATGAATGCTTTTATCTTCTCTCTTCTTGCAGGAGGCAGCATAGTTAAATGGGATAAACTTTGTATTTCCAGAAAATTCAACCGGCTCGATTGTAGGTATGTCATATTCTCCCACGCCTAAAAAATCTGCTCTTTCAATGTTTTCCCATCGTTTTACCATAACCTCACCTCCTGTTTTATTGCATCAGAAAAGCACCCCGGAGGGTGCTAATATTAGTTCTGACTAGTCGTCTTTATCATCATCACCAAGCAATTCCAAAACTCTGGTTCCTGCATGCATATTGAATACTTGAAAAACATTAAATATAAAACTTTTCGCTTCCCACATTATTATCAATATAAAATAAAAATATAATGATATTAATAATGTGGCTACTATATTATTTGTTGACATTTTTGAAAAGAGAACTGCCTTATTAGGTATACTGCTTGCAATTATTTTTAAAAACAAGCTTACAATTATCGAAATTAAATTCAGCATCATATATTCCACAAATGATTCATTAGTTTCTTGCAATTTACTTTTAGATTTATCCTTACCATTTTTTTCATCGCTAGAAAGCATTCTAATTAATAATTGTTTATTCATTAATGCTTGAAAAAGAGCATATCCCGTAAACACTATTCCAAACATTCCGAGCATTATATCTATCATAGTTTGAGCCGTATCACAAACAATAGATGCTGTATTGGGGGAAAATCCAACAAATGTTGCTATAAATACAGAAATAATGTATAGACACACTATCTTTTTTCTATTCTTCTTCGATATTTCAAATACTCTTAAAGATCTCTTTATTAATTGATTTGATGATTCTGGTTTTAAAAATCTTAATATGGCATCTATATTAATTTCTGCTTTCATTAACTCTAACCCCTTAATCTCTCTTTACAAAAGAAATTATTTTTTTCGTATTCTTTTCATATATATCATTATTTTCTTTACTTACAAAAGCTATACTTGAAATCTTCTTTCCTTTCTCTATCGCATTTTCTATTTCCTCATTCGGATCATTCCCCGAAAGTTCTATTTCCATTTTTTCAGAAATTTCCTCATTTTTTATTTTTCCTTTTTTCTTATCAGCATATCGAACTGAAAAAATAGGATCTACAGTTCCTCCAGACTTGCTCAATACCTCTATTACTCCACTTATATTTGACGGTGATTTCAATATAATTTCTCCGTTTTTACACCCTACTTTTCTTCTTAAATCTGTTGCTACTCCTTCCAAAAGACCAGTATAATCGATATCACCATTAAGTGGATAAAATCTAAGCTTTAATTCATTTATTTTTTCTACATCTTTTAATGCTTCATCAATCCTTCTCCGCATTGGAATTCCTGTCACATTTAATATAGGTATTGGCAGTTCTTTATTAACTTTTTCTAACTCTTTGTTTCTTTTTTTCACGTATGTATTTAATATATACTTTATCGTTGCTTTAAAACTTCTTACATCTGGACTTCCTTTTTGATTTTCTATATATAGCATTCTGTGATTTTTCAGATATATAATAAACATAGAAAAAGGTGCTGTTGGATATTTATCATCTTTTTCGATTAGTTTGCCTTGCTCATCAATATCTGACTTAACTTCTAAAATAGTCTTTTTTATTAATAACCCAGTTAATATGTATTCTCCATCTGAATCTTCTCTTATTTTTGTATCCATAAGAAAATATTTTGTATCACCATCACCACGTATAATATTTTCTGTAAGAGCTGGCATAACTACTGTATCCAAATGCTCTAATAATGGCTCCTCTCGATCTCCTGAATAAAAAACTAGATTAAAATTTAATACAGATGTTTTTTTCATACCCTTTTTCCTCCATCTTTAAAACCTACTCCCATAATATCCCATTTCTCGACATTGCGCAACGAAAAGACGACCTGACACCTCAGATCGCCTTCTCATAGTTTTAGGTTTTAAAGTAGGATGGAGAGCCTCCGGTTTTCGCCATTGGCTCAAGTGTTATTATACATGTGCTTTTTGTGCTTTTTGTGCTTTTTTCAAATAATCATCAATTTTTCTGCTCACACGACTACGATCCAGATGCACCCGTTTTGCAACTTCCCTTTGTGTCACATCTTTTCTTCCATCGATGTAATAGATTCGGAAGATTCTGTGCGTCAGGCTGTCTTTGATATTCTCCACAAAACGCTCGATTTCTTCACACTCTGCTTCTAACTTCTCTTTTCTCTTAAGATCCCGGTCCTGCAGTCTCTCGTATTTCTCCTGATCGAATCCGACTACACTCTGCGGCATTGGATAGCCTTTGCTGTAGTCGAAGATCACATTGTTTCCGATCATCGTATCGGACTTCCATCGGTTCTGAAGCATGTAATCCAGTTCCAGAATCTCTGCTTTATTGTTCCGGTACATTGCAAGTCTTTCCCTTGTCATCTGCTCCACCGGCATCAACCTCCTTATTTACATTTACTCCCACCTTCTTTAGATAATCATCCACCGTATAGTTCCGATAAGCTGGTGGTGTATGGAATCTCTCGCTTGCCTTTTTATCGATATCCGATTCCAGCTCATCATAATGTTGTTGACCTTCTAGTCTTTGTTTCTTTGTACTTCCTCTGTTCAATCATTTCTCAGCTCCTTCGTCGTTTTGTTTGTATGGTTCCGGCAATGGCGTCCATGCATTGACAAATATTTCATAGCTTGAATATGGTTTTTCATCATCTCCCGGATAGAATATACCGCCTTCATCATTTTCTTCATATCTTGCGATATCCAGCATTGTTGCATTCTCAAATGATACCAATATGTAGTTTTCACCTTCCGGCAATCTCTCGCTTATCGGAATCCATTTGCTAAGGACATTTGTGTCCTTGGCATCTTCCCTGTCCTCATACATCGCCAGTCTATCCACCAGCTCCTGTTTCTTATTCGGAGACCAGTACCCTCGCTTTATACCGTTCTCTCTTTTATGTGTTAATCTTTCCATGATCTATTCCTCCACATCCTTTGCTCGCACCCTGTTGCCCTTCTCGTACTTCGTGCACTCTTCTACCTTGCATCCTCTGCTGTGTTTCGTAATCGCCACGTAATCACAATTATTTACTTCCGGTCGATTGCTCCGGAACTTGCAGCTCTTGCATAGATGCCTGTCTGAATTATCTACTTTCGGACTTTCCTTTGCCGACTCTGCCCTCTGCTTCTCCTTCTTAGATTTCTTTAACTTCTCACCTTTATGTTTCTTTCGCCATGCTGCAGCGTAATAACTCACGGTTCCCATCGGTATTCCGGTCTGCTCTGCGACTTCCCGATTGCAAAAGCCAAGCTCCAGCAGGCTGATGATCTGCGTCTTTCTGTTTTCTGTATCATTTGCCAGAAGATCTACCTCTTTTTCTTCCATCCTGTCTTCCGGCTTCTGCAGGGGGGGGCATGCCTTTCCCGGATCAGCATGCTCTTCCACATCGACTGACTTCTTTTCCGATTCTTCATCTAGATCCTCTTCTGGTTCATCTTCCGGAAGATCTTTCAGCTCCGGTACTGGCCTCTGCCTCTTTCCTGTTTCTACCATATCCGCCAGTGCTTTGGCGAACTCTGGATTTTCAATTGCCGGAACTTCCACGAAAAACGTTGTATTTTCTGTAAAATACTTTTCCATGTTGTCTATGTTCATGCTTCCATCATCATACTCAGTAAGCACCAGGACTTTCTTCCCTTGTGAAAAAGCAAGCAGTGCTTCCTTTAAACTTTTATCTGCATATTCTTTTCCATTATGCATTTTCTATTCCTCCACTCTTTTGTTATAGTGCCGCTCTCCATTCAGATACGCTTCTCTTTTCCTCTGGTTTCCAACCAACTGCCGCATCTTGTTGAATGTATTCCTATGGTTCTGGCTGTTAAAGAACTCTACCAGTAGCTCTAACCGTTGTACCTCGTCCTTTTGTCGTCTTCGCTCTTGTCTGCTTCGCTGGAACTTCGTGGCGATTTTATTTCTTTCAGCCTTATCTTCTGCAAACTCCAATTCGTGTAAAAAGTCCTGCAGCCTCTTGTCTTCTTTTCCAACAGCTTCACGAGCCATCTCATACTCTGACTTAACCTGATCAATATAATTTAAGAATCCCTGCAGCAGTTCGGAAGGCTGTCTTTGTTTACTGCTCATTTTGAACCACCCACTTCCCAATACTCCACTACATATTCTTTCTTGCCTTTTGCATTTCCGGGGATCTCCCGATGTCCAATTCTTACTGCATACCCGGCTTTTATTAATAATCCGGCAAGCGCCAGTCTGTCTTCTTCATTTAGTCCGGCTGATCCGCCTCTAATGCTTCTGATTACCGCCATCCCTGTTCTCCTTTCTGAGATAATCCGCATGCAGCTTGTTTACGATCGGCGCGAACCAGAATAGCAAATTCTGGATATCGCTTTTCCCATCATATTCCCTGAACAGTTTTTCCGACCGCTTGTTATATTGCTCCATGTCATGATCTGAAAGATATAATTTATAATTATGCCAGCAGGCATTGTATATTTTTGTAATGCGTTCTTCCATATTTTCTCCTTTTTGTTACCATTCGTTACCGTTTTATCAGCATGGTTACCGTTTTCGGGAAACCTCTGTACCCCTTATAAATACTGTGGTTGCAAGCATTTTTTTCGTTCAGTTACCCGGTTACCACAGCTTTTCCTATATGGGAAAATATATTTTTATGTCTTTTATAAATATTTTTTATTCCTATAAGAGTGAAAATAGCATGGTAACTTGGGTAACGGGTAACTTATTATTTAAATGGCAGCTCATCCTGTTCATATTCCTCCATCGCTTGAACCGGCTCGAATCCATCTGCATCTACACTGTCGTTCAGCTTTAAAAACACGCAGCGGATCGGATTGCCATCTACCTTTTTTACCTTCGTCATTCTTCCACCCTGCGTCTCGATCAATCCTTTACGATCAGCCCAGGACAAGAATGCTTTGTCTGAAAAGCCACCGTTCTTGCACAATTCTTTAAATGCCTGGTTGTAAATGATAGCAATTCCATTCTCCAGAACTCCCCACTTTTCAATCTGAGCATTCATATCGAAGCGCTGATGGTTCATTGCGATCTTATCCTGCAGATACCGGTAGCACCGTTCATTATCACTTAAGTCATCCCGGCTGACCAAAACCGTTCTCGCTTCTTTCAGCGTTATGTATTGTCCATCTCGAAACAGATGATCTGTTGCCACTTTATCGGCAGTCAACAGGATAGCCAACGACAAGCTCTGCTTCTGCATTGCTTCATCGTCATATAATTGCCTTTGAAAATCCTTCTGCATTTCATGCAGCTTTTCTTTTCCAATGGATTTCAATGCTTCGATATATCTCTTACCTGCCAGGCCATAATTTTTCTTTACGAGCTCGGCAGTCTCCTGCGGATCAGCATAAACATGTTCGCCGCACTCCACTTCCAGTATTCGATTAATAGCTCCACCTTGCGATACATAGGAATTTAAGGGGCGTTCTCCGTTTGTCAGAATGCAATTCTTCCATCGGTTTTCACGATTGATCCCTAGTTCCTTGTTAGATCTGCTCTTTCCTTTTCCGGAACAAAGATCGTATACTACCCCTTCAAAATTATCTCGGATCCGGCTGCTGGTCTTACTGGTGTCGTCCAGGATCACAGGTAAATGATTCAGCATATCTGCCTTTGCTTCCAAAGCTACCTCTGTTGTCTTAAAATCCCCGATATATGCAGATTCGTCCGGGTTCGCCCAAATCGATGTTGCAACCATTAAGGATACTGTCTTACCGCCTTCGGTCTCACCCCAGAGATCTACGATAAATGGCAGCCCACCTAATATACTGACAAGAACGCTCGCAAATGATGCTGCCATCATGAATTTAATTTCCATCCTTCCTGTTTTCCGAAGTTTCAAAATATGTTGCTGCCATAGTTTCCAATTTCCATGATCACTGATACTGTCATACGTCTGTCGGAATCTCTGGTCTCCGTCAAATACAATTTCCGTGTCATAAGGGATGAACTGCTCACCGATCCACCCGAGTTTACTGGTAGAGTACTGCACTTTAATATGGCTGTCATTCATATTTTCAACGTCTGACATATATTTAACCAGAAGCTTCGCATTTTCCGATGTGACGGAAATCCCCCTCCCGGACAAAGCTACAATCTTACTGGCAGAAGTTATCATTGTTTTAGGGACAATAACCTCGTTCCATTTACCATTTCGCTTATATGCGATCTTAATTTGCTCTTCTCCTGTTTCCAGATTCTTCATACGCTCAACCGGAAGGATTGGATGATAACAGGCAACTGCTTCTATTCGGCTGTCATTCTGCGCATAGATACCATCTTCCCCGGCAATCCAAGCTCCGCAAAATAAATTATCATAAGGACTATCTTCAAAATTTGTCCATTTATTCAACATGGTGATCGGCTTCTCGCGCTCTCTGCGCTTCATTTCACGATCCACTCTTTTATATGCCTTCAACAACTCTTCAAATTTCTTTTTTACACCGAGCTCCTGCGCCCGATCTGTAAGGGAAAGAATCATTCGAGCCTTTGCGATTTCATCTTCCTGGTCGAATATTTCCAGAAAGATATCTTCGTTTAATATGCTTTTACTGTCCAGCCTTGCCAAAGACTCCATATTCTCACCTCATTTCTTCCAATATTTCCGCATGATACAGCTCCAACTGCAGCGCGTTATAGCAATCGCACCATACATCTGAAAGTGGTTCTGACTTTTGCACAAAATCTCTGTATATGTCTATCAGGTCGTATACAAGCTTTCGTTTTAATCGTTTCCTTTCTTCCCGCTTTTCTCTTGCAGCTTTTTCTTTTTTCGCCCTGTATATAGCCAGGGATGAAGAATAAGATGGATTTTTTTCATATTCTCCACCAAGCTCCAGGAAAGCCTCTTTGAAAGAAATTCCGTAAAATTTCTCTATAAAAGTAAAGATATCTCCGTTTGCTCCGCAGCCAAAACAGTTAAAGTCTTTGTCGTAGATCTTCATGGATGGCTCCCTGTCGCCCTTATGAAATGGGCAATGACAAAAGCCAGCGCGATTCGGTGTCGGGAGTCCGCACTTTTCCAGAATGTCTCTCATGCTGTACATGCTTTTTATTTCTTCCTTATTCATTCGATTCACCTGACAATATCCGGATAATCTCTTCCCCCGTATTTTTCTTTTCGCAGAATTCAAACCGGACGTTGTAGCGATCACGAATGGTGCACATAGATTTATATAATTGATTCCCATCTACGGCTTTGGCTGAAACTACATGCTTTTCACGCTTTCCATTCACCATTCGCCATCTCACTTCATGTTTCCGCGGGTTCTGCCAGAACCAGACATCTTCCAGGCATTGGATATCCGATCCATGCTCTACTAAAATTACAAGTTGAATACCGGCTTCCATTGCCTTAAGCAGCTCTCTTCTAAACCGTTCATGCTGCTGACAGACATTTCCGCAGAGTTCCTGCAGATTCTGCTTCCGGTCGATAATGAGCCTGGGATTGTCCAGACTCATATAATCGCCGACTAATAACTTACTCGAGAAATGCTTTACTCCATTATTATCAAATGTCTTAAGAATCTTGCGGATCGCACGCTGCTTTTCTCTTGTATCTATCTGTATGTCCATTGCAACCGCTCCTAATTAAACGGCAGCTCTTCGTCGATGTCTGCCGGAATATTCATGAATCCATCGCCTGCCGGAGTAGATCCCTGTGCATATCCGTTGATGTGATTCTTATACGCTTGCGTTTCAGACATATCCGGGACTGTCGCCTCGCCGACTTTATCTGTTGACACGAACCAACGAAGCACACGCTTCTGGATCTCTTTGCCGTTGTAGTAGTCCATCTGAGAGCCGAACACTCCACCTATGAGCTTATTCTTGAACTGAGATCCGAAGTTATCCCCCCACTGGATCTCGAATCTACTGTTCGAATGCTCGACGCAGCTGCAGAATGTCTTGAACGAGCGGCTGCAGTTTCCGTCATTGTCTTCTGTCAGAATGTAAGTCGTGGCTTGATTTGGCCACTTTTTATCCGGCCGGACGTCATTTTTAAATACATCAGCAAAATATCCTGCCTGTGAGTCGCCTTTTGCGAAATCGAAGAAGACTACAATCATCGGCTTTCCCGTCTTCGACTGGCGTTCTTCCACTTGCTTGATCACGATCATATGTCCCCCAAGCTCTACTGGTGTATATTCTCCATTTGCCTGTGTATTTTCAAAATTATTCGGTTTTTTCATTCTAAAATTCCTCCAATGCTTTCAAAACTTCCACGATGTCGTTGTCGATCTCCATCTCGTCAAACGCTCCAAGAGGAGACTTTGCCGTGCTGTTGTTTGCCTGCGTTTCAAACTTATACTGACCGTCTACACATTTACTAAGAAGCACGGTAGTAAATTTGCTTTCCAGCACGATCTTATCCAGCTTCTTGCCGGACGTCTTAATTCTTGTAAACATGTAACCATTTTCGTCATGGTCCGTCTGCGTGTGAGCTGTAAATACGATAGTTAAATCGTCCCTGTATTTGTAGCACTCACAAATTAAATCCCACACACAGGCTGCAAGGTCGACCCATTTGTCGTATCCTTTTTCTTTGCTTCTGCGCATCTCATCGGCAACCATAAGCCCGTTGATCGTATCAATGACAATCACCTTGACTGTCGGACAAGCTTCTGCGATGCGTTTAACGTACTGACGCACGACATTTGCATCGTCGCACTGCAAATAATTTTTATTCTCTTTGTTATATTGGTTTCTCCAACCCTTCCACGAAAGACCCTTGCCATCTGCGTCAATATAATATGTGGTCTTCGGGTCAAGATTTCTCATCGATGTCGTTTTGCCGGAGCCAGATTCTCCGGCGATACAAATAACTCTACTCATCCTGTTTTTCTCCCTTCTCTTCAATAAGCAAATACTTAAACTTCCCAACTCCAAACATTTGAAATGTTTCCATTACATCAACCAATTGCTCAACCGTCTCTGCCGAGAAGTTTACTTTATCTGTTGCATACTCGTATCCGCCTGCTTCATTCTCGCTAAGCTTTTCCACTGTTAATTTCCACATAGCAATTCCCCTTATCTGATTCTCAATCCTTCACTCTGCTCCAAATGCGCAAAATCCGCTTCGTTGTCTTTCAGCCACTTCTTAAGTGAAGCCTTGTCCAGTTTTGGTTTTTGATCAATCCAGTACTCTTCCGGAATCCCATCTTCCTGATCAATGACGACTGTTGGCGGATTCTTCTGGATGCCAAATCCGAACAGATCTGTCTTGAACTTTCTCTTTCCTGTTTCAATCATGGCAAGCTCCAGATAACTTTTGACTCTCTGCGCATTGTTAACAACTACTGTCTTGCGCTCCTGCAGCCGGCTGATCTCTTTTGCAATCATATCTGCTGTCCCTTCCAGCTCCTTGATCAGTTTTGCGCAGCCATCTGCCTTTACTTTGATTTCTCCATCTACTGCTTCCAGTGTGTCTTTTAAAATCTCCGGATCTACTGTCTCGTCCTCCAGCATATCCAAGAGCTGTTTATATTCATCTGTTAATTCATACAATGTTGCCATTTTAAATCCTCCATCTATTCTTTATCGTATACAATGTGTTCTGCAGCTTCTGTGATCAGAAGACTTGCAATCTGTTTCAGCGACAGCGCTGACTCATTATAAATATCCACCAGCGCATTGTACGCCTCCGGTGTGACCTTGATCACCATCTGACTATCTGCAGGTAATTTCTTTCTGGCAGGGATATGTATCTTCCAATCGCTCATCTACACTTCCTCCAATATCGGAAAATCATTCAAAAGCTTATCCATCCACTGCCTTGCATCACTTTCCGTAAATCCGGTAAAATCCTCACCGACTACCAGCGCAAGAAGGACATCTCCCGCGATTGGATTGCCATGCTCCTGTGTACCGTAAAAGTAGCTGCCGACTACATTTAACGGTAGCCTCTTCCAGAGTCCTTCCTCATCCACCAGCATGATCACCGGCGCCTTATAATACTCGTACATGAGCTTTGTATGTACTGTTTCGAAATGCCCTCCGAGTTCTTTCTGAATGGCTTTATAATCACTCATATTAATGTCGATCATGCGGATTTTATTATCTGTCGTGATTTTCAGTGTTTTCATATTTGACTAATTTCCTTTCTTCGTTTAAAATACAATTGACTAATTTCTTTTGTGCCGGATTCGGGTTCTTCCCTTTCTGGCACTCTTTTTATATGCTTTTAAAATACTGTGTCTGTCCGGCTTCGACTCTTAATCCGGAAGTTCCGATCTCCAGATTGTACGGACCGGCTGCTGCATCATTGGTATATCCATACACATCATCGTCCAGAATCTACACCGACACATGCCGGATGCCATGCTTTGCAGCCACTCTCCGGATATCTTTCAGCGCCCGGACTACATTTTCATCTGTAGCAAATCCAAGCCATTTTTCTTTCATGTTCTGCACTTTTTCACCTTCTCTCTAATAAAATGTCATAAATATCACCACCCAGAATCCAACTACTGACACGCCGATCAGCGCTACCAGGATTCCGAGAATCCAGCAGAATACTTTGTACGCCATCTGCTTTCTTCTTTTGTATCTTTTAATTCCCTGCTCTCTCATCAATATCCAATAAAGAGCCAGTGGAGAAACATCAAAACTGCTGCCGCGTAACAGGACAGACAGATCAGCAGTGCACTCTGCGTCGCTTCGCTCATTTTTCTCTTCTTCCTCATGCTCTATCTCCTTTCTGATCTTATACAGATCTTGTTTAAAACCTTGTATCACCTTGTTTAAAGCTTGTCTTACTTTAACCGCCTAAGCGGTTTTCTCTTTTAAGTCCTTTAATCTTCCAACGATGAAATCCGAAAAGCTCCGGACAATCCGGTTCACCTCTTCCGGTGTTTTATCCCGGTATGCATCATCGGAGATATGGCAGGTGCAGCCATTGTTGTTCATTGTTTCTACAATCATCTTCCTGCCCTCCTGTGTTCTTATTTCATGTTATGTGGTACAGTTTGTACTTGTTGCGGTTAGGCAAAACTTTTTGTTCTATTTATATAGGAAAGCATTGATGAACTCTCTGGTCTTTTCACACATTTCATCTACATAGCCATCTACTATTTTGAAATAGTGGGTGGCTAGTATTTTTGTAATTAATGCCGAAGTTATTACTGAACAACCTATACAAATTATTGTTGTTGCTAATTGCACTCTTTCTTCGCTCTCCCTTCTTCTGAACCTGTTTCATCTGTCTCAAATAGGTAATCTAATGATTTGTCTACTCTAAAATTGAAAATATTTTCATATTATGATAAAATTCTTTCATGCCCTTAGGCATTGAAAGGAGCGTGGTCTGTTTGACCAAACTTTTGAATATGCCTGCTCTCTTAAGATAAGGTCGCAATAGTGGCACCAATGCACTTAAAACTGGGTATAATGTAGTTACTGATACGGCGTTATGTGGTTCGCACCACGTTAAAAATGCTTCAGTCGGCATCTGGTTTTTTGCCGCACCGTATTAAGTACTCCTTATCATTTGTCAGCAATCAGGCATTCTGCAGAACCAAAACTGCGAAAGTGACAAAGTATTTCATAGAAACGCTTGGCGCTATCGAGTGTGGCGAAAACCTGCAAAGTACATAGAGTAAACAAATTTGGCAAAATACTGGTAGGAATAGCGCTCCTATCAGTATTTTTGTTTTTACACCTACTCACCGCTTTCATCTGTTGCGAATAAATAATCTAATGATTTGTCTGGGAAATACGCATCACGCACTTTTACGCACTCTGAATATCCCCATTCAGATTCGCCATTGAATCTGGAATGAATAGTCCTATAAGATACTCCTAATAGCTTTGCGATATCTAAGCGAGAAATCTTTTTTCTTTTCATTTCAGCTTCTAAATTTTCTACTCTTACTTCTGGCAACTTTCTTCGCTCCTTTCTGTTATAATGAAATCGCGCATAGCTCCAATGCAGTCCGCGTTTTTAAATTGCGCAATACCGCAATTCATGTTTTTACTATATTGCATTATTGCGCAATTGTCAACAATTTTTTTGCAAAATCTTGCAATTTTATATTTACTTTAATAACGCAATGTTGTAATATCAAACCAAGGAGGTAATTGTCATGGATCAACGTGCTGAATTACTTAGAAAATTAATGGAAGAAAAAAATATGAAAGTAGCTGACATCGTAAGGATTTCCGGATTGCCTTACTCTACCGTCAAAGCAATTTTAGAACGCGGAGCAGAAAAAGCTGGATACGTTAATGTTTGTAAAATATGTAATGCGCTTGAAATTAGTGCTGATGAATTAGAAAAAATGGTAAACAATCAGAATTACGAGCCCACTACTATGGCTGCTCACCTTGACGGAAAAGACTTTACAGAAGAACAGTGGAGTCGAATTGAATCTTTTGCAAAATTCGTAAAGCAAGAAGATGAAAAGTAAGTCCACAATATAGGACAACTATTATCCTACACTTATTGCTGGGAGGGACTATACTTTGAATAAATTAGAATCATTAGAACAAGAAGCCTATGACGATAATGTAAAAGTCCACAATTATTATCTAGGCGAAGACAATTTAAAAGGTTTTTATATAGATGGTAATATTGCCATTAACACATCTGTCAATACAACAACTGAAAAAGCCTGCGTCCTTGCCGAGGAGCTTGGACACCACTACACTTCCGTTGGAAACATCATTGATATGGATAGCTCTTCCAACCGGAAGCAAGAACGGCAGGCAAGATTATGGGCATATAACAAACAGATCGGACTCAAAGGTCTGGTCAGAGCATACGAACATGGTTGTACTGCCAGCCATGAGATTGCAGAATATCTGGATGTCACAGAAGAAGCTCTGCAAGAATGCATTGAATTTTATCGGGATAAATACGGGGAATACAAGACATTCGATCATTACATCATATTTTTTATTCCGCATTTGGCAGTGTTGAAAAAGATATGATTATACCAAACAGGAGGCTTTTGTTATGTCTAAAAAATTAACTCAAGAAGAAGCAGAGCGTTTGATAAACATGCTCAAAAATTCTCTTGTTTCAGAAATAGCTTTTCCGGAAAAAGGGACTGCGATAGAATTTGATGCTATAGGATCAACAAAACAAGATCACTTTACAACCAGAATATATCGCGGGAGAATTAATTCTACCAAATATGAAATAGGTGCTCGCATAAAGAAAGACGGTATTATGTTACTCGAATTACATATTAATCCTGGAAAGGTTCATATTAATCCAGATGGGGAAAAGATAATAGGCTCTCATTGGCATATATATATACCGAAGAGTTTGGTAGAAAGCAAGCATTTCCTGCAGAAGATCTTCAGTCTGATCTCTTCGTAAAAAATACGCTTTTGTTTATGGAGAAATTTAACATTATTGAGAAACCAACTGTTAATTTTCAACTCGAATTGTTATAATAACTCGAACAGGGAGGTGTAAAAATGAGCATTCAAGAATATATAAATTCATACACAGAATGGCTGAGAAGTGAGATTACTTTTTCTAAAGTAGGCGAATATTATGAAATAAATACACCTTTTTTAGACAACGATAATGATTATTTACAGTTTTATGTTAAACAAGAAAACGATGAGGTGTATTTTACAGATGATGGCTTCACTATTAACTCTCTTGAAATGACAGGAGTTTCACTCACCCCAACCAGAAAAAATCAATTATCTTCCATTCTGCAACAATTTGGCGTTCAATTAGATAAAAAGGAACTTGTTTTAAAAGCACCAGCATCTCAATTTGCGCAAAAAAAACATGCTTTCACACAATGCTTAATGCGCGTTTCTGATATGTGCATGATTTCAAAGAGCAAAGCTGGATCGTATTTTCTTGAAGATATTCAAACATTTTTTCAAGAAAACGATATTTTCTGTATGGAAAATGTGCAATTCACTGGGAAATCCGGCTTTTATCACAATTATGATTTTGCTATACAGCGTTCAAAATTTCAGCCAGAAAGGCTTTGCCTAGCTATAAACAGTCCTACAAAAGCGTCTATGAGTAACGCTCTGTTTGCGTGGGGAGATACTAAACCTTCTAGAAAACCAGATAGCAAACTTATCGTACTGCTCAACGATACAAGCAAAATCGGTAAAGGAATAGTAGAAGGATTTGAAAACTATGGCGTATCATCTATTCGTTGGAGTGAACGTTCGCATCCAGAAAATCTACGTCTATTAAGTGCATAAGCCTCTTACAGAAAATAGCTCCCATGCCATCACGAAACTCAAACACAGTTGAAGATATTTACGTTCTTCCGGAAGGGAAGGAAGATCACATGGAACGAATCATCACCAACAAAATACGCTGCAAGAAATGCGGTGATATTATAGAAAGTAAAACTCGTCACGATTTCAGAACCTGTAGTTGCGGAGCTGCTGCTGTAGATGGCGGATGTGATTATCTGAAACATACCGGCAATTATGAAGACTGGGAAGAATTGAGTGAAGTAGAGCAACTCTAACATCGCGATAACAGAAAGGAGCGATCTTATGCCATTACCAAAATCAAACACATATACAATTAAAGACATCTATGCTCTTCCGGAAGGAAAAAGGGCGGAACTGATTGACGGACAGATCTACGATATGGCGCCGCCGAGTTATCAGCATCAGAGACTTGTGATGGAGCTTTCCGCCACATTGAGAAACTATATTAAATCAAAAGGTGGTCCTTGTGAGGTTCTACCTGCTCCATTTGCAGTATTCTTAAATCAGGACGATTACAATTATGTAGAGCCGGATATCTCTATTGTCTGCGATCCGAGCAAGCTTAATGACAAAGGATATAATGGAGCTCCTGATTTTATCATTGAGATTGTGTCTCCTAGCAGCCAGCGCATGGACTATCTGACAAAGCTTTTCAAATACCGGACTGCAGGTGTCCGTGAGTATTGGATCGTTAATCCATTGAAGCAGACTGTGCAGGTATACTCTTTTGAAGGTACAGAAGATTCAACGCAGTATTCCTTTGGCGATGAGATTACAGTTACAATCTATGGCGATCTGAAGCTCTGTATTGCGGATTTGTTGAGATAAAATAAGAAAACCGCTCCTGCGCCAACAGAAACGGTCTCTCGAATACTATACAGTGCCGAGGCACGATATAACATTCCCTGAACAAGAGTATTATATCACATTTTCCCGGCACCGTGTAGGTGTTATTTTTATACGCAAAATTAAGCAACCTCACACATATACTAAGGAAAGGTGATACATATGCAATATGAAGAATATCTTATCTATCTCCGGAAGTCCCGAAGTGATGCTTCTCTGGAAGCTATGGGCGTGGATGTCCTGGAACGGCATGAGCAGATCTTACTTGATCTTGCCAAACGAATGAACTTATCCATTGGCGGGATCTACCGTGAAGTCGTTTCCGGAGAGTCTATATCCGCGCGTCCGGAAATGCAGAAGCTCTTATCTGAAGTTGAATCCGGACGTTGGGAAGGTGTACTCGTAATGGAAGTGGAACGTCTGGCGAGAGGTGATACTGTCGATCAGGGAATTGTTCAAAGAGCTTTCCAGTATTCCGGAACGAAGATCATCACTCCAACAAAGACCTATAATCCAAATAATGAATTTGACGAAGAATACTTTGAGTTCGGACTCTTCATGAGCCGGAGGGAATACAAGACAATCCGCCGCCGGATGCGCGCCGGTGTGGCCGCTGCCGTGAAGGAAGGAAAATGGCCGTTCAATCAGGCACCCTACGGCTGGCAGCGCGTGAAGCTCGAACATGGGCGTGGATGGGTTCTCGCTCCGGATCCGGACGAAGCTCCGGTCGTAAAACTTATCTTCCGGCTCTATACTGGTCCCGATCGCATCGGAATTACCCACATCTGCAGATATCTGGACAACCGGGGAATCAAGCCAAGGAACGGAGACACCTGGCTGGAATGCAGCGTTATGGGAATCTTGAGGAACGTTGTCAATGATCAGCGAGTCGGCATTGGGCGAAGAAAGGTTATAAAGCAAGTCCAGAACGGTTCTGTCAGTAAGGTGCGTCCTCACAGTGATTACGATTTCACTGCTCCAGGACTGCAGCCACGATTGATTGATCATGATGCATTCCTCGAAGCACAGGAATATCTTGCCAAAAACTCTCATAAGCTGCCGGAATCCTATGGAATTAAAAACCCACTCGCCGGAATCCTGGTCTGCTCCTGCTGCGGAAAGAAAATGCAGAGAAGACCGGCTTCCAGGGACGGCTCTTCCGGAAGATGTCCATATGACGTTTTAATGTGCAATACCAGAGGCTGTCCCACCATCGGCTCAACGCTTGAGCTGGTAGAGCGTGAACTCATACAGGCACTATCCGACTGGGTAGCTGGATACCAGTTAGATCCGACTCTGGAAGTTGAGAACAAAGTTCCGGAAAAAGAACAGCTTCTCTCTTCCGCTGTCAGCAATCACGATTTATTACTAAAACAAAATGGAAACTTATACGATCTGTTGGAACAGGGAGTCTACACCACCGAGATCTTTCTGGAACGTTCCCACGAATTACAGAAACGTATCAAAGAATCGGAAGCACATATAGAAATTCTAAAAAAAGATCTGGAATACGAAAAAGAGAAAATAGCAAACATAGAGAACTTCATCCCTTCCTGCAAGGAACTTCTCTCCTGCTACTGGGACTTATCCGTCCAGGACCGGAACAAAGCTCTGAAAATGCTCCTGGAAAGTGTCGAATACACGAAAACGAAGCGAAATCGTAAGGGAGATAAGGATAATCCTACTTTTACACTGAATTTAAAGCCCCGAATCCCGCGTATTTAGGGGCTTTTTCATTAGCGACAACATTTATGGGCGCAAGAACTGGCTCACTTAGAAATCGTCTGTGCTATTGTTTATCAACTTACAAAAAATATGACAATGGAAGAATTAGAAAAATCCGGTTTTGATAAATATTATGTAGATCATACGCTTGCACTCTGGCCACAGTCTGCCGGCGGTGTTCCTTGGAGCGCCACTACTTTCCAGTCCAAAGGTGATCCCATCACCGATTTAAGCGAAGATATGGCTGCGGAGCAAAAAGCACGTACAACCTACGATAACATTCTGCGCCTTGTCAAAGATCCGGAAGTCTGCGAACCAATCCGTTTCCTGCGTGAACGCGAAATCGTACACTATCAACGTTTCGGTGAAAGTCTGCGCATCGTACAGGATCATCTGGACAGTAAAAACTTCTATGCGTTTAACCCGGAATTTGACCTCCGGGCATGTTTCAAAAACAAAAACTAAACAGAAAAAGGATTCCCGGAAAAATTCCGGAAATCCTTTTTATTATTTCAATAGCATATATACAATTACTGCTGCTACAACTACGATTGCAATTCCAAGAATGATTACAGGCGCTTTGGAAAGCTTCTCTTCTTCCTCATAAACATCATCGTAATCATAATCTTCTTCTACTCTTGCAGTTTTTTTCTTTTTCTTTCTGCCATCTTCTACTGCTAACAGTTCATCATATGCTTTGCGCATCTCATCTTCACGTTTCTTACGAACGCTCTTTGGTGGAATATTCGAATACTTCTGTTCCTGCTCTTCCTCTTCCTGACGCTGCATAGATGCTTCCTTAATAGATCTGTGCAATGTTTCCTGCGTTGCCGGTTCTCTTCTTTCCGGAGCATGCTTCTGTTCTTTCCTGTTCTGTGGTACTTTGAACTTCTTCTTGCAATTATAACATAACAGGTAATTTGGATCTTTTTTACCCGGCCGGAGCTGTTGGCCGCAAATCGGACACTTCATTGGTATATTTTGCCTCCTCATATCGTAATCTACTTAGCATTATACTACAAATCACAAAAAATGGCAAAAACATTTCTCTTACTGTGTATTTTACTTATTGTGTGCTTTTTCCAAGTGTAACTTTCACGGTACGCTCTTTATAACTTCCATTTGAATTTGGAACCTGGATCGTCACTTTAACTTTCTCGCCAACTTTGTAATACTGCAGTTCTTCTTTTAATGCAGACATACTGTCCACTGTTGTTCCTTCCAGTTCTGTGATCACGCATCCCTTTGTGATCCCTGCATTTTTTGCTCCTCCGCCAGAGATAACATTAGATACATACACACCTGTTGGCATATTATACATCTGCGAACTGTCGGAAGTCACATCCACGCCTTCAATTCCCAGATATCCCTGTTTGCCTTCTGCTACTTTTGTTTTTGTCTTCTGATTCATCAGATTTTTAATTACATCACTTGCGCTGGAAATTGGGATCGCATATCCCATGCCTTCTACTGCATCTGTCGCGACCTTAGCAGTATTAATACCAATCACTTCACCCTTTGCATTCAGAAGTGCGCCACCACTGTTACCCGGATTAATTGCTGCATCTGTCTGGATAAGTTTGCCACTAACTCCATCCAGTGTACGTCCGGTTGCTGATACAATACCTGTTGTTACAGACTGACCGTAACCAAGTGCGTTACCAATTGCAATAGCCGTCTCTCCGACCTGCACTTTTTCTGAATCTGCAAGCGTTGCAACTTTAATTTTATTTAATGTAGAATCTTTGATATCACTGAGCTTTACAGCGATAACTGCAAGGTCTCTGGAAGAATCTGTTCCCTTTACCTGTGCTTCCACACTCTTATTGTCAACAAAAGAAACTGTCAGCGTTTTATTACTTTCCACTACATGGTTGTTCGTTGCAATCAGAAGTTCTGAATCTGTCTGGGAAATAATAATACCAGAGCCTACACTCTTGCTTTCCTGCTCCTGCACTCCACCAAAGAAATTCTGAACCTGCTGTACACTTAAATTGGTAATTGATACAACCGATGGCATTACATTACTTGCAACTTTGGAAATATCTGAGCTTGTTGAACTACTGTCTGAACTTGTTGAAATCTTTGCACTGTTTACAGTTGCAACTTCTTTTGTCTTACTGCCTGATGTGCTGAAAACCTTGCTACCCACAAGATTACTTGTCTGAAAAGCCGCACTTGCTGCCACACCAAATGCCAGTCCGAAACATACTGCTTTTACCCAATGTGATGTTTTCTTTTTCGGTGGTTTCTCATCCTGCGGCTGATACTGATAACCTCCCTGTCCATTTTGATTCTGATCATCCTGATCCGGTGTATAATAAGTATATTGATTTTCCATAAATCATTACTCCTTTCACTACTTCGTTTATACTAAGTAGTCTAATCTATAATTGTGTTTAAACTGTGATAAAACTATGTTTAAACCTTAAAAAACAACCTGGATCAAAAACATATATAATGCCGTACCAACGCCAATACTTAACAGGTTATTACGTTTCCATACATGAAGTCCTGCCGTCACTGCCACAGCAAGAAATTCTGGTATGCCATGTGGCGATACAAAAACCGATGTATTCTTTAGGCAGTAAACTACTAACATCCCGATCACTGCCGGAGTCAGTACTTTTCCCAGATACTGGATCACTGGCGGTATTTCTTTTCCTTCTGGAAACAAGAGAAACGGAAATACTCTTGTTCCAAAAGTTGTCAATGCAACTGCCAGAATAATAATTGCTGATAACGTTGCATTTACTGGCATGACAGGTTCACCTCCTTCTGAAGCTGTTTTTTCGATACAAATAAAATCATTACAATTAATAACATGGATGGCAGTACAAATCTGGATGCCCCGAAAATCTGCAATCCAATAAATGCTGCTGCCACTCCGATAATTTCCGGAATCCGGTTCTTTTTATCCAGCCACTGTTCAATAAAAATGACAACAAACAATGCCGTCATTGCAAAATCAATTCCCTCTGAATTAAATGGCAGTACACTTCCCGCCACTGCACCAATGATCGAACCAGCTACCCAATACACCTGATCCAGTGAAGCAATCGCAAACAGGAATTTTCCTTCATCAATGCCTTCCGGAATCTTCGTCGTACACAAAAGGGAATATGTTTCATCTGTCAGGCTGAAAATCATATACCATTTTTTCTTTCCCATGCCATTAAATCGTTCCAATAAGGAAATTCCGTAAAAAACATGACGGATGTTAACCATTAATGTCATAAAGACAACCTGGAAAATTGATATTCCGGGAACGAAAAAATTCACAGCAAGATACTGTCCGGAACCTGCATATACAAGAATACTCATAAGCGCAGCCCATAAAAATGAATATCCCTTTTCTGCAAACATAACTCCGAATGCTACTCCGATAAATATATATCCGGTCAAAACCGGAATCGTATATGGGAATGCTTTTTTGTATGCCTCTCTGTATCCTTTCATCTTATTGCTCGCTCCTTTTTCATCTTATGTATCCAAATGCCGTTTTCTTCGTTGTATAGACACAGGTAAACTTCCGGCACTGTAATGCTATACATAAAGCCAGATCCTTTTGCAAAGATCTGGCTTCTCGCTCTCTATCAAGAATGATTCAGTGCTTTCTGTAACTCCTTTACCGATTCCTCAAGTAATGCATCCGACTTCAGTGCCGTCTGATATTGTCGGCGGCTCTTTTCAAGCAGTGCTTTCACATCATGTTGTCCGGCAAGCAATTTTATATGGTCAATCTCCTGCCTATCCAGTTGTTTCACCCTGACCTGGAAATTCTTTCCATCCTTTTCCGTAATATACAAGGTCCCTACTCCCGGAAGCTCTGTATAGACCTGCTTAATCTTCATCCGGTACATTACAAATGCTACATATGTATCTGCATATTCTCCATCTTTTATATAAATCTGGAGATGATTGTATGTTTCTACAAAGTCCGTCTTCTCTGCTATACATCTGTAATAATCTCTTACCGCCTGTCTTAATTCCGGCGATCTATTCTTACGCAGAGGATTCAGTTGTTCAACTTTACATCCCATATTTCTTGTTCTGCGCTTTTCTCTTACTATCTTTTGTGCTTTCTTCTGTGTGTTATCTCCTGTAAGTCCGATTCCGGTGCTCAACAAGATCAGGATAAAAAATAAGAAAAGCAGGCATCTTCTGCTTTTTCTCTTCTGAATATTCCTGTCTGTGAAGCCCGCTCCTAACGCACCTTTCATAAGAGTACCTCCACATACTATGCACTTTTAAAATACACACCCGGGCGGATTCGAACCGCCGCTCCCGCCTCCGGAGGGCGGTGCTCTATCCCCTGAGCTACGGGTGCATGACAATTTTCTTCAAACTGCATTATTTATACTACCATATTTTTCTTTTAAAGTAAAGGAAATGCTATAGACATTTCGTACATTTCCTTTACTTTATCATTTCTACTTTTCCTGATTCTTTTTACAATCTCAACAACTAATAAATGTTTTTTTACAGCCAATTTATACATTGGATTCTTTTATGCCTTCATATCAGCATATTGCAAGCCGGTCCTCTATTCTGTCATAATAATAGGCATGATTTTCAAGAATTTCTTCCGGCAGTACACAGGCTGCATTAATGCTTGCAACCATTTCGTTCAGATTCATGCAGTCATCGGTCTCCTTTTCGGGAACAATGATCACTTCATGCACACTGCTTGGCAAGACGTAAAAGTTTTCCTTCAGATATGTACCAATCTGATTTAAACATCCTGGATATATCATAGTTGCTGCCCCGAAACTTTTCTTTTCATTCGTCAGTACATACATTCTTGCAGCTTTATCTACAGCAATTCCTTCTTCGGAAAGCACATTCTGTATTGAATGAAATCTTGCCGGAAGGTGTTTTTTCATATTCATCATTGCAATTGCAAGAAGTTCCTTTTCATCTACGTTCCATTTTTCCATTGTTTCATTGCTGATCTGCATGGAAGCCATGCCGTCTTTGGTTATCTCTAAAAGTATGTAGAAAATAATCTCCAGATCCAGAATCGGCACATGTGGAATTTCTTTCAAAAATTCTTCATTCCTACTTCTCTGGACAAGCCTGAATACGATCTTATTCTTTATCTTTTCATAATTAAAAATCTCCGGCTCTTCCCATGACTGATCAAATTTCACTTTTTCATATACATTTAGAACTTCTTTTGCCAGCTCATCTACCTGGCTTCCAGACTGGTACTGTTCATAATAACCTTCCAGATAAATCGTCGGCGAAACATTCACACGCTGTTCTGAAATCACCAGACCGCTCCGGATAATTCCATTATTCTTTTTATTGTTGCATAATTCGACAGACAAAAGACATCCTGCCATTTCTTTCACACTTTTTTCCAATGCCTCAGTAAATTGATGATAAGTCATATTTCTCCTCTTTGGCCATTGTTGTAGTTATCTTCCGGAAATTGATGCGGGAAAATCCGCTTTTTACATCTTGTAGAAATTTAGAATAAATATTATGGTTTTATTATTATAAAAAAGCCTTGCAGAAAATGCAAGGCTTTTTTAATATTCTTTTAACTCGAAAAGATTAGTTTGCTCTGGATAAGTACTCTCCGGAACGTGTATCGATCTTAATCTTCTCTCCCTGCTCAACAAATAACGGAACTGCAACCTGTGCACCGGTCTCAACAATAGCCGGTTTGTTTGCTCCCTGAGCTGTGTTACCTTTGAATCCAGGCTCCGTCTCTGTAACAACCAGTTCAACAGTAAGCGGTGGCTCGATTGCGAAAGGTTTCTCCTGATATAAACTTACAGTAACTTCTTCGTTCTCTTTTACGAATTTCAGAGAATCACCAACATCTTCTGTCCCTACAGCGATCTGGTCAAATGTCTCATTATCCATGAAATAATACAGATCTCCATCATTGTACAGATACTGCATTTTCTTTCTCTCAATATATGCTTCCTGGAAAGACTCTGTAGGACGAAATGTTGTCTCTACTACACCACCGTTGATGATATCTTTTAATTTAACACGAACGAATGCTGCACCTTTTCCCGGTTTAACGTGCATGAAATCAATAACCTGACATACTTTACCATCAATCTCCAGTGTCATACCATTTCTAAATTCACCTGCTGACTTTGTTGCCATACTTTTATCCTCCTTAAATTATGTGTTTTCACACTTTATCAATTCTACTCACTTGTTCCATTCTATAATATCTGAGCGTTTTTTTCAACTATTTTTTATCTGTACAGCCCTATTTTACCGTCCTTTTCGCTCTTTTTGATAAAAATAAAGAACGATTTTCTCCAGGTAACGTTTTAATACAATCTGTATCTCTTCTTTTGGATGGATCGGCTTCACAAGAATATTTCTGATTCCGGCTCTTTTTGCTCCCCAGACATCCGTAAAAAGCTGATCTCCCACAAATACTGTATTGGAAACATCCGTTCCCATAATCTCCATTGCTTTTTTGTAATTTTTCGTTGAAGGCTTATGCGCATCACAGATATAATTCACCTGGATATCCTGATTGAACATCTTCACACGTGGCTCCTGATTGTTGGAGATCAGGCAGCACTGATAACCAATCTTTTTAAGTCTCGCAAAAAGTGCTTTCGCACGGTCATCTGCCGGTGCACCATGTGGAACAAGCGTATTGTCAATATCAAAAATTACGGCACGTATTCCTTCTTCATACAATTTCTCAAAATCTATTACATAAGTAGATGCAACATATGCATCCGGGAAAAATCTGTCAAACATGTCTATTCATCCATCTCCATTAATCGTTGTACCAGTTCTTCACAGATCTGCAGAACAGTCTTATTATCTGTCTGGATAACAATATCTGCAGCCGCTTCATATTTCTCACGTCTCTGCTCCATCAGTTCGGAAATGCCTTCAACATTCTTGCGGCCGGTCAGAACCGGACGGTCATTGCTGTCCTTTACACGTTCATAGATTACCTGTGGACTTGCTGTCAGAAGTACAACTCTACCATTCTTCTTCATCTCCTGCACATTATTCTTGCGAAGGGCAGCTCCTCCTCCGCAGGAAATAACTGTATTCTTCTTCTCCTGCATTTCCACAAGAAGATTGGTTTCCAGATTACGGAAATATTCTTCTCCATACGTTTCAAAGATATCCGGAATACTCATCTCTTCTCTCTCTGCGATAACCTGATCCATCTCAACAATTTCCATCGCAAACATCGTACTTAAATAATCTGAGATCGTAGATTTGCCTGCGCCCATAAAACCAATGAGTACAATATTGTAATCAAACAGTTTTCTTGCTTGAATCCGCTTGCTGTTCTTGCGGATACAATGGAAAATGTCACAGATCTCATCCTTGTAACGATTATCTGAAAGCTTTTCTTCCAGTCTTCTTTTCTGCTTTGCTTCCTGTCCCGGCTGAAGAATCGGCATACCATATTCTTCTTTGTATGCCATGATTTTCTCTATGATCATGCTTCTTTCCACAAGGGCATCAATAATTTTATCATCACACAGAGCTAACTGCTCTCTGTACAGTTCCAAGTCGTTCATGCTTGCCTCTCCTGTTTTCCTTACGATTTCTTTCTTAATTATGTATAAATATACATACGCTTATATATTATAGCAATATCACTTTGATTTTTCCAGTGCTTTTTTTACATCTTTCCGGAACTGTTTCCAGGCATTTTCATGTTCTACAAAATATTTCGGACAGTTCTTTCCGGTGACATCATAATGCCGAATAATATCATCCGGTGACAGAGCAAACTTCAGGCAAAGCCAGGCACACAAATGTATCACTGAGCGATAAGTCGCTTTATTAAATTCCCCCGTCTTATCCGGATGGCAACACTCAATCGATACCGTATCTTTATTCCGGTTATTGGAAGCATACGCCACTTCCCATGTCGGCACGCACTGCACGATTTCTCCATCCAGCCCTACAATGAAATTACTGCTCGTTTTTGTCACATGACTGTCTTTGAGCCCCTCAAAGTAGTTTCGGTTTCCCATTGCTGTTGCACCCGGATTTGCTGTATAATGCACAACAATTCCCTTAATCTTACCGGTTTTTATCCCCGGTCTGGAATACGGATTCGGCGTCAGAAGTTTCACTGTAATATCAGGTTTAGATGCATCAACCTGTGCATTGTCTATTTCACTGTATTTTCCAGACAGCCATTCCGGATGTAAAATCCTGATTCCTGCTGCCAGAACCATAACAATCACCAATAAAAGCAGGCCCAGCCGCATCCTGCGCTGAGCCTGTTTTTTCTGTTGTATAGTTGTGAATGATTTTTTTCTGTTTTTAATCTTTTTTGTTCTCTTCATACTACACATTATTCATATGGCATATATTCTATGCCTTTTGTAAATTCTTATTGAATAGAAAACTGATATACCGTTTTGGATGTAAATAGTTCATTCGCCTTGATAACCGGCTGCGCAAACTCCGAATGATGAATGGCATCCGGGAAAAACTGTGTTTCAAAGCAGGCAGCATTGCGGATACGGTATTCAGCTCCGCCTTTGCCTTTCTCATAATCAACATAGTTTGCTGTATACAACTGCATACCCGGAAGATCTGTATATACATCCATATGGATTCCTGTCTTATCAGAATACATGGAGGCAGCTTTGCGGAATCCTTCACCTCTGATCACCCAGTTATGATCGTAACCTTTTCCATCGATCAACGGCTGGTAATCCGCTTCTATATCCTGTCCGATCGCTTTTGCTTCATTAAAATCCATCGGTGTTCCCTTTACAGGTGTCAGTTCACCTGTCGGAATACTCTGGGCATCTGCAAGAGTAAAATAATCTGCACTGATCGTTACTTTCTGATCCAGTACATCGCCACTTCCCTGTCCGGCGAGATTAAAATAACTGTGATTTGTAAGATTCAGCAGTGTATCTGCATCTGCTGTTGATCCATAAACAATTTCCAGTTCATTCTCCGGTGTAACCGTATAAGTTACTGTCAGCTTAAGATTTCCTGGAAATCCCTGGTCTCCATCTGGGCTGTCAAGTGATAAAGTCACGCTGTTATCTGTAGATTCTTCAACTTTCCACATACGCTTATTCATCATATCTCTACCACCGTGTAGTGTATTATCCCCATCATTCTTTGTCAGTTCATAAGTCTTACCATTTAATGTAAATGAACCTCCTGCAATACGGTTTGCCACACGTCCTACAAATGCGCCAAATACACGGTCGCCTTTTTCATAACCACTGACATCGTCATATCCGAGAACAACATCCGTCGGATGTCCTTCCTTATCCGGTACGATCACATTTACAATCGTTGCGCCATAATCGGAAATAGCAACTTCCATCCCTTTTTCATTCTTCAACAGATACAATTCTGCCTTTTCTTTTGTTTTCAATGTTCCAAATGCCCGCTTCATATCTTGCCTCCTGCTGTAATGTCTATTATAACGCCAAATTTCTCTGGTATTATTCTCTTTTACTCATCTACACTGTAGTTTGGAGCTTCTTTCGTAATGTGAATGTCGTGCGGATGACTTTCTTTCAGAGATGCAGATGAGATCTTTACAAACTGTCCTCTCTGTTTGAGTTCTTCAATTGTTGGAGTTCCGCAGTAACCCATACCGGAACGAAGACCTCCCATCAACTGGAATACAGTATCTTCTACAGTTCCTTTGTATGCTACACGTCCTTCTACACCTTCCGGTACTAACTTCTTCGCATCTGTCTGGAAATAACGGTCTTTGCTTCCGTTCTCCATTGCAGCAATCGATCCCATGCCACGGTATACTTTGTATTTTCTTCCCTGATATAATTCAAATGTTCCCGGGCTCTCATCACATCCTGCAAAGATTGATCCCATCATACATACATTCGCACCGGCTGCAATTGCTTTTGTCATATCTCCTGAATATTTGATACCACCATCTGCGATAATCGGAATTCCATATT
>OLSM01000198.1_pt1 | contig 62390 bp, 57 predicted proteins | sample 1672721 | NCBI WGS metagenome assembly OLSM01 (sample SAMEA3136717, study PRJEB25190) | human gut metagenome
GGAAGCCTGCAGACGGTTGGAAGCGGTCTCATCCGGTCCGAAGATGCGGAAGTCGCGCGGGTTGTTCTTGATGATGTCGCGAGTGTAGGCACCCAGGGTACGGGTGGCCTCGAGCTGGCCCCAGCCGTGGCCGTACTCAGCCACTTCCTTGACCTCGTAGTCCTCGAGGTTCGGCAGCTTCAGGTCGTTGCGGATCACACCACCGTTGGCGTTCGGGTTGGCACCGATACGCAGCTCGCCCTTCGGCATGAAGGCAAGGACGTCGTCCTTGACAGCACCGTTGGCGTCGAACAGCTCTTCCGGCTTGTAGGACTCGAGCCAGTTCTTGAGAACCTCGAAGTGGGCCTCGGTGTCGCGGGCGGAAGCCAGCGGCACCTGGTGGGAACGCCAGGAGCCCTCGGTCTTCTTGCCGTCGATGTACTTCGGGCAGGTCCAGCCCTTCGGGGTGCGGAAGATCAGCATCGGGTAGAACGGACGGTGCACGTTGTCGGTCTGAGCGGTGGCCTTGATGTCGCAGATCTCGTCCCAGATGGTCTCCCACAGCTCGGCGAAGCGACGGTGGATGGACATGTGGTCCTCATCATCGAAGCCAGCGACGAACTCGTAGGGCTCGTAACCCATGCCGTGGAAGAACTCGTGGAGCTCTTCGTCGGAGATGCGGGACAGGATGGTCGGGTTGGCGATCTTGTAGCCGTTGAGGTGCAGGATCGGCAGCACGATACCGTCGGTGCGCGGGTTCACGAGCTTGTTGGACTGCCAGCCGGTAGCCAGCGGGCCGGTCTCAGCCTCGCCGTCGCCGACGATGGCCGGGACAAACAGGCTCGGGTTGTCCATGATGGCGCCGTAAGCGTGGGACAGAGCGTAACCCAGCTCACCACCCTCGTGGATGGAGCCCGGGGTCTCCGGAGCGAAGTGGGACGGAATGCCGCCCGGGTAAGAGAACTGACGGAAGAACTTCTGCAGACCAGCTTCGTCCTTGGTGATCTTCGGGAAGGTCTCGGTGTAGGTGCCGTCCAGGTAGGACTGGGAGGTACCGGCCGGGCCACCGTGGCCCGGGCCCATGATGATCACGGTGTTCTGGCCGTGGTCAGCAATGAAACGGTTGATGTGGCCGATGAGGAAGTTCAGGCCAGGGGTAGTGCCCCAGTGGCCCACCAGACGGTGCTTCACATCTTCGCGGGTGAAGGGCTCCTTCATCAGCGGGTTGGAACGCAGATAAATCTGGCCGATGGAAAGGTAGTTGGCAACGCGCCAGTACTTGTCAACGCCTTCGAGGGCTTCCTCGGAAACCGGAGCGTTGAGCTTCTTCCAAGGGGTGCCAATAACAGGACTCGTCATGTGTACTCCTGTACTCCTGCACGTGATCGTGCGATTGATTATTTCTGTTCGGTCACGGTCCCTGACCCTTGCGGTGCCAAGGTTTTCCGTTCCCAATCAATCGTCATGGTACGAGGACAACGCGACTTTTGAACGATTTCTTGCGGGTGTGTTCGAAATTGTTGCGGATATTTCAGTATTTGTGCGGTTCGACTGACCGTTTGTCAACATTAGTTTTTTCAACATACTTTTTCAAAACAGCGGAAGCATGCGGAAATCCAGCATTTGGCTAGAACAGCGCACGTTCGATTTCCCATGTTCGAAATCGGCGTGTTGTCCGTCTGCAGGCATGTAGTTTGTTCGATTTGCGCACATAGTCTCTGCGTGTCGGCCTTGTCGCCTTGACCAGTGATAATCAGGGGTGTTCAGCCCACGTAAAATTCCAATGAACGTTAGGGGAATATCAATGGCAAACGGTCCTGTGCTTGTCGTCGACTTCGGCGCCCAGTACGCCCAGCTCATCGCCCGCCGCGTGCGCGAAGCAGGCGTGTACTCCGAGCTGGTCCCTCATTCCATGCCGGTCGACGAGATCCTGGCCAAGGATCCGAAGGCGATTATTCTGTCTGGCGGCCCGGCCTCCGTGTTCGAGCCCGGCGCGCCGACCATAGACACCAAGGTATTCGAATCCGGTGTTCCGGTGCTTGGTATCTGCTACGGCTTCCAGGTCATGGCCTATGAGCTCGGCGGCAAGGTGGATAAGGCCGCGCTCGGCGAATACGGCAAGACCTCAGCCACCATCGACGACGCCGCCGGCATCCTCGCCGACTCCCCCGCCGAGCAGACCACGTGGATGAGCCACGGTGTGGCGGTCGAACAGGCCCCGGCCGGCTTCGAAGTGCTGGCCCACACCGAAGGCGCGCCCGTGGCCGCCATGGCGGACGAATCCCGCAAGCTCTATGGTGTGCAGTGGCACCCGGAAGTCAAGCACTCCCCGCTTGGCCAGAAGCTTATCGAAAACTTCCTGCACCGTTGCGCCGCGCTGCCCAACGACTGGGATGCCTCCTCGATTATCGAGGATCAAGTCAAGAAGATCCGCGAGCAGGTCGGCGACGCCGAGGTGATCTGCGGCCTGTCCGGCGGCGTTGATTCCGCCGTGGCCGCCGCTCTGGTACACAAGGCCATCGGCGACCAGCTCACCTGCGTGTTCGTGGACCACGGCCTGCTGCGCAAGGGCGAAGTCGAGCAGGTCAAGCACGACTTCGTCGCCGCGACCGGCATCCGCCTCATCACCGTCGACGCCGCCGACGACTTCCTCGACGCCCTCGCAGGCGTCTCCGAGCCGGAGCGCAAGCGCAAGATCATCGGCGAGAAGTTCATCCGCACCTTCGAGAAGGCCCAGCGCCAGGTCCTCGAAGAGGCCGGCGCCCGCGGCAAGGAGGTCAAGTTCCTCGTGCAGGGCACGCTCTACCCCGACGTCGTCGAATCCGGCGGCGGCGACGGCGCGGCCAACATCAAGAGCCACCACAACGTCGGCGGCCTGCCCGAGGACATCAAGTTCCAGCTCATCGAACCGCTGCGCACTCTGTTCAAGGATGAGGTGCGCGCCATCGGCACCGAGCTCGGTCTGCCCGACGAAATCGTCTGGCGTCAGCCCTTCCCGGGCCCGGGTCTGGGCATCCGCATCATCGGCGAGATCACCAAGGAGCGCCTCGACCTGCTGCGCGAGGCCGACGCCATCGCCCGCGAGGAACTCTCCAAGGCCGGTCTCGACCGCGACATCTGGCAGTGCCCGGTCGTGCTTCTGGCTGACGTTCACTCTGTCGGCGTCCAAGGCGACGAGCGCACCTACGGCTCGCCGATCGTCCTGCGCCCGGTCAGCTCGGAAGACGCCATGACCGCCGACTGGTCCCGTGTCCCCTACGATGTGCTCGCCACGATCTCCACGCGCATCACCAACGAATGCCGCCAGATCAACCGAGTCGTCCTCGATTGCACGAGCAAGCCTCCGGCCACAATTGAGTGGGAGTAAACTGGAGCGGATTTTGCGCAATCGAAATTCCGTCCGTAGAGTGTCGCAGTGTGCCGCCACGTACGAAAAAGCGTAAAGCCACCTGTGATTTTGGGTGAGTAAAAACTATTGAGACCCTCTGGAAACAACGTTTTCAGGGGGTCTCTTTATGCCTTTTGACCTGCAGTTTCAGTCATTTTTACTCTAAAAGCGCGTACACCACGGACATGGCGACACGCAGCGGACGAAGAGTAAAGGATTTTTCGGAGAGTGAACTGTCCCAGTAGTTTGTCCCACCACCCCAAAAACGCCCCTGAAACTCAAGTGAAACTCAATAGGAACGCAAGGGCGTCATCGTGCGAGCACCGCAGCCTGAGCCGCCGATACCAGGCTCGTTTGCGACGCCGTCGCTGCTTGCCTGGATCGTCAACGGCAAGTACGTCATGTCGCTGCCGCTCTACCGCATAGAGACAGACCTCAAGGCGTGCGGCGCGACGATATCGCGCCAGGACATGGCGAACTGGATGATGAACGTGCACGCGCGCTGGCTGGCGAAGGTCCATGAGAGAATGAAGGTCGAGCTGCTGTCGCATGTCAGGATTCATGCCGATGAGACCACGGTTCAGGTCCTGAAAGAGCCGAACCGCGAGGCGAAGAAGAAATCGAGGATGTGGCTGTTCTGCTCGGCGCGCTGCAACGTGCCCGTGTATGTATTCGAATACCACGAGACCCGCAGGAAGGGCGTTGCCCAGGAGTTTCTTGCGGGCTGGTCCGGCACGCTTACCGCCAACGGCTACAAACCCTACTTCAATCTCGGCAACCCCAACATCGCCAACACGGCGTGCCTCGTCCACGTGCGCCGCTACTTCGCCCAAATCGTGAAGATCGCCGGCGGCGACGCCAAGGCGGCGTCTGCGGCCAGCGTTGCGCTCGAGGCAAGGCGCAGGATCGACGCCATGTTCAAGGTCGACTCCAAGTTCGACGACATGGAGCCGGGCGGCAGGAAGGCCGCCCGCGACGCGGAGCTCCGCCCGCTCATGGAGGACTTCGGGGGATGGGCGCGGGCCCAGCTTCCCCTAGCCTCGCCGAAGCTGGCGCCGCACCGTGCGCTGCAGTACGCTGTGGAGTTCTGGCCCTACGTCATGAACGTGCTCGAAGACGGGGCACCTGGAGCTCTCGAACAACGTCGCCGAGCAGGCCCAGCGAATCTTCGTCGTAGGGCGCAAGAACTGGCTCTTCAGCGATGCGCCGCGCGGCGCGCGGGCGTCTGCGGCGATATACAGCGTCACCACCACGGCCAAGGCCAACGGGCTCAATCCCAGGCTTTACGTCGAGTGGCTGCTGACCGAGATGCCCAACGCCGGCGAGCTCACCGATGAGGTTGTGGACTCGTTCCTGCCGTGGTCGGATAGGGTGCCTGAGTCCTGCAAGCTCGACCCAGCCGCTGCCGAGAAGGCCAAAGAGATGCCTGACGACTTCATAATTAACATCGACCCCGATGCGTTCGACGACGAGATGGCGAACAACGCCGAGGAGGGCCTGTAGCGACATAGCGGCCTAAGGCATACCGCAACGCAAAGATGGAAACGTCCAGGACTTTTCCATCCGTATGCCGGAATGGTCCTGGACGTTTCCTGCTACGCGGTCATTTTGACGCTTACGCTCTAATGCCTCCACCGCTTGTCGCGGGCGGGGTAGACGATCCAGGCGGATGCGTAGCTTGCGATAAGGCAGACAATGACGCAGACGATGCTTGTCTGGAACCCGAATGAGTCATTGATAACGCCCCAGATTACGCTTGCGAAGCCAATGCCGATGTCATTGGCGAGCAGGAAAAGGGCGTTTGCGGCGCCCCAGCGCTCTGGCGGGGTGTTCTTTACCGCTACGCTTTGATTAAGTGGCAGGCTTATGCCAGTGGCGAGACCATAGAAGATTCCGGACGCCAGGAAGACAGGTTCCCCGTACGGTGCGGCAAGTAGCATAAGGCAGCAGAGGATGCCGCACGCGACGGCTCCGGTCATTGTTTTGATTGCAGGTACGGTGTCCATGAAATGCTTTGAAATCATGCGAATGATAATCATGCTTACCGCGCTGATGGTGTAGAAGAGACCGGCGTGGGTATAGCCGAGAGTAGTACCGTACAGACCAGCAAAGAAGACGCCAAAGCCAAAAGTGGGGCACATGATCATCTGTGGGATGGCGCCAGGCAATGCGCGCGGCTCGAAGATGTTGAATGAGTCACGCAGGGTTCTCTTGGACACCTGGTCGCCTTCAGGATACTTTTCACTGTTAATTGTTTCGGATGTAGTTACTGTGGTGGGGCTGGGTGCCTGCCCGTCTTTTGAGTCGAGTTCGAGCCGGGTTTCCATTTTGATTCGGTATGCGCTGGAGCTTGGCAGAGTTTGCCATTTACTTTCATAGCGTGCGTTGAGGGCGATTACAAGCCCTGCAAACCCAACCAGGGCAAGGCCGACATAGAGGTTCGTTGAGGGATCGGTTCCTACTAGGTAAAGTGCGAAGGCTGGGCCGATGCTCATGGCGATAGCCTGTCCGAGGCCGTGGTATCCAATGCCTTCGCCGAGCCGTTCTTGCGGTAAGACGCTTGCTGCGGCGGTCGAGGCTGCTGTTGTTGCTGCGCCAAAGCCCACGCCTTGCAGCAAACGGCTGATTGTGAAGAGGGGGATGCCTTGAACGACAGCGGACAGTGCTGTTCCTGCTATGAGGATAGCGATGCCGGCGATGATAACGAGTGAGCACTTGCCGTTGTCGATAACAGGGCCGACGAACAGTCGTGCTAACGCGGCGGCAATGGAGAAGACGAGTGCAAGTACGCCGGCAAGGCTCGCACCGTAACCTTGGCCTGCCAGGAAGACGCTGGTTCCACTGTTGAGTCCTTGGCCCATGACGAAGCAACAGAAGGTCAGCGCGATGATAAGCACGAAAATAAGCGACCACAGCTTCGGATGGTCGTCCTTACCGATATTTGGCATGAGAACCCTCCTATGATTCCAATACCCGTATTCTACGTCTGCAAAAAGTGAGATGTAAGCGCCAAAATGACCGCGTCTTAACAACCCGCTGGGCTTGAGGCAGAATCATCGCATCGACTTATCCTGGAAACTGCCTGACGAAGGCGACAGGATGCTTGTCAGCAAGGCGGCAAATCTTAACGAGAGCCAAATCCAAGAGCTTGCAAATCTTCAGCGAGGCGTTGCAGCAATATATCAGAACGAATGGACCGAACCTGTCCTCTGTCACATCGAACCGCATGAACGCGGCCTAGAGTACTCGCCAACACAGAGCAAGCACAGCGCGAAGGACAAGGTTTCTTCTGAAGAGCTTCGCTATCTCAACTCTTGTGTGCTTAATCCGTTCAAGCTCGATGAGCCAAGGGAATACAACTTCTGCGACTGTGTGCACAAGATGGACATACCTGACTCCATGAAGGCACGCTTGATTGAGATGGCAGGGACTCCTCTGTCCTCGAGGAAGCCACTGTTTGAATGGTGTGCTTATAGGTATTTCAATATTGGACGCATCCTCGACGACGCCAGGGATTTATCTGCCGACAGCCTCAAAGAGAGGCTTTGCTCCCATCTGCTTTCAAGCTGGAAATTCGAAGATGACTCCTCACCCGAAAGCTGGGGACCAATCCAATACCTGTTCATTCAGTCGATGTTTAACGCTCATCTCAACGAGCTGAGAAAGAGGGGTACCGGCATCGAGACAACGGAAAAGGCCTCAGCACTCGCCGAAGTATCAGCGGTCTTATCTCAAACAAGGCCGGTGATCTAAATGGCGTTTGAAAATATAGAGCAATTAATGCCGGATACGACCGAAACGAGATTGGCCTTCGAGGAGGCGCAACGCACCGTTGCTGATTGTGCAGATGCCGCATGGCGGGATATTTCTTCCGGCGATGTCCTAACCGCGAGCATTTCAACAGTTCAAGAAGCCGCAGATGACGCCTGGAAAGCATGCGAGCCAACACTCAACGCTGCAGGCGAAACTGTCCGCGATGGCGCAAGGAACGGAGCTTATCTTGGCGGCAGGTTCGCACTTGGAGTTGCCGACGTTGGAGAAAACGCATATGTCGGTGTTCAATCGAATATTGAACTACTGGCCGAAGACGAAGAAGCAGCGGTGAAAACCGCGCAAACACACGCTGTTGACGATGCAGCCAACGCCTGGGGCGACTTCATGGAAGCCGATGAGCAGATACGGGAAATCGGAGACTATGTCGAAACTGGAGGCGAAATCGCCACTGAAGTTGCGCTTGGTGCCGTAGCCGTCACCGCTTCTGCCCCTGCAGCACTCGCTGCTGGGGCTGTACTCGTTCTTGACGAAATGGGAAAGAGCTTGGAAGCCGGCGCTGAAGACGGTGAGATATCTCAGGAGGATATCGTCGGAGAAGTCGTTGCGGGAACTGTTACGGCAGCAACGCTTCTTGCCGGACGAGGTCTAAATAACTTTCTTGCCTCAAAGGCAGCAGAATCGGGCGCAAGCTCACGAATTCTGGATGATGCCGGAAAGGCAATTTACGAAGGCGACCGACTGCTTCCCAATAACGAGTTTGCGATCGACGGCGTGAAGTGTGCAACCGACGATCTCGGGCAGCTTTACCGCGTTGGCGACGACCTCGTTCCGAACATGAGCTATGAGATCAATGGGTATAAATACGTTACCGATGCAATGGGTAGGGTCGAATCGGCCGAAGGCTTCTTACAACTAAAGACCCACGAAGGTCGTTTGACCATCAAGGACACTATCCAGTCAATCGGAAAAGGGTTTGAAGAGCTTTTTGATCAAAGAGGCCATCTGATTGCCGACCGATTCAATGGATCAAATGGCCTTGAGAATATTGTCGCCATGGGCGGCGAGGTTAACCAAAAGCCTATGCAGCAATCGAGCAAAAATGCGCCGATGCTTTGGCTGATGGCGCTGAAGTGTTTTTCAAGGTTGAGCCACTTTATGAGGGCGGGTCATTCAGGCCTAGCTCGTTTGCTATCACGGACATTATTGACGGCGAAGAGACGGTTACGTTTCTTCTTAACACTGCAAAGGAAATGTAATGAGTGAAAAGAAGATGCTACAAGGGATAGCTTCAATTCTTGAGGAAACCCTCCCCGAAGACTGGAGCAAGGTCGTGTTTTACGCCGAGTACGCCGAGGGTGCGTTCTCTATTGAGTATTACGTTGCTGGCAGCGGAAAAGACGACTTCGTTAAATGCTTTGACCAAAAAGGCGTTTCGAGGGCATCCTTGATGAAAAACTTTATGGCTATCAACAAGTTCATTGAACCTGAAAGGGCCGCGCTTAAGCCCGAAAAGAGATGGGGATCGATGACGCTTATTCTCCATTCCAACGGCAAGTTCAAAGTTGATTACGACTACTCCGACATGACAGAAAACGCTTACGCCCGAAAGAAGGCCTGGAAAAAGAAATATCTCGCCTAGCAACGAACGGTCTGGGAAATCACCGCAAAGCCACCCGTGCATACTCTTCGAGCGCACGCGTCGTCGGCAACGTTTCGACCAGCGCGTTTTTGGGAGCCATGCAAACCCCTGTTCAACATTCCTCGGGAGTGATTGCTCTCTATGACGAATGGGATTCCCCATCGGGGAATCCCATTTTTTGTTGCCGACGACGTCCGGTATAATTTTTCCGTTTACGACGTCGTTCGGAAAGGGATGCCGACCTCTATGCGCCAGGGATTCGACAACGAAAAATACATCGAGCTGCAAGCCGCCAACATCAGAAAGCGCATCGCGCAATTCGGCGGCAAACTCTATCTGGAATTCGGAGGCAAGCTCTTCGACGACTACCACGCCTCGCGCGTGCTGCCCGGCTTTGAGCCGGACACCAAGTTCCGCATGTTGGAAAGTCTGGTGGACGATGTGGAAATCGTCATCGCCATCAACGCCAACCATATCGAAAAAGGCAAGACCCGCGGCGATCTCGGCATCCCGTATGACGAAGACGTACTGCGACTCATCGACGTGTTCCGTTCCCGCGGCTTCCTCGTCGGCTCCGTAGTGCTCACCCAATACGCCAATCAGCCCGCCGCCGACGCCTACCGCCACCGCCTCGAGCAACTCGGCGTCACCTGCCGCCTGCACTACCCGATCGCCGGATACCCGCACGACATCGAACGCATCGTTTCAGACGACGGATACGGCAAGAACGAGTACATCGAGACCACCCGGCCGCTCGTCGTGGTCACCGCGCCCGGCCCTGGCTCCGGCAAACTCGCCACGTGCCTGAGCCAGCTCTACCACGAGCACCAGCGCGGCATCGACGCCGGCTATGCCAAATACGAGACGTTCCCCATCTGGAATCTTCCGCTCAACCATCCGGTCAACATCGCGTACGAGGCTGCCACCGTCGACCTCGACGATGCCAATATCATCGACCCGTTCCATCTGGAGGCGTACGGCGAGACCACCGTCAACTACAACCGCGACGTCGAAGCATTCCCCGTGCTCAAAGCCATGATGGAGCGCATCATGGGCGAAAGCCCCTATCAGAGCCCCACCGATATGGGCGTCAACATGGCCGGATACGCCATTGTGGACGACGATGCCTGCCGCGATGCCTGCCGCGATGCCGCGCGTCTGGAAATCGTGCGCCGCTACTTCGCCGCCGCCGTGCACTTGAAGCGCACCGGCACTGGCGAGGAACAGGTGGAGCGGCTGCGCTCCATCATGAACCGGGCCGGCGTGACCCCCGATCTTTCTCCCGCCCGCGCCGTGGCCCTTGAGAAGGAAGCCGCCACCGGTGCCCCGGCTGGTGCCATGGTGCTGCCCGATGGCCATGTGGTCACCGGCAAAACCGGCGACCTGTTGGGCGCGGCCAGCGCGCTGCTGATGCACGCGCTCAAGGCCGTCACCGGTGTTGACGAAACCATTCCGGTAATCGACGATGCCGCCATCGAACCCATCTGTCGGCTGAAAACCGAGCATCTCAACAGCGTGAACCGACGCTTGCACTCGGATGAAACGCTGAGTGCATTGTCAATCACCAGCGCCACCAGTCCTGTGGCCGCTCGCGTCATCGACGGGCTCAAACAGTTGCGGGGCTGCGACGCCTTCTTCTCCGTTATCATCTCATCCACGGACGAGGCGCTGTATCGCAAACTCGGCATCAACGTGTGCTGCGAACCGAAGTACGAACGGGTGAGTCTGTATCACCGGTAAGCGCCACCGATAAGCGCGGTATGCCGCGAATCGTCAAGCCGGTAATCATGCAGCATGCGGCCTGACGATTCGCTGCTGTCGCATTGTCTCTCCCCTCGGCCATGCTGGGCTTGTTTTCCGTTTGTTGGAGAGAACGGGGAATGCCATCAGCACTACGGAAAGAGAAGGATTATCCGTGAAGCGGTTCGTGGGTTTAGACGGTATTAAAGGACTAGCGCTGATAGCCATTGTGCTGTACCACTGCATGCAGCAACGGCTGCCAGGCGGATTCTACGGAGTCGACGTGTTCTTCACCGTCTCTGGATTCCTGATTGCCGTCAGTTTGATTCGTTCTCTGGCGAAAACCGGATCGCTGAATCTCGTGCGATATATTCCCAAGCGTGCAGTACGTCTCTATCCGGCGCTGTTTCTGCTGATTCCGGTCATCGTCTCCGTCGGCTGGCTGTTCGATCACGACATTCTAGTTTCCATCCGCGACCAAGTCATCACCGTGCTGCTGGGCTGCTACAACTGGTACGCCATTGCCGGAGGCCAAAGCTATTTCGACCAAATGAACCCGCAGGTGTTTCGCCATCTGTGGTTCATTGGCGTGCTCATGCAGTTCTACGTCATCGTGCCGTTCATCGTCTGGCTGATGTGGAAGCTCCGCCAGACGAAACTGTCTTCACTCATCCCACTGGGACTCGCGGCGTTCAGCAGTATCGCCATGTGGGTGATGTATGTGCCCAAAGGCGACCCCACCCGCGTCTACTTCGGCACCGATACCCACAGCATGGGCCTGATGCTGGGTGTGGCTCTCGCCTGGTGGGTCACCGCTCCTCAGTTGGGCCACGCTCGCCAGAGGGCTGTGCCGATGCCCCGCACCATTAGCTCGAGCGCTTCGGCAGCCGCACATCGGGCTCCGTTACCTCAGATTCCCGTGGAGCATCGCATCTGGAATGCGGCGGCACCGGTATTGGCGTTCCTCAGCCTGATTGCCTTGGTCACCATGGCGGTTATCGGCAAACAGGATGCATTCGCCTTCCGCGGTGGCATCATATTGTCCAGCTTGTTGTCCGTGCTGCTGATTGCCGGTACCATCTCCGACGATTCCTGGATGCAAAGCCTCATGGTGTTCAAGCCATTGGCCTCCCTCGGCAAGTATTCGTACGGCATCTACCTGTGGCACTGGCCGTTGTGGATTCTTTCCAGCGCCCTTGCCCCGAAGATCTTCAAGGCAGTAGGGCCTTGGCCTCTCATCATGACCGCGTTGCTCACCGCCATTGCGGTGATGATTTCCTGGCTGATGGTGGAGAAACCGGCGGCAACGCACTCGGCGGTATCCGTCGTGGTGCCCCTTCGCACGAACAAGAAGAATCATGTGGCCCGGGTTATTGCCGTTGACGTTATCCTGGTGCTGTCGTTGGCCGGCTGCGTGCAGGGCATTGCTCATGCACCTGCGAAAACCGCCATGCAGATCCAGCTGGAGCAACAGGCCGCACAACTGGAACGTATGCAGAAAACCGAACACGTGCTGCTGCGCCATGCCGTGCCGGCACCGCCCAAGCCCAAGCATGAGATGCCCACCGGCGATCAGATTACCGCCATAGGCGATTCGGTGATGCTGGCCTCATCACAGGGCCTTTCGGAAGTCTTCCCCGGCATTCAGACCGACGCGAGCGTTTCCCGCTCCATCATGGTCGCCCCCGAACTCATCGGCAACGCTCTGTCCGCCGGCAGTCTGCGGCAGTGGGTGTTGATCGGCCTTGGCACCAATTCGGCAATCACCCCTGATCAGTTGGACCAGATTCGTAATATGATCGGCCCCGACCGCGTGCTGGTACTGGTCAATGCCCACGGAGACCGTACGTGGATTCCACCTACCAACCAGGTGCTTGCCGACTATGCGGCCGCACATCCAGACAATGTGGTGCTGGTGGATTGGGATGCCACAGCCAACGCGAACGCGCAGGTGCTCGGCTCCGACGGCATCCACCCGAGCATGGATAGCGATATCTATGCAAAGGCGGTCAAACAGGCCATCGAACAATGGATCGCAAGCGGCAGGTGAACGGCAGGCAACGCTGAGTTGTCCAACCAGTCGTGAAGAACGGCTATGCTGAAGACTGCATCAACGAGACCACACGTTGGGAGACATGGTGAGCGCAATCCTTGAAGGGAAGCCCGATAAGAATCTTATTCTCGTTACGGGAAGGATTCATCCGAAGTTGGCTGAGGATGTCGCCGAGCAGCTCGGCATCGACGTCCTTGAAACCACCGCATACGATTTCGCCAACGGCGAGATGTACGTGCGCTACACTGAATCGGTGCGTGGCGCCGATGTGTTCGTGCTGCAAAGCCACTACAAGCCCATCAACAAGGCGATCATGGAGCAGCTCATCATGATCGACGCATTGAAGCGCGCCTCGGCCCGTTCCATTACTGCGGTCTGCCCGTTGCTCGGCTACTCCCGTCAGGACAAGAAGCACCGCGGCCGAGAGCCCATCTCCTGCCGTCTGGTGTTCGACCTGCTGAAGACCGCCGGTGCCGACCGCATCATGTCGGTCGATCTGCATGCCGCGCAGTCCCAAGGCTTCTTCGACGGCCCGGTCGATCATCTGGTGGCCATGCCAGTGCTGGTCGACTACATCCGTGATCGTTTCCAGGGCCATCTCGACAACGTCGCCGTCGTCTCCCCCGACGCCGGCCGCATTCGCGTGGCCGAGCAGTGGGCGCAGCGTCTCGGCGGCGGTCCGCTCGCTTTCGTGCACAAGACGCGCGACATCACCCGCCCGAACCAGGCGGTCGCCAACCGTGTGGTCGGCGACGTCGCCGGCAAGGACTGCGTGCTTGTCGATGACCTGATCGACACCGCCGGTACCATCGCGGGCGCATGCCACGTGCTGCAGGACGCGGGAGCCAAGTCGGTGACCGTGGTCGCCACGCATGGCGTGCTCTCCGGCCCGGCCATCGAGCGACTCAAGAACTGCGGTGCGCGCGAGGTCGTGCTGACCGACACCGTGCCGATTCCCGAGGAAAAGCGCTGGGATGGCTTGACCGTCCTGTCGATCGCCCCGCTGCTGGCCAGCGCCATCCGCGCCGTATTCGAGGACGGCTCGGTCGCCGAACTGTTCGACACCTACCCCGAGCACCACGGTCAAGGCTTCCTGTTCGCCTGATCACGTGCGTGTTTGTTCGTGGAAAGCACACGATGCGAGACGCGACATGGCGTAGTCTTTCGGTAAATACCGACAATATGGTATAAATGAACACTTGTGGGCCGAAAGCCCACGACTCCCCCATGGTGTAATGGCAGCACACGGGTCTTTGGAACCCTTTGTCTTGGTTCGAGTCCAGGTGGGGGAACGGCTGACGGCCGCTCGACATCCGGGCGGCCGTCTATTGTTTTGAGGTGTTTCCACCCTCAATAGACATTCCGATCGAAGGGAATACGTCAGTTATGGCATTATCCGCAGCCATCGTCCTCGCAGCCGGCGAGGGTACCCGCATGCGTTCCAACAAGCCGAAGGTGCTGCATGCTTTTGCAGGCAAGACCTTCCTGAACAGGGTCATGGATTCGGTGGCCGCCCTGAATCCCGACACGCTGGCCGTGGTCGTGCACTTCCAGGCCGAGCGCGTCGCCGAAGCCGCCCGCTCCTATGACGAGCAGGTCACCATTGTGAACCAGGACGACATTCCCGGTACCGGCCGCGCCGTGCAGTGCGCAATGGCGCAGCTCACCGAGGCTGGCAAGGTCGATGGCCCGGTGCTGATCGCCGCCTCCGACATGCCGCTGCTCGACAGCGAGACGCTGCACCGTCTGGTCGAATTCCACACCGCCTCCGGCAACGGCGCCACTGTGCTCACCACCATCCTCGATGACCCGACCGGCTACGGCCGCATCATCCGCGATCGCGAAGGCAACGTGCTGCGCATCGTTGAACAGAAAGACGCCAACCGCAGCGAACTCGCCGTGCAGGAAGTGAACACCTCAGTCTACGTGTTCGAGGCTTCCGTGCTTACCGAGGCAATCGCCGGACTGAAGTCGAACAACGCGCAGGGTGAGTTCTATCTGACCGACGCGCTGGAAACCGCCAAGGCCGCTGGCAAGGTCGGCGCGTTCGCCGCTCCGGATCCGCTCACCGTCGAAGGCGTGAACGACCGCGTGCAGCTGGCCGCGCTGTCCAAGACCTACAACCGCCGCGTCTGCGAGCGCTGGATGCGCGACGGCGTGACCATTCTTGACCCGGAAACCACCTGGATCGAGGACGATGTCCAAATCGGCCGCGACGCCACCATCCTGCCCGGCTCCTTCCTGCAAGGCCACACGGTGGTCGGCGAGGACGCCATCGTCGGCCCGTACACCACCCTGATCGACGCAACCGTGGACGAAGGTGCCGTGGTCGAGCGTTCCCGCGTACAGGAATCGCACATCGGCGCACGCACGAACATCGGCCCGTGGACCTACCTGCGCCCGGGCAACGAGTTCGGCGAGGATGCCAAGGCCGGCGCGTTCGTCGAAATGAAGAAGGCGCACATCGGCAACGGCACCAAGGTGCCGCACCTGAGCTACGTGGGCGACGCCCAGCTTGGCGACCACACCAACATCGGCGGCGGCACCATTACCGCCAACTATGACGGCGTGCACAAGAACCGCACCACCATCGGCTCCGGCTGCCACGTGGGTGCCGGCAACCTGTTCGTGGCCCCGGTTGAAGTGGGCGACAACGTGACCACCGGCGCCGGTTCCGTGGTGCGCCACGCCGTGCCGAGCGACACGATGGTCTACTCCGAGAATACGCAACACAACGTCGAGGGCTGGAAGCCCGCCTGGGAGCGCTGAACCATGCCCGCACTTCAGGATTCCATCAACGCCGTCCGCGTGGCCGCCGAGGCCGCGGACCGTATCAAAGCCACCGACATCGTGGCCTTCGACGTAGCCGACCTGCTCGGCATCACCGACATCATGATGATCGCCGGCGCCTCCAACGAGCGTCAGGTACTGGCCGTGGCCGAGGAAATCGAAAAGGACCTGTTCCTTAAGTGCTCCGGCCGCCAGCCGCGCTCGCGCGAGGGCCTGACCGAGGGCCAGTGGGTGCTGCTTGACTACGGTGATTTCGTGATTCATGTCATGCACGAGGAATCGCGCGAATTCTACGGGCTCGAACGACTCTGGCGCGACTGCCCGGCCATCGATCTTGAACTCGCACACCCGGAAACGGCGGAGCATGCGGAAGATGCTGCCGTCACCACCGCGTAACGTGCGAATCACATAACGCTGATATTCGCTGATATTCGCGTGTCGGGCTGCCTGTTGCCAAACATCATTGACGGCATCAGGCAGCCCTCCCCTTTTTCCTGTTTCCTCACTGGAACCGAAAGGATCGTCACTATGACCAATCATGTTCGTTCCGTTTTCCTTATCCGTCATGGACGCACCTCCTACAACGCCGCTCACAAGCTCCAAGGCCAGGTCGACATTCCGCTGGACGCCGTGGGTGAATGGCAGGTCAAGCAGACCGCCGCGGCCTTGAAAAGGCTGTACGTCGATCGTCGGCAGGAAATCAACCACCGGTTCATTGTCTGCTCCGATTTGAAGCGTGCGCACGCCACCGCGCAAGCTTTCGCCGACGTATTGGGTGGAATCGAGCCCGTCGATGATCGTCGCGTCCGTGAACGCAGCTTCGGTGATTGGGATGGCCATGCCGTGGCCGAACTGGCCGAACGCTACCCCGAGGACTTCCGTTCCTGGATGGAGTCTCGGGGCGGCGAGCTGAAGTATGGTGCCGAGCCCAAGGAAGCTGTGGGCAAGCGCGGCGTAGAGGCTCTTGAGGACTGGTCCACGCGTGCCGGAGACGACACGGACCTGTTCGTGTTCTCGCACGGCGCATGGATTGCGCAGACATTGCAGACCCTGTTGGGCATTTCTGCAATCGATCCGACCTTTTCTACGGTGGTTTCATTGCGTAATGCGCACTGGGTGCGCTTGGTGCCGATGGACAATCCCGATGGCACTGTGCGCTGGCGTCTGCTGGACTACAATCACGGTCCGGCCATCGCCGACACCGACGAGTGGGAACGCGAACGCTGATCGTGTCACGGCTCCCCTGCTGAGCCAACAGGTTCAGTGTATTCGAAAAACCGTTCAAGCAGTAATTGAATAACCCAATGCCTGAATAATGGCGGAAACAAGCCAAAAAGTGTCGCCAAATCCCACTTTTGCCATTTGGCGACACGCCGGCTTTTGCCAGAATCGACATCTCGTCGTAATGTATACGAGGTCCAAACAACGGGCCAACAACTGAAAACGGGGCTATAGCGCAGCTGGTAGCGCATCTCCATGGCATGGAGAGGGTCGGGGGTTCGAATCCCCCTAGCTCCACAATCGAGGCCGGTGCTTCACGCACCGGCCTTTTTCGTTTTCTGGCCTATCGGCCGACTTTTGGGGTTTTGCGCAACATTCCCCGGAAAGCGTCGCAAAGGGGACGCTTCCGATTGGCGCGACACCGGCGTGAGCGATAACAGTAATCGCCACTACAATGAGGTGTGGTCCCTATCGTGTTGATCATCAAAGGAGACAAAAACATCGTGACCGTCACCCGTGTATATATCGCCAGCCCTGAAGGCGCCAATGGCCGCAACGTCGTCGCTTACGGCATGCTCAACGCATTGACTTCCAAGTACAAGACCATGGTGTTCCGCCCTGCTGTGTCCAACCATGACGAATTCACCCCGATCCTGCTCGCCGCCTCCAATGCCGGACTCGGCGTGGCCCTGTCCACCGGCCTCGATGTGCACAAGGTGCGCGAGGATAAGAACACCGCCCGTGGCGATATCGTCGGCGCGTTCAACGATGCCATGGACGTTTCCCGCGCGGACGCCGCCCTGATCGTGGGCACCGACAAGTCCCACGTCAACGATCCGACCAGCTATGAATTCGACGCGAATGTCGCCGCTGATCTGAAGGCCGGCGTGTTCCTAGCCGTGTGCACCATCAACCGTTGGCCGCACGAGCTCGACGAGACCGTCAAGCTGTCCATCGAGGGCATGGAGGCCGCTGGCAACAAGGTGCTCGGCATCTTCGTGACCGGATGCGAGCCGCGCCACGCTTTCTCCGTTAAGGAGACCCTCGCCAAGTACGGCCTGCCGGTCTGGACTCTTCCGCAGGTGCCGTTCACCGATGAATCCACCAAGGATCTGGCGCTGGAGGCCTTCCGTAAGAACGCTCCCACCGATGAAGTGCTCGCCGCGCTCGATGTGGACGTCACCGCGCCCATCACCCCGTACGCCTTCCAGTTCGGCCTGCTCGGCAAGGCCAAGAGCAACAAGAAGACCATCGTGCTGCCCGAAGGCGAGGAGGACCGCATCATCAAGGCGGCCGACTACCTGCTTGAGCGCGAGATCGTGAACCTCATCATCGTGGGCAACAAGGACGCCATTCTGGCTCGCGGCAAGGAACTGGGCCTGAACTACTTGGATCGCGCCCGCTTCCAGGCTATGGACGACGAGAACGTGCTGAAGCCCATGGTCGCCAAGCTGTGCGAGTTGCGTGCCAAGAAGGGCATGACCGAGGAGCAGGCCCGCAAGCAGCTGACCGACGCCAGCTACTTCGGCACCATGCTCGTGGTGCTCGGCTACGCCGACGGCCTGGTCTCCGGCTCCGTGAACTCCACCGCCAACACCGTGCGCCCGGCCCTGCAGGTCATCAAGACCAAGCCCGGCCAGAAGCTGGTCTCCGGCGCATTCCTCATGTGCTTCAAGGACCATGTGGCCGTGTTCTCCGACTGCGCCATCAACCTCAACCCGGACGCCGAGCAGCTTTCCGAAATCGCGCTGCAGTCCGCCGAGACCGCACGTGCCTTCGGCATCGACCCGAAGGTCGGTATGCTCTCCTACTCCACCCTCGGTTCCGGCAAGGGACCGGACGTGGACATGGTCGAGGAAGCCACCAAGCTGCTCAAGGAGAAGGCTCCGGATCTGCCGGTGGTCGGTTCCATCCAGTTCGACGCCGCTTGGTCCCCCACCGTAGCCGCCACCAAGGCCAAGGGCAACGATGTGGCTGGACACGTCAACGTGTTCGTCTTCCCGGACCTGTGCGCCGGCAACATCGGCTACAAAGCTGTGCAGCGCTCCTCCGGCGCCTTGGCCATCGGCCCGGTGCTGCAGGGTCTCAACAAGCCGGTAAACGACCTGTCCCGTGGTGCTCTGGTGCAGGACATCATCAACACCATCGCCCTCACCGCCATCGAAGCGCAGTGAGCCCGGCTTAGCTCCCGGTGGCTCCCGCCAGCGGGAGCCACCGTAATGCTTATTTTGTAGCAAGCAACGAGTAATCTAATCAACGGTAACCCGTGTCTCACGGGAACATTCAATCACAATGGAGGATGCCCACAATGGCGAAAACCGTCCTTGTCATCAATTCCGGCTCCAGCTCGATCAAGTACCAGCTGGTTGATCTCGAATCCGGCGAAGGCCTCGCTTCCGGCCTCGTCGAGAAGATCGGTGAGCCGGTCGACGGCCACTACAAGCACGAGTACAACGGCGAAAAGCACGAGCTTGAAGAGCCGATTCACGACCACGAGCAGGGTCTGAAGCGCGTGCTCGGCTTCTTCGAGGAGTACGGCCCGAACCTGTCTGAGGCTGGCATTGTCGCCGTCGGCCACCGTGTGGTGCAGGGTGGCTCCATCTTCCCGAAGCCGGCCCTCGTGACCAACAAGACCATCAACCAGGTCAAGGATCTGGCTGTGCTCGCCCCGCTGCACAACGGCCCGGAGGCCAAGGGCGCCGAAGTCATGCGCTCCCTGCTGCCGGACGTTCCGCAGATCTTCGTCTTCGATTCCTCCTTCTTCTTCCAGCTGCCGAAGGCCGCCAGCACCTACGCGCTGAACAAGGAAATCGCCGACCAGTACCACATCCGCCGTTACGGCGCCCACGGCACCTCCCACGAGTTCATCTCCTCCGTGGTGCCGAGCGTCATCGGCAAGCCGGCCGAAGGCCTCAAGCAGATCGTGCTGCACATCGGTAACGGCGCTTCCGCTTCCGCCGAGGTTTCCGGCAAGCCGGTCGAGACCTCCATGGGTCTGACCCCGCTCGAAGGCCTCATGATGGGTGGTCGTACCGGCGATATCGATCCGGCAGTCGTCTTCCACCTGATTCGCAACGCCCACATGAACGTGGACGAGCTCGACGCTCTGTTCAACAAGCGTTCCGGCATGATGGGCATGACCGGCTTCGGCGATCTCCGTGAGGTTCACCGTCTGGTCGCCGAAGGCAACGAGGACGCCAAGCTGGCTCTCGACGTCTACGTGCACCGTATCGTCGGCTACATCGGCAACTACACCGCTCAGATGGGTGGCGTAGACGTGATTACCTTCACCGCAGGTGTTGGCGAGAACGATGACGTGGTCCGCAAGATGGTTTGCGACAAGCTCGCACCGTTCGGCGTCAAGCTGGATGAAGAGAAGAACGCGACCCGTTCCAAGGAACCGCGCATCATCTCCACTCCGGACTCGAAGATCACCATCTGCGTCATTCCGACCAACGAGGAGCTGGCAATCGCCCGCAAGTCCGCGGCAATCGCAGAAGCAGGCGAAGACACCTACGGCAACGTCTTCTCCAAGTGATGCTGAGGTCTCGCAGTCATGCTGACTGACGGGACAGCGTAAAAGGGACCGCATGTCCATTGGTATCGGCATTGATACCGATGGACATGCGGTCTTTTTCGTCTGAATATTTCTTTCGCCGTTTCCGAGGTTTCGTCGTCCATCAAACGGATTCCACCCATTCCAGACAACAGCGTTCCATGCCTGTTCATAATCCGCATAATGGGGGAGGGGCTGGTAGTACGATACGAGACGTTGTGACTATTACGCGCATACGTCGCATGTTAAGAGAAGCGGTTGGTTGTTGTGGTAAGACGTCGTTTTGTCGGTCTGAACGGTCTCAAAGGCATTGCCTTGATCGCAATAGTGTTGTATCACTGCGACCAGGGCGCATTGCGGGGCGGATTCCTAGGTGTTGACGTATTCTTCACCATTTCCGGTTTCCTGATTTTCTCGTCGTTGCTGAACCATATTGATTCCGGTAAGGGAATAGGTTTCAAGGAATACTGTCTCAAGCGTCTGCGCAGAATATACCCGGCGTTGATTCTGATGGTTCCCGTCACCGTATCGTTGGCATGGTTCATCAACCAAGACATGTTGGTGGGCATTAAAAACCAGATAGTGACAGCCATGTTGGGCTGTTACAACTGGTATGCCATCGGCAGTGGCGACAGCTATTTCTCGCAGATGAATCCAGACATGTTCCGTCATCTGTGGTTCATGTCAGTGCTGATGCAGTTCTATCTGCTGGCTCCTCTGCTGATCTACCTGCTGCGGAAAATTCTGGTACGTTGGGTGCCGGTGGCGGTACTTGCTGGACTTGCCGTGTGTAGTGCGCTTTCCATGGGATTGCAGTATCACCCGGGAACCGATCCAACGAGAGTGTATTTCGGTTCGGACACGCATGCCATGGGACTTTGGCTGGGTGCCATGCTGGCATGGCTGTTGATGATCATACGGCGTAGCAACGGTCGTTCGGAAGAAACGGCGATCATGGAACGCGCTCGTCTGGTCTGGAGAAAGATTGGCCCTGCGGCGGCTTTTGTGGCATTGCTGATTCTGTTATGGATGATGCAGCACGTTGAGCAGGGGCCTGTTGCCTTCCGTGGAGGGATTTTCGTGGCTTCGCTGCTTTCAGTGGTTCTGGTCGCCGGTTCCATTCCTTTCGGATCTTGGATGCAGGATCTGCTGGTGTTCAAACCATTTGATGTGGTCGGCCGGCATTCATACGGCATTTATCTGTGGCATTGGCCTTTGTGGTTGTTCACCAAGGCGATGTTTCCACAGTGGGGTGCGCGGCATTTGGGATGGATGCTGCTAATCACATTCGCTCTTACCGCATGTTGTACCGCCATGTCGTGGAAGTTGGTGGAACAGCCTGTTGCCCGAGGCGGATTCATCGCCATGATTCGTCCTCTTCCGGAAAACGGCATGTGGGATGCTGCCAGATGCTGGATAACGATCGTAGTGGTGCTGAGCACATGCATGATGTCTGGGTACGCTGTGACTCATGCCCCGCAGCAGACCAGTGTGGAACGCGTATTGTCTGAAAACGCCCGAATACTGAAAGAACAGCAGAAACAGCAAGTGCGGCAGGAGAGCCATGCCGATATCAGCAGAAACGAGGCGCCCAAGCCCAGAAAGCCAATTCATACCATGCCTGATGGCGGGCAGATGGTCGCGTTCGGTGATTCGGTGATGTTGGCTTCCAGCCAAGGTCTACAGTCGGTGTTTCCCGGAATCACCGTCGATGCGGAGACCTCACGTTCGATGGTCAAGGCTTTGGGCTTGGTGAATCAGGCCAAAACCCAGCGGGGTGGATTGCGCCAGTGGGTGCTGGTCGGTCTTGCCACAAACTCCACGGTGACCGATGAACAGCTGAATGATTTGCTGAACAGTGTGGGACCGAATCATGTGCTGGTGCTGGTTAACGCGCATGCACCGGTATCGTGGGTTCCGGGAACGAACGACGCGTTGCAAAGGTTTGCGGACGCTCATGCCGACAATGTGGTGCTGGTAGATTGGGATACGGTGATTTCCGCACATCCTGACGAACTTGCAGGTGACGGTATTCATCCGGGAATGACGAATACCCTATATGCACAGGCCGTCAAAGACGCTATTGCCAATTGGATCAAGCGGGGGCACTGAAAGAAAAAACAGTCCTTTCCGCAAGACATCGATTATGAAAAATCCCCCTGACTCGTTTGAGCAGGGGGATTTCTCATGTCACTTTAAGACTGAATAGTCTCAGTTTTCCTGATGCTGCGGAGCCGACAGGAAATGCTCTTCACTCGGCAGCAACGCATTCAACAGCACAGCCACAACGAACGACACAGCGATGCAGTTGGATGCGAAGATGGACTGGAACAGCGACGGGAAGTTGACGAAAATGTCACCGACCTGCGTGAAACCGATGCCGATGGTGAGGCTCAACGCTGCAATGGTGATGTTGCGCTGCGTGTAGCCGGCCTCGGAAATCATCTGGAAGCCAGACAGGATGATGTTACCGAACATCATGATGGTGCAACCGCCAAGCACGGCCTGCGGCAGGGAATTGAACACTTCCGCCACGGCAGGAACGAAGCTTGCGATCACCAGAATCAGACCACCGGAAAGAATCACCTTACGGTTGACGACCTTGGTCATGGCGACCAAGCCGATATTCTGTGCGAACGACGTCAACGGAAGGCAGCCGAACAGACCGGAGACGGAGGAGATGAGACCGTCGCCTGCGATGGCGCCCGCAGTCTCCTTATCGGTAGGCTGACGGTCGAGACCAACCTTGGTGAGCGCCGCGGTATCGCCGAGCACCTCTACGGAAGACACGACGTACAGCAAGGCGAAGGAGATAATCGCGCCCGGATCGAATTCAAGCTGGAAAGGCATGAAATGCGGCACGGACACGACCTGCAGATTCGAGAATCCAGAGAAATCAACCTTGCCCATGAAAATCGCGACAATATAGCCGACAACCAAGCCGAACAGCACGGAAAGCTGCTTGGCGGTACCCTTCATCAGCAGCTGGAAAGCCAGGCAGGCGACCAGCGAAATCAGACCGAGCGTGAGATTCTGCCAGCTTCCGAAATCCTTAGCGCCGGAACCGCCGCCGAAACTGGTGGCACCAACGGAAAGCAGTGAAAAGCCAATCGACGTAACCACGATCGCGGATACGATCGGCGGCACGAAGCGACGCCAATACTTGGCGGTCAAACCAAGCACTACCTCCAACAGACCGCCAAGCACGACCGCGCCGGCAACCGCGCCATAGCCTTGATTCTGGGAGATCGACATGGCGGCGGCCACATATGTGAAGGAAATGCCCGTGACCATTGGCAGTCGGGAGCCGATCAGCCACACGCCGTACAGCTGCAGGCAGGTGCCCAGACCTGCCACCAGCAGACCGGCCTGAATGATCGTGGCAGACTGTTCGGCACTCATGTTGGCGGCGGAAGCCACTAGGAAAATCGGAGCCAGATTGGCCACGAACATCGCCATGACATGCTGCAGACCGAACGGGATGCCCTTCCAGAACGAAACAGGTGCGTCCAAGCTGCTTAGCGCTTCAAAGGAAACGCCCTTCTTTTCGTTCGTATTGTCTTTCTTCTCTTCGCTCACAATGAATCCTCTCTTATTCATACTGTGATGAGCAACAGGTTGTAATGGTTTCTGATGCGCGTCCGTGAGATGCGACAATCAGGAGCGGAACTCGATGGTACCGGTTTCCGGATCCATCGACTCCACGATTGCCAGAGAATCAACGTCGTAGCCCGCTGCACGCAGCTCATCGCCGCCGCCCTGGAAACCCTTTTCCACCGCGATGCCGATGCCTTCGACCGTTGCTCCGGCATCATGGCACAGATCGATCAGGCCCTTCAGAGCCTTGCCGTTGGCCAGGAAGTCATCAAGCAGCAGCACATGGTCGCCTTCGTTGAGATACCTCTTGGACACGATGACGGGGAATTCTTTCTGCTTGGTGAAGGAGTAGACGGTGGTGGTGTACTGGTCGCCATCGAGATTGATGGACTGCGCCTTCTTGGCGAACACCACAGGTGCATTGCCGAAATGACGCGCGGCAACACAGGCGATACCAATGCCGGAAGCTTCAATGGTCAGGATCTTATTGATGGTCTTACCGGCAAAATGCTCCGCCCAAGCGGCACCCATGTGGTCGAACAATTCGACATCGCACTGATGGTTAAGGAAAGCGTCCACTTTCAGCACATTACCCGGCTTGACGGTACCCTGCAGGCGAATGCGCTCTTCGAGCTCCTTCATGAATCCCCTTAGATTGTTGGCCGCATAAGGCGGCGTTGATGTTGACATACGGCGAACCGCATATAAACGTTCAGCATACGCGCGTCAATTGACCATGCGAGTGTTGCGCTGACCTGCATGTGTGATAGACATGAACTTCGCAATAATCGACTTCGAATCTTCATGGAAAGAGGAACCGTTGGAGCAGAATATGGAGCCAGGCCTGTGCGATCCGCAAAATCTGATCAAGGACCTCAATCCGCAACAGATGGAAGCGGTGAAGTACTACGGCCAGGCCCTGCTCATCGGCGCCGGCGCCGGATCCGGCAAGACCCGCGTACTCACCAGACGCATCGCATGGCTGCTGGCACACGGTTTTTGGGCGAGCAGCATTCTCGCCATCACCTTCACCAACAAGGCCGCAGCGGAAATGCGTGAACGCCTTACAGCCCTCGTAGGGCCCGAAGCCGAACATATGTGGATCTCCACCTTCCATTCCGCATGCGTGCGCATCCTCCGACGCGACGGCAAGGAAATCGGTCTTACCTCAGGATTCTCCATTTACGACACGGCTGATTGCGAACGTTTGATTAAGCTCATCAGCGGCGATCTGAACATCGATACGAAGCGGTATACGCCGCGCATGCTGCTCGGCAAAATCTCCGACTGCAAGAACTCATTGACTTCATGGCAAGACCAGTTGAAAAGCGTGAACTGCGACTACAAGCCAGGCCAGCGCGGATATCAGGTCTCGGCCGGCGACGTCGACGAGCTGGTCGCCGTGGTGTATGCGGAATACCAGCATCGTCTGGACATGGCGAATGCCGTGGATTTTGACGATCTGATCATGCGCACTGTCGAATTGTTCCAGCATTGCCCACAAGTAAGCGAATACTACCGGCATAAGTTCCGTTATATTTTCGTGGACGAGTATCAGGACACCAACCATGCGCAATATGTGCTCGTACGCGAGCTTTCCGGCATTGACTCGGGAGAAGAGCCCGATCAACATATGCGTGGCGCGGGCCGTGTCGGACCATCTTGGATTACGGTGGTAGGCGATTCCGACCAGTCGATTTACGCGTTCCGAGGTGCGGACATTCGCAATATTCAGGATTTCGAGCAAGATTTCCCTAACGCGAAAACCATCATGCTCGAACAGAATTATCGTTCGACGCAGACCATTCTCGACGCCGCCAATGCGGTGATTGCAAGAAATGAAAATCGCAAGCCGAAAAAACTGTGGACGGCACTTGGCGAAGGCGACAAGATCGTCGGATACGCGGCCGACAACGCACAACAGGAAGCAGGATGGATCGCCAACGAAATCGCGCAAATCCACGAAGAGGAAGGCGTTGCATACCGCGACATCGCCATCATGTACCGTGCCAACGCGCAATCACGTTCGCTTGAAGAGGCCATGATCAACGCCAATCTTCCATATCAGCTGGTCGGTGGCACCAAATTCTACGAGCGTAGGGAAATCAAGGATGCGCTCGCATATCTGCAGGCCATTGTGAATCCCGCGGACAATGTGAACGTCCGCCGTATTCTCAACGTGCCGAAGCGTGGATTGGGCGTTCGTGCCGAAGGCCTCATTGCCTCGTATGCGGATGCTCACGACACTACGTTCTTTGGTGCGATTGAGCATATGGAGCAGATTGAAGGCATGTCCGCGCGTACGTCGAAGCCGTTGGGTGTGTTCCGCGACATGATGCATGGGCTTGCGGATTTCGCGAAGGAACATGATACGAAACCATCCGAAGTGGTTGCCGAAGTGCTTTCCAAGAGTGGGATTTTGGAGGAGTTGCAGCGTTCCGAGGACCCGCAGGACGCTTCCCGCGTCGACAATCTTTCCCAGCTGCAGTCGGTGGCTGCGGAATTCGAGCAGAACACGCCTGATGCTACGTTGGCGGGATTCTTGGAAACCACGGCTTTGGTGGCCGATTCCGACCAGTTGCCGGGGGAGAACGAGGACTCCGGCAAAGTGACGATGATGACCCTGCACACGGCTAAGGGTCTGGAATATCCGTACGTGTTCCTGACCGGCATGGAGCAGGGAACATTCCCGCACCAGCGGGCCATGGAGGACACCAGCGAGCTTGCAGAGGAGCGTCGCCTTGCCTATGTGGGAATCACCCGCGCGAAGCGTCGCCTGTATGTGACGCGTGCGGCCGTGCGCGCGCAATGGGGGCAAGCCAACGATATGATGCCCAGCCAGTTCCTTGACGAGATTCCCGACGAGCTGATTGATTGGAAAAGACGTGAGGCCGGAGTCGAACGCATGCGTGCCAGCTGGCGGAATGATGACGACGAGTTCGGCGGCTGGGACGATGACGACGATTTCGGATCAGTGACGTTCGGTGGTTCCTCATATGGAAAGATGAGTTACGGTGGTTCCCCATATGGTTCCAGCACGTATGGATCGCGGTCCTCGTACGGGTCGTCTTCGTATGGGTCGGGGCGTGTACAATACGGTGGCTCGTCCACGCGCGGCGCATCATCCTCACACGGCTCCAGCTCGCGGCGTTCGTATGCAGGATCGGGATCGAGCTCCTCATACGGCTCATACGGCTCCGGCAAGTCCAGCGGAAAATTCGGCAAGGTCACTACTAGGCGTGTCAAGCCGAAAACCAAACCCGTGGACCTGACCAAATCCTCACAGGCAAGCCAAACCGACAATCGGAGCGGCCTGAGCATCTCGGACGTGCATGTCGGAGACAGGATCACGCATGACCATTTCGGCATGGGCACGGTCATCGAAACACAGGACAAAGGCGCTAATTCGGTCATTACCGTTGATTTCGGCAACGGTGAGGTCAAACGTCTGCTGCTGCGTATTGCACCCATCGAAATGCTGTGATGAAGCCGGAAAGCGGACGAAGCCTTTCCTCATAGCACGAAGTTGAAGAAAAAACAAGGCTTTCTTTTTCAAAAGGACCCTGCGATAATCGGCGATGTTGTCTTTTTTGAGAGGAAGATCATGAATAAGAAACTGTATGCCGGTATTTCGCAGATTCTGCTTGGTGCTTTGGTGGCCGTCGCGCCACAGACCTTCGCCCACGTGTGCGCGGTCAAAGAAATGCCGATGGCATGCCATTACACGGCTCAGGCTGCGCTCGGCATCGGCATTGTGATTGCGGTGCTTGGCGTCGCAGGGCTGTTCGTTTCCGATCAGACCCGTGCCGGCCTTGACATTGCCAATGCCGTGCTTGGCGTGCTGACCATCACTGTGCCGACCGTGCTTATCGGCGTGTGCAAGGGTGCCATGATGCACTGCCATATGGTCACCTTGCCGACGCTGATAGTGCTTGGCGTGCTGTTGGCCGTGCTCGCGGCAATCGCTGCGTATCTTGATCTCAAGCCGGCAAAGCGCGCCTGATCCTACGATGCCGAATCACATCACCCTCGCCGGTTTGCCGCTGGTCAACCTCAAGCGCAAACCGTTCCGCACGGCAGCGCTTGCCATCGTCGTCACCATGCTTACCGTGGCCTTTTATGGAGGTTCGCTGCTGTCCATGAACCTCGAAGCTGGTTTGAACAGCATGCAGGAACGTATGGGCGCCGATCTTATGGTCACGCCGCAAAACACCAAAAACGAGGCCGAGGCGTTGCTGACCAATGGATCAGCAAGCACGTTCTACTTCACCAAAGACATCACCGATGAAGTGGCGAAAGCCGACGGCATCGACGAAATCACGGAACAAACCTATATCTCATCGCTGGCCGCCGCATGCTGCGACGAAAAAGTGCAGATCATCGGATTCAATCCCGATACCGACTTCGTAATCACCCCTTGGATCGCATCGCAGTTCGACGGCACGCTCCAGCGCGGTCAGATCGTTGCCGGAGCCAGCATCAGCGTGTCGGGCAATAACACGGTCAAACTGTACGGGCACGAATTCCCAGTGGCGGCGCAACTTGCCAACACGGGTACGTCACTCGACAATTCCGTATTCGTGAACATGCAGACCGTTCCCGACGTGGTCGGCTATTCCGCCAAGGTGGGTCATGCCGCCATTCCGGAAGAATACGCCGACAAAGCCGTTTCCGCAGTGCTCATCAAGGTCAAAGACGGTTATTCCGCTCAGCAGGTCGCTTCGAGCATCACCAAAATGACCGGAATCAAAAGCCTCGGATACGTGTATCCGGGCGGTATTACGGCTACCACGAAATCCAATCTGAACGTGATTATTCGCTACGTGACCCTTTTCGTCGCGGTGTTCTGGATCATGGGTCTGATCGTGCTGCTTGCGGTGTTCTCGTCCGCCATGAACGAACGTAAGCGTGAATTCGCCGCGTATCGCATTCTTGGCGCCAATCGTTCCACTTTGGTCGGCATCATTGTGAAGGAATCGGCCATGATTGGAGCTTTGGGCGGAGTCGTTGGCATTGCGGTCGCATCGCTTGCGATTTTCCCGTTCAGCACGCTTATCGGACAGCAGTTGCAGTTGCCGTATCTGCAAACCAACATATGGAATGTGTTGGCATTGATCGCAGTGAGTTTCGTGTTCGCAGTGCTTACCGGACTACTCGCCTCCGCGGCGACGGCGGTGAAACTCTCCGCTCCCGAAACCTATCTGACTTTGAGAGAAGGTGAATGATGACGGAAAACACGGTTCTCGAAGTAAAAGAGCTCACTCGTGAGTTCACACGTCGCGGCAAACCGTTCGCGGCTGTGGATCATGTCGATTTCACCTTAAATCAAGGCGAATTCGTAGCGATCGTCGGACGTTCCGGCAATGGTAAAAGCACGTTGCTGAATCTTATAACCGGTCTGCTCAAACCCACGTCCGGATCCATCGATTTGGACGGTAACGACGTGACGCGGCTGAATGACAGGCAAATGTCGATCGTGCGCAATCGCACCATCGGTTTCGTCACGCAAAGCCAGACGCTGCTGCAGAATCTTACGGCACTTGACAATGTGATTCTTCCTTCCGTACTGCAGAACGGCAAAACAGAGCAGTGCGATACCCGGATGCTTGCAGATCCTCACTATTTACAAGCGACGGAAGAGAACGCTTCTGATTCGCCTTCCGAACAGACGGTCGATGACGGACTCCCGGATGTCATTGCGGCAGTTCCGGCGGCAAAAGCGCAAAACAATCTCGTTCAGGATCATGCCGTGGAACGTGCGCACGCGTTGTTGCGCCGGCTACAGGTCGATGACTTGGCGGAATGCTATCCGAAAGAACTTTCCGGTGGCGAAATGAGACGTGTCAGCATAGCACGAGCTTTGATGAACGGTCCGAAACTACTGATTGCCGATGAGCCCACCGGCGATTTGGACGCCGAAAGCACCGCCATCGTTATGAGGCTACTGCAGGAAGTCGCCAAAGACGGTACGGCCGTACTCATGGTCACCCATGATCCGGACGCGCTCGCATATGTGGATCGAACTTACCGCATGGACAGGGGCGTACTGGTCGAAGCATAGCGTCGAAATGACGGTGTGACATGCCGAAGAGGGCGGAACGGCAAGCTCGTCCCGCCCTCATGTGTATTATTAACGATTGGTGTGCGCCCGCAAGGGAACATGCCGTCTGGAGTCTTAGCCCATCAGTGGGTCGGCGGCCGATACGAGCTGTACTACGGCACGTGTTCAAGCCGTTCGTGTTCTGCACGAAGAAGCACTGGAGAGGCTGGCTCAGCGCATATCGGGAAACCGGTTTGCGTTCCGTTCAGACAACGACAGAACAAACAAAGGATTAAACCAATGACGAACGTTCAGCGTTCTCGCCGCCAGGTGCGTCTTTCCCGCGCCCTCGGCATCGCACTGACCCCTAAGGCTCAGCGCATTTTCGAAAAGCGTCCGTATGCTCCGGGCGAGCACGGTCGCACCCGCCGTCGCACTGAGTCCGATTACGCAGTGCGTCTGCGCGAAAAGCAGCGTCTTCGCGCTCAGTATGGCATCTCCGAGAAGCAGCTTCGCGCCGCTTACGAGAAGGGCACCCACACCGCCGGCCAGACCGGTAACGCCATGCTGACCGACCTCGAGACCCGTCTTGACGCTCTGGTTCTGCGTGCAGGCTTCGCCCGCACCACCGCCCAAGCCCGTCAGTTCGTGGTCCACCGCCACATCCTCGTTGACGGCAACATCGTCGACCGCCCGTCCTACCGCGTCAAGCCTGGCCAGACCATTCAGGTCAAGGCCAAGAGCCAGACCATGGTTCCGTTCCAGACCGCTGCCGAAGGCGTGCACCGCGATGTGCTGCCGGCGGTTCCGGGCTACCTGGACGTCAACCTGCCTTCTCTGAAGGCCACCCTGACTCGCAAGCCTGAAGCCGAGGAGATCCCGGTGCAGGTCAACATCCAGTACGTGGTCGAATTCTACGCCCGCTGATCTGGATCTACATACTGTAAGAACATACAGTATAAGGACATACAGCAAGAGCCTCGCAATCCTGATGATTGCGAGGCTCTTCGCTATCTAGTGAATGTAACTGTCAACACCTAGTCGCCGATGATGCCGCCTACAATGCCACTGACAATCGTCATGACAAGAGAGCCGAGTACAGACCATACGAATCCGTCAATAGTGACGCCCACAGAGAAGAACGACAGCGCCAACCATGATGCGAGCTGCATGAACAGCCAGTTGATCACCAATGCGACCAATCCGAACGAAACGATCGACAACGGCAATGCGATGATGTGGATGATCGGCTTGATGGAAGCGTTGATCAGCGCCATGAACAAAGCGAACGCAGCAATGCCAAGCACAGGAGGCTCTCCGATGGCATGCATGCCGGGGAGAACCGCGACCATAACGCCTGCCGCGACGGTAAGAATTAGCCAACGAGAAATAAAACGACCCATAACAACATCGTATAGCACGAATTTGCTCAAACCGTGAGGGTAACATGGAGCCTATGTTGCTTCATCTTCATCTCGTCCGACATGGGCAGACGTTTTTCAACCGATATAACAGGCTGCAGGGTTGGTCGAATTCTCCATTGACGAAATCCGGCATCGCCGACGCAGACAAAGCCGCAAACAAATTGAAGGATTTCGATTTTGCCGCGGCATATTGCTCCGACACCACGCGTGCGCAGATGACTGCCCAGCGTATTCTCGATGTGAACGAAGCGTCCGGCCACGTTCGCCCTCAATTGATGAGCGACATGCATTTCCGTGAACAGTTCTACGGTTATTTCGAAGGGCAGGATATGGGCGTGGCGTGGACCGCCGCTGGAGGCCCTCACGGTGCGAAGAACTACAATGACATCGTTGAAAAGTACGGCCTTGGTGCGACGCGTGACTTCCTCAAAGAGGCTGATCCGTTCCACGACGCCGAATCCGATGCCGAGTATTGGGCGAGGGTCGAAGACGGTTTTGCTTTGATCGCCTCCAATCCCATGCTGAAGGACGGCGATGATGTGCTGCAGATCTCCCACGGCAATACGCTGCTGAGCCTTATGCACCGTTTTGCTCCGGAAGGATACGATTTGAGTGAACGTCCGGCCAATGGATCGGTGACCGTTCTTGACTTCGACACGACGAAACCTATCGAAGAAGCGGTAAGCGTCGTTTCATACAACCAGTGAACGTAACTTGCCTTAGGTCGGGGCTTTTTACTACTGTTATGCGGGTATTGTGTTCGCGGGCAACCGTGGGACTGAAAAGAGGTTCAAGATGGGTGTTGGAGAAATAGCCGGTCTGATTGCGGCAATCGCTTTTGCGATTCTTGCCGGTTTCATGATCTACCCGTTGATTCGTCTCGGTAAGCTGTTCGACCAGATCGCCAAGACCGTCAAAGATACGGGGGATCATGCGATTCCTGCGCTTGACGAAAGTGTGACCACCGTCCAACAAGTCAACAAATCGTTGGAAGACGTCAACAAGATCTCCGCCGCGGCTTCCACGACGGCCAATAATGTCGGTGCGCTGACCGATCTGTATGGATCGTTCCTCGGCAAGCCGGTCATCAAGGTCGCTTCTGCGGTATATGCCCTGAAAACCACTGCGCAGTCCTTCGTGAACAAGAAGAACATCAACAGTGCAGCAAGCAACAAGGGGGAGTGATGTTCAAGCGTCTCTTCTGGATTTCCATCGGTGTGGGCATTGGTGCTGTGGCCGTGACCAAGGCGCAGGCATATGTTAAGGCCAACACTCCTGACGCGGCCAGGCAGTTCCTGTTTGGGCCAGACCAAGATCATGTGGCCGTACGTACCCTTGAAGCCTTGTTCAATGAGTTCGACGAAGCACGCCGAGCCCGCGAAGCTGAACTTAACACCAAATATGCGAGCAAGATCAGCTGATTCTTCAGCGTGATACAAGTTCAGACAACAATCACGAATTCTTTGGAAGGCATTAGGCCTTCCAGCAAAAAAGGAGCTCAATCTCAAATGCGCACTTCTGAAATCGCGAAGCGCTATCTTGATTATTTCGAAAAGCACGGTCATCTTATCGTGCCTTCGGCGTCGCTGATCTCTCCGAACCCGACCACCCTGTTCACCATTGCAGGCATGGTCCCGTTCATTCCTTACCTCATGGGCGAGCAGACTCCGCCGAAGAGCCGCATGGCTTCCAATCAGAAGTGCGTGCGTACTTTGGATATCGACGAGGTCGGCAAAACCACCCGCCACGGTACCTTCTTCCAGATGCTGGGCAATTTCTCCTTTGGCGATTACTTCAAGGAAGAAGCCATCCACTATGCGTATGAGCTGTTGACCACCCCGCAAGACAAGGGCGGCTACGGTTTCGATCCGGAGAAACTGTGGATGACCACCTTCACCGACGATGAGGAAGCCCGCTCGATGTGGAAGAACGAGGGTGTTGACCCCGAACACATCCAGATCATGGGCATGGAAGACAACTTCTGGACGACCGGTGGCCCTGGCCCCGGCGGCCCGTGCTCCGAAATCTACGTGGACCGTGGGCCGGAATACGGTGTGGAAGGCGGCCCGATCGCCGACGAGAACCGCTACATTGAAATTTGGGATCTCGTGTTCGAAAACTACGAGGTCGATAATGTCAAATCCAAAACCGACCTGCATATCGTGGGCGAACTTGAGAACAAGAACATCGATACCGGCGCTGGTCTGGAACGTCTTGCCTATCTGATGCAGGGCAAGCAGAACATTTATGAGACCGACGAGGTCTTCCCGGTCATCGAAGCAGCCCAGAAGCTGTCTGGCCGTACGTATGGCGATGACGAAGCCATGGACGTGCGCTTCCGCATCGTGGCCGACCACGTGCGCTCCGCCTTGATGATCATGTCTGACGGCGTGCGCCCATCCAACAACGGTCGTGGCTATGTGCTGCGCCGACTGCTGCGCCGTACCGTCAAGGCCATGCGCGAACTCGGTGTGACCGGTCCGGTCATGCCGACCCTGTTGCCGACTTCCAAGGCGGCTATGGAGCCGAGCTATCCGGAACTCAATAACACTTTCCACGATGTGTCCGAGGCGGCTTACGGCGAGGAAGATGCTTTCCGCCGCACGTTGGAATCCGGTACCGAAATCTTTGATCTCGCTGTGGCAAAGGCCAAGGAATCCGGATCCGACGCCGTTTCCGGCGAAGATGCGTTCAAGCTGCACGACACCTATGGCTTCCCGATCGAGATCACCCTCGAAATGGCCGCAGATCAGGGCGTCAAGGTCGATGAGGCCAAGTTCCGCGAGCTTATGGCCGAGCAGAAGAGCCGCGCACGTGCCGATGCTCTTAAGAAGCGCCACAACGTGGATCTTTCCGTCTACGACGATTTCAAGAAGACGCTGGTTCAGCCCATCGACTTCCTCGGTTACACCGACATGTCCGCGCGCGCCAAGGTGCTGGGCATCATGCAGGAAGGCAAGGGCTCCGTTCCCGCAGTCACCGGTCCGGCCAATGTCGAAGTCATTCTCGACCGTACCCCGTTCTACGCGCAGGCCGGTGGCCAGCTCGCCGATCAGGGTGAGATTCTCTCCGATGATGGCGCTGTGCTCGAGGTCGACGACGTGCAGAAGCCGATCAAGGATCTCATCGTGCACCAGTGCCGTCTGACCGAAGGCACGCTGGTTGTCGGTGCCGAGGTCAACGCCAACATCGATCTTGATCGCCGTGGTGCCATCGCCCGCTCGCATACCGCCACCCACATGGTGCACAAGGCGCTGCGTGAAGAGCTCGGCCCTCAGGCCACCCAGCGCGGTTCCGAAGATGCGCCGAACCGTCTGCGCTTCGACTTCCAGTGGTCCAGCGCTCCGAGCAAGGATGCGATGAACTCCGTGGAAGCTCGTGTCAACGAGAAGCTGCGCGAAAACCTCGCCGTCACCACTCAGGAAATGAAGTTCGATGATGCCATCGCCCTGGGTGCCATGCACCTGTTCGGAGAGAAGTATGGCGACGTCGTGCGTGTGGTTTCCATTGGCGAAGACGGCTGGAGCCGTGAGCTCTGCGGCGGTACCCACGTTGATCATGTAGGTAAGATCGGCGCGGTCAACATCATGTCCGAAGCTTCCATCGGTTCCGGAGTGCGCCGTGTCGATGCGGTCGTGGGCGAAAGCGCTTACGAGTTCAACGCTCGCGAGCATGCGTTGGTGTCACAGCTTTCCGACATGGTTAACGCCCGTCCGGATGAGCTGGCAGACCGCGTGAACGCGTTGCTTGCCAAGCTTAAGGAATCCGATCGTCGTCTTGCAGCTATGTATGAATCCCAGCTTTCGGCTTCCGTTCCGGCTCTGGTTGCTGAGGCCAAGGCTTCTCAGGCTCCGGTCAAGGTGGCCGCGAAGAACGTCGAGCATTTCGGTTCCTTCGATGCGCTGCGCAAGACCGTGCTTGACGTCCGTGGCCAGCTCGGTGAGGAAACCCCGGTCGTGGTGGCCCTCGCCGGCGTGAATGAGGAAGGCAAGCCTATGGTTGCCGTGGCCACCAATGAGGCCGCACGCAAGCAGGGTATCAAGGCGGGAGATCTCGTTCGAGGCGCATCCAAGATTCTCGGCGGCGGTGGCGGCGGCAAGCCGGACTTCGCTCAGGGTGGCGGCGCGGACGCCACCAAGATTGACGAGGCTCTCGAAGCTTTGGCCCACCAGGCCATGAAGGGCTGAGCCACCAAGCATGGTTTGGCTTGGCATTGATTTGGGTGATGCTAGGGTCGGACTCGCATTGTCTGACCCCGGCATCACCCTCGCACACCCTGCAGGCAACATTCAAGTCTACGGGGATTCATTTCGCGCATTGGATGAGGTCGTTGACGTCATCGAAGACGAATCAGTCGACCATGTGGTAGTCGGGTTGCCGTTGCTCCTAAGCGGAGAAGAAGGCAGAAGCGCGAAGAAGGCACGTCGGTGGACTGTTAACCTTGAGAGAAGACTGCGCGCCGCGGTGGAGGATGATGAATACTCGTTGACGCAAGTTCCAACTATCGAATTGGTTGACGAGCGACTGACCACGGTGACTGCGCATCATCAGCTGTTCGATGCGCAAATCGGTGGACGTGGGCATCGTCCGATGGTCGATCAACAGTCAGCGGTGGTGATACTGCAGACAGCAATCGACAGAAGAGAGAGGCAAGAGGAGAGAGACCTGTGACCGATAATCTCGATGATTTTTTCTCCGATAACGCGCAATGGGTGGATTCGTCGGATAGCACATCCTTCAACTCGGCAATGCCTCCGCAGCCGCCGAAATCGCGTAGAGACATGCGTCGTCGCAGAAAACAAAAGCGTCGTCGTCTGTACCTCACGATTATTGCCTCACTTGTGGTAGTTGTTCTGATCGGTGTCGGCGTATTCTTCGGAGTACGTGCATTGAAACATTGGAAGGCCGCGAACGAAGCGAATTCGCAGAGCCAAATCGAGGATTACACGGGATCAGGCGATAAGGAAGTGACCTTTACCGTAGAATCCGGCCAAGGCCCCGCCGAAATCGCTGAGAACCTTGTCAAAGCGAAGATCGTCAAGTCCGCTGCCGCGTTTACTTCTGCGGTAAGCGGGGCCTCGGCCACGTTGTATCCGGGATCGTACGCTTTGAAGACGCATATGAAGGCATCCGACGTGGTCAAAATTTTGTCTGACCAAAGCAAGGCCGGAGGCTTCGCCGAAGTCAAGGCCGGTGAGCGCGTGTCTGATGTCATCGCGAATGCGGCACAGGCATCGGGCATAGATGTTTCGGAATTCCAAGCCATCATAGATGGTGGGGGATCGGGAATCCTTCCTGAAGAAGCCGGTGGCAAATTCGAAGGCTGGCTTGAGCCTGGCGCCTACAATGCGCAGAACAAGTCCGCTAAGGATATTATCAAGAGCATGGTCGATGCGCGCATCGCCAAGTTGGATGATTTGGGTGTGCCAACCGGCAGCGAACGTGAAAGCATTTTGATCATCGCGTCCATTGCTGAATCTGAAGTGGGCAGTGACAGATACTACGGGCAGGTCGCAAGGGTTATTCTCAACCGTATCGACAGTGACATGGCACTCGGTATGGACACGACTGTCGCCTATGGTCTAGGCATTTCCGCGAGCCGTCTTACCGATGACCAGCTGAACGATGACAGCAATCCGTACAATACCCGCATTCACAAGGGGCTGACGCCTACGCCAATCAGCAATCCGGGAGACGACGCCATCAAGGCATCCATCAATCCTCCGGAAGGCAAGTGGATGTATTTCGTCACCACCAATCTGCAAACCGGCGAAACAAAATTCGTCGAAACGGAAGACGAGTTCTGGAAGATTCGCGACGAGTATAAGAACAACAACGAAAACGCGAACTGATCAGAACATAACGCCAACTGCAATGCCTATCGCCCCGGTCGCCACAATCGCCGGGGCGAATGGCGTTCTACAGGCGTAAGAAGTATGCTTTTGCGGATCAAAACGTGTCCATAGGGCAATCCAGCACAAGCCGACCACGCCGACGGCAAGCCACCAAGACACTACGGCGAACAGACCGAACATGCCGACGGCCAAACCCATAAGCAACGTGGTCGTGACGTCGCCAAATCCCAACGAGCCGGGTTTCACTAAAGCAAGAGCGCATTGCAGTGCCGCCGACAGCGCGGCGAAGAGCAGTGCCTGCAGCGCCAAGAATAGTGCGTTGGCATAGAGCGCGTATATGAGGTTTACGATAATCTGCACTACGCATCCTGCGGCGACCCATGTGCGCGGGATGCGACGTGAACGGATGTCTTCAACGCTGACGGCTAGTCCACAGAGCAGACTCGGCAGGCAAATCATGTACCACATACCGTTAAGATAGTCCACTAGTTGCATTCGGAAGAAAAGGAGTTGGCATGTTGCGCTGGCAGACAGCAGGTGAATCGCACGGCGAGGCGCTTGTCGCCATGATCGAGGGGCTGCCTGCGGGCGTCCACGTCACTACGGAGGATATTGTCGGCGCGTTGGCGCGTCGTCGTCTTGGATATGGCCGTGGCGCACGTATGAAGTTCGAGCAGGACAAGGTTCGTATGCTTACCGGCGTGCGTTTCGGTGAGACCATCGGCTCTCCGGTGGCCATTGAGATCGCCAACACCGAGTGGCCGAAGTGGACCGAAGTGATGAGCGCCGATCCGCTTGATCATGAGATTGCTCGTGAGGGGCGCAATGCCCCGCTGTCCCGCCCGCGCCCGGGGCATGCTGACCTGACTGGCATGCGCAAATACGGTTTTGATGACGCTCGTCCGGTGCTGGAACGTTCTTCCGCACGCGAGACGGCTTCTCGTGTGGCGCTGGGCGAGGTTGCCAAGCAGTTCTTGGAGCAGACATTCGGCATCCGCACCGTTTCACATGTGCTCTCCATCGGCGGCGCGGGCATTACCGATCCGCAGCAGGCTACGCTTCCTAAGCCGGAGGACCTTGAAGCATTGGATGCCTCTCCGGTGCGTACGCTTGACAAGGAAGCGGAAAAGCAGATGATCGCCCACATCGATGAGGCGAAAGAGAACGCCGACACGTTGGGCGGTGTGATTGAGGTCGTGGCGTACGGCGTTCCTGCGGGCGTCGGTACCTATGTCGAGTCGGATCGCCGTCTTGATGCGGCTTTGGCAAGCGCCGTGATGGGCATTCAGGCCATTAAGGGTGTGGAAATCGGTGACGGTTTCCTTGAAGCCATGCGTCCTGGTTCTCAGGCCCATGATGAGATGGTGGTGGGCGAGGACGGTCGTATCTCCCGTCTGAGCAACCGTGCCGGTGGTATCGAGGGTGGCATGTCGAACGGCCAGCCGATCGTGGTGCGTGCGGCCATGAAGCCAATTCCGTCCATTCCGAAGGCGTTGCGAACCGTTGATGTGACCACAGGCGAACCGGCGCAGGCCATCAACCAGCGTTCCGACAACACCGCGGTTCCGGCGGCCGCGGTTGTGGCCGAGGCAATGGTGCGTCTGACCATTGCGCAGTATGTGCTTGAGAAGTTCGGCGGCGACTGCGTTGCCGAGACCAAGCGCAATGCCGAACAGTACATTGCCTCCTGGCCTGAGCATATGAGGTGATTCGTTTCATGGCTGGTATGCGCAGGCCTGTCGCCGTGATCATCGGCATGATGGGCGCGGGCAAAACACGTGTCGGCAAGGAAGTGGCGCGGATGATGAATCTGCCGTTTGCCGATGCCGATAATGAGATCGAACATGATGCGGGAATGCGAATCCCCGAATATTTCGAAAAGTACGGCGAGCCGGAATTTCGTGAGCTGGAAAGCGATGTTGTGCTTGACATGCTTGAGGATTTCGATGGCATCTTTTCCTTGGGCGGGGGCGCGCCGATGACACCTTCCATCCAGGAGGGATTGGCGAGATACGTTGCGTCTGGTGGCAAGGTCGTGTATTTGATGGCTGATCCGGAAGAGGCCATGGAGCGCGCGAATCGTGGTGGAGGTCGTCCGATGCTCAACGGCGATGCCAATATGCGTTGGAAGAAACTTTATAAGGAACGTGATCCGGTGTTCAGGCGCGTGGCGAACGTGCATGTGGGCACACGCGGCCAGTCTCCGCAGGCGGCTGCGAGAAAGCTGATGGAAATGATTGATCAACGTATAGTACATGTCACCGGTTCCACCATCGAACCGTACGATGTTCGTATCGGCGAGGGTGTGATGGGACAGCTTGCACAGGTTTTGGGCAGCAAGCCCGTCAAGGTGGCGCTTATCCACACACAGCCGGTGCAGCGTCATTCGGATCGTGCGCGCACGCTGCTTCGGCAGGCGGGCTATGATGCGTACGACATTATCATTCCCGATGCGGAGGCTGGAAAGACCATCGAGGTAGCCAACGGTATTTGGCAGCGTTTGGGCGATGAGGGTTTCACCCGTTCCGATGCGGTCGTCGGCCTTGGCGGTGGAGCGGCAACCGATTTGGCTGGTTTTGTGGCAGCCACATGGATGCGTGGCATTCGCTATGTGAACTGCCCGACATCGCTGCTTGCCATGGTTGACGCTTCGACCGGTGGCAAAACTGGCATCAATACGCCGCAGGGAAAGAATCTGGTCGGTTCGTTCTACACTCCGGCCGGAGTGCTCGCCGACCTGAAGTCGCTCACATCGTTGCCGAACGACATTTTCATCGAGGGTTTGGGTGAGGTCGTCAAGTCCGGTTTCATCATGGATCCGGAAATTCTGCAGATTCTCGAGGATTATGCCGATGAACTGCGTGCCTTCGACGGGTCGACGTTCCTGGATTCCGATTTGAAGGATGTGGTCGCGGAGCTGATCGAACATACCGTGAGCGTGAAGGCCTACCATGTGTCCGCCGATCTTAAGGAGGCGGGACTGCGAGAATTCCTGAACTATGGGCATACTCTCGGCCATGCCATCGAAAAGCTTGAGCATTTCCGTTGGCGTCATGGCAACGCGGTGGCGGTCGGATGCGTGTATGCGGCCGAACTGTCGCATCTTCTGGGATACATCGATCAGGATCTTGTGGACTACCATCGTTCGCTGCTGGGTTCGCTGGGCTTGCCCACGTCTTGGAACAACGGTACGTGGGACGATGTGCTCGCTTTAATGCATCGAGACAAGAAGGCCCGCGGCAACAAACTTCGTTTTGTGGTGCTTGACAGGATTGGGCATCCGATTCATCTTGAGGATCCACCCGCGGATGCCGTCGAAGAGGCGTTCCGCCGCATTCAGCAGTAATAACAGGGGAGTTTGAACATGACTAAAGTAGTAGTCGTCAATGGACCGAATCTCGGTCGTCTTGGCGTGCGACAGCCCGACGTGTACGGCAAGCAGGATCTTGAGACCCTGCGCGAGTTGTGCACGCAGTGGGGTTCGGAACTCGGGCTTGACGTGGAGGTCCGCCAGAGCGATGACGAGGCCGAGATGATCGGCTGGATGCATCAGGCCGCCGACGAGAAGACGCCCATCGTGATGAACCCCGCCGCATTCACCCATTACTCCTACGGTCTTGCGGACGCCGCCCACATGGTGATTGACGAGGGTCTGCCGCTGATGGAGGTGCATATATCCAATCCGTCCGCGCGCGACGAGTTTCGCAAACGCTCCGTGATTTCACCGGTCGCCACCGGCACTATCACTGGCATGGGCTTCTACGGATACAAGCTCGCTTTGGACGCCGTCGCGCACCTGCTGGAAGCTAAGTAATGTTTTTCGAGTTCTGATTGGGACTGCCCAAGCAACGCAATACATGCCGGATGCTTTCCGGTAGGCATCCGGCATCCACCGGGGCCACCGATCCGTCCGATCCTGATGCGAACCAGAAAGATGACGAGACACTACCGGATGATAGAAGCGTCACCATCTACTGCAAGCCTGCCGACTCCAGCTGGAAGAGCCCGAAGACAGGTCCGCCATCACGGGTTTCGTATTGGCCACGGTGACTTTTGACATAGCATTCGCATTCGCGGCTTCCCACAGAAAGAAGAACTGAATCTGATTGACTGACTGTATTTCCTACTTTTGCTAGGCGGGATCATCGAAGAGACGATGGTCCCGCATTTTCGCATTGAAGAAACACGCCGCGTCTTATGCCGCTGATAGACTGAAGTTCCATGGTTAGAAGAACACATGGCAATTCTCAAGAGCACGTTACCAAGCATATTTTTGTCACCGGTGGCGTTGTTTCCTCTCTCGGCAAAGGCCTGACCGCATCCTCCCTTGGTCGCCTACTTCGTAGCCGTGGCATCAAGGTTTTGCAGCAGAAGCTCGATCCGTACATCAACGTTGATCCGGGCACTATGAATCCGTTCCAGCATGGTGAAGTCTATGTCACCGAGGACGGCGCCGAAACCGATCTCGACATCGGCCACTATGAGCGTTTCCTTGACGTGTATCTGAGCCAAAAGGCGAACGTCACCACCGGCCAGATCTATCAGGAAGTGCTGCGCAAGGAACGCGCCGGCGAATACCTTGGACAGTGCGTGCAGGTCATCCCGCACATCACCAACGAAATCAAGTCCCGCATGCGTGCGCAGGCGTCCGATGACGTCGACGTGATCATCACCGAAATCGGTGGCACCGTCGGCGACATCGAATCCCAGCCGTTCCTGGAGGCCGCGCGTGAGGTCCGCCGCGATCTGGGCGCCGAAAACTGCATGTTCGTGCACGTCTCCTTGGTGCCGTACATTGCTGCCGCCCATGAGCTCAAGACCAAGCCGACCCAGCACTCCGTCATGATGCTGCGTCAGCTCGGCATCTCCCCGGATGCCCTGGTGTTGCGTTCCGACCGTCCGCTGAACCAGTCCATCAAGGACAAGATCTCCCTGATGTGCGACGTGGATTCCGAAGGCGTGGTCAACTGTGTGGACGCCCCGAGCATCTACGACGTGCCGAAGACCCTGTTCGACGAAGGCCTCGATGCCTATGTCGTGCGCGAACTCGGCCTGCCGTTCCACGATGTCGATTGGGACGAGTGGGAGGACCTGCTGGAGCGTGTGCACCACCCGAAGCATGAGGTGAACATCGCCATCGTCGGCAAGTACATCGATCTGCCGGATGCCTACCTGTCTGTTACCGAAGCCATCAAGGCCGGTGGTTTCGCCAACTATGCCAAGGTGAACGTCAAGTGGGTCGCCGCCGATAAGTGCGAGACCGAGGAGGGTGCGGCCGCCGCGCTCGACCAAGTCGACGGCATTGTCGTTCCCGGAGGCTTCGGCATCCGCGGCATCGACGGCAAGATCGGCGCCCTGAAGTTCGCCCGTGAGAACAAGCTGCCGGCTCTCGGCCTGTGCCTCGGCCTGCAGTCCATGGTCATCGAATACGCCCGCCACGTCCTCGGCTTGGAGGACGCGAACTCCACCGAGTTCGAGCCCGATTGTGCGACCCCGGTCATCGCAACCATGGAGGAGCAGAAAGACATCGTCGCTGGCAATGGTGACATGGGACACACCATGCGTCTTGGCTCCTATCCTGCTGAGCTTGAAGAAGGTTCCATCGTTGCGGAACTGTACGGCACCACGCATGTCACTGAGCGCCATCGTCACCGTTACGAAGTGAACGTGGCATATAAGGACCGTCTGCGTGAAGCGGGTCTGCGCATTTCCGGCCAGAGCCCGGACGGCGAACTCACCGAGTTCGTCGAACTTCCTCGCGAAGTGCACCCGTTCTATGTGGCCACTCAGGCTCATCCTGAGTTCAAGTCCCGCCCGACCAAGCCGCACCCGCTGTTCGCAGGTCTGGTCAAGGCTGCTCTGGACCACCAGCAGGAGCGCTAAATCGACGAATTGTGATTAACGTCGGATAACCCGATATGCAACATGGTCATGAGTCCAAAGGAGTTCATGACCATGTTGCATAATAGGGGCCTGGCCTTGAATTACCAACAAGACGTATTCGTAATGAAAAACCTTTACGAGGGAGCATGAGCTTGAACGATATGGATTCTCCGGAAAGCGGCAACGGTAAGTTCGCCTTCCCAAACATGGGCGATGACCCAAAAGTCATCTCGCAGGTGAGCTTGGATTCGTTTGCCGAAACGGCCGATCCCATTGATGATGGCGCAGCGTTGACTGTGAATGCCAGCAAGAAGCGCCACCTGTTGTGGCTGTGGATTGTTCTCGCGGTGATGCTTCTTCTCGGTGTCGTGTCCGGCGGCGGATACTGGTTCTTCCAGTCACATGCGTTGCCAGGTGTCACGCTCTGGGGCAAGTCCATGACAGGACAATCCCGAGATCATATCATCCAAGAGATTTCCGATACGGCGGAATCATTGACGGTTCCCGTTTCCTATGAGGGAACGAGTAAGAAAGTCACGTTGAAGGATCTTGGCGTCGCCATTGACGCGGAGTCCATCGCCGAAAATGTGATGAACGCGAAACGTAACGATTCCTTTTTCCAGAAGTATGCATTCTGGACCCGTGAGGATGTCGACGTCGAGTCTTTCGACGATTCTCGAGTCAGTGCCCAGACGGTAGGTGACATGTTGGGAGTGCAGTCCGTGTCCGCCACCAACCCGTCGCTACAGCTCAACGCGGATGGTACCGCCTTCGATGTGACGCCAGGCCAACAGGGGACTGGTATCGATGTGACGGATATCGTCAAAGAAGCCAAGAACGTGCTTGAGTCCTTCGGCAAGCGGACCGCTCAAATGGTGACTCTTAAAAATAAGGTTACTGATCCCGTCATCACGGATGACCAAGCCAACGAGGCCAAGGCTTCTGCTGACGCGTGGATAGCGAAGCCGGTGGCTATCAAAATCGGCGACCATAAAGTGGCGGAATTCGGCGCGCAGTCCATCGCATCGGCCATCACGCTTGGACCGGATAGTGAGAAGCTCGGCAATAATCAAACCCGAAATGGCTCTTTGATCATCGACGGGGACAAATTGCAGCAATACTATAATGATTCCATCAAATCGAACTTCCATGCGGATCGAGTTGATGGTGATGTCATCGTCAATAGTGTCGGTGATGTGCTGCAAACCAATGTAGCTGGGCATGATGGCATAACCGTTTCTGATGGTGGTGACACCAATGTTGGCCGTGATGCCGCTGAGGCGTTTGCCAAAGGCTCTGATTCAGTAAATATCCAAGGCACTTGCGACCCACAGAATGAGAAAAAAACCACACGTACCGTGGTGGTCAGCTTGTCTTCGCATACCGTTACAGCCATTGAAAATGGGCAGACCGTCCGTGTCATGCATATGTCTGCCGGTCAGGGCAACGATTATCAGACGGGCCAGTGCCAGCCGAGCGGCGACTTGTGTACGCCAACCTACTGCGATCCGAACTCCTACGACAACTGTACGCCTGACGGCGACTTCAAAGTGTGGCTCAAATACCAATCTCAGAACATGAGTGGCTCGCTTACCCTATCGAACGGAAGCACCGAGAAGTGGGATGTCAAGGATGTTGGATTCGTCAACTACTTCTCAAAGACCGGATGTGCGATTCACCGCATCGCCACCCAGAGCGCGTTCAACGACAGCAGCATTCAAGCTATGGGGAAGAACACATCCCATGGTTGCGTCGGCGTCGGCTGGGATCAGGCCGAATGGTTCTACAATTGGTGCCTAATGGGAACGACGGTTCACGTTCAGGCCTGATTCGCGGGCTATCGACAGAAAGACGCAAAGGCGGAAGACTGATGTTCGGCTTCCGCCTTTGCGCTATGTAAGATAAATCACGACAAATCATTGCCGAATAGCGAAAGGGGTGCTAGTGTTTCATCCCACGTTCTGTTAGGTTGTCATAAGTACAAACGAGTGATTGGAGGCAGCGTACGGTGGCAGAGAACCAAGCGCCCAATGCCGCAGCTGACGTGGAGATGAGCCAATATGTGGCTGATCGCACGCGAGTGAACGAAGATAAAATCAAGCAGGATGACGAAATCATCCAGCAGTTCGGCGACTATACGTACGGATGGCATGACACGGATTTCGCCGGAGAAGCGGCAAAAAAAGGCATTGACGAGAACGTCGTGCGCGCCATTTCCGCAGATAAGAACGAGCCGGAATGGATGCTGGAAAAGCGATTGGAAGGCTATCGCGATTTCATCAACCGTCCGATGCCTCAATGGGGTGTCGATCTGAAGGATTTTGACGCCGACGATTTCAAGTATTACGTCAAGCCGATCGACAAGCAGGCCACGACCTGGGAGGAATTGCCTGATGAGATCCGCACGACGTATGACAAGCTTGGCATTCCGGAAGCGGAAAAAAGCCGTCTTGTCTCCGGCGTCGCGGCACAGTATGAATCCGAAGTCATCTACAACTCGATCCAGAAGGATCTCGAAGACCAAGGCGTGATTTTCGTCGACACCGACACTGCGGTGCAGAAATATCCGGAAATCGTCAAGAAGTATTTCGGCAAGTGCATTCCAAGCAACGACAACAAATTCTCGGCATTGAACACCGCCGCATGGTCCGGTGGATCGTTCGTCTACGTGCCGAAAGGCGTGCATGTCGATATTCCGCTGCAGGCATACTTCCGCATCAACACGCCGAACATGGGTCAGTTCGAACGCACGTTGATCATTGCCGATGAGGGATCGTACGTGCATTATGTGGAAGGCTGCACCGCGCCGATCTACTCGACCGATTCGCTGCATTCCGGCGTAGTGGAGATTTTCGTTGAGCCACATGCCCGCGTGCGCTACACCACCGTGCAGAACTGGTCGAACAACGTCTACAATCTGGTGACGCAGCGTGCCTACGTGCGTGAAGGCGGCACTATGGAATGGGTCGATGGCAACATTGGTTCTAAGGCAACCATGAAGTATCCGGCCTGCATTCTTGCCGAGCCGTATGCGAAGGCCAGCACCATGTCGCTTGGCTTCGCAGGTAAGGGCCAGTATCAGGATACCGGTGCGAAGATGATCCACCTTGCACCGCACACCAGCTCCACCATTGTGGCGAAGTCGATTTCCCGCGGCGGTGGACGTTCCGCGTATCGTGGTCTCGTCAAAATCGTCAAGGGTGCCGAAGGATCGTCCAACTCGACGGTATGCGATGCACTGCTTGTCGATGAGTTCAGTCGCTCCGACACCTACCCGCATGTGGACGTGCGCGAAGACGATGTTTCCATGGCACATGAGGCTACGGTTTCCAAGGTTTCCGAAGACCAGCTGTTCTACCTGATGAGCCGCGGTCTTTCCGAAGACGAGGCCATGGGCATGATCGTGCGAGGCTTCGTGGAGCCTATCAGCCGTGAGCTGCCGATGGAATACGCGCTTGAACTGAACCGACTGGTTGAACTGCAGATGGAAGGATCGGTGGGCTGATTACCATGGCACAAACTCAGGAAATCAACATTCCCGTCGCGGATCCGAACGATCCGTATGCGAATCCGGCGGCCATGCCATCTTCGGCGGATCGCTCGCCGCGTTCATTCGATGTGGACGCATTCGAAGTGCCCGACCGCAAGCAGGATGATTGGCGTTATACCCCTGTGGAACGCGTCGAAGAGTTCTTTGAACCGTTTACGCCGTCGAACGAAACCCAGATTGCCGTCACTATGATCGACGGCACGGCTCTCACTGAAGGCGTGACCTATAGCGAAGGCAAGCCGGGAGACGCCGATACAGGCATTGTTTCCAAGCCTTGCGATCGCGTGTCCGCGGTGCAATGGAATTCCACATCCCGTGCTGGAGTTCTGCGCATTGAGGGTGAAATCGAGCAACCAGTGCTTGTCAAGGTGCATGGTGCCGGAACCGACTTGGATGCTTTCCATTTGGTGATCATCGCAGCTGACCGCGCCCACGCTGATGTTGTTGTGGAGCATGACGGCGATGCACGTATCGCCGAGGGTGTGGAGATCCTCACAGGTAAGGACTCCCATGTGTCCACCACATTCATTCAGGAGTGGAACAAGGGATCCAAGCATGTAGGCAACCAGCGCATCCACATGGGAGAGGGCGCGTCCCTGCGTCATTCCGTGGTCACGCTCGGCGGCGACGTTGTTCGAATCCGTATGGATCAGGATTTCGGCGGCGGCCAAGGCGATCTCAATATGCTGGGTATCTACTTCGTGGATCCGGGCGAGCATATCGAACATCGCACCATGGTTGTGCACAACTATCCCGAATGTAAGAGTCGTGTGGTATATAAAGGCGCTCTTGACGGCAAGGACGCGCACTCCACATGGGTCGGCAACGCGCTGATCGCTCCGACCGCGCCGGGTACTGACTCGTATGAGCTCAACCGCAATCTGGTACTTACTCCGGGCGCGATCGCCGATTCCGAACCGAATCTAGAAATCGAAAACGGCAACATCATCGGAGCTGGACATGCCTCTTCCGTCGGTCGTTTCGACGATGAGGAGCTGTTCTATCTGCAGTCCCGTGGCATTCCGGAAACCGAAGCCCGCAAACTTGTGGTGCGAGGCTTCTTCGGCGAACTCGTCGAGGAAATCGGCATTCCCGCAATCAGCGAACATCTCATGAACGTTATCGATATGCGCCTGGCACGCGGCGAGAATGACGCAATCGCCCAGGTGTTGGAAGAGAAGTAGAACGTAGGAGCGAAAACCATGTCAACTCTTGAAATCAAAGATCTGTACGCCCACGTCGAAACCAAGGACGGCATCAAGCCGATCCTCAAAGGCGTGAACCTGACCGTCAACTCCGGCGAAACCCATGCCATCATGGGACCGAACGGATCCGGCAAATCCACGCTGGCATACACGCTGGCGGGCCATCCCAAGTACGTGGTCGATTCCGGACAGGTGCTGCTCGACGGCGAAGACATCCTCAAGATGACTCCGGACGAGCGAGCCAAGGCAGGTATCTTCCTGGCCATGCAGTATCCGGTCGAAGTGCCGGGTGTGTCGATGACCAACTTCCTGCGCACCGCAAAAACCGAAGTCGACGGCAAGGCTCCAGCCATCCGTACCTGGACCAAGGAACTGTCTGAAGCGATGAAACGCCTGAAGATGGATCCGAAGTTCGCCACCCGTTCCGTGAACGAGGGTTTCTCCGGCGGTGAGAAGAAGCGTGCCGAAGTGCTGCAGCTCGAGCTTCTCAAGCCGAAGTTCGCCATCCTTGACGAAACCGACTCCGGTCTGGATGTCGACGCGTTGCGTATCGTCTCCGAGGGTGTGAACCGCGCCAAGGAAGCCAGCCAGTTCGGCATCCTCATGGTCACGCATTACACCCGAATCCTCAAGTACATCAAGCCGGATATCGTGCATGTGTTTGCGGCCGGCCACTTCGTCAAGACTGGTGGTCCTGAACTGGCCGACGAGCTTGAGGAATCCGGCTATGACGCATACCTGCCGGAAGGTGCCGATTCCGAAAGCGCGCTGGCATGACCGGTTTCGCGGCGATCCGTAGGGAATTTCCGATTCTCAATCAGAAAATTCACGGCCATCAGCTCGTTTATTTGGATTCCGCGGCGACTTCTCAGAAGCCGCAATGCGTGATCGACGCCGAAAGCGATTTCTATCGCACCATCAACGCCGGTGTGCATCGTGGAGCGCATGAACTTGCCGCACGCAGCACCATGGCGTTCGAGGAGGCGCGTGCCAAGGTGGCGCGTCTTGTCGGTGCCAATGCGGTTGAAGGCGAGGAGGAAATCGTCGTCACTTCCGGCGCCACGGCAGGATTGAATCTGTTGGCGACCGCCTTCGGTAACGCATCCCAGGGGCGTGGGGGAGAAGTGGCACGACGTTTCGCTGTGAAGCCGGGAGACGAGATTGTCGTATCCAAAGCTGAACATCATTCTGTGTTGCTGCCATTCCAGGAACTTGCCGCACGTACCGGAGCGACATTGAAATGGTTTGATCTGGACGATGAGGGACGAATCCTTGCCAACACCGCAGATGAGGTAATCACCGAGCGTACGAAGATCGTGGCCGTCACCCATGTAGGCAACACCACTGGTGCCATCACCGATATTGCGCCGATTGTGAAGCGTGCGCACGAGGTGGGCGCAGTGGTTGTGCTTGACGCATGTCAGTCCGTGCCGCACCTGAAGATCGATTTGCACGCATTGGACGTGGATTTCGCCGCATGGAGCGCGCATAAGATGTACGGTCCAACGGGCGTCGGCTTCCTATATGGCAAGCGTGAGATGCTCGAAGCGTTGCCTCCGGCGAATTTCGGCGGATCCATGGTGGAACTTGCCTGGATGGATCAGGAAGCGCAATACATGGCACCCCCGGCACGTTTCGAGGCGGGCACACAGCCAGTTGCCCAAGTCGTCGCAGCAGGCGTTGCAGCCGAGTGGCTAATGAACATTGGCATGGAAAACCTTGAAGCCCACGAACGCGTTATCGCAGGAGAACTGCTCAAGATGGGGCAGATCGAGGGTGTACGCATTCTTGGACCGCATGCCAACGAGCAACGTATCGGTACGGTTGCTTTCGAAATCGAAGGCGTTCACCCGCATGACGTCGGCCAGTTCATCGATGCGCAAGGCATCGCCATCCGTGTCGGTCACCATTGTGCGCAGCCGGTGCACCGCCATTTCGGTGTATATGCGTCCAACCGTGCATCCAGTGGCATCTACAACTGCGTCGAAGACGCACAGGCGTTGGTTGAGGCGTTGAAGAAGGTCCGTCCGTTCTTTGGAGTTAAGTAGCACATATGAGTGATTTTGCATTGTCTGGCGACGATCTCGAGCAGATGTATCAGGAGGTCATTCTCGAAGCCTCAAAGAATCCGCATGGCAGGGAGCATTTCGCTCCGGATCTGGCTTCTGAACATGCTTCCCAATCGGGAAACGCTACGGTTCAGGCGGTTCACGAGTATTGCACTCCTGGCGAGTCCCATCAGTTCAATCCGACCTGTGGAGACGAGGCCACCGTGCACGTGGAGGTTTCCGACCAGGAGCCGCATGTTATCGAACGATTGGTGTGGGACGGTCATGGTTGTTCCATTTCACAAGCCAGCCTTTCGGTGATGGTCGACCTTGTGGAAGGCAAAACCGTGGATGAGGCCATGAACTTGGCTAATACCTTCCATAAGCTCATGGAATCACGTGGCAAGGGACTGGATGATGAATCCGCGGAAGAATCCCTTGAGGACGGCATCGTTTTCCAAGGAGTTTCCAAGTATCCGATGCGTATCAAATGCGCATTGCTTGGTTGGGAAGGCATGAAGGATTCCGTGGCTAAGGCGTTGTCTGCGAAGGCGTGACAAGCATCTTTCCGCAAGTGGATCGGTGTTTCGTGCATTGTGCCTACAGTGAACGAAACACCGTCGACAAACTCCAGCCAACACGATAGGCTACTCAACAGGATATACTCAAATCAAATATGGAGCGACAATGAGCGATACCTTGGTCCCAGAACCGCAGGCCTCGATTTTCGATTCCGTTGCCAAGGCATTGGGCAATGATGAAGCCGCTGCGCGTCGCGTCATGCTTAACTCTAATCTCGCCAAAGGATTCAAGGACGGCAAACCAGTGGAAATCGAACACGAGAACATCAAGCAGGATGCTTGTGGCTGTGGCAATCAGGCCGGAGCATGCGGCTGTTCCGAGGAGCAGGATGACGGCATCGCATTGAAGGCCGTCGATGATATCGGACGTGCGACCGCCGCTGATGTGAAGGAAGCACTACATCAGGTCATTGATCCGGAACTCGGCATTGACGTGATTGATTTGGGCTTAGTATACGGCATTGAAATCGATGAGCTTGGCCGTGCCATCATTACGATGACGCTGACCACTCCGGCATGCCCGCTGACCGATTTGATTGAGGACGAGTGCGCAAGCACCCTTGCAGGCCTCGTTGAGGAATTCCGTATCGATTGGACATGGCAGCCGCGTTGGAGCATGGAAAAGATTACTCCGGAAGGACGCGAACAGTTGGCTGCGCTTGGCTTCAACTTCGATAATCTTCCGAAATACTGACAGTATAGCGACATAAAAACGACATAAAAAAGCGTGCTCCCGACGCTGGGAAGCACGCTTTTGTTCTGTGTGCGGCAGAACGTCAGTCGTCGACCACAGTACCCTTCGGCACCACAGTGATGCCTTCCGGCGTGACGGTGAAGCCACGAGCCAGATCATGTTCGGTATCGATACCGACGGTCGAATTCTCGGTAAGCACAACATTCTTGTCGAGAATCGCCTTGTAGACGCGTGCTCGACGATTGATGGTCACGCCGTCGAACAGAATCGAATCGACGACCTGCGACCACGAGTGGATACGTACGTTCGGTGAAAGCACGGAATGGTGCACTTCGCCGCCCGACACGATGACGCCGGGGGAGACGATCGAATCGGTGGCGTGTCCAAGACGGTCACGCCCGGCATGCACGAACTTTGCAGGCGGCAGATTGCCGGACAGTGTGTAGATCGGCCATTCGGTGTTATACAGGTTGAACTCCGGCACATAGGAGATCAGATCCATATGTGCATCGTAGAACTGCTTCAGAGTACCCACGTCGCGCCAGTAGGCATGATCGGTCGGCGTCGCTCCCGGAATCTCGTTGGAATTGAAGTCGTAGACGCCGGCCTCATTGCGAGCCGCGAAGTACGGAGCGATGTCGCCACCCATATCATGCTTGGTGTCTTCGGCCTTTTCGTCGAGCGCCAGAGCCTCGAACAGGGCGTCCGTGTTGGCAACGTAATTACCCATGGAAGCGAGGATGGAGTTCGGATCATCCGGCAGACCAGTCGTGGTCTGCGGCTTCTCCTGGAAGCTTTTGATCATGCTCGGGTGTTCCGGATCAACCTCGATCACGCCAAACTGGTTGGACTGGCTGATCGGCTGGCGAATACCCGCCACCGTGAACTCCGCGCCGGATTCGATGTGCTGCTGCACCATCTGCTGGAAGTCCATACGGTAAACGTGGTCGGCGCCGACGATCACCACAATATCCGGCTGCACGTCTTCGATGATGTTGATGGTCTGATAGACGGCGTCGGCGGAACCGAGATACCAGTGCTTGCCGAGACGCTGCTGGGCGGGAACAGGGGAGACATAGTTGCCGAGCAACGGCGAGAAACGCCACACTGTGGAAATATGGCGATCAAGCGAATGGGACTTGTACTGGGTGAGCACCACGGTCTGCATGTAGCCGGAATTGACCAGATTGCTCAACGGGAAGTCAATCAGTCGGAACACGCCGCCGAATGGAACAGCCGGCTTTGCTCGGTCCCTAGTCAAAGGCATCAGACGGGTGCCTTCACCACCTGCAAGCACGATGGAAAGAATTTTCGGATTCTTCGCCATGAGAACTCCTCTCCTAGAGCGTCGTTATGACACCGCACACATTGGTGGTCTGCATCATCGCAAACCGCTTACGCACTCAATAATTGCATATTTTTTGCAACATGCAAGGAGTTTGCACCGCGAGTCTTGAAAATTTGCGGATTGTTTTAGCGAACAGCAGTTGAATAGAAGGCTACGGCGCTCGAAGCGGCAACGTTAAGACTGTCCACTCCGTGGCTCATGGGAATCTTCACCGTCAGGTCGGCACGGGAGATGGTGTGATGCGACAGGCCATCGCCTTCAGTGCCGAAAATCAGCGCCAACTTATCGATATGGTCTTTTTCGTCGTCGGCATTGTTCAAGCGGCGAACGAGTTCTTCCAACGAAATGGAGTCGTCCTCAAGAGCCATCGCAACGGTCGTGAATCCAAGATCGTGCAATTCCTGCATGCCGGCGAACGGCCAGTAATGCTTATCATCTCCGCCGATGCGCGTCCACGGAATCTGAAACACCGTGCCCATCGACACGCGGGCGGCGCGCCGATACAGCGGATCGCCGCAAGAAGGCGTTACCAACACGGCATCGACATCCAACGCGGCCGCGGAGCGCATAAGCGCGCCGACATTGGTGTGATCAACGATATTCTCCATGACCGCGACGCGGCGTGCCCCTTGGCAAACTTCTTCGACGCTGGGCAAAGGCCAACGTTTCATCGCAGCCAACGCGCCTCGGTGCAGACGATAGCCGGTCAGCTGCTTGAGCTGTTCGGGGGAGGCCACGTACACGGGAATGTCGGTGCCCCATCGGTTGTCGATGAGCGCGAAGGTTCCGGCCATGCCTTCAATCCACGGTTCTTCGACCAGCAGCGATATCGGCTCTCGGTTGGCGGCAAGCGCCCTGTCGATTACTTTCGGCGATTCCGCGATGAACAGGCCTTTGCTGGGTTCAAGCTTGTTGCGAAGCTGGATTTCCGTGAGATTTGTGTATGCCGCCACGCGCTCGTCGTCAATGGAATCAAGATGGATGAACTGCATGTGACCGATCTTTCGCCGAATAGCTTTTCAGATACAAGAAAACCCCTTGTTTCCAAGGGGTTTTGCTGGTGTCCGGAGCGGGACTTGAACCCGCGTCGGAAATGGCTGCAAACCCCTTGAAATACAAGGCTTAGGAACCATCATAACACGTCCCGTGCCCACATCGTGCCCACATCGCACGAGGAAAGCATGGAATCAAGGCGCTCGCCGACCTCCGTCAGATCGTCGTCGAAAAGGTCGGAGTACACGTCGAGCGTCATCGCCGCCGACGCATGGCCGAGCTGCCGCTGCACCGCCTTGACGTTAGCGCCGCTCCTCACCATCAGGCTCGCCGCCGTGTGCCGCAGGTCGTGCACCGTCATCCTCGGCACGCCCGCCCGGTCGCACGCCTTGGTGAACCATCCCGACCCAGTCCTCGGCGAATCCACCTGCATGACGTATCCGGACTCGCTGGACGGGTCGAGGAAAAGAATCTCGCCCGGATCCCTGCCATCCACGTCGAGCATCGGCAGGAGCAGCGACGGGAACACCACCGTGCGCAGCTCGCCGGTCTTAGGAGCGCCGACCACTATCCGCCGCCGCACCTGCGTCGCGGACTTGCTCACGTCCATCCTGCGCCTCTCCACGTCCACGTCGCCGACGAGCAGTCCGGTCGCCTCGCCCCACCTGAGCCCCGTCAATCCGAGCGTGAGGATGAGCGGTTCGTACCGTCCGCATTCGCGCGCCAGGGCGAAGAGCTGCGGCGCGGTAAGATACTGGTGCTTCGTGCGCCGGGGCTTGCGCGGCAGGCTGACCTTGCGTGCTGGATTGGACGCCACCAGCCCGTCCGAGACCGCGTCGTCCAATATGCCGGCCAGCACGCCGTGGGCGCGGAGCACCACGCTGGCGCTCTTCGGCCTGCCGTCCACGCGCCCCTCGGCCATGTCCGACACCCATCGCTGCACGCCCGGACGGGTGACGTTGCCTATGCTCGCCGCACCCCAGAAAGGCTCGACGTACTTGCGCCACGCGCCCTCCACGTCGTCAAGATAGCTGGGGGACAGCACGAGCCGCTTGCGCGCGATCCACGACTCCCACAGGCCACCGACAGTCGCAACCCTCGCACCGGCAGGATCCACATACGCGCCACGCGCCTTCGCGACCGTCACATGGTCCGCCTCCCACAGCAGCGCGTCCTTCTTGCGCACGAACCCACGCTTGTCCGTACGCGACCCGTCAGGCCGCGAATAACGCACACGCCACCGGCGCTCGCCGCCTTTGGTCAGATACGCCGAAACCGACACCGCTCAATCCTCCATCCCGCGGCGTGCGCCGCATTCTCGATATCTTCATGAAATCCTGTTTTCCAATGTCTTCAATGGTTTCGGGGCGTCGGGGATCCTTTGTCGGCTCAATCGCCCCTCGTCTCGGACAGCAGCGGCGCGTCCGGTTCGACCGCGTGTCCGGCGGCCGCGCTGACGGCGAGCATCACGTCCTCCGCCATGTATCCGATGGAGCTTCCGCCCTTGACGGCCTTGACGATGCCGAGCGATTCGAGGTTGGCGAGGGCTCCGCGCGTCGCGGTATAGCTTTTCCCGACGGCACGGCTCAGGATCGGGGCGGTCGTATACGGCTGGCCGATGAACGTCATGGCGGCGTTCATCGTGGTGGCCCCGTATCTGTGGTCGGCCACGAGCCTCCTGTACCTGTCGCGCAGGTTGTTGAGGCGCTTGACCCTCAGCAGCGCGTCCTCGCATGATTCCTCGATGCCCTGGCAGAAGAACAGCAGCCATCCCTCCCAGTCGCCGCGCGTGGACACCTCCAGGAGCCTGTCCTGGTAGTCGGGGCGGCGCTGCTCGAACCATGGCGACACGGACAGCAGCGGCTGCGACAGCAGTCCGCGGGACATCATCTGCAGGAGTATGAGGAGCCTGCCGATGCGTCCGTTGCCGTCCGTGAACGGGTGCATGGTCTCGAACTGGTAGTGGAACATGGCCATGTCGAGCACCGCGAGCCCGGGCTCGTTGCGGCTGTTCCACCAGTCCATCAGCGCGCGCACCGCGATGTCGAGGTCCTGTCCGGGAGGCATGGGCACGAAGCGTGCGTCCTCGATCCTGCGGGTGGGCGATCCGATGAACACCTGGCTGTTGCGGATCTCGCCGGCCTGCGGGCCGTCGGATTTGGTGTCGGCTACGAGGAGGCGTTGGAGTTCGCGTGCGAGGCCGATTCCGATGGGGCGTCCCTCGCGCACGCTTCTGATGCCGTGGTCGGCGGCGTCGAGGTAGTTGAACACTTCGACGAGCGATTCGTTCCAGCCGGTCTTGTCGCCTCCGGGCTCGTAGTCCTGGGCGAGGACGGTCTCGATGCGTTCGTACGTGCCTTCGAGGGCGCTGGTGCTTTGGGCTTCGCGGCGCATGGTGGGGCGTCTCAGGAGGTCGGGGTTTGGTATTCCGTCGCCGAGTTCGCTGAGGCGCGCCAATGCCATGCTCGCGCGTGTGATGGCTCCGACGGCCTTTTGGGAGAGTTCCGGGTATTCGTCGCCGAGCGGATCGGGCGTGAACGAGTAGGTCTCGTAGTGGATGAGCCCGTAGCGGCTTTGGTATTCGCCGGTGAGCTTCTGTAGTGTTCCGGTCTTCTTTTCGGTGAATGATTCTCTAAGCATGGCTCAACCTTACATGATTGACATATTTGAAACGCTAACATTCTCGATATTTTAGTTAATAGAATAATTGCGTTAACCAAAAACGAGCCTGTCGCATCACCTGCCAGGCGACTCGTTTTCTAAAGGATTCAGACGTGTCTAAGGCCGTCTAAACGCGTCTAAAACGTCCGTCACCGGTCCGGGGTCTCGGCTTCGACGTCCCTGTTTTCGTCCGTGTTGGCGGCGAGCCCGTATCGTTCGTGGTCGCGGATCGCGGCCGCGACGTCATCCTCCATTTTGGCCGGCGCAAGATCCGGCGGGGTTGCCGGGATGTCGATCATGACGGATGTTCTGCCGTCTTTCTTGATGATTGTGGCTGACGTGACTTTTGCCTCATCGCCATATGGAGTGATGTCGGCCGGCAGTCCGACCGTTCCCAGGACGGTGCCGCTCAGGCGAACCGCCAGTGCGTCGGATGAGATTCTTACGGTCACCCAGATGTGCGATTGGTCCTCGAACTGGGCGAGGATTGAGTTGAGCCCGTCGACTGGGGCAATGGGAACCGTCCTGCCGATGGGGGCGAGCACCTTCTTATGCGGCTTGGGATTCGAGAACGTGATTCTCCGTGCCGAGCTGGGGCGGCCCTGCGACCTTACCTTGATGGGTTCTGGCTCTCGTGGCGTCTTTGCGTGGGGTGGCTTTGGCATATCTTGGTGGGGAAGTTCTACAGGATCGTGCTCCTCGGGCATCTGCAGGCGCAGCTGCCATACATGCCGTTCCTTGTCCGCCTTTCTGTTGCGCACGTGGGCAAGCATCACTGCGCCCTCTGGCGGCACCTGGCTGCAATGGCGCTCCATCTGGTATTTGGTGATGTGACCGATCTCCTCACCGTCGAGGAACACCCAGTACGTGGGGTATCCGGCGTATTTGCCCTTCCGAATCAGATCCTCGACGACGTACACCCAGACCCATGCGTCGTACCCGTACTTTCGCAGAATCCACTGGTGGTTCTCGTCACCGGAGATCTCCACACCGCACTCTATGGTCTCGACGACGGTCCCCTCGGGCCGCGCGTTCACGGCCGTTGGCATCTGACCGCCGAGGTAGACGCTTTTCATGAAAATGGAATCCTTGCGGCGTCTGTCTCGGAGCGCCCGCCGTCTCGACTCTTCCCTTCGGCCTGGGGACAGCGTCACTGGTTTGCGCATGGAGGTGAGCCTGCGCCAGCATTCGAAGGTCCATCGAGCGTCCGACAGCGCCCTGTGTTCCTCGGTCGCTTGCAGGCCGAGCAGGCGCATCGTCTCCTGCAGGCTCGCCGACGGGGCGTTCGGGAACTTCTCCGTCGCCAACGCCATCGTGTCGATGCAGGTTGCGCTGATGGTGGCGGCGCCGAGCCGGGACGCCTCCTTGTTCAATGCTGAGATGTCATAGCTGACGTTGTGTCCGATCACGGTGAGATTCGAGATGGATGCGAGGAACTTGGGTATCACCTGCTCCGCAGTCGGTTGCGATGACAAAGAATCCCCGGTGATCCCAGTCAGAAGAGTGGCTGATGCTGGAATGTCGCACTCGGGCGAGACGAGCTGCTCCCATTCGCAGATCGGCGTGCCGTTTCTCACCAGGATCGCACCGATGTCGATGACGCGCGTCCCGGACGAGGAGTTGATCGTTTCCGTGTCGATGACGACGGCGTCGGCGATGGACGCGTTCATGCTGAACTCGGTGAACGGATCCAGGCCGCCGCCCGCGTTCGCCCCTTGGGACGGTCCGCCGCCCATAGGCGCGAACGGCTGGTTTTCGTTCTTCTTCTTGCTTTCCTTCGATATGGCGTAGGCGATGCCCGCAACCATGGCGATAACGATGACGAGCGTCATTCCATTGTCCCTTCTCCGCAGGCTGGGGCCATATGGCCGGCCAGCAGTGACTTGTAATCCTCCACGACCTGCACCGTCACGCCGAGCTCGCATGCGATGAGATACGGGTCGCCGTCGTACAGGCGTTCCGCGAGGGCGTATTCGGCGGGGTCGCAGAGCCATAGCGCAGTCTCCCTGCGCGTGCGCCGCTCCGCCTTCGCTCCGAAGGTCCCGCATCCCGGGTCATGGTGCCTCGCGTGCACGAGCTCGTGGCAGAGCGTGCAGAGCTTCTGGTGGTCGAGCAGGCGTTCGTCGACGATGACGAGCCTCAACGCGTCGCAATACAGTCCGCACAGTCCTCGCCCCAACTTCCGCTCTTCCACGCGCACGCCCATCGATTCTGCCTCCGACAGCAGATCGTCATATCCGTCTATCGGCCCTCACCTTCGTTCATCTCGGCCTCCTTGTTCGGATCCGTGAGCGCGGCCACGTCATAGTCCTCCGGATGGGCGGCGATGCGGTCGATCAGATCATCGTCGGCCCGAACCCCGCGCTCGCGGGATTCATCTGGCGTGCCAAGTTCTTCGAGCAGCCTTTTATACGAGGCGTCAATAACCGCTTTAGGGTCTGCTTCAATCAACTCGCACGTATTCAAGAACGCCTCAAGTGGCATAGACGGCTTCGCGTTGATCCATTTGGAATACCCACCCTTGGAATGCCCAAGAATCTCGGCGACTTTCGTCTGTGAAATGGAATGTTTTGCGAATTCACCTTTTAGCTCGAGCCCTACTAGCTGCGCAAAACGTTGGCTCCGATATTCTCTGTTATCACTCATGCAAGCATTATATTACTCGATTTGAGTAACAGCAATTCCGTATATAGTTATTTGTTATCCAAATGAGAAACGCCGAAGTTGACAGACTCTTATTCATGCACTAACGTTACTCACATGAGAAACGTTAGTCTACAAACGTGGTTTGGTCACAACGCCGAAAAAATCATCAAAAACAAGGGCATGACAAAACGAGCCGTGTCGGAAAAATGCGGGATCCCATACAGCACGCTCAACAGCATGCTGAAGGGATACCGAGCCGTGACGCTCGATACAGTCATCGCCCTGTCTGAAGCAACAGGAGAAGCGCCAAGCGCCTTCCTTCCACCTCAATTCAAAGAACAGAATCAGGCGCTCGCCGACGAAGGAAAGGACTGAGACATGGACAAGGACAGACTCGACAAGCTCATCGACGAAATCGAAGAGGACCTTAGACGGTCGTTCGAAACCGACGACCCGAACATGAAAGCCATGATCCGCGCGGAAATCCGATGCGCGATCACCACTTACAAGGAGGAAACCGAATGAACGCACAGCAACGTGCAAGGCTCTCGCTGATCGCCTACCAGATCGAGGGTATCGCGCAAAGCCTCGACATGCTCTTCGACGGCGTCGAACTCGAAAGGCGCGAGGGGTTCGAGGTCTGGAGCGCACAGGAACACCTCGAAAGCGCCCTGCGCCACGCACGCAAGGCCAGCTACCCGCCGGAAACCGCCACCACGGAAGGAGGCGAGTGATGGGCGTGCTCGCCAACGGAAGCGGAACCTTCCGATTCAAACGCACGCCGGAGGAGGAAACCCACGGCAGCCCGTTCCAGGCGCGCCTCACCATCCACATGGACGGCATCGACGCCGAATTCCACGGACTCACCAAAACAGACATACAGGAAATCAAGAACCAATGCACCGACTTCCTCAAAAGATGGAAGCCGACAAGGAAAGGAGCCGGATCATGAACGCGAAGACCACGGAGATGTGGACGCCGCAGCAGGCCGCGGACTACCTCGGACGCAGCGTGAAGACCCTCGCGAAATGGCGGTGCACGGGAGAGAGGCGAGACTTGCCGTACGTCCGCGACGACGTGAGCGGCAGCATCAGCTACATGTCCGCCGACGTCATGGACTGGAAGCGCCGCCACACGCAACGCCGCACCGAGACGCTCGTGGGCGACTGCCGGTGGCTGGGCGAAGCGGGATGAAGCGGGGACGAGCGGGAAGGAGCGGACATGCCGAGCGGTGCGAACAGCCTGCAGAACCGCACTAAATACGCGGCCTTCAACCGTGGCACCATGCGCCCCAACACCAGGCGAAGCCGCGGACGCGGCAAAGGACGCCACGAGGATGAGCGGACGCCGACGCTCACGGAACAGGGCATCGACGTGGACGGGTTCCTCGCCGACAACAAGACGGAAATAGAAGGGCTCAGACGGGGAAAGGGACGGAAATGAGCGGTGAGCTCCGGATATTCAACTTCCATGCGAACCAGGTGCGCACCCTCACGGACAAGAGCGGCGAACTGTGGTTCGTCGCCAAAGACGTGTGCGACGTGCTCGGCCTGAGCAATCCAAGCGAGGCTTTGCGCACGCTTGACGATGATGAGCGCACTCAGGTTGACCCTCAGAATTTCTTAGGGTCAGAAAACCGCAGTAATACGCCGGTCAACCTGATCAGCGAGGCAGGCCTCTACCGTCTCGTGATGCGCAGCCGCAAGCAGGTCGCCAAGGAGTTCCAACGTTGGCTCTCCCGCGAGGTGCTGCCGCAGATCCGCAGGACTGGCGGCTATGTGCCGGCGGGCGAGACGGACGAGGAGACGATGGCGAGAGCCATGCTGATCGCCCGGCGCACCATCGAGGACCAGCGCCAGCGCATCTCGCAGACCGAATCCAAGGTCGCCGAACTCGAACCGAAGGCGAGGTTCGCGGACGCGGTCGCCGCGTCGGACGGCACGTACCTGGTCGGCGAATTGGCGAAGATGCTCCGCCAGAGCGGCATGGAGATCGGACAGAACCGCCTCTTCAGGATCCTGCGCGATGAGGGATTCCTGGGCAAGTCCGGGAGCAACACGAACGTGCCCATGCAGAGGGCGATGGAGCTCGGCCTGTTCGAGATCAAGGAGACCGTGATCCAGCACGCCGACGGCCACACGAGCGTGAGCCGCACCCCCCAAGGTCACCGGCAGGGGCCAGACCTACTTCCTCAACCGCTACACGCCGAAAAAGGAGATGTGACATGACCGAGTCCAGCGATTTCAGGATCCGCAACAGGCAGATCGAGAAGGAATACCACCACAGGCGGCTCGTGCTGCTGTGCGCGTGCTCCCTGGTCGTGGGCGTCGGATTGACGCTGGCGCTGACGTGGAGGCCGGAGTGGAGCGAATGGCTGAAACTGGTCGTGATCGTGCTGCTCACGCTGGCGGGAGGCGTCGCGGGAGGCATGCTGTCCGACGACCTGTAAAGGCCTCCGACAAGGCGGCGACAAGGCCAAGTCGTTAACACCGGAAAATCAAGCATGGCTGTGCGCGGGGATTCCTTCTTCTGCCCAACTCACACCCCGCGCATGGCCGCCCGCCGGCACCGGCGTCTCCGCGTTCAGGTCGCGGACCGCGTGGTTCGACCCCACGCGCCGGCACGAAAGACAACACATGAAACAACAGGAATCCGAAAGGAAGTGGATCACATGGCGAACTACGGCTATGAGATGCTGCAGCAGATGAGCGCCAACCTGTGGGAGGGGCTCAAACCGGCGCAACGCAAGGCCGTGCGCGGCTGGAACAAGAAGGAGGGCGTGCCCGAACCGGACATACTCGAGGCGGAACGCCTCCTGGAGACGAATCCGAACATGAGCATGGACGACGCGCTGGAGAAAGTCACGAGCCCGGCGTACAAGGCCGCCAGCGCGGACACGAAGGAACGCATCGCGGAACTCCGCAAGGCCACGAAGACGGAATCCAAGCCCGCCAAGACGGCCAAGACACCCAGTGCGAAGAAGGACGTGGCCGAACTGGTCGGCGAGGCGTTGAACGCGAAGCCCGCGGACGCCACGACGGGACCGGACTGGCAGTGGCTCGACAACCTGCCCGCCGACCATGCGCCGGTGCTCTCGCAAGGCGTCTACATTGCGTTGGCTACGGCGATGCGCGTCAATCCCGGCATGTGGACGAGGATGCGCGCATACGTGCGCTCCGACCGGAAGCGTGGCCGCCAGGCGGCGCGTGCGTTGGCGAACCGCGTGAACTCCGGCGACATCCCGTCGATGCGTCCGAAGGGCTCCTTCGAGGGCGCGTACCGCACCCTGGAGGATGGCTCCTCGGTCTGCTTCGCACGCTACGTGGGAGAGGAGTGACATGGCAGGCGAGACAGTCGTCACGGTCGTCGGCAATCTGACCGCCGATCCGGAGATCCGCACGACGTCCAACGGCGCGCAGGTCGCGTCGTTCACGATCGCCAGCACGCCGCGCTCCTGGAACCGGAGCACGAACCAGTTCGAGGACGGGCAGGCCTTGTTCCTGCGCTGCAGCGTGTGGCGCGACATGGCCGAGCATTGCGCGCGGAGCCTTGCGAAGGGCATGCGCGTCATCGCCCAGGGAAGGCTCGCTCAACGCTCCTACCAGGCGAACGACGGCTCGAACCGCACGGTCGTGGAACTGCAGGTGGACGAGATAGGCCCGTCCCTGCGCTACGCGACCTGCGCGGTCACGCGCATCCAGTCGGGAACGGCGGGCGCGTACGGC